>OKNF01000054.1_pt1 | contig 37330 bp, 29 predicted proteins | sample 1613121 | NCBI WGS metagenome assembly OKNF01 (sample SAMN04436838, study PRJEB24849) | human gut metagenome | biome: human gut; feature: NICU; material: stool | host: Homo sapiens | place: USA: Saint Louis, MO | collected 2011-09-08
TCTATAAACACATTGGTGTGGATCCGATTCGGATTATCGGTTCTGCCCTTTCAAACAGATATTGCGGATAGGTGATGTCGAGCTGCGTCAGCAGTTGGCGATAAAGTTTATGCATCGCCAGATTGGCTGAGTAAAGGGCGAAGCAGAACTGGTTATCCAGCAGCAGTGGCGCGCCCGGCGCTTTTTTGTCATCTTGATGTGTACTCATGCGTGACAATATAAATAGCGTACTACATAATTGCAAGCAATATTTAACCAGAGCAGGGGGAGAAATCTATGCAGTCACTGGAAGAACGGGCAAGACGCTTTGCGACAGAAATCCACGCCGCCGCCGGCCAGCGGCGCAAATATACGGATGAGCCCTATATCGTTCATCCCGCCGCCGTGGTTGAGCTGGTGCGCAGCGTCACCGATGATGAAAACATGCTGGCCGCCGCCTGGCTGCACGACACGGTAGAAGATACCGGCGCCACCCTTGAGGATATTGCGCAGCAGTTTGGCCCTGAAGTCGCCGAACTGGTCAGCATGCTGACCGATAAAAAACAGCCGCAGGCGAAAAACCGTGCCGCGCGCAAGGTGGCGCATTTCCGTCATACCGCCGACGCCTCGCCCGACGCGCAGACCATTAAGCTGGCGGACATTATTGATAATACCCGCGCCATTGTGCAGTACGATCCGCACTTCGCCCGCATCTACCTGGTGGAGAAGCAGGTGCAGATTACGCTGCTGCGTGAAGGCAGCGCGGAACTCTGGCGCCAGGCGCAGGCGACCATTGAACAGGGCATCGCCCAGCTGCAACAGCGACCTTACAATGTGCCGGAAGCCTGGTTTGAAAAACAGGCGGCAAAATATGCGCTGTAAGCGACACAGCGCAATATAAACAACTTCCTGAGCCACAACCTGATGCCGGCGTAAACCTGAACCGCCCTGCTTCGACAGGGGAGTTATCTGCCGAAACGCCTTAAGATGTCGTGAGAAAATTCCTATATTATCGCTTCGTCAGTCACGCCATTCATGGCTGAAGCGTCCGCTTTTTTTCGGCTAAAAAACAATCATTCCTGTTTATTCTCTCTGTTTATCAGCGGAATGACTTGTTAAATAAACCCTTTATTTCATCAAGGTCGTCCACGAAAAAAACCGTGCCTGCGCATGCATGCTTGATTATATCTGATATCGCTCGTCCAACCTTAACCCTGCATACGAGACGATAATCATGAGCAAACACACCTCTGGTAAACATTATGGTTGTGGACGTGGCGGGGTTAAACCCCCCACGCTGACCGTCGAACCGTTGTTCGAAGATGGCTTCCGCGCGACCAACCCCGCCGATTACTATTCTCCGGCGCTGCTCTTCGGCACCGCGCGTCATGTTGAGCCCGGCGCGCTGGTGACGGTGACGCTGGAAGACCATACGTGGCAGGCGCGCGTTGATAAAAACGGCGACTGGAGCCTGCCCATCCCGCCTTCCGCCATTACCTCGCTGCTGGAGGTGGAGCGCCAGCTAACCATCAGCGTCACTAACCGTTCCGGCAAAACCACTGAGCTGACGCGCACCGTCGAAATTCCGGATATGAGCAACGGCGCGGCGGCGGGTGTCGGCATCGGTCCGATAGCGGGCAACGATGTGCTGACCGGCCGGGAAAAAACCCATGGTCAGGTCATCTCCGGCCTGACGGAGTTCGCGGAGAAAGGCTCGCTGGTTACCGTGATGCTGGAAGGGAAAAGCTGGCAGGTGCCGATTGACGCCAACGGCAGCTGGCACCTGACGCTGCCCCCGGAAGTGCTGAAAACGCTGACGCCCGGCGAGCATACCATCAGCGTGATGGCGGTGGCCGATTATGACGGCTCACGTACCCTTATCGACCGTACCTTTACCGTCACGAAAGGTCATGCGACGCCCTGCGCGGCGGAAATCACCCTTAACAGCATCACCAGCGACGACGTGCTGACTGCCGTCGAACGACAAAGCGGCCTGATCGTCAGCGGCACCGTCGACAACGTGCCGAACGGCAGTCAGGTATGGGTTCAGCTGGGCGATGATATCTACGCGGCAACGGTCAAAAATCACCACTGGCAAACCACCATTCCCGCTGGCGATCTGGCGACATTGCAGAATGGCTCGGCGGCCATTACGGCCTGGGTGCAGGATGTGAATGAAACCGCCACCGTCGTACGTGAATTTATCGTGGCCAAAACGGCGACGGCGCCGTACCTGACTATCGATCCTCCTTATAACAACTTTGCGATTGATGATGAGCAGTGGGCCATGTTCCCGGCGTTGCTTTCCGGTACCGCCATTAACGTGACACCGGGCACCGTGGTGGCGGTCGTTTTTGGCACAAAAAACTATCAGCCGCGTGTCGATGAGGAAGGCAAATGGCATGTACCCGTCTCCGTTGCTGATTTGATGGCGCTTTCTCCAGGCGAATACCGGTTGCAGGTGATTACGACCAATTATCTGGGCGAGACGACCTCCCTGGAGCGGACGATCAGGCTGGACGATATTTTTTCCTCTACCGAACCGCGCATCGCCATCGGCGCGGTTTCCACCGATGACGTTATCAGCGCGCGGGAAAGTCAGACCGATTTAATTATTTCCGGCGCCAGTCTTAATGTCGCGGCAGGAGAGCTCGTCAGCGTTACATTTCCGGGCGCGCTGCCTGGCCAGACGTTTACCGGCAGAACGGGCAATTACGGCGAGTGGAGCGTCACTATCCCGGCTTCCACGCTTCAAACGTTAGGCTCCGGCGACGTCGAGGTAAAAGCGCAGCTGGGCAACGGCGCTCTGTCCGACAGCCGAAATATCGACATTATCACCGGCGGCGATCCAGAGCTGGCGCCCACTATCACGCTTGACTCGCTGCGTCAGGGTTCGCTGATCTCACAGGAAGAGATATCGGCCTATAAACTGCACCTCAGCGGTAAAGTCGCCAACGTCGACAATAACAGCGAAATCTGGGTTCAACTGGGCCATGAGATCTATGTCACGAACGTTTTTGGGGATACCTGGGCGCTGACCGTTCCTAATGACGCCCGGCTTGAGCAAGGCCCGACGTCGATTATCGTCACGGTGCGGGACGGTGATGAAACCGCCAGCACCGTCCTGCCGGTAACCGTGGTGCAGAAGATTCCGTTGAAGATCGATCTGCTGCCCGGCGGCGACGAGGTGATGCACTACGACGCCCCGTGGGATCATATTTTTACCGGCACGGTGCGGGATGACACCCGTCCGGTGACGCTAACGTTGAACGGGAAAAGTTATCGCGCCAGCGTGACGGACCATGAATGGATGGTCAGAATACCAGGCGAAGAGATGAATGCGCTGCCTGTCGGCGACGTGCCGTTAACGGTAAAAACCGGTAGTTTTACCGCTGGCATTACGCTGACGGTAAACGGCGAAACGCAGGCATCGCCCTTAGGCCCGACGCTGGATGCGGTCAGCGGCGATAATCTGATTACCTACGAGGAAAAGGGCAACGGCCTGAGACTGAGCGGCGGCGTGCTGGATGCCGACAGGGTGACGGCGGACGCTATCGTTGACGTCGAGCTGCGTGGACAACATTATCAAAGCGGGCTCACGCTGGTGAATGGCGAGCTGAACTGGAGCGTGTGGGTGCCCTTTGAAGAGACCAAACTGCTGCCGATGAACGGTACGCAGATGGTGACCGTTACCCTGCTGGAAGAGGGCCAGCCGAGCATCGTCACGGCGCGCATCCTGGAATTCACCCGCGACACCGATCCCAGCGATTTCCCGCCGCAGGTAGCCATTGACCCCTGGGGCGATAACATCATCAACGCGACGGAAGCGCAAAGCGATCAAACGATCGGCGGCACCACCCATTATATATTTGCCGGCAGCGCAGTGACGGTAACGCTGGGCGAACTGAGCTGGCAAACCGTTACCGATAATGACGGACGCTGGAAAGTCACCATCCCGGCAGGCGCGCTGGCCACTATCCCGGACGGCGATTATCAACTTAACGTTACCGTCGCCCATCCTGATAACCCGGAATTTCCCGGCAGCAGCAGCGCCAGTCGTAGCGTGACGTTCGATACCGGCCACGCCCCGGCAAACAGCGTGCTGGCTGAAGCCGTCCCGGATCTGGCGACGCACGCTGAGGAAGAAACCAGCACGGCCTTCAACGCCCAGTCTGCGACAGTGGACAACAGGCCGGACCATGGCGACGGACAGACCGTTCATCAGGAAGCCACGCCGGAGGATGCCCATCAGCTATCGCTCAGCGCGCTAAACAGCCTCATCGCTGATGTCGGAGAGATGGCGCATAACGGCCTGTCGGAAAGCGGCGCATTGCCGACGACGCTGGCCGACCTGGGACTGAGCGGCGGCGAAAGCGCCATCGCGGCGCTGCTGGCGCAAACGGCGGAGGCAAAGGAAAGCGCGGCGGAGACAAAAACGCTGGACGCATCGCTGGAGCCGATTAGCCTGGCGCTCGCCGCCTCAGGCGATGCCTGGAGTCTGGCGGCGCGCGGCGTAGAAGAGGGACAGAACTATGCGCCGCCCGTGCCGCCCGATCTGATGGAGCATCTGGCTCATCAGCTGGCCTGAAACAAAAAAACCCGCCGGTGGCGGGTTTTTTTCGGTATTTACACACTCAGTCAAGCAGCTGGCGGCCCAGATACGGGTTTGAATGCAGCAGCTGCATCAGCTTCTGTGCGCTACCTGACGGGCGGGTGCGTCTCGCTTCCCAGCTTTTCACTGAAGAGACGCTCACGCCCATCACGCGGGCAAATTCATCAATTTTCATGCCGGTCATTTCACGCAGGCGCTGTGGTTCTGGCACTGAGACCGTTTTTTCTTGCTGCGCGGAAAAGGTATCGCCAACATTCCGTGTCAATACAATTTGCTCAAGACTGCTGAGTAACTCAACCATGGGATCTTTTACTTCCATAGCAAACTCCTAAAACTCACTATGAACAACGTGAAAGAGGACAGAGAAAAGAACCTGAAACCCAGGCTCAGAATGCCGGTTTGTTGCAAGGGGACGAGGTCAGGGCAGTGCAACATAAATCGGGAATTTAAGTATTAGACGATCGCCAGCGTTTTGCCGCCTGTTTTCTGACTATTTTTCGATCTTGCTTCCGTCTTTACTCTTTTCTTGCCCGCTCCCTTTTTTCCTGGTCCGTTTCCTGCTTAAAAAACGTGCTGAACGCCGTGTTAATTATCGTTAATTACTGAATAGCCATATTCAGCCTAATCGCATTGATCTATGCTTTAGGCACCTCAGGGCGGCAGCCTCGCTGCCTGAACAAATAGATAATTCGTTAATTTACAGGAGTAAACGCTATGGCGACCGGAGTTTCCCGCGTCTGGATGCGCCTGTGGCTGCCGTTGGCGGCCCTGTTGGTCATCTTTCAACTTACCGGCTGCGGTGATAAAGAGGGTGAACAGCGTAAGGCTTTTAGTGACTTTTTACAGAATACCGTGATGCGCAGCGGTGAACGCCTGCCGGCGCTCAGTGAAGATCAGAAGCAGCGCTTTGGCAATTACACCAGTGACTACGCCATCATTTATGATTTTTCGCAGCAGGTGAACAAAGCGGTGGATCAGGGTCTGCGTCCGGTGGTAGACGAGCTTTCCGCCATTCGTCTGCCGCAAGACTACCTGACGCGCCGCGACGCGCTGCGCCAGGCGAGTGGCTCGCTCAGCGTGTTGACGCAGCAGATTCAGAACGCTAAGACTCAGGCCGACAGCAGCAAGGCGGCGCTGAAACAGCCGGATGATTTAAAAGCGGTATATGACCGCGTTTATACCAAAGTGGTGACCCAGCCTGCGGCGTCGCTGATGCCGCTGCTGCCAGCGCTGCAATCGCTGAGCCAGGATGTGGTGCAGACTGGCGATTTCCTGCAACAGCAGGGCGATCGGGTCACCTTTAACGACAATGGCGTGCAGTTCCCGACGCAGGAGCAGGCGAGCCAGTACAATACGTTGATGAGCAACGTATCGGCCAAAGCACAGGCGCTGACGCAGGCGCAGAGCGCAGTGCAGGGCGGCTTCCAGTAACACAGAGCGGGTGTCGCAGGGATTATCCTGGCGCCCGTTTCTTCCTACGCTTTCTCTGCGGCTGTCCCGTTATCGCTACTTTTCAACCTGAGGTTGCCCATTTCCCGCGCTCGTTATTCCCTTTACCCGGCTTTACCGGTACTTGTCTCGCTTCTTTCATTAGCCATGCACCGATGATCGCTTTCCCGCTTCACTTTCTCCGGTGCGATTAACCTCCCCTGCTGCGCTGTTTACTGCTTTCGACGCGGCGTTATCTCTTCTGCAAAAAAGCGCCGCGCGACGCGCCGTTTCCGGTCCAGGCAAAAATGTGATCTGGCGCATTTTCGACCAAAAGTTTATTGTGATATTCGTCACATTTTTGAAACAAACCACCACATGAAAAATGTGATTAATATCACATTCCATTCCCCTGTCTCGCCGCTAATTTCGCCATTCCTGTTTTCAATAAGGGCTTTTCTGTGATCTTAATCACCAAATATGGTCCGATAACCTACCTCTAATTGTGATCTTTATCACTTCGAGGCGCTCACTACGCAGCGTCATAATCGCGTGCTAGAGTCCGCCTGCATACAGTAATCCGACGGCGCCTCGCCGTAGCGTCTTAACAAAATCACGCGCTCTCTTATTTGTCAGCGCGTAACAATAAGAGGTGTGTTTTTATGTCCTCATCTGTCAAGGTCAAGGTTCAAAGCTTTGGTCGTTTTCTAAGCAATATGGTGATGCCGAATATCGGCGCCTTTATCGCCTGGGGCATCATCACCGCCCTGTTTATTCCTACCGGCTGGCTGCCGAACGAAACGCTGGCGAAGCTGGTCGGCCCGATGATCACCTACCTGCTGCCGCTGCTGATCGGTTATACCGGCGGACGTCTGGTCGGCGGCGATCGCGGCGGCGTGGTGGGCGCGATTACCACCATGGGCGTGATCGTTGGCGCGGATATGCCGATGTTCCTCGGTTCGATGATTGCCGGTCCGCTGGGCGGCTGGGCGATCAAAACCTTTGACCGCGCGGTAGACGGCAAAATCAAAAGCGGCTTCGAGATGCTGGTCAACAACTTCTCGGCGGGCATCATCGGTATGCTGCTGGCGATTCTGGCGTTCCTCGCCATCGGTCCGCTGGTGGAAGGCCTCTCCCATATTCTCGCCGCGGGCGTGAATATCATGGTGCAGAACAACCTGCTGCCTCTGACCTCGATTTTCGTTGAACCGGCGAAGATCCTGTTCCTGAACAACGCCATCAACCACGGCATCTTCTCGCCTCTGGGCATCCAGCAGGCCAGCGAAGCCGGCAAATCCATTTTCTTCCTGATTGAAGCCAACCCAGGCCCGGGCATGGGCGTGCTGGTCGCCTATATGTTCTTTGGCCGCGGCAACGCGAAACAGTCAGCGAGCGGTGCGGCCATTATCCACTTCCTTGGCGGCATCCATGAAATCTACTTCCCGTATGTGCTGATGGCGCCGCGCCTGCTGATCGCCGTGATTCTCGGCGGCATGACCGGCGTCTTCACCCTGACGCTGCTGAACGGCGGTCTGGTTTCTCCTGCTTCTCCTGGCTCTATTCTGGCGGTGCTGGCCATGACGCCGAAAGGCGCCTACTTCGCCAATATCGCGGCGATCGTCGCGGCTTTCGCCGTCTCCTTCGTGGTTTCCGCCGTACTGCTGAAAACCAGTAAAGTAAAAGACGAAGACGATATCGAAGCGGCCACTCGTCGCATGCAGGATATGAAAGCGCAGTCTAAAGGCCAGGCGGGCGCGCCTGCCGCGGCCAGCGCCGGTCTGAACGGCGATTTAAGCCACGTGCGTAAAATCATCGTCGCCTGTGACGCCGGTATGGGCTCCAGCGCCATGGGCGCTGGCGTGCTGCGTAAGAAAGTGCAGGACGCGGGACTGACGCAGATCTCCGTCACCAATACCGCTATCAACGCCTTGCCGGGCGACGTCGACCTGGTGATCACGCATCGCGATCTCACCGAACGCGCCATGCGCCAGGCGCCGCATGCGCAGCATATCTCGCTGAATAACTTCCTCGACAGCGGTCTTTATAGCGACCTGACCTCGCGTCTGGTAGACGCGCAGCGCAGCGTGGAACACCGTGAAAAGGTTAACGCGGCCCTGAGCGACAGCTTTGAGAGCAACAACGAGCATCTGTTTAAGCTGGGCGCCAGCAACGTATTCCTCGGCCAGCAGGCCGCCAGCAAAGAAGAGGCGATCCGCTTCGCCGGTGAGCAGCTGGTGAAAGGCGGTTATGTTGAGCCAGAATATGTCGACGCGATGCTGGAACGTGAGAAACTGACGCCGACCTACCTGGGTGAATCCATCGCGGTGCCGCACGGTACGGTTGAAGCGAAAGATCGCGTGCTAAAAACCGGCGTGGTGTTCTGTCAGTATCCGCAAGGCGTGCGCTTCGGCGAAGAGGAAGATGACATCGCCCGTCTGGTGATCGGCATCGCCGCTCGCAATAACGAGCACATCCAGGTCATCACCAGCCTGACCAACGCGCTGGATGACGAAAGCGTAATTGCGCGTCTCGCCACCACCAACAGCGTGCAGGAAGTGCTGGATCTGCTTACCGGTCAGCCAGCCTGATCTGACGCATACGCTGAGGGGCCGCTCTGCCCGGCCCCTTCTTCGGGCAAGGTGGACTTGCCCCTTTCTCTTTTTTTGAAGGTTATCGCAACGATGAAAGCATTACATTTCGGCGCCGGTAATATCGGTCGTGGTTTTATCGGCAAGCTGCTGGCGGACGCTGGCATTGAACTGGTGTTTGCCGACGTTAATCAGGCGGTGCTGGACGCGCTGAACGCCCGTCACCAGTACCCGGTGCATGTGGTCGGCGAGCAGGCGCAGGTAGACACGGTGACCGGCGTCAGCGCCGTCAACAGCACCAGCGAAGAGGTGATTACGCTGATCGCCGAGGTTGATATCGTTACCACGGCGGTTGGCCCGCAAATCCTCGCGCGTATCGCTGACAGCATCGCGCGCGGCCTGGCCAAACGCAGTGATAGCGCTAATACCCGCCCGTTAAACATTATCGCCTGTGAAAATATGGTGCGCGGCACCAGTCAGCTGAAAGCGCATGTGCTGGCCGCGTTGCCGGAGCAGTATCACGCCTGGGTCGAGGAGCATGTCGGCTTCGTCGATTCCGCCGTTGACCGCATCGTGCCGCCGGGCGAAGCGGGCAGCAGCGATCCGCTGGAAGTGACCGTCGAGACCTTCAGTGAGTGGATCGTCGATAAAACCCAATTTAAAGGCGAACTGCCCGCCATTCCGGGCATGGAGCTGACTGATAATCTGATGGCGTTCGTCGAGCGCAAACTGTTTACGTTGAATACCGGCCATGCGATCACCGCTTATCTGGGCCAGCTGGCGGGGCACCAAACCATCCGCGACGCCATTCTCGATCCGGCGGTGCGCGCGGTGGTGAAAGGAGCGATGCAGGAGAGCGGCGCGGTGCTGATCAAGCGCTACGGCTTCGACGCACAGAAACATGCCGCCTATATCGAAAAAATCCTGACCCGCTTTGAAAACCCATACCTGAAAGATGACGTCGAGCGTGTTGGCCGCCAGCCGCTGCGCAAGCTGAGCGCGGGCGATCGCCTGATCAAGCCGACGCTCGGCACGCTGGAGTATCAGCTGCCGCACGATAACCTGGTGAAAGGCATCGCCGCCGCCATGCGCTACCGCAGCGCACAGGACCCGCAGGCGCAGGAGCTGGAGGCGCTCCTGGAAAAAGTGGGCCCGCAGGCGGCGCTGGCGCAGGTTTCTGGCCTGGATGCCGACAGCGAAGTGGTCGCAGCAGTGGTTAAGGCCTATAACGCAATGCCATAATGCGCACGCTCCCGATGCTGAATAACGGCGAGCAACAAGGGCACAGCCTGGCTGTGCCCCCGCGCAGAATGATAAATGTACAGGCAACAATGGAAGAGAAGCAGGCTTTTGAAAATCGGGTGCTGGAGCGACTGAATGCCGGACGCTCGGTAAGAAGCTTCCTGATTGCCGCCGTTGAACTGTTGACCGAAGCGGTCAACCTGTTGGTGCTTCAGGTGTTTCGCAAGGATGACTATGCGGTGAAATATGCCGTCGAGCCATTACTGCTCGGCGACGGGCCGCTGGGCGAACTGTCGGTGCGGCTGAAGCTGATTTACGGTCTCGGCGTGATCAGCCGCCATGAATATGAAGACTGCGAACTGCTGATGGCGCTGCGTGAGGAGCTAAACCACGACGGCACCGAATACCGCTTCAGCGATGACGAAATTCTTGGGCCGTTCGGCGAGCTGCATTGTGTCAGCGCCTGGCCGCCCCGCCCTGACTTTTCCAGCGACGATGAACAGCTGCGCGCCATGCAGCAGCAGCGCTATCAACAGGTGCTGCGCTCAACGATGGTGCTCTCCCTGACGGAGCTTATCTCACGCATCAGCATGAAGCAGGCTTTCAAAAAGTAGCCCCGCCCTTTTCCGCTTTTCGTGTATCATATCGATTAATCATCAGTACAGGTAACCGTCATGAAAGAGCAGGAAAAAGCCGAAATCAAGCGCCTCAGCGACCAGCTGGATGCGCTCAATCGTAAAGAGCCGATGTTGCTGGAATCGGGCGATGCGGAGAAACTCGGCGCGCTGCTGAAAGAAAAAGAGACGCTGATCGCCGAGATCGAACGTCTGCGCGACGTGCGCGATCAAAAGCTGAGCAAAGAAGCGCAGAAGCTGCAAAAGCTGCCGTTTAGCCGCGCCATCACCAAAAAAGAGCAGGCGGATATGGGCGCCCTGAAGAAAAGCGTGCGCGGCCTGGTGGTGGTACATCCGATGACCGCGCTGGGCAAAGAGATGGGCCTGAAAGAGATGACCGGCTACGCGCCAAAACCTTTCTGACCCTGCTGGCCGGATTGATTACATCCGGCCACGCTCTTCCTCCACCGCTTCAGAAAGCTGTTTTTCCAGCATATCCATAAATTCATAGCGACGGCGATATTCGGCGCGCTTTTTACTGGCTATCTCCTCAAGCGGCTTGCGCGGCATCGCCAGCGGCAGCTGATAAAGACCGCTCTTCAACGCCTCCCCGTTCAGCGACAGCCAGAACTCGCTATAGCTGGCGTGAAACACCTCTTTTTTGCTGTGGCGATAGCGCAGGCTGCGGAAAACGTGAGTATCGTCGCCGACCGCCTGGATCTGCGTCACTCCGCAGCGCGCAGCCAGATAAAACAGCGTCTCCATCAATACGCGCTTGGGAAAAAGTCCGTGGCCCGCTTTGGTGGCATCGCGGATAATGCTGGCATCCACCGTTTTACGCGGCCCCTGCAACCCGCCGATCAGCAGTCCCAGCCTGCCCGCCTGCTGTAAAAACGAGAACGAGAGCGATGCGATGGTAATGCCGTTATAGAGCAGCACCAGCGTAACTTCGCCTTCGCGATCGAAACGGCCGGTGCTGCAAACCACGTCAAACCGTTCATCATTTTTGCCGTGCAGACGCGCCACCGTCTGATCGACCGGCGATAAGAACAGCTGGTAAAGCGCGCGCGGCAGCTGCTGAACGGTGCCGTAGTGATCGAGCAGCGCCTGGGCGCGCTGCTTAACGCTAAAATGCGCGCACAGATAGGGGCGATGGATTTTCGCCGGCAGCAATCCCTGAATAGTCAACGCCTGACGCATCGCCGGCAGCCGCGACATCTGTTCCATATAGGAAAAGGTGGTGACGGGAAAAGCCAGCGAGCGCAATAAAAACTTGGTGCGGAAGCGGCGGCATTCCCACAGTTTATTTGGCTTAAATTGACCACGCGTTAACTGAAAAAAAAGCGAGCCGGTAGAAAATTCCGGCGTTGGGCTATGTGTAATCGTCGACATGCTATTTATTAATATGAAAGAACCATGCGCCAATATTAAGATGCCAAATATCAACAGGACGTTAATATCTGGCCAATAGATTTAGCGAAAAAATTATTTTTATTAAGGGCGCCGTTATTTTATAAAGGAATTAAACGAAGGTTAAATGAAAGGGTTTTTCAAAATAAAAAAACGGCGGAGCTGCTGCCCCGCCGGTGAATAATTCATGCACTGCTAAGCAGGCTTATTTTGCATTGGCGAAACGCGCAGCCGCTTCGTCCCAGTTCACTACGTTCCAGAACGCTTTGATGTAGTCAGGACGTTTGTTCTGATACTTCAGGTAGTAAGCGTGCTCCCATACGTCCAGGCCCAGAATCGGGTAGCCGGAAGCGCCGGAGATCGCTTCGCCCATCAGGGGGCTGTCCTGGTTAGCGGTAGAGACCACCGCCAGCTTGTCGCCTTTTTTCACCAGCCACGCCCAGCCTGAACCAAAGCGGGTCGCTGCGGCTTTCTCGAACTCTTCCTGAAACTTCTCAACGCTGCCGAAATCTCTTTCGATAGCGGCTTTCAGGTCGCCCTGCAGAGTGGTGCCGGTTTTCAGGCCCTTCCAGAACAGGCTGTGGTTATAGTGGCCGCCTGCGTTATTGCGCAGTACGGTTTTCTTGTCTGCCGGAACCTGATCCAGTTTGGTGATCAGCTCGTCAACCGGCAGGTCGGCGAATTCGGTGCCTTCCAGCGCTGCGTTAGCGTTGTTAACGTAGGTCTGGTGGTGTTTGGTGTGATGGATTTCCATCGTCTGCTTGTCGAAATGCGGTTCCAGTGCGTCGTATGCGTAAGGCAGGGATGGCAGTGAATAACTCATGTTCATCATCTCCATTTATTGTAGGAGCGGCACTTTTCGTTGTAAGCACCGCGTAAGCAGTCGGATCATTATAGTTAAATTAGTGATCGGGAAAAGGATAATCAATGCCCCTCTCGTTATAAGGTTATACCAGAGTGGACGAACAGGCCCGATAGAGCCAACTATTTGAAAAGACAAAAAAGCGACGCAAAGCATCCAGTGCCGTCGACGGGATCGGCGCATAACGCCTTATAGCGATCTGCGACAGCAGCGCAAGCGTCTTTTCCGACGCGCCAACACGTCGGATTAATAAAACCCGTTCGGTGTTGGCGCTGCGCCATCGTGATAAAAGCGAATCAGGTTTAACCGGCGCGAAAAGCCGCCCCTTGCGGCGCGGCGCTTTACGTTGACGGCTCAGGACTGCGCTGCTGAATTTATCAACCGCTGCGGATGGGTATAAATCGTCGCGCGTCCCGGTTTGCTGAAGCCCACCAGCGTCAGATTGCTGCGCTCCGCGACTTCCACCGCCAGGCGGGTGGCCGCCGATACGGCAAACAGAATTTGCACGCCGCACATCGCCGATTTTTGCACCATCTCATAGCTGGCGCGGCTGGAAACCAGCGCCGCGCCGCGCTGCCAGCCGCGACGGCTGCGGTAGCCGAGCAGCTTGTCCAGCGCCACATGACGGCCCACATCTTCGCAGCCGCCCGTCAGCTGCCCTGCCTCATCGATCCAGGCCGCCGCATGGGTGCAGCCGGTCAGCTGGCCGACCGGCTGAAACGCTTTCAGCTGGCGCAGCGCTTTATCCAGCAGGCTGAGATCGAACGTCTGGCTGAATGGCAGCGGCTGAATCGGCTTGCCGATCTCATTTAGCTGTTCGACGCCGCAAACGCCGCAGCCGGTGCGACCGGCCATCGCGCGCCGCTGTTCTTTCAATGCCATAAAGCGACGGCTGGAGAGCTCGATCTGCACTTCGATACCGTTGTAGCCCGGCACCACATCCATGCCGTAAATTTCCTCCGGTGCGGCGATAATGCCCTCCGAGAGCGAAAAACCGAGCGCAAAGGCTTCAAGGTCTTTCGGCGTGCTCATCATCACCACATGGGAAATACCGTTATAAACCAGCGCCACCGGCACCTCGTCGGCAAGCCAGTCGTGTCGGGTTTCCATTAGCGCATCACGTTGCCACACCTGCGCTTCGCTTGCTCCCGTGAAGCTGCTTACAGCTTCGTCGCTTTGTTGATCATGGAATTTCAATTTACGTCTACCTGGTTATAACAACCACACAGATTAAGTGGTAATCTTAGGCCGCTTATGAATTTGAGATGTGCCCGGCAATTCTGAACCTGTGCCCCGCTCAGCGCAAAAAAATCGCTGCACAAAAAATGCGAATCATGCCTGCGCCACGCTTTTCCCTGCTAAAGGCAAATATATTTAATATAAATAAACGCCAGAATCCTGCTATTTACCCCTCAGACGCTTAAATATTAAAATTTTATAAATATAACCCTTAATGATTAATAAGTTAAAAATTATAACAAATTAATTACTTATTGATTACGGTCAAAAAAATCATGCCAGAGACTGCTATTTTCATGCCTCTGGCAATGGTTTGGGCAAAAATAATTATTATGCATATTAATAGACGCAGTTTTTTTAAACTCTGTGCGGGCGGTATGGCAGGAACAACCGCGAGCTTATTGGGTTTCGCGCCTCCCAGCGCGCTTGCGAATGTCAGGCAATATAAACTATTACGCGCCAAAGAAACCCGTAATAACTGTACTTACTGCTCCGTCGGCTGCGGCATGCTGATTTACAGCCGGGGCGACGGCGCCAAAAACGCCGTTTCTTCTATTTATCACATTGAAGGCGACCCCGATCATCCGGTCAGCCGGGGGTCGCTCTGTCCTAAAGGCGCCGGGGTGCTGGATTTCATTCACAGCGACAGACGGCTGAAATACCCTGAATATCGCGCGCCCGGCTCCAGTGAATGGAAGCGTATCAGCTGGGAAGAGGCCTTTGACCGTATCGCCCGTTTAATGAAGGCGGATCGCGACGCAAACTTTCAGCAAAAGAATGAGCAAGGCGTTACGGTCAACCGCTGGACGACCACCGGCATGCTCTGCTCCTCCGCCGCCAGCAACGAAACCGGGCTGCTCGATCATAAATTCGCCCGTGCTTTAGGTATCGTCGCCCTGGAAAACCAGGCCCGACTCTGCCATGGCCCAACGGTCGCGGCGCTGGCGCCGAGCTTCGGCCGCGGCGCGATGACCAACAGCTGGAACGACATTAAGAACGCCAACGTCATCATGATCATGGGCGGCAACCCCGCAGAGGCCCATCCCGTCGGCTTTAAATGGGTTATCGAAGCGAAAACGCATAATAAAGCGAAAGTGATCGTGGTCGACCCGCGCTTCAACCGCTCCGCCTCGGTAGCCGACATCTATGCTCCGCTGCGCGCAGGCAGCGATGTCGCCTTCCTGATGGGTATGGTCAACTATCTGTTGCAGCACGACGCGATTCAACACGACTATGTGAAGCATTACACCAACGCTTCACTGATTGTCAGCGAAGGCTACCGTTTCGACGAGGGTCTGTTCAGCGGCTACGACGACGCCGCGCGCAAATATGACAAAACCAGCTGGTACTATGAGCTGGATGAACACGGCCAGGCGAAACGCGATCTTACCCTTGCGCATCCGCGTTGCGTATTTAATCTGCTGAAAAAACATGCCAGCCGCTACACGCCGGACATGGTGTCCCGTCTGTGCGGCACGTCAAAAGACGATTTTCTGACCATCTGCCAGACAATCGCCAGCACCAGCGTGCCTGATCGCACCACCGCTTTCCTGTACGCCCTGGGCTGGACGCACCATACTAACGGCGCGCAAATCATCCGCACCGCGGCGATTATCCAACTGCTGCTGGGCAATATAGGCATGCCCGGCGGCGGCATTAACGCCCTGCGCGGCCACTCCAACGTACAGGGTTACACCGATCTCGGCCTGCTGTCGCAAAGCCTGCCGGGTTATCTGCCGCTCCCTTCGGAAAAACAGACCACGCTGGCGGATTATTTACAGCAGGCGACGCCGGTTTCTCCGCTGCCAGGTCAGGTTAACTACTGGCAAAACACCGATAAGTTTTTCGTCAGCCTGATGAAAAGCTTCTACGGCGATAACGCCACGGCGGAAAATCAGTGGGGCTACAACTGGCTGCCCAAATGGGATAAAAGCTACGACTGCCTGGCGCTGGCGGAAATGATGACGCAGGGCAAACTCAACGGCCTGATTATTCAGGGGTTTAACCCGCTGGCCGCCTTCCCGGACAAGAATAAAGCGTTTCGGGCCTTCTCACGCCTGAAATATATGGTGGTTATCGATCCCCTAAGCACCGAAACCGCCAGCTTCTGGCAGCATCATGGCGAATTCAACGATGTCGATCCGGCACAGATTCAGACGGAAGTGTTCCGCCTGCCCTCCTCCTGCTTTGCGGAAGAGAACGGTTCGATAGCGAATTCATCACGCTGGCTACAGTGGCACTGGGCGGCGGCCGAACCGCCGGGAGAGGCGCTGCATGACGGCAAAATCCTCGGCAATATCTTCCTGCGCCTGCGGGAACGCTATCGCCAGGAAGGCGGCGCCGCGCCGGAACCCTTACTGGCGATGCGCTGGGACTACCACGATCCCCGCAACCCGGAACCGGAAGAGGTGGCGCGCGAAAACAACGGCTGGGCGCTGGCCGATGTTTACGACGACAGCGGCAAACTGCTGTTGAAAAAAGGCCAGCAGCTTAGCTCCTTTGCTGAGCTGCGCAACGACGGCACCACCGCCAGCAGCTGCTGGATCTATACCGGCAGCTGGACGCAGTCGGGCAATCAGATGGCGCGGCGCGATAACGCCGATCCCTCAGGGCTGGGCGTGATGTCCGGCTGGGCCTGGGCCTGGCCAGCCAACCGCCGCCTCCTTTACAACCGCGCCTCCGCCGATCCGCAGGGCAACGCCTGGGATCCGCAACGCCGATTGATTGAGTGGGACGGCAAACAGTGGCAGGGCCATGACGTGCCGGACTACCCGTCGACGGCTGCGCCGGAAAAACAGGTCGGGCCTTTTATTATGCTGCCTGACGGCATGGGGCATCTGTTTGCGCTGGATAAGCTGGCGGACGGCCCTTTCCCTGAACATTATGAGCCGATGGAAAGCCCGACCGCCACCAATCCGCTGCATCCAACACAGGTTCACAGTCCGGTGGTGCGGATTTTCCAGCAGGATCTCAAAACGCTGGGCAAGGCCGACGCCTATCCCTACGTCGCCACAACCTACTCCATTACCGAGCTCTTCCGTCACTGGACCAAACATGCCCGGCTGAACGCGATCGCTCAGCCTGAACAGTTTGTCGAAATCAGCGCGGAGCTGGCGGCCGAAAAAGGCATCGCGGCGGGCGACAACGTGAAAATCAGCTCCCGACGCGGCTATATCAAGGCAAAAGCGGTGGTCACGAAGCGCTTGCGCCGTCTGACCATCGACGGCAGGCAGGTTGATACCATCGGCATTCCCTGCCACTGGGGCTTTGAAGGCGCGACGCAAAAAGGCTTTTTGGCCAACACGCTGCCGCCATCCGTTGGCGACGCCAACTCACAAACGCCTGAGTACAAGGGCTTTTTGGTTAACGTGGAAAAGGTGTAACAGAGAACGATTATGGCTTATCAGTCACAAGACATTATTCGTCGCTCCGCGACAAATGGCTTAACGCCGCCGCCGCAGGCGCGTGACCATCAGCAGGAGGTGGCGAAGCTGATTGACGTCACCACCTGCATCGGCTGCAAAGCGTGTCAGGTTGCCTGCTCCGAGTGGAACGACATCCGTGATGAGGTGGGGCATAACGTCGGGGTATACGATAACCCCGTCGATCTGACCGCCAAATCCTGGACGGTGATGCGCTTTTCGGAAGTGGAGGAGAACGGCCGGCTGGAGTGGCTGATCCGCAAGGATGGCTGCATGCACTGCGCCGATCCGGGCTGCCTGAAGGCCTGCCCGGCGGAAGGGGCGATTATTCAGTACGCCAACGGCATCGTCGATTTCCAGTCCGAGCACTGCATTGGCTGCGGCTACTGCATTGCGGGCTGTCCGTTCAACGTGCCGCGTCTGAATAAGGACGATAATCGCGCCTATAAATGCACCCTGTGCGTGGACCGCGTCGCCGTCGGCCAGGAACCCGCCTGCGTGAAGACCTGCCCGACCGGCGCTATCCACTTCGGCAGCAAAGCGGATATGCAGCAGCTGGCGGCAGACCGCGTCGACGAGTTGAAAACGCGCGGCTATGAAAACGCCGGTCTTTACGATCCGGCGGGCGTCGGCGGCACGCACGTGATGTACGTGCTGCACCACGCCAACAAGCCGCAGCTCTACCACGGCTTGCCGGACAATCCGTCCATCAGCCCGGCGGTTACCTTCTGGAAAGGCATCTGGAAACCGCTGGCGGCCATCGGCTTCGCGGCCACCTTCGCCGCCTCGGTGTTCCACTATGTGGGCGTCGGTCCGAATCGCGTCAGCGAAGATGAAGAAGATCAGCAGGAGAAAGAGGAGCGAAACCATGAAGAAGCGTGACCTGATTGTGCGCTACAGCGCACCGGAACGCATCAACCACTGGATTGTGGCGTTCTGCTTCGTGCTCGCCGCCCTCAGCGGCCTGGGATTTTTCTTCCCGTCATTTAACGGGTTGATGAATGTGCTGGGCACGCCGCAGCTGGCGCGCATCCTGCATCCATTCATCGGCGTGGCGATGTTTCTCGCCTTTATGCTGATGTTTCTGCGTTACTGGAAACACAACCTGGTTAACCGCGACGATCTGTTGTGGGCGAAGAATATCCATAAAATCGCCATGAATGAGGAGGTCGGCGATACCGGCCGCTATAATTTCGGGCAGAAGTGTGTATTCTGGGCTGCTATTATCAGTCTGCTGCTGCTGTTAGCGAGTGGTATCGTCATCTGGCGTCCTTACTTCGCCGGTGCCTTTCCCATCCCGCTGATTCGGCTGGCGTTACTGGTGCATTCGGTGTCGGCGGTGGGCCTGATCATTGTGATTATGGTACATATCTACGCCGCGCTGTGGGTAAAAGGCACGCTGACGGCAATGGTGGAAGGCTGGGTTACGCCGATTTGGGCGAAAAAGCATCACCCGCGCTGGTATCGCGCTGTTCGTGAACAGCAGAGCCAACCGACACAACAGGATAAACGTCCCTGATGACTATTCGCATCATCCCGCAAGAACAGCTGGAGAAGAGCGACAGAACAACGGCGGATATGATTCCGCCGTTACTTTTCCCCAGGCTGAAAAATTTATATAGCCGCCGCGCCGCGCGTTTGCGCCAGCTGGCGGCGAAAAATCCGCTGGGCGGCTATCTGCGCTTCGCCGCTTTTATTGCCGAAGCGCAGGAGATCGTGCTGTACGACCATCCCCTGAATATGGATCTCCATGCGCGCCTGGTGGAATCTGCCGCCAGCGGCAAGCCGCCGCTGGATATCAGCACCCTGCCGCGCGATGCGCACTGGCAGCGTCTGCTGCATTCCCTGATCGCCGAGCTGAAGCCGGAAATGACCGGCCAGGCGCTGGCGGTGCTGGAGAACCTGGAAAAAACCTCCGCGCCGGAGCTGGAAGCGCTCGCCACCGCGCTGCTGGCGCACGATTTCGCCAGGGTCAGCAGCGACAAAGCGCCCTTTATCTGGGCGGCGCTGTCGGTTTACTGGGCGCAGATGGCGGCGCTGATCCCCGGCAAAGCGCGCGCGGAATATGGCGAACAGCGTCAGTTCTGCCCGGTTTGCAACAGCGTGCCGGTAACCAGCGTGGTGCATATGGGCATGCAGAACGGCGGCCTGCGCTACCTGCACTGCAACCTGTGCGAAAGCGAGTGGCATGTGGTGCGCGCCAAATGCAGCAACTGCGAGCAAACCGGCGATCTGCACTACTGGTCGCTGGACAGCGAACAGGCCGCGGTGAAGGCGGAAAGCTGCGGTGACTGCGGCACCTATCTCAAGATGCTCTGGCAGGAGAAAGATCCGTCCGTTGAGCCGGTGGCGGACGATCTCGCCTCGCTGATGCTGGACGCGCGCATGGAACAGGAAGGTTTCGCCCGCAGCAGCCTGAACCCGTTTCTGTTCCCCGGCACGGAGTAATTTCTGACGGCCGGGCCAGCTTCATCGGTCCGGCGCCCTGATTCACTCTCAAGAGGGAGAAGCGTAATGAAACTTATCGGCAATTACACCAGCCCCTGGGTGCGTAAGATTTCCATCATCATGCTGGAAAAAGGCATTACGTTTGAATTCAGCAATGAATCTCCCTGGTCCGAAGAGAGCCACGTCCCGCACTACAATCCATTAGGCAAAGTGCCGGCGCTGGTCGACGACAGCGGCGAATGCTGGTACGACTCGCCGATTATCGCCGCCCTGCTGGAAACGCTGCCGCAAACGCCGAAGCTGTTGCCGGACGATGCGCGCCAGGCGGTGAAGGTGCGTCAGCTGGAGGCGCTGGCCGACGGGGTTTGTGACGCGGCGCTGTTTATCGTGCGTGAGCAGATGCGCCCAACGCAGCAGCAGTCGCCTGAGGAGATGCTGCGCCAGCGCCATAAAATAACGCGCGCGCTCGACGCGCTGGAGCAGGAAGCGGCCAGCGGCGCGTGGCTGAACGGCGACCCGTTAAACCTTGCCGATATCGCTACCGGCTGCGCCATCGGCTACATTAATTTTCGGCATGTGGCGCCTAACTGGTGCGTGAATCGTCCTGCGCTGGTGAAACTGGTGGAAAAACTCTTCCAGCGCGAAAGTTTTGCCCGCACGGTGCCGCCCGCAACCTGAATACGGATACGGCCCGTCAACCACTCTGGCTTTTTAATCGCTTCCCCGGCTTTTGGGCGGCGATACCGCGTTCGATTTGAACAGCGCCAGCCGACGATCCAGCGCCTTGCTGTAGAGCAGCGTGTCCACGCCGGCTGTGACAATTAAGGTTAAACGGCGCGCGGGCGTGGGCCAGCTTCGTCGCGTAAAACTGGATTTCATCCCGGCCAGCCTCCAGCGGAGTGGAAAAGAAAGGCGCAAAAGCGTGAAGGCATGCACAGATTTTTTTATCTGGAGTGCAACAGGCTGGACTAAAAACAGGAACGCCGGACAACCCGTAAAGATTGTCCGGCGTTCCGGGAAGCCTGGCGGGCGGAGCCGCCGACAGGCTTATTGCAACAGAGAGATGTCTGCCACTTGCAGGAACAGCTCGCGCAGTTTCGCCAGCAGCGTCAGGCGGTTAATACGCACCGCCTGATCTTCCGCATTCACCATCACTTTATCGAAGAAGTTATCCACCGCTTCGCGCAGCTGCGCCAGTTCGATCAGCGCATCCTGATAGCGGCCTTCCGCGAACCACGGTTGCAGCTTGCTTTCCAGCGCGGTGACAAAGGTCGCCAGCTTGATCTCTTCGTTTTCTTTCAGCAGCGACGCCTGCACGCGATCGTTCAGCGGCTCGGTCGCTTTTGCCAGAATATTGGAGACGCGCTTGTTGGCGGCGGCCAGCGCAGCGGCTTCATCCAGCGTGCGGAAGTGCGAAACCGCCTTCATGCGCGCATCGAAATCAGCCGGACGGGTTGGACGACGCGCCAGCACCGCCTGAATAGTGTCGACGCTGTGGCCTTCTTCCTGATACCAGGCGCGGAAGCGACCCAGCATAAAGTCGATCACCTCATCCACCACCTTCTCGTTGGTCAGCTTGCTGCCGTAGAGACGCACCGCCTCTTCGGTCAGCGTTTGCAGATCGAGCGGCAGACGTTTTTCCACGATAATACGCAGCACGCCCAGCGCGGCGCGGCGCAGCGCGAACGGGTCTTTGTCCCCTTTCGGATGCTGCCCGATGCCGAAGATGCCCGCCAGGGTATCCATTTTATCGGCAATCGCCAGCGCGCAGGCGACCGGGCTGGAAGGCAGATCGTCGCCGGCGAAACGCGGCTGATACTGCTCGTTCAGCGCAACCGCGACCTCTTCCGCTTCGCCGTCGTGACGCGCGTAGTGCATGCCCATCACGCCCTGGGTGTCGGTAAACTCAAACACCATGTTGGTCATCAGGTCGCATTTGGAAAGCAGGCCCGCACGGGTCGCCAGGTTGACGTCTGCGCCGATTTGACCGGCGATCCAGCCTGCCAGCGCCTGAATGCGATCGGTTTTATCGCGCAGGGTGCCGAGCTGCTGCTGGAACAGTACGGTTTCCAGACGCGGCAGGTTATCTTCCAGACGCTTTTTGCGGTCGGTATTAAAGAAGAACTCGGCATCGGCCAGACGCGGACGCACAACCTTCTCGTTACCGGCGATAATCTGCTGCGGATCGCTCGATTCGATATTGGCGACGAAGATAAAGTGCGGCAGCAGCTTGCCCTCTTTGTCGTAGACCGGGAAATATTTCTGGTCGCCCTTCATGGTGTAGACCAGCGCTTCCGCCGGCACCGCGAGGAATTTTTCCTCGAAGGTGGCCGTCAGCACGACCGGCCATTCCACCAGCGAAGCGACCTCTTCCAGCAGGCTGTCGCTCAGATCCGCGTTGCCGCCGATCTGGCGCGCCGCCGCTTCCGCGTCGGCTTTGATTTTGGCTTTGCGCGCGTCGTAATCGGCCATCACTTTACCGCGCGTTTCCAGGATCTGCGGATACTGGTCGGCGTTATCGATGGTGATTTCCGGCTCGCCCATAAAGCGGTGGCCGCGCAGGGTGCGGCCCGATGCGATGCCCAGAATGGTGGCGGGGATCAGCTCGTCGCCCAGCAGCAGGGTGACGGTATGCACCGGACGTACGAACTGCACGTCGCTGTCGCCCCAGCGCATCAGCTTCGGCACCGGCAGCTTCGCCAGCGCGTTGGCGATCATCGTCGGCAGCAGCGCCTGCGCGCTTTCGCCCGGCACATGCGCGCGATACATCAGCCATTCGCCCTTGTCGGTTTTCAGACGCTCGGCCTGATCGACGGTGATGCCGCAGCCGCGTGCCCAGCCTTCGGCCGCTTTGGTCGGCGCGCCGCTGGCGTCAAAGGCGGCGGCGATTGCCGGGCCGCGCTTCTCAACTTCGCGATCCGGCTGCGCGGCGCTCAGGCTGGCGACCTTCAGCGCCAGACGGCGCGGCGCGGCGTACCAGCTCACTTCGCCATGCGCGAGGCCCGCATTGTCCAGCTCGGCGGTAACGTGGGCGGCGAAAGATTCCGCCAGGTTGCGCAATGCTTTCGGCGGCAGCTCTTCGGTGCCGATTTCCACCAGAAAAGTTTTTTCAGTCATGGCTGCCTCTTATTTGTTGTTATTGCACATCGGGAAGCCCAGCGCCTCGCGGGAGGCGTAGTAGGCTTCAGCCACGGCTTTGGTCAGGGTGCGGATGCGCAGAATATAGCGCTGACGTTCGGTCACCGAGATCGCCTTGCGCGCGTCCAGCAGGTTAAAGCTGTGCGCCGCCTTCAGGATGCGCTCATAGGCCGGCAGCGGCAGCGGTTTTTCCAGCGCCAGCAGCTTCTGGGCCTCTTTTTCATACTGCTCGAAGCAGGTGAAAAGGAAATCCACGTCGGCATATTCAAAGTTGTAGGTGGACTGCTCGACTTCGTTCTGATGGAACACGTCGCCGTAGGTGGTTTTACCCAGCGGGCCGTCGCTCCAGACCAGATCGTAGACGCTGTCGACGCCCTGGATATACATCGCCAGACGCTCCAGGCCGTAGGTGATTTCGCCGGTTACCGGTTTGCACTCGAGGCCGCCGACCTGCTGGAAATAGGTGAACTGCGTCACTTCCATGCCGTTCAGCCAGACTTCCCAGCCGAGACCCCAGGCGCCCAGCGTCGGGTTTTCCCAGTTGTCTTCAACAAAGCGGATGTCATGAACAGTGGGATCGATGCCCAGCTCTTTCAGCGAGCCGAGATAGAGCTCCTGAATATTGTCCGGCGACGGCTTAATGATCACCTGAAACTGGTAATAGTGCTGTAAGCGGTTCGGGTTTTCCCCGTAGCGGCCGTCGGTAGGACGACGTGAAGGCTGCACATAAGCGGCGGCGATCGGCTCCGGCCCCAGCGCACGCAGGCAGGTCATCGGGTGAGAAGTGCCAGCGCCGACTTCCATGTCCAGAGGTTGAACGATGGTGCAGCCCTGACGCGCCCAGTAATCCTGCAAGGTCAGGATCAGGCCCTGAAAGGTCTTGGTATCAAACTTTTGCATGTTGAGTTCGCACGCGATACGGGTGGATTAAAAAAGTGTGCGTCAGTATACCCTTTGACCGGCGGTTATGCAGCCCGAGATCGCGCCTGCCCGCGCGCTTTGTTTGGAAAGGGTTGAGGCGACGGCGGCAAATAGCGGTAAATCTGATTCCTGGCGGGCCGAGGTTGTTGAAGCACAGCCGCCTGGCTACCCTCATAAACGCAAGTGCACGCGATATGAGGAAAAAATGTCTCTGCAAAAGATCGGCTGGATAGATAATTTACGCGCCGTCGCCTGCCTGATGGTGATCGTGATTCACACGACAACCTGGTATATCACCAACAGCGACCAGGTGGCGGAATCCGCCTGGGATTTGGCGAACCTGCTTAACTCCGCGTCGCGCGTCTGCGTGCCGCTGTTCTTTATGATCTCCGGCTACCTGTTTTTCGGCGAACGCAGCGCGCAGCCGCGCCACTTTCTGCGGATCGCGCTCTGCCTGTTGTTCTACAGCGTGGTGGCGCTGCTCTACATCAGCCTGCTAACGCCGATCAGTGAAAAGCTGTCGCTGCTGCACCTGCTGCAAAAGCCGGTGTTCTATCACCTGTGGTTCTTCTTCGCCATCATCACTATCTATCTTTTTTCGCCGCTGATTCAGGTAAAACCGACCACGGCGGGCTACGTCGCCGCGCTGGTGTTGGTAATGGCGATAATCGCCAATCCCCATACCGCCGACCAGTCAACCGGGCGTTTCCAGTGGCTGCCGGTCAATCTCTATATCAGCGGCGAAAGCATTTACTACCTGCTCTATGCCCTGCTGGGCCGCGCCCTTGGCACCATGAACACGGAAAAGCGCGGCGTCAGCTGGCTGGCGGCGCTGCTGTTTCTTGCCTGTGTGGCGGGCATTTCGCTGGGCACCAAACAGGAGCTGCACGTTAACGGCGCGTTCTCCGACCTCTGGTATCTTTACTGCGGCCCGCTGGTGTTTATCGGCGCGCTGAGCCTGTTCACCTGGTTTAAAAACTGCCTGAACCAGCGTCCGCTGCCAGGGCTGGCGCTGATCTCACGCAATTCACTGCCGATTTACGGCTTTCACGCGCTGTTTATCCACTTTATGCGCACCCATCACCTTGATTATACCCAGCGGCCGCCGCTGGATATCGTCCTGATATTCAGCGTGACGCTGGCGGGCAGCCTGCTGCTGGCGCTGGGCCTGCGCCGTCTCGACAGGCATCATCTGGTGAGTTAAGCGCGACGCCGTATCGTGCTGCGATCGGCGCCGGCGACAAGCCCGGCGCCGTTTTTTTACAGTGAATCCGTATCCATCAGCGGCGCCAGCTGCTGATAAAGCCTGCCGAACAGCGCACGCCGCAACTGATAGCGCTGATGGCGCTGCGCATCCGGCTGATGGCGCTGTTCTAACGGCAGCGTGGGCAGCAGCGTTTCCGGCGGCGTATCCGGCTGCAACGCCAGCTGCGCCAGCCGTGCGGCGCCCAGCGCCGGGCCGACATCGCCGCCGCGACAGTAGTCCAGCGTCTGACCGCTGATGTCCGCCAGCATCTGCCGCCAGAACGGGCTGCGCGCGCCGCCGCCGATCAGCGTCACGCTCGTCGGCTTAATGCCGCAGGCGTGCACCGCATCCATGCCCTCCGCCAGCGCGTATCCCACCCCTTCCAGCACCGCCAGCGCCAGTTCGGGACGTCCATGCTGGTGCGTCATGCCGAAAAAGACCCCTTTCGCCTGCGGATTGTTGTGCGGCGTGCGCTCGCCGGAAAGATAGGGCAGAAAGAACAGCGGCGGCACATCGACGCGCGCCCGCTCCGCCTCGGCCAGCAGCGCCGGCACATCGGCACAGCCGGTCAGCGCCGCCGCCCAGTCCAGACAGGCCGCCGCGCTGAGCATCACCGACATCAGATGCCAGCGGTTCGGCAGCGCGTGACAAAAACTGTGAACTGCGCTTTCCGGGTTCGCCAGGAAACCGTCGCTTACGACGAAATAGACGCCGGACGTGCCCAGCGACAACATGCTCTGTCCGGCGTTAATCATGCCGGTGCCTATCGCGCCCGCGGCATTATCGCCGCCGCCCGCCACCACCGGCACGCTTTCCATGCCCCAGCGCTGCGCCAGCGCAGGCTGCAAATAGCCGGTAATCTGGTTGCCCTCGAACAGCGTCGGCATTTGCGCCTGCGTCAGCCCGCAGGCCTCCAGCAGGGCATCACTCCAGCAGCGATTCGCCACGTCCAGCCAAAGCGTGCCCGCCGCATCGGACATATCGCTGGCGAAGTCGCCGGTCAGACGCCAGCGCAGATAATCTTTCGGCAGCAGCACCTTCGCGATACGTGAGAAAACCGCCGGCTCATGCTCCCTGACCCACAGCAGCTTCGGCGCGGTAAAGCCTGGCATCATCAGGTTGCCGGTAATCTGCCGCGCCTGCGGCACACTTTCTTCCAGCTGCTGACACTGCGCGAGGCTGCGGCCATCGTTCCATAAAATCGCCGGACGCAGCGGCTGATGCTGCGCATCCAGCAACGTCGCGCCATGCATCTGCCCGGTCAGGCCGATCGCCCTGACCTGACTGAGATCGTGCTGCTGACGCAGCGCCTGCAATGCGCTGTCGGTCGCCTGCCACCAGCTGTTTGCGTCCTGCTCGCTCCACAGCGGCTGCGGACGCGAAACGGTCAGCTTCTCCGTCTGGCTGGCGACCACCTCGCCTGCTGCGTTCAGCAGCACCACCTTAACGCCGGAGGTGCCTAAATCGATGCCGATAACCATGCTCCGGCTCCTGTTGGTTTATCCACGGTACAGCCAGCTGTTCACCAGATTCTCCAGCTGTTCCTGACGACCGCTCTGGTGCTGCGGATTGAACTGATGCGCTGACGCATGAGAAGCCAGCGCCGACAGCGACATTTCGCCCTGCAGGATCTGCTGCCCCAGCTCGCCGTTCCAGCCGCTGTAGCGCTGCGCCACGCGACGGTCCAGCTCGCCCGCCTCGATCATGCGCGCCGCTACCTTCAACGCCAGCGCCATGGTATCCATCGCGCCGATATGACCATAAAAGAGATCGTATTTGTCCGTGCTCTGGCGACGCACCTTGGCGTCGAAGTTCAGGCCGCCGGTGGTGAAGCCCCCCGCTTTCACGATTTCATACATCACCAGTGCATTCTCTTCCACGCTGACCGGGAACTGATCGGTATCCCAGCCCAGCTGCGGGTCGCCGCGGTTGGCGTCTACCGAGCCGAAGATGCCCAGCGCGATCGCCGTGGCGATCTCATGGTGGAAACTGTGCCCCGCCAGCGTCGCGTGGTTCGCTTCAACGTTCACTTTAATCTCTTTTTCCAGGCCGAACTGCTTCAGGAAGCCGTAAACCGTCGCCACATCGTAATCATACTGATGCTTGGTCGGCTCCTGCGGCTTCGGCTCGATCAGCAGGGTGCCCTGGAAACCGGTTTTATGCTTATGCTCCACCACCATCTGCATAAAGCGGCCAAGCTGCTCGCGCTCCTGGCGCAGATCGGTGTTCAGCAGGGTTTCATAGCCTTCGCGCCCGCCCCACAGTACGTAGTTTTCACCGCCGAGCTGGTGCGTCGCCTGCATCGCGCTGCACACCTGGCTCGCCGCCCAGGCGAACACTTCTGGATCGGGATTGGTGGCGGCGCCCGCGCCGTAGCGCGGATGGGTAAAGCAGTTGGCGGTGCCCCATAGCAGCTTCACGCCGCTCTCCTGCTGTTTCTGTTGCAGCACCTCGGTCATAAGCGCCAGGTTATGCTGATAGCTTTTCAGCGACTCCCCTTCCGGCGACACGTCCACGTCATGGAAACAGTAAAACGGCACGTTCAGCTTGTAGAAAAACTCAAAGGCGACGTCCGCCTTGCGCTTCGCCATCTCCAGCGCGTCGCCCGCCTTTTGCCAGGGGCGGTCAAACGCGCCGACGCCGAACATATCCACGCCGGTCCAGCAGAAGGTATGCCAGTAGCAGGCGGCGAAACGCAGGTGGTCCTCCATGCGCTTGCCTAATACCATTTCATCGGGATTATAGTGACGAAACGCCAGCGGATTGCTGCTGTCCGGCCCCTGATAGCTTACGCGCTCGATCTGATCAAAATAAGCCTGCATCTTTCACTCCTTAACACGTCGACCGGAAATGGTCAGCGAACAGGCTTCTATTCTGGTAAGCGCTCCGGCGTCGCTCAATTACGTTATTTCACACCACAATTAAGATAATTATTAACTGTGCGGCGCGTCGCAAAATAACGCTTCCCGGTGTCTGTTTTTCGTATCGCCACGCAAAATAAAGGGTCTTTCAGATTATTCTTCATTAAAAAATCGATCGCCATCATAAAATCAGCAATAAACCAAAAAACGTAACGCCGGGATAAAAATCTGTAATTGAAGAAACCGTCTTCTCAGGTCAAGAATTCATCAGCCCGTTCAGGAACGTTCCGATAAAAATGACCTCAACCTACAGGGTAATGATGATGAAAATGAAACACACTCTACTGGCCGTCTGCGCGGCGTTGGCCCTGTTCAGTCAGGCTGGCGCGGCGAAAGAGGTGAAGATCGGCATGGCGATTGACGATCTGCGCCTTGAGCGCTGGCAAAAAGATCGCGATATTTTCGTCAAAAAAGCGGAATCGCTGGGCGCCAGCGTATTTGTGCAGTCCGCCAACGGCAATGAAGAAACCCAGATGTCGCAAATTGAAAATATGATTAACCGCGGCGTAGATGTGCTGGTGATTATTCCTTATAACGGCCAGGTATTAAGTAATGTGATTGCCGAAGCGAAGCAGGAAGGTATTAAAGTACTGGCTTACGATCGCATGATAAATAATGCCGATATCGATTTTTATATCTCATTCGATAATGAAAAAGTAGGCGAACTTCAGGCCCAGAGCCTGGTTAAGCAGGTGCCGCAGGGCAATTATTTTCTGATGGGCGGATCGCCGGTGGATAATAATGCCCGTCTGTTCCGCGACGGGCAGATGAAGGTGCTGAAGCCGCTGATCGATCAGGGCAAAATCAAGGTGGTGGGCGATCAGTGGGTTGACGCCTGGCTGCCGGAAAACGCCTTAAAAATCATGGAAAACGCCCTGACCGCAAACAATAACCATATCGACGCGGTCGTCGCCTCTAACGACGCCACCGCCGGCGGCGCGATCCAGGCGCTCTCCGCACAGGGGCTGGCAGGCAAAGTAGCGATTTCCGGTCAGGACGCGGACCTGGCGGCAATCAAGCGCATCGAGAACGGCACGCAAACCATGACGGTCTATAAACCGATCACCAAACTGGCGGATGAGGCGGCGAAAATCGCCGTCGAACTGGGCGAAGGCAAACAGCCCAAATCCAACGCCACCCTCAACAACGGCAAAAAAGCGGTGCCCTCCTGGCTGCTGACGCCGATTCCGGTCGATAAGAGCAATATCGACAGCACCGTCGTCGCCGACGGCTTCCACAAAAAAAGCGACCTCTGAGTCGCTTCATACTGGCAATCCATTCTTAGCGCAGAAAGCCCAGCCAGGGATGGCCCGGCAGCAAATCGCCGTCGGGCGCAACTTTCAGCGCAGCGGAATAGCCAACGATCCTGTCGCGCTACGGCAGGCAAACAGTGGAGGAATGTATGACGACGCTGCTGGAAATGAAAAATATCACCAAGCGCTTCGGCAACGTGAAGGCGGTGGACGATATTTCGCTGCGTCTTGAGGCGGGCGAAGTAGTGTCGCTGTGCGGCGAAAACGGCTCCGGCAAATCGACGCTGATGAAAGTGCTGTGCGGGCTCTATCCGACAGGCGACTACGAAGGAGAGATCCTGTTCGCCGGCGAGCCGCTGCGCGCCGCCACCATCCGCGATACGGAGCGCAAAGGCATCGTCATTATCCATCAGGAGCTGGCGCTGGTGCGGCAGCTGACGGTGCTGGAAAACATCTTTCTCGGCAGTGAGCTCACCCGTGGCGGCGTGGTTGACGATGAAACCATGGCGCTGCGCTGCCAGCGTTTATTACAGCAGGTGAAGCTGGATATCTCGCCCCATACGCGCGTCGGGGAGCTGGGCATCGGACAGCAGCAGCTGGTGGAGATCGCCCGTGCGCTGAACAAGCAGGTACGGCTGCTGATTCTCGATGAGCCGACCTCTTCGCTCACCGAGCAGGAGACCGGCGTGCTGCTGGAGATCGTCAAAGATCTGCGCGATCACGGCATCGCCTGTGTCTATATCTCGCATAAGCTGAACGAGGTGAAGGCGATTTCCGACACCATCTGCGTAATCCGCGACGGCAAGCATATTGATACCTGTCCGGCAGACGGGTTGAGCGAAGACGACATCATCACCATGATGGTCGGGCGCGAGCTGACCGCGCTCTATCCGCGCGAACCGCATGAACAGGGCGAAGAGATATTACGGGTAGAAAAGCTGACCGCCTGGCATCCGGTGAACCGTCATTTGCGGCGGGTGGATAACGTCTCTTTTACGCTGCGACGCGGCGAAATACTGGGTGTTGCCGGGCTGGTGGGCGCGGGCCGCACCGAGACCGTGCAGTGCCTGACCGGTCTCTGGCCGGGACGCTGGGAAGGCGAGGTGGTGATACAGGGCCATCGCGTTAATCCTAAGCGCTGGGACTGCCAGCAGGCGATTCGTCACGGCATCGCCATGGTGCCGGAAGATCGTAAAAAGGACGGCATCGTGCCGCTGCTGGGCGTCGGCAAAAATATCACTCTTGCGGCGCTCAGCCAGTTCAGCGGCCCGCTTTCGGTGCTGGACGAGGCGCGCGAACAGGTCGCCATCAATGACGCCATTCGCCAGCTAAGAGTGAAAACCGCCTCGCCGGAACTGGCGGTGGGCCGTCTCAGCGGCGGCAACCAGCAGAAGGCGGTGATCGCTAAATGCCTGCTGCTGAACCCACAGGTGCTGATCCTCGACGAGCCGACGCGCGGCATCGATATCGGCGCGCGCGTGGAGATCTACAAGCTGATTCATCAACTGGTGCAACAGGGCATCGCCATTATCGTTATCTCCTCTGAACTGCCGGAAGTGCTGGGGCTGAGCGATCGCGTGCTGGTGATGCATGAAGGCCAAATCAAAGCTGACTTGCCGAACCATAACCTGACGCAGGAGCAGGTGATGGAAGCGGCGCTGCGGAGTGAACATTATGCTTAAAACCAATACCGCCATGCTGCCCGCCAGCGGCGGCGGCGCGCCGGGCAAACTGCGCCTGCTCAATTTGCAGGTGCTGGTGATGCTGGCCGCTATCTTACTGATTATGCTGTTTTTCACCTGGATGACCGACGGCGCTTATCTCAGCGCGCGCAACGTCTCTAACCTGCTGCGCCAGACGGCGATCACCGGCATTCTGGCGGTAGGGATGGTCTTCGTCATTATCTCGGCGGAGATCGACCTGTCGGTCGGCTCGATGATGGGGCTGCTGGGCGGCGCGGCGGCGATTTTCGATGTCTGGCTGGGTTGGCCGCTGCCGCTGACCATCGTGGTGACGCTGGCGCTCGGCCTGTTGCTGGGCGCGTGGAACGGCTGGTGGGTGGCCTACCGCAAAGTCCCCTCCTTTATCGTCACCCTTGCCGGGATGCTCGCCTTTCGCGGCGTGCTGGTCGGCATCACCAACGGCACTACCGTCGCGCCGACCAGCCCGGCGATGTCGCAAATCGGGCAAAGCTACCTTCCTGACGGCATCGGCTTTGGTTTCGGCGTGATTGGCCTTGGCCTGTTCATCATCTGGCAGTGGCGGCTGCGGCTGCGTCGTCAGCAGATGGGGCTGTCGCAGCCGCCGGCGCGCAGCGCGGTGTCGCGTCAGGCGATTACCGCCCTGCTGGTGCTGGGCGCGATCTGGCTGCTTAACGACTATCGTGGCGTGCCGACGCCGGTGCTGATTCTGGCGCTGCTGCTGCTGGCGGGCATGTTTATGGCGACGCGCACCGCCTTTGGCCGCCGCATTTATGCCATCGGCGGCAACCTCGACGCCGCGCGGCTCTCCGGCATCAACGTGGCGCGCACCAAGCTGGCGGTATTCGCCATTAACGGCCTGCTGGTGGCGGTCGCCGGGTTGATCCTTAGCTCCCGTCTCGGCGCCGGTTCGCCTTCCGCCGGGAACATCGCCGAGCTGGACGCCATCGCCGCCTGCGTGATCGGCGGTACCAGCCTGGCGGGCGGCATCGGTTCGGTGGCGGGCGCGGTGATGGGGGCCTTTATTATGGCCTCGCTGGATAACGGTATGAGCATGATGGATGTGCCGACCTTCTGGCAGTACATCGTGAAGGGCGCCATTCTGCTGCTGGCGGTCTGGATGGACTCCGCCACCCGGCGACGTGCTTAATCGTCGAAGCAGATCACAGGGCTCGCCAATTTTTTTCTGCTGTCGGTTCCGCTGTGGTAATCAGGAAGCAGAATAAAAACCGGGAGTGATCATGTTTGAGAAACGTTTTCGCATCAGCCTGCTGTTTAACGCCAACAAAGTCTACGATCGCCAGGTGGTGGAGGGCGTTGGCGAATATCTACAGGCGTCGCAAACCGATTGGGACATCTTTATCGAGGAAGATTTTCGCTGCCGTATCGACAACATCCGTGAATGTCTCGGCGACGGCGTCATCGCAGACTATGACGATAAAGAGATCGAGGCGCTGCTAAAAAACGTAGACGTGCCGATTGTCGGCGTCGGCGGTTCTTACCATCGGCCGGAGGATTATCCGCCGGTCCACTATATCGCCACCGATAACGCCGCGCTGGTGGAGAGCGCCTTCCTGCACCTTAAGGAAAAGGGCATTAACCGCTTCGCCTTTTACGGCCTGCCCGCCTCCTGTGGCAAGCGCTGGGCGCAGGAGCGTGAATACGCCTTTCGTCAGCGGGTGGCGCAAGAACGTTATCAGGGGGTGATTTATCAGGGCATGGAGACCGCGCCGGCCAACTGGCAGCATGCGCAGAACCGGCTCGCCGACTGGCTACAGACGCTGCCGCCGCAGACCGGGATTATCGCCGTAACCGACGCGCGCGCCCGTCACCTGTTGCAGGTGTGCGAGCATTTAAATATTCCGGTGCCGGAGAAGCTGTGCGTGATCGGCATCGATAACGAGGAGCTGACGCGCTACCTGTCGCGCGTCGCGCTTTCGTCGGTGGCGCAGGGCACGCGCCAGATGGGTTATCAGGCGGCCAAGCTGCTGCATCGCCTGCTGGACCGTCAGCCGCTGCCGCTACAGCGTATTCTGGTGCCGCCGATGAAAGTGATCGCCCGCCGCTCTACTGATTATCGTTCGCTGCACGATCCGGCGGTGATTCAGGCGATGCACTATATCCGCTGCAATGCCTGTAAAGGCATCAAGGTGGAACAGGTGCTGGACGCCGTCGGCATGTCGCGCTCCAACCTGGAAAAGCGCTTTAAGGATGAAACCGGCGAGACCATCCATACCATGATTCACAGCGAAAAGCTGGAGCGCGCGCGCATGCTGCTGGTCTCCTCTTCCATGCCGATTAATGAGATTTCGCAGATGTGCGGCTACCCTTCGCTGCAATATTTTTATTCCGTGTTTAAGAAAAGCTACGCCACCACGCCGAAGGAGTATCGCCAGCAGAGCGGCGAGGTGATGAGCTAAGCGCAAGCGGTAAGGGTTGAGCGGAGAGAGCCGTCCATCGCCGCATCAGGGAGGTCGGTATCCCAGCCAAACCAATGCGATACGCTGCGCCTCACTTTATGGAAAACCGCCGCCTCCGATGAGGCGGCCGGACGTCACATCCGGTTGGGGCCGCCAGCGGTGGCGGGCAGGTTTGATTCCTGTTATCTTCCGCCAATGCTCCTCCTCACGCGCCCGAGCAAGTCTCAAAATTCCTTTATTTTCAATGATTATTGAGACTTAACCATCCGTAACAGTCCGACAAGATCTCCCTGAATCCATGAAAAATATGTATAATGATGTGTATAGATTTTTTATACACATTTTTTACTTATACACACGGCACTTACAGATATACAAATTAAACGAGCAAAACCTCAAGACAAGTCCTACACATTGAACGATGGACAAGGCCTGTCGTTACTCATCAATCCATGCGGCTCAAAAGGCTGGCGCTTCCGCTTTTGTTTTGCCGGTAAAGCACGGCTAATGTCATTTGGCAGCTACGACCTTGTGACCCTCGCAGAAGCACGTGAGAAACGCGATACGGCCCGTAAACAGGTAGCAAACGGCATAGACCCAGTAGAAGAACGTAAAGCCCAAAAGCTGGCACAACAACTATCAACAGAGAACTCATTCGAAGCTATATGTCGAGAATGGCACACCAACAAAGCTGACCGCTGGACAGTGGCATACCGTGACGAAATCATTAAGACCTTCGAGCAAGACGTTTTCCCGTTCATTGGCAAACGGCCTATCGGTGAAATCAAACCTCTAGAATTGCTTGAAGTACTACGACGAATAGAAAAGCGTGGAGCACTGGAAAAAACACGGAAAGTGCGTCAAAGGTGTGGAGAGGTTTACCGCTACGCGATTGTAACTGGCCGCGCAGAATACAATCCTGCTCCTGATTTGGCTATTGCTTTGGCCGTTCCGAAACAAAAGCATCATCCATTTTTATCTGCTGAAGAGTTACCTCATTTTATTCGGGACCTTGAAGCGTATACCGGCAGCATCATCACCAAAAATGCTACAAAGATAGTCATGTTAACTGGTGTAAGAACACAGGAGATGCGATTTGCTACGTGGGAACAGGTTGACCTTGGGAAAGGTATATGGGAAATCCCCGCTGAACGGATGAAAATGCGTAGGCCTCACATTGTTCCCCTATCTACTCAAGTGATCGATTGATTCAAGCAGCTCAAACCAATAACCGAACATTATCCCTAAATTTTTATTGGTAGGAATAACCGTAGTAAACCGATCTCTAAAGAAAGCGTGTCACAGGTGATTGAGTTACTTGGGTACAAAGGGCGCGCAACAGGTCACGGATTTAGACACACGATGTCGACAATTTTGCATGAACAAGGATTTGATAGTGCATGGATTGAAATGCAGTTAGCACATGTGGATAAGAACAGTATTCGGGGAACATATAACCATGCTCAATATTATGAAAAATGCAAAAAAATGATGCAATAGTATTCTGATCAAATGATGTATGCACTGGAGCGTTGACGCTCCAGTTTTATTAAGGCAATGCAATAACTTTTTTAATTACCGCATAAAAGAAAAATACGACTACACCCCATATCAATAAATAACCCCAAATACTACATAGATAATATGATAATCGTCCCTTTAGCTCTCTGATTAGACTAAAATGCTCAGTAGTTTTGGCTATATAAAATCTTTTTCTTATAATTTTATGATATTCATAGTCCAATGGGCTATGATTAAAAACACAGGTAGACTTTATCCTTTCATACTCTTCACGGAGAGAATCAATTTTATTATAATCTTCTTCAGATAAGTCATTAGTTATCTTCGACTTAAAGAGGGTTATTTTTCTCTCATGTTCATTGAGTAATTCCGCATTGCGAAATAAAGCTTCTGATTTAGCGCCTGCAGCAAATCCCCACTCAATCAAACTTATTATTATAAGCAACATGCTTAATACAATTGAAAAAGCAGTTACAAGGTTATTAAGGTTTTTCCCAAAGGTTTCACCGAAGGAAAATTGTATTAAAGAAAGCGCTATTCCTGATAATCCTATCAATGCTATACTGATAGTGGAAAATATTTCTCTTATCTTTAATCTTCGAGATGAATTGTATCTTGCGCATGACGTTTCCCACGCTGATTTACTTAAGCTCTCTAAAAATTCTTTCATTATCACCCTCTGGATAAAAAAGACACAACGCCGGAGATATCAGTCCAATCCTCTTCTCCAGCAGTTTCCCCCGAAGAAGGTTTACAACCATAATCTATGTCGTGAGCACTTCAGCCCACACTAGCTTATCTGTGTGGGGTACGGGACCTATCACTAAGTACCGTCGGCGTTGGTCTCGGTTAAGATAGCATTACTTAGGATATATTTCACCTTCATCTGCCTGCATTCTGGACAAAATTGTTGTTTTATAACGTTCAAAACGTTCTTCGATTTGATCTTTGGTAAGCCTTTCATCTGGAGAAATTCTTCCTCTACTAACTAAAAAATCTGTTTTTTGTTTAAGCGTCTCTATTTTGTCATAGTTCCTGATATATCCGCCTTGTGGGTTGAATTTTATTTCGTAATAAGACCTGGATATTTTTTTAAGTTCTGTTGGCGGTTGATGATCGAAATCACTTAATCTTGAAAACATTTCTTTTGCTATAAAATCTATCTTGTGGAGCAAAGATAGATCATTTATATTGGAATAGTAAGCAACCCAACCATAACGTTTGTTACCACTAATTGCGCCTGTGATTTTTTCATTTAGTTCTTCCAAAAATATTCCTTTTAAATCATCAATGGATAGATGAGGGTATTTTTTAAGCCTGCGGTTTTTATTATGTGTAAAATCACTAAATCGTGCGGCAATGGATTGTAAGAATGCCTCAAGAGTTGAATCTCTAACAGTTATATCATTCCCCTTAAAAACATAACCAAGGAACCCAAAGGGTTGATTGAGGTATCCTAAATGAGTCTTTGGAGATGATGGAGGATGTGTGTTTAAACCTCTTAATTTTAGTTTCCTTCTTATCGATAAATAAGCTTTTGATACGGATTCCTTATCACCATACATAAGAACATCATCAACATATCGGTAATATTTTACATTAAATTTATCCATTGAATTATCAATGTCAGACATGTATATTGAGGCAAGCACATTTGAAATTGAAAGCCCTTGTGGAACACCTTTATCCTTATTGAAAAAATCTTTCCTTTGGCTTTTCTTAGCTGAGCTGTGAGAGGTTGGTGTTAACAAAGAACGGACGATTAAATCAAGTGCTTTTTTTGAGCTAATCCGAGATGAAAGTTTTTTAATCAATCGGGTTTTAATGATGTTGTCGTAAAAACCTTCAATATCGCAACTACAAATATAAACATCATCTGGATTTGCTGAAAGGAAATCTGAAGATAAAGATCTTATATAGGTTGACGCTAAACTCTTTGGCACATATTCAGGGAAGACCTTGCAAAGAAATATATTTAGCTGCCGCAAAACCACACGATCACGGATTGTTGGAATCGATATAACTCTTGGATTTTTCCCCCTCCCCTTGCTTTTTAACATTTCAAGATATGGGCTAAAACGAAAACTACCATTTAAACACTTCTCAGACGTCTTTATCAAATCTCTTTGAGCTCTAAGGGAATATTGCATTCCATTTAAACGATCAATTCCCTTTGCTCCCGAATTACTAAACTTCTCATTAAATGTTTTAAATAGGCTTTCTGGAGAAAATAGCTCATCAAATAATTCATTTTGCACAATTACGTTCATTTTTTATCTCATAAAATTCGGTTATGAATAAAACGTCTTTTTCATATTTTATACCTTAAGATATCCTTAGTCGCATAGCCGGGCAAGGGTCATCAA
>OKNF01000055.1_pt1 | contig 36946 bp, 36 predicted proteins | sample 1613121 | NCBI WGS metagenome assembly OKNF01 (sample SAMN04436838, study PRJEB24849) | human gut metagenome | biome: human gut; feature: NICU; material: stool | host: Homo sapiens | place: USA: Saint Louis, MO | collected 2011-09-08
GGAGCACCTCAAAAACACCATCATACACTAAATCAGTAAGTTGGCAGCATCACCAGATAATGGTAAAATAACCTCCATCACGCAGATTCCTGAGCTGACGCAGTTTACTAAGTTTGGCTATCTTGGCGTGGAACTGTTCTTTATGATCAGCGGTTACGTCATCTTTTTCTCGGCGAAAAACAAAAGCTTCTCCCGCTTTATCTCCACGCGCGCTCTGCGACTCTATCCAGCTTACTGGGCCGGGCTGGTCATCACGTCGCTCTTTATCGTGATGGTCGGCGGGCACCACATGCCGATCTCCCTGAAAGCCTTTTTGGCCAACCTGACGATGCTACAGTCGTTTGTCGGTATTTATAATATCGACGGCGTTTACTGGACGCTGGCCTATGAGCTAACCTTCTATTTCTTTATCTCGCTCTGCCTGCTTCTGGGACTAAAAAGCCGTCTGGAGATGGCGATTATCGTTTGGGCGCTGGCGATTATCGCTTGCGCATTAGCAGGTAATGCATCGCTGCCGATTTTCCAGGGCTATTACAGCTACTTCGTCGCCGGTGCGCTATTTGCCGTGATAAAAGAGACCGCAGGGAAGATGAAAGGCCTGGTCATTCTGCTGGCTGTCGCCATGTATGTTATCTGCTGCCTGGTTTCTCTGGAAAATGCGGCTAAAGCGGAAATAATCCGCAGCGTAGAGTATCCGCCGGCGGTCATTATCACTTTTGTATCGCTCTTTTTCCTCGCTTTTATCGCCGCTGACTATAGCCGCCTGGGTAAATTAAGCCTGCCGGGTTCAGCTTTCGCTGGCGCTATTACTTACCCGCTCTATCTTGTACATGCCCATATTGGCTATATGCTAATCGATAAATTCGCCAGCGAGGAAAATAAGATCGGCGTCTATGCGCTGGTGATTGGTTTTGTCATGCTGCTGGCGTGGCTGATTCATCAGCTGGTGGAAAAGCGCATGGCCGAAACATGGAAAGCGTTTTTCCGCTATACCATCGAACTGCCTGTCGCAACCTTTCACCGTCTGGTCTTTATGCCGGTAATGCGTCGCTTTCAGCCGAAAAGCAGCGTGTAACGCCTGCCGATGGGGAGCCGTTCCCCATCGACAGCCTCAGTCAGCTGCCTGCGAACAGACGAGGTGAGTAATCACCCAGCGTCCCGCCTCGTCGCTTCCTTTGCAGGGAAAGAAAGAGGGTAGATAAACTGCTCCGCTTTTGCAAACGACCGGCTGACGAAGTTTTTTATTAGCGTCAGCCTGCGGCCCGTTACGATGACTTTGCGTCATCTTCCGCCGCGCGGTGCAGCAGCGTCAGTATGCCGCTCAGGTCGCTCGCTTCCAGCTGTCCCGGCGCCGAGGCGTCGCCTGCCATGCCGAAGGTCAGCGCCGAGCCGGTCAGCTCGCCGGCAAGCCGTGTGACGGCGCCCATGCCGCCCATCGACATCGTCAACAGCGGTTGCTGCGCGTAGCGCTGACGCATCTCCCAGGTCGCTGCCATCATACGTATTACATCGCTCGGATCGCGCGGCATAGCGGCTATCTTCAGAATATCGGCGCCCATCGTCTGCTGCTGGCGCAGACGCGAAACGATCTCCTGCTGCGTCGGCGTCTGCTCAAAATCATGGCTCGAAAGAATCGCACGCACCTGCTGTTGATGCGCCAGCGCGACCAGCTCTCTGGCGGCGGGGCGATACATCTCGATATCCAGCAGATCCATCTGCCCCTGAGTCAGTAAATACTGGTACAGCGTGCTATAGCGATCGTCAGCAATCGCCTGCTTGCCGCCCTCGGCTTTGGTGCGGAAGGTCACCAGCAGAACCTTGTTTGGCAGCATGGCGTAAAGCTCGCGCGTCAGCTGCGCCATCGCCGCCGCGTCCTGACCGTTATGCAGCAGATCTAACCGCAGTTCGATAACATCGCTGTCGACCTGCAACGCCTGGCTACGCACGAACGTCTTCACCGCTTCGCTGTCGGCGGCCGTGGTGGAAACGATCACTTTCGGCTGCCCTTCGCCGATGGCGATATTCTTAATTTTCACTGGTCGTAATGATGGGGTAACCATATCGGCGCGGGGCGCATCCGCTGCGCCTGATGCGGAATGGGACATCAGCGCCAGCGCGAGCATGGCGCTGCCGCCTCCAATAAAATCTCGGCGTTGCATAGCGGTCCTCTGCGATTTGTGTAATAAATGGCTCAGCGTTAAGCGTAGTAAAAGACGTTGCCGCCGCGCTTTTTCCGGCCGCAAGCGCGCGATAAATCGCCATTCGGCACATTCATGCGGGCACAGGAAAATCATTCATGCAGAGCAAACCGGCTATTTTACTGGCAGGCGTACTGGCTTTGGCGCCTGCGCTGGCGCAGACCGAAACGCAGCACACCCACTGGGGCACACGCTGGCAGCGGCTTCCAGCCACGCCCGCGCCGTTGATCGGGATGCAGTCGGGCTACGCCGAGGTCAACGGCATTCAGCTTTACTACGCCGTCACCGGCCAGGGCTCACCGGTTATCCTGTTGCACGGCGGACTGGCGAACAGCGATTACTGGGACCTGCAGGTGCCTGAGCTGGCGAAGCATCATCGGGTGATTGTGGTCGACAGCCGGGGGCACGGCCGCAGCACGCGCAACGCCCAGCCTTACGGCTACGATTTAATGACGGATGATATTGTCGGGCTGATGGATCATCTGCATATTGCAAAAGCCGATATTGTGGGCTGGAGCGACGGTGCGATTATTGGCCTGGACATGGCGATGCGCCATAAGGATCGCGTCGGGAAAGTGTTCGCTTTTGCGCCCAACGTCACCACGCGCGGCGTAAAGCCGGGCATTGAAAATAATCCGGTATTCGCCGCCTATATTGCGCGCGCTGGCGAAGAGTATAAGAAGCTGTCGAAAACGCCCAACGATTATCCGGCGTTTGTAAAACAGATCGGCGGAATGTGGCAGTCGCAGCCGGAGTGGCGTGATGAGGCGTTAGGGAAAATCAGCGCGCAGGTGCTGATTGCCGACGGCGATCATGATGAGGCGATCGACCGGGCGCATCTGGAGCATATCGCCGCCGTTATTCCCAACGCCGGCCTGTTGATTTTGCCCACCGTCAGCCACTTCGCTTTTTTGCAGGCGCCGAAAGAGTTTACCGATGCGGTGATCCATTTTCTTAATGGCAAGTAGCGGGGCGCTGAGCAACGTTCTGTATAAAAGCTGGCCTGCTGTGCGCATTAAGCGGATTACCCGTCGCTAGCCGACGATAAGTTTATGCGCCAGACGGGCAAGGATTTCCAGCAGCAGCAGGCTGCCGGTAAAAAGACATATCAGCATCATAATAAACTTCTTCTGGCTATCCATTTTGGCCTGCACCTTTCTGATTACCCCGCCTGCTACACTCTAAAGGCTGCTGTCTTAACCGCACATCAATATTCCTGTTACAGCTGTAAGGAAATGGAGCATGTTGTATCAATATCTGGATGGCGATAACTGGCGACATATCTATATCGTCGGCGATCTTCACGGTTGCCGCGCTTTGCTAGATGAACAACTGCTGGCCGTTAATTTTGATACGCGACGCGATCTGCTGGTCTCGGTCGGCGATCTGATCGATCGCGGCCCGGACAGCCTGGCCTGCCTGCGGTTGCTGAAAGAGCCCTGGTTTCGCTGTGTGCGCGGCAATCATGAAGAGATGGCATTGGCCGCGCTGACGCAGGGCGATGAGCAATTATGGCAGATGAACGGCGGCGACTGGTTCTGGCGTCTGGATGGGGCGCAGCGCGCCGAGGCGCAGGCCTGTCTGATGCGCTGTCAGGAATTGCCGCTGATTGCGCACCTTGTGCTGGATGAGCAGATTGTAGTGGTCGCTCATGCCGACTATCCCGCCTCGCGTTATGCCTGGGAGCAGCCGATAGACGAGTATGAAGTGGTATGGGGACGCGATCGCATTCATCGTTTACAGCGCGGGCTGGGGGAAAACATTGCTGGCGCGGACGCCTTTTACTTTGGCCATACGCCGCTGGATAATCCAGTCAGCGGCTGGAATCAGCACTATATTGACACCGGCGCCGTGTTTGGCAACCGGCTGACGCTGGTGAAAATTCAGTAGCGAAACAGATCGCTGTATTGCCAGGCGGGCGTCCAGCTGCCGTCAATAACATCTTCTACCGGATAGCAGCCTGCGTGGCGCAGGCGCTGCTCATCGCGTGCGACGATACAGGCAGGTTCATCATCATAGACGCCCAGCATAATATCCTCGCAGCCCCCGTCCAGGTAACAAATTAATAGTACCAACGCATACATGCTTTTCCCTCTCCTGTCAGACGCGTTAAGTGTAGGACAGGAAAGCGTCAGGCGTCAGGCGTGGAACAATTTGCCGTCGCGCACCAGCTCGCGCGGATAGCTGTTTTTCAGGCGCTGGCCCACTTTTTTCGCCAGGCCAATCGGCTGTCGTTGCCAGGTCACCAGCACCTCATCGCGCGGTAGCGCCGCCTGCGGCCAGATATCGCGCCCGCGATACCACTCCTCCGCTTCGCTCTCCGTCAGTTCAACGCTGTTGGCCTCCTCAGCTCGCGCCAACGCGATCACCGCTTCATGCTGCCAGCGGTAGCCTTTGTTAAAGGTTTCCGCCAGCTTCAGTCCGATGCGTGAGAATCGCACCCGGCCAATCAGCGGTTCGACGGCGGCAGGAAATAGCCAGATCTCTTTATCGCGCTGCCACAGCGTCAGCTCATCATCCTGCCAGTGCAGGCCAGACTTCGCCGCCGCCTGAATAACCCCCTGCGCATCTTTGCGCGACAGCGGGCTGAAGGGGAATTTGCCGACCTTATAACCCGGCGTCGGCATCGGCTCGACGCTGGCGGTTTTGCGCAGCCGCGCGACGAAAAAGCCTTCGCTGTCGAACAACTGCGGAAAGACGTGCAGGAAGCCTTCCGGCGTGGCGGCCCGTTCCGCGCCGGGGAAGAGATCCGCCAGCGAATCGATCGTCACCGCGTCGGGATAGCGCTGACAGAGCCACGCCACGACCTGCTGGTTCTCCAGCTTGTTCAGCGTACAGGTTGAATAGATCAACGTGCCGCCCGGCTTCAGCGCATGGAAGGCGCTGTCGATCAGATCGCGCTGCGTTTCCGCAATCGAGACGGTGCTCTCCAGCGTCCAGTTGCGCAGCGCATCCGCATCTTTACGGATCACGCCTTCGCCGGAGCAGGGCGCATCCAGCAGAATGGCATCGAACATCTCCGGCAGCGCCGGGCCAAACACGCGTCCATCGAAATGGGTCAGCGCGGTGTTGCTGACGCCGCAGCGGCTGAGGTTCGCATGCAGCACTTTTACCCGGCTGGCGGCATATTCGTTAGCCAGAATCAGGCCCTGATTTTTCATCAGCGCCGCCATCTGCGTGGTTTTGGAACCGGGCGCGGCCGCTACGTCCATCACCCGATAAGGCTGCGGCTGGGCGGCGAACAGCGCGCTGACCGGCAGCATCGAGCTGGCTTCCTGAATGTAAAACAGCCCGCTGAGGTGTTCCGCCACGCTGCCGAGCGGCAGCGATTCGTCGCTTTCTTCGCGCTCAATCCAGAAGCCTTCGGCGCACCAGGGAATCGGCGTCAGGCGCCAGCCGTAGCGGGCCGTCTGATGCAAAAAATCCGCCACGCTGATTTTCAGCGTATTGACGCGCAGGCTGCGACGCAGCGGCTGCTGGCTGATGGCGAGAAAAGCCTGCAGGCTCTCCTCATCGGGCAGCGTTTGCCGCATCAGATCAAGGAAGGCTTCAGGGAAGCTGGCTCGGGATTGTTGGGCCACGACAGAGTTCCGGTAGTTGCAGAAAAAACAGGGCGGGAAGTGTAACACAGCTGCGGCGAAAGCCGATGAAACGGGAGCCCTGCGCGGGCTCCCGGTAGAGATTATGAGGAAGGGATCGCCGTTCCCCATTTGCGCCACTCTTTCGGCTCTTCATCCTGCAGCAGGAAATGCTTGCCGGACGCGGCCTGCGGCGCCAGCGGAACGGTCGGCGGCGTGGCGAACTGAATGCCGCCGCGAATAAACTGCTGGAAAGTGCCGGTTTTCACCACGCCGCCGATCAGACCAAACTCGAGGTTGTAGCCGGAGGCGAGCCAGAAGACCGAGTTATTGCGCACCAGATGCTGATATTTCTTGCTGATGCGCAGTTGCACCTGCACGCGATCCGCCATGCTGCCCAGCGAGGTGCCGGTGACCGTACCGACTTCGACGCCGCGGAACAACACCGGCGTGCCGATGCCCAGCGATCCCGCTTCCGGCGCGTCGACCACGATGCTCAGGCCGTCCAGATAACGCGAATCGGTAATAGTGGTCTCCTGCAGCTCAAAGCGCCGCACCAGGCTGCCCTTGCCGGGATCGACGTTGATATAGGGTTGCAGCAGCGTCTCCAGATGGTTGACGCCGGTGGCCGAAATTTCCGGCGACACCACCGAGAAGCGGCTGCCGATGCGCGCAAAGCTTTGCACATATTCGGGGTAGAGCACCGCTTTGGCGATCACCTGATTATGATCCTGGCTCAGCGCCAGCGACTCGACCTGGCCGATATCGATGCCCAGATAGCGAATCGGCATGCCGGCAGAGAGCTTGCTGCCGTCATAGGTGTGCAGCAGGATCTGGCTGCCGACGGCGCGCGCGGCGGTTTCAGAGCTGTAGAGCACGCGCTTCTGATTTTTGCCGGTGCTGGCGCCTTCCAGGTTATCGAAACTGATCGCGCCGCGCAGGGCGCGGTTTAGCGGCGACGCCTGCACCGTCAGACCAGCGCCGTTAAGCTGCACTTTCGCGCCGCCTTCCGCCCAGAAAACGCTGTCGGGCGTCAGCAGCTTGCGGTATTCAGGCTTGATATGCACCGCCACCAGAAACTCGTTCGCCTTCGGCGTCACGTCGACAATCTCGCCCACCTGAAACTTACGGTAGAGCACCACCGAGCCGGGTTGAATATCCGGCAGGCTGTTGGCGGTCAGCGTCAGCGTGGTCGGCGGACGTTCGCCGGTAATCCCTTCTTCCGCTTTTTCGGCATTGGCGTAAAGCGGATACTGACTCAGCGGCGCGCCTTTGCCGCCCGGCTCAAGACGAATGCCGCCGTCGACCCATTCGCTGGCGCTGGCGCCCAGCACCTTCATGCCGTCGAGACCGAATTTCACATCGAGTCGGCTGTTGATGATGAATTTGCTGTCGCCATGCACCAGCTGGCGATGTTCCGGGGCGATCGCCGCCTCAAACTCCACGCCTTTGGTGGTCAGCGTGCGGCGGATAACCTGACCAATCTGAATGCCGCGCAGCATCACCGGCTGGCCGGCGTCGATGCCGTAACTCTCCGGCGCGCTAAGGCGCACCGTCAGCACATCCGGGCGCTGCAGCAACGCTTCGTTGCTCTGACGCACCGCAAAATGGTGCTGCGGCTCGCCTTCGCCGGGGATCAGCTCCAGCGTGGTGCCGGTCAGCAGCGTGCTCAGGCTGGGGTTATTCAGGCTGATTTTCGGGCTGCGCATTTCGATGCGCGTGCCGCTGCGCATGAGCCCGACCACGGAAGGATCGAGCGTCAGCTCGCCGCTGACCTTGCCGCCCGGCTGTAACGTCATCTTCGTCAGGGTGCCGACTTCCAGCCCCTGATAGATCAACGGCGTGCTGCCCGCTTTCAGCGCTTTGCCGTCAGGTAGATCGAGCGTTACGATTACGCCGCGCTGGCTGTGCGCCAAATCGGGATAGAGCTGATAGTTGCTTTCGCTGGCTGCCTGCTGCGACGTTTGCGGCGAATCGAAGGCGATGGCGCCGTTCACCAGCGCCGCCAGGCTCTCCAGCTCCACTTTCGCACCGCTGAGGCCGACATCCGCCTTCACACCGGAAACGTTCCAGAAGCGGCTCTCTTTTTTCACCAGATTGGTGAAGCGGCGTTCAATCAACACGTCGATGGTAACGCCATTGTTGTCCGGGTTAATGGTGTAGTCATAAACGCGACCGACCGGAATCTTGCGGTAGTAGACCAGCGATCCGGTATTGAGCGAGCCGAGATCCGGCGCATGCAGATGCACCAGCATTTCGCCAGTATTGACGCGATATTTAGGCTGGGTATCGAGCGCGACGAAGTTTTCCCGCCGCTCGCCCGACTTGCCGGGCATCATGCCGATATAGTTGCCGCCGACCAGCGCGTCCAGCCCGGAGACGCCAGCCAGCGACGCTTTTGGCGTCACCAGCCAGAACTGCGCATCCTCACGCAGCGCGTCGCGCATATCGCTTTTGATGCTGACGCGTACCTTAATGGAGCGCAGATCGTCGCTAAGGCTGATGCCCTGTACGGTGCCGACCTCGACCCCCTGATAACGCACCGGCGTCCGACCGGGCACGATGCCGTCGGCCTGAGCGAAATCGATGGTTACCGTGGTGCCGCGCTCCTGATAGTTGGTCCAGAGCAGCCAGCCGGCAATCATCAGGGCGATAAAGGGCAGCAGCCAGAACGGCGAAATTTTACGCTTGTTGATTATCCGCGCTCTAGTCGGTGTAGTCGGCGTGTGTTGCATGAGCATCCCAAATCAGACGGCTATCCAGCCATTCAACGGCAAGGATAGTTAAAATTACCGCGGCGCCAAAGTAGAAGGCGGCCGGTCCCATTGTAAAAGCCAGCAGCTGGTCGCGATTAACCAGCGACATGGTTAACGAAATAACAAACAGGTCCAGCATAGACCAACGCCCGATCCAGGTGACCAGACGCAATAATCGAATGCGGGTTTTTAGTCCCTGCTGGCAGCGAAAATGAATGCTGATCAACAATACCAGCAGGACCAACACTTTGGTGAACGGCACCAGAATGCTGGCGATAAACACAATCGCCGCCACCGGAATATTGCCGGAGCCGAGCGAAAGAATACCGGAGAAAATGGTGTCCTCCTGGCGTCCGCCGTTCAGGTAGATAATTGAGATCGGCAGCAGATTGGCCGGAATCAGTAGCACGATCGCGGAGATAAGCGCCGCCCAGGATTTTTGCAGGCTATGAGGACGACGATGCGCCAGCCGGGTGTGGCAGCGCGGGCAGCGTCCGCGATCGTCGGGCAGGCCGGTGTGATGGCAGTTCAGGCAAATTTGCAGCTTTTCCGGCGCCACATCCGGCTCCGGCTGCGGGTAAAAGCGGTGCCACAGCTGTTCCATGTTAAGGTGAATCATGGTCAGCAGGCTGAGCACCATCAACGCAACAAATGCCACCAGCCCGTAGCCGACGGCGATATCGGCGTAATCCTTGACCTTAATCGAGGCGACGGCAATGCCGACCAGATAGATATCGAGCATCACCCACTCTTTCAGGCGCTCCAGCATCAGCAGTACCGGACGCAGATTCATGCCGAGGCGATCGCCGAAAAAGAGGAAGGCGATGGCCGCCACCAGCGTGGCCGGCGCGCCGATAGTACAGAACGCCACCATCGCCGCGGTCAGCACGTCGCCCTGTTCGGTCATCTGCATAATGCCCGCCAGCAGGCTGGCGCGAATAGGGGTGCCGAGCAGGCGTATCTCAATCAGCGGCTCGGTAAAAGCGAAAGGCATCAATAAAAACATCGCGACCGCCATTGCCGTCAGACGCGTCATCGACCAGTCGCGTCCGTTAAGCACTTTGGCGTTGCAGCGTGGGCAGTGGGCCGTCTGACGAGATTTCACATCTGGTAAGGAAAAAAGGGTATCGCATTGCGGACAACGCTGATAACGTTCACGGGGCAGAACGTGACTGATAGTATGTATTTTCATATATTAAAAGCAGTGTCCCTCGTGCTGCAGGTATGCACGGTCCTTAAAACGGCGCAAAACGGACGCTGAGGGGCATAGCCCGTTTTGATAATCCGATCCGCAAGAATCTAAGGTTATATTAACTATTGGAATGATTCACCTTGTGGCGGTGGATATTTAATGCTTATTTTACCGGACGGCACTTTGTAGCCGTCCGATTGCTTTTACTATGGTCAGGAAATGAACAAACAAGAATTTTATCACGATCTCAACCGCGATCTCCGTGCGCTGATTGCCGGTGAAACCAGTTTTCTCGCTGCGCTGGGCAACAGCAGCGCGCTGCTGTTTGAGCGTCTGGAAGGCGTTAACTGGGCGGGCTTCTACCTGCTGACGGAAGAAAAAACGCTGGTGCTGGGGCCGTTCCAGGGGAAAATCGCCTGTGTGCGCATTCCGGTGGGCCGCGGCGTCTGCGGCACGGCGGTGGCGGAAAAGAAAGTACAGCGCGTGGACGACGTGCATGCGTTTCCGGGCCATATCGCCTGCGACGCGGCCAGCAATGCTGAAATCGTGCTGCCGCTGATTGTCGACGGCGAGGTGATTGGCGTGCTGGATATCGACAGCACGGTGTTCAACCGCTTTGATAGTGAAGATGAAATCGGCCTGCAAACCTTTACCGACGGGCTTTGTGACGTGCTGGCCAATAGCGATGTGAAAAAATTTATTAATATGAATCGCAGCTAAAGCGCTGGATTTCGTAGCAATTGCCGATGGGGTCATTATAATGTCGCCTGTTCATGCCCGCGCTGGTTGGCAAACCCGTTGTAATCAGGAAATTTCATGGAAAATCAACCTAAGTTGAATAGCAGTAAAGAAGTCATCGCCTGGCTTGCGGAACGTTTTCCGCACTGCTTTAGTGCCGAAGGTGAAGCGCGTCCGCTCAAAATCGGTATCTTTCAAGACCTCGTCGAACGTGTTCAGGGCGAAATGAACCTGAGCAAGACGCAGCTGCGTTCAGCGCTGCGTCTGTACACCTCAAGCTGGCGCTATCTGTACGGCGTCAAAGCGGGCGCGACCCGCGTCGATCTGGACGGCAATGCTTGCGGCGAGCTGGAAGAGCAGCATGTTGAACATGCGCGCAAGCAGCTTGAAGAGGCGAAAGCCCGCGTTCAGCAGCAGCGTCAGCAGCAGCAGGCGAAAAAACGTGAAGCTGGCGAAGACGCGCCTGCGCGCCGCCCGCGTAAAGCGGCCGCCCGCAAGCCAGCCGAAGGCGAAGGCCAACCCGCCCGCAAAGCTCGCGCTAACGATGCGCGCCCGGTTCAGGAACGCGCCGCCGCACCTCGTCAGCGCCCGCCGCGTACACAGCCTGTGACCGACACCTCCGCATTGCAGCCTGGCCAGAGCATCAAAGTTAAAGCCGGTAAAAATGCAATGGACGCCACCGTTCTTGAGATCTCTAAGGATGGCGTTCGTGTGCAGCTGGCTTCCGGCCTGGCAATGATCGTACGCGCAGAACACTTACAGTTCTGAAACGGAGGCCACCCAGGGCATGAACACATTTTTTAAGATGAGCGTGATGGCTGGCCTGCTTCTGGCAGGTCACGCCATTGCCGCTGACAGCATTACCCGCGCAGATCAAATTCCGCAGCTGCAGGAAGAGCCGCAGCATGCCACCGTTAGCGAACGCGTTACTTCACGCTTTACCCGCTCACATTATCGCCAGTTCGACCTCGACCAGCAGTTTTCGGCAAAAATCTTTGACCGCTATCTGAACATGCTCGACTACAGCCACAATGTGTTGCTGGCTTCGGACGTGGCGCAGTTCGCCGATAAAAAGACCACGCTGGGCGATGAACTGCGCAGCGGCAAGCTGACGGTGTTCTACGATCTTTTCAATCTGGCGCAAAAACGCCGTTTCGAGCGCTATCAGTACGCCCTGTCGATCCTGAGCAAGCCGATGAATTTTAACGGTAACGATACTATCGATACCGATCGCAGCAAGGCGCCATGGCCGAAAGATGCAGCTGAACTGAACGCGTTATGGGACGCCAAGGTGAAGTACGATCAGCTCAGCCTGAAGCTGACCGGCAAGAAAGACGACGAAATTAAAGATATTCTCACCAAACGCTACAACTCCGCGATCCGTCGTCTGGCGCAGAGCAACAGCGAGGATGTGTTCCAGCTGGCGATGAACGCTTTCGCCCACGAGATCGATCCGCATACCAACTATCTCTCGCCGCGCAATACCGAGCAGTTCAATACCGAGATGAGCCTGTCGCTGGAAGGCATCGGCGCAGTGCTGCAGATGGATGAGGACTATACGGTCATCAACTCGATGGTGGCGGGCGGCCCTGCGGCGAAAAGCAAGGCGCTGAACGTCGGCGACCGCATCGTCGGCGTTGGACAGCCGGGCAAGCCGATTGAGGATGTTATCGGGCTGCGTCTGGATGACGTCGTGGCGAAAATTAAAGGGCCGAAGGGCAGCCGCGTGCGTCTGGAGATCCTGCCGGCCGGCAAAGGCACCAAAACCCGCACCATTACGCTGACGCGCGAAAAGATCCGCCTGGAAGATCGCGCGGTGAAGATGAGCGTGCATAACGTCGGCAAAGAGAAGGTCGGCGTGCTGGATATTCCCGGCTTCTACGTCGGCCTGACCGACGATGTGAAAGTGCAGCTGCAGAAACTGCAAAAGCAGCACGTTGACAGCGTAGTGATTGATCTGCGCACCAACGGCGGCGGCGCGCTGACCGAGGCGGTCTCGCTCTCCGGCCTGTTTATTCCCAGCGGTCCGGTCGTGCAGGTGCGCGACAACAACGGCAAGGTGCGCGAAGACAGCGATACCGACGGCGTCGTCTACTACAAAGGCCCGCTGGTAGTCCTGGTTGACCGCTTCAGCGCCTCGGCGTCGGAAATTTTCGCGGCGGCGATGCAGGATTACGGTCGTGCGCTGATTGTCGGCGAACCGACCTTCGGCAAAGGCACCGTGCAGCAGTATCGTTCGTTGAACCGCATCTATGATCAGATGCTGCGCCCGGAGTGGCCAGCATTGGGATCGGTGCAGTACACCATTCAGAAATTCTACCGTATCAACGGCGGCAGCACCCAGCGTAAGGGCGTAACGCCCGATCTGCTGATGCCAACCGGCGTCGAAGCGGCGGAAACCGGCGAGAAGTTCGAAGATAACGCCCTGCCGTGGGACAGCATCGATGCGGCGAGCTACACCAAATCGGGCGACCTGAGCGATCTGGTGCCGCAGCTGACCAAAGCGCATGAAGATCGCATCGCGAAAGATGCTGAATTCCAGTACATCATCAAGGACATTCAGCGCTTTAACGCCATGAAGGACAAACGCAACATCGTGTCGCTCAATCTCGCCCAGCGCGAGAAAGAGAATCAGGAAGATGACGCGCTGCGTCTGGAGCGCATCAACGCGCGCTATAAGGCGGAAGGGAAGAAGCCGCTGGCGAAGCTCGACGATTTGCCGAAGGATTATAAAGAGCCCGATCCTTATCTCGACGAAACGGTGAAAATCGCCAACGATCTGGCGCATCTGAAGCCGGAGCAGCCGACGGATAAAGCGGCGGTCAGTAAATAGCGCCGCTTTAAACGGAACGAAAAAAAGGCACTGCGCAAGCGGTGCCTTTTCTTTTTCCGCCGTTTTGTTTAGCTGCGCCGATCGGTTGCGCAGGAAGCGGTTAAAAAAGAGTGCGACAAAATGTAAAGTTATGTCTTTTTAGACACTTAAACGTTAAGGATGCTTGAAATGCTACGCGATGACCCTACGATGTATATCCGCGCATGGGCGCTTAGTTAACTGAGGAAGATGAAAGTTTATGATGCGTATTGCTCTTTTCCTGCTGACCAACCTTGCCGTGATGTTGGTTTTCGGGCTGATACTGAGCCTGACAGGAATTCAGTCAAGCAGTGTGCAGGGCCTGATGATTATGGCAGGTCTGTTTGGCTTTGGCGGTGCGTTTGTTTCACTGCTGATGTCGAAATGGATGGCACTGCGTTCCGTCGGCGGTGAGGTGATTGAGCAGCCGCGTAACGAAACGGAACGCTGGCTGATGAACACGGTGGCACAACAGGCGCAGCAGGCGGGTATCGCCATGCCGCAGGTGGCTATCTACCATGCGCCTGACATCAATGCGTTCGCGACCGGCGCGCGCCGCGATGCGTCGCTGGTGGCGGTGTCGACAGGTCTGTTGCAGAACATGAGCCGTGACGAGGCGGAAGCGGTGCTGGCGCATGAAATCAGCCATATCGCCAACGGCGACATGGTGACCATGACGCTGATCCAGGGCATTGTGAACACCTTCGTGATTTTCATTTCCCGCATTATCGCGCAGGTGGCGGCAGGCTTCCTGTCCGGCAACCGGGAAGATGAAGAGAGCAGCAACGGTAACCCGCTGGTCTACTTCGCGGTCTCCCTGGTGCTGGAACTGCTGTTCGGCATTCTGGCCAGCATGATCACCATGTGGTTCTCACGTCATCGTGAGTTCCACGCTGACGCAGGATCTGCGCGTCTGGTGGGGCGTGAGAAGATGATTGCGGCGCTGCAGCGGTTGAAGACCAGCTATGAGCCGCAGGAACCGGGCAGCATGATGGCGTTCTGCATCAACGGCAAAGGAAAGTCGCTGAGCGAGTTCTTTATGTCGCACCCGCCGCTGGATAAACGTATCGAAGCGCTGCGTAGCGGCCAGTACCTGAAATAAAAAAAGGCGACCTGCGGGTCGCCTTTTTTCTGTTCGCTATAACCCTCTGACGAGGGTTTTTTATTGCCCGCCGTGTGCGGGTTGACGCATGCGCGACAGACTGAACAGCGCGGCGACGGAAGAGAACAGGCCCGCCAGCAGCAGCGACGCGTGCGTCCCATGCTGGCCGAACAGGTTAAACATCAGCGCCACTAACGCCGCGCCGCTGGTTTGCCCCAGCAGACGCGCAGTGCCCAGCATTCCGCTGGCGCCGCCGCTGCGATGTCGTGGCGCCGCTGAGATAATCGTGTGGTTATTTGGCGACTGAAACAGGCCAAAGCCGGCGCCGCACAGCACCATACGCCAGATAATATCGCCATCGCCCGGCGCGGCAGGCAGCCAGGCGAGCGCGAACAGCCCGACGGCGAAGATCGCCAGGCCAATGCCGCCCAGCAGCCCGGCATGAAAGCGTTCCAGCAGCCGTCCGGCGATGGGGGACATGATCATGGTCGCCAGCGGCCAGGGCGTTAACAGCAGGCCCGTTTCTACTTCGCTGCGGCCAATGACGCTCTGCAAAAAGAATGGCAGAGAGACCATCGCCAGCATCTGCGCCAGAAAGGAGCAGACCGATGTGCAGATCGACAGTGAAAAGATGGGAATGCGCAGCAGATCCACCGGCAACAGCGGGCTGGTCATGGTCAGCTGGCGGCGAATAAACAGCGTGCCGACGATCAGCAGCCCCAGCAATTCGGCAAGAATAATGCGGTAATCCTGTCCCTGCGCCGCGCCGCTCAACGCGGAAAGCAGCAGGCCGAAGGTTAACGCGTTCATAATCGCGCTAAGCACATCAAAGCGCTGGCCGGTCGTCTTCTGCGGGTTGTCGGGCAGAAAGCGCAGGGCGAACAGCAGTGCCAGCGCGCCGGCCGGCACATTGATCAGGAACAGCCATTTCCACGAGGCGACCGCCAGAATCGCCGCCGCTACCGTCGGTCCTGCGGCGCTGGAAACGGCGACGATCAGCGCGTTAATCGCCATGCCGCGGCCCAGATAGCGCTGAGGATAGATAATACGGATGAGCGCAGTGTTAACGCTCATCAGCGCCGCGCCGCCAAAGCCCTGCAGGATGCGCGCGAAGGTCAACATACCGAGCGAGTCAGAAAAGGCGCAGAGCAGCGACGTGGCGCTGAACAGCAGCAGACCGGCCTGGTAAATGCGCCGGTAACCGAGCAGATCGCCTAAAAAAGAGAAGGAAAGCAGCGAGACGATAATCGCAAGCTGATAAGCGTTAATGATCCAGATCGACTCCGCCGGGCTGGCATGCAGTTCGCTGGCGATAGTCGGCAACGCGACGTTGGCAATGGTGCCGTCAAGCACGGCAACGGTAATACCTAAGGCGATCGCGGCGATGGCGCCATAGCGGCGCGGCAGCGGTAAGCCATCCATCTGTGAAGTTACGGGCATAATGGGAAATTAATGGGGGTGAATATCATCATGCTAATGATTTTTTTACCCTAATGCATCTTTCTGCTAATAAAAAGTCCTTACAGATGTGTCCACGGTCACGCTAACGTATTGCCTGACGATAACTCAGCCACGTATACTGGAAATGGCGTTCCATTTTAAATAAAACAATTTCAAAAAGGTTTCTCTATGGCGAATGCAGACGCAGATAAACAGCCGGATTCGGTCTCTTCCGTATTGAAAGTGTTTGGCATCCTGCAGGCGCTTGGCGAAGAGCGCGAAAACGGCATTACCGAACTGTCCCAGCGCGTGATGATGTCGAAAAGCACGGTTTATCGTTTTCTTCAGACGATGAAGTCGCTGGGCTATGTTTCTCAGGAAGGTGAATCGGAAAAATATGCGCTGACGCTAAAGCTGTTTGAGCTGGGCGCGAAAGCGTTGCAGAACGTCGATTTGATCCGCAGCGCGGACGTGCAGATGCGTGAACTGTCGCGCCTGACGAAAGAGACGATTCACCTGGGCGCGCTGGAAGAAGACAGCATTGTCTATATCCATAAGATCGATTCGCTTTACAACCTGCGTATGTATTCGCGTATCGGCCGCCGCAATCCGCTGCACAGCACCGCGATCGGCAAAGTGCTGCTGGCCTGGCGCGACCGCGCCGAGGTGCATGATATTTTAAAAGAGGTGGAATTCCGCCGCAGCACGCCGCATACGCTTGGCAGTGAAGAAGCGTTGCTGGAAGTGTTGGATGTCGTGAAAGCGCAGGGCTTCGGTGAGGATAACGAAGAGCAGGAAGAGGGGCTGCGCTGTATCGCGGTGCCGGTTTTCGACCGCTTCGGCGTGGTGATCGCCGGGATGAGCATCTCTTTTCCGACCATCCGTTTCTCAGAAGAGCGCAAGCACGAGTATGTCGCGATGCTGCATCGCGCCGGGCGCACGCTCTCCGCGCAGCTGGGCTACCACGACTATCCTTTCTAATCCAGAACGACGCGGCGCCGTTACGGGCGCCGCTTAAGCAAGCTATTCGTTGCTGTCCACCACTTCAGACGTTTTTCTCAGCAGCGGGCAGTCGGCTACGCCGATAAAACCGCTGTCGCTGTGCAGGTACTGTGCTTTAATCATTCCCCGTGCCGTCAAATACTGGCACTGCAGGCCAATGCCAGCGGCATTTTTGTGGCTGCCGGTCAGTACGCCATAGCCAGTGAACAACAAGCCTAGCCAGACAATGGCCAGTAAACTCACAATTCGAAGCAATATTTTCATTTTATCTTCCTGTAAAAATGGCAAGCTTCCCGTTTCGCTGCCGGAAGAGGGGCAGCATAGCGCGGCGCGGCGGCGGAATCGATCGGAGGATGCTTAAAGCGTCGTCGAACAGGGGCGCGTCGGCTATCAATTCCCTCGCTTCCGGGTAAAATCGTCCGCGAAATGAATAACAAACAGAGGCTGTTATGAACGAATTAAACGGCGGCGCGAGTTTGATGCCGCTCATCAGCGGAATCGCATTTGCACTGGTTGGGCTGATCGCCTGGTTTTATGTCAATCGCGCCAGCGTGCGCGCCAACGAGCAGGTTCGCCTGCTGCAAGCGCTGCTTGAGGAGCAGAAAAAGCAGACGGCCATGCTACAACGGCTGACAGAACAGACGCTCGGTACGGAAGAGAACGGCGCGGAAGAGAGCGCGGAGCAGGACTTTACCCGCCTGATCCCTGAACGATAATTATCTGTAGAGAGTAAGGAGTGGCAGGATGAAATGGCAAAATCCCTGGTACGACGCGTCCAGGCCGCACCATACTTCAGAAGGATTTCGCAACCTGGAGGCTGAGCAGCGCCAGCCGGGCGATCTGCAACGCTGGCGTAAAGAGCGTAAGGCGCAAGGGTTGCCAGCGGCGCCGCAGCAGGGCTACAGGGCTTTTACGCAGCAGTGGTGGCAGCCCGCCGATTTAGGCGGCGATGAGGATACGATCTGGTGGCTGGGCCATGCGGCGCTGATGCTGCGTATTAATCAACGCTACGGATTAATCGATCCGGCGCTCTCGCTCAGGGCTTCTCCACTGCGTTTTTACGGCCCGAAGCGCAAAACGCCCGCGCCGCTAAAGATTGAGAACCTGCCATCGCTCGACTGGGTGCTGATTTCCCATAACCATTATGATCACCTTGACCGACCGACCATCGCGGCGATTTTGCGCCGATTTCCAGATGTGCAGTTTATCGTGCCGCTGGGACTGGAACCCTGGTTTCGTCGCGCAGGAGCAAAAAACGTCGTACAGCTGGACTGGTGGCAGCAAACGCAGCGGCATGGCGTTACTTTTCACGCCGTGCCAGCGCGTCACTGGAGCATGCGCACTCTGAAAGATCGTAACCGGTCGCTCTGGTGCGGCTGGACGATTTCAACCGCCACGCTTAATTTCTGGTTTTCCGGCGACAGCGGATATTCTGAAAATTTGCTGCAAATCGCGCAGCGTCTTGGACCTTTTAATCTTGCAGCGCTGCCGATCGGCGCCTGGGCGCCACGCTGGTTCATGCAGGGTCAGCATATGGACCCGCAGCAGTCGGTTTCGTTGCACAAAGCGATCGGCGCGCCGTTGACTATCCCTATCCATTGGGGCGTATTTGAACTGGCCGATGAGGCGCTTGATGAGGCGCCCACAGAACTGGCGCGTGCGCTGGCGGCGGCCGGTCTGGATAACACGCGCTTTCGGCCATGGAAAATAGGCGAAAGCGCCAGCCTGAATAAAATAAACCAGGATTAATCTTATAAAGGCAGCGTTGAATTTAACGTCTCCGAAACTTCGCTCTGGGTATAAACCTGCCTTATTCAACGTTCTGAAATAACCTGCCGGGAATAGCGTTGCATTAATTTGGGGCAGATCACTTTATATATATTCTTTTTTGGTGCAAAACGCGCGTATCCTTTTCCACAAGCCGGTCGGCCTGACAAATCCTCTTGTTTTTTCTGGCCCTGCGACACTGGTAAGAAAAGGATTATTATGTGCATTTACTGTGCCATAATTATGCAACAATCTTGTGGCAAAGTGGCACGCTGGCAAGGCTGTAACAGAGACGCATGTCTCTTCAGGCCCATGGTGTGCTGGACGCGCGCAGTGAAATACGCATAAAAAAGCGTGGCCTTCGGGGATTATCTGCTGTGGCCTAATGCATAAATGTGCAAAGGATGTGATGAGTTTGCAATAACTGTGCGACAGGTCGATCGCTGTTTAAAAATAACTTGCCATAAATTATCGAATATGTGATAACGCTATTAAGCAAAACGAGGTACAGCTCTGTTTATGTATGGCATATTCAGTAAAGAAGTAACGAGTAAAGACGTTGACGTTGAATACCGCTTCCTTGCCGAACCTTATATTAGTGCCTCATTCAGTCGTGTCTCTGGTTTTCTGTCAGTCGCCTCCGGGCAAATAAACATTCAAAGGAATTACGAAGATGGCAAAAATTAAAGGTCAGGTGAAGTGGTTTAACGAATCCAAAGGTTTTGGCTTCATTACGCCGGCGGACGGTAGCAAAGATGTGTTCGTTCACTTCTCTGCTATCCAGGGTAATGGTTTCAAAACGCTGGCTGAAGGTCAGAACGTTGAGTTCGAAATTCAGGATGGTCAGAAAGGCCCGGCAGCGGTTAACGTTGTGGCGATCTGATAACATCGCAACGTCTGCGCTGTACCCTCAGCGTACAGCTTAGAGATGATGCAAAGGCCCCGGTTTATCGCCGGGGCCTTTCTTTTTGGCGGGTGACGCTGTTCACCTCAGCGTGTAAACTGCGCGCCTGATTCAGCCAGAGAAAGAGTTATGCACTATCTTTGTCCCCTCTGTCACCAGCCGTTGACGCTGGTTCATCACAGCTGGCGCTGCGCGCAACAGCATCAGTTCGACCAGGCGAAAGAAGGTTATGTCAATCTGCTGCCGGTTCAGCATAAACGCTCCCGTGAACCGGGCGACAGCGCGGAAATGATCCAGGCGCGGCGCCAGTTTCTCGACGCTGGCCACTATCAGCCGCTTCAACAACGTGTCGCCTCGCTGCTGGCGCAGCATTTGCCTGCGACGGCGACGGTGCTGGATATCGGCTGCGGCGAAGGCTACTACACCGCTGCGGTTGCCGGGGCGTTAGGGGAGCAGGCGCGCGTATGCGGACTCGACGTAGCGAAAGTCGCCATTCGCGCCGCGGCGAAGCGCTATCGCCATATCGATTTCTGCGTCGCCTCCAGCCACCGCCTTCCTTTTGCCGACGCGTCGCTGGACGGCGTGCTGCGTATTTACGCGCCCTGCAAGGCGGAGGAGCTGACGCGCGTAGTGCGCAGCGGCGGCTGTTTGTTGACCGTCACGCCGGGGCCGCGTCATCTGTTGCAGTTTAAGGCGCTGATCTATGCCCAGGTGAAGCTGCACGAGACGGCGGAAGAGCGTCTGCCGGGATTTACGCTTGCAGATGAGCAGCAGTTAGATTATCCGCTGGCGCTGTCAGGCAACGATGCGACGACGCTGCTACAAATGACGCCGTTCGCATGGCGCGCCACGCCCGACGTCTGGCGCCAGCTGCGTGAAAGCGAACAGTTTCAAAGCGAAGCAGATTTTATGGTGCGTCTCTGGCGGCGTAGCTAAGCGAAGAATAAAGGCGGATATTGGCTGGCGGCGCGCCTCAGGCGAAATGCTGCCACAGCATCTGTGCGCCGATGAAGATCAGCACGGCGCCGCCAAGGATTTCGGCGCGTTTGCCAAGCAGGGGACCAATCAGACGGCCAATCAGCATGCCGATCGTCGTCATGGTAAAAGTGCAGAGCCCGATCAGCAGGGCGGTAAGCAGAATATTCACCTGCAAAAACGCCAGGCTGACGCCGATCGCCATCGCGTCCAGGCTGGTGGCGACGGCGGTGGTCGCCAGCAGCAGCAAACCGTGCTGCTGCACCGGCTCGCAGGGCGCGGTGTGTTGACGACAGCCTTCAATCACCATGCGGCCGCCTAAAAAGCAGAGCAGGGTGAAAGCGATCCAGTGATCCCAGCGGGCGACGAATTGGGTGGCGAACTGACCGAGACTCCAGCCGATCAGCGGCGTCAACGTTTCGATTGCGCCAAAGATAAGCCCGGTGCGCAGCGCTTCACGTAAGCGCGGACGTTGCAGGGCGGCGCCTTTACCGATAGCGACGGCAAACGCGTCCATAGACATGCCAAACGAAAGGATAAGCAGAGCGGAAAAGTTCATCGAAGTCGTAACCTCGGCCGGGAATACCATAACCAGATGCGCCTTCCCAACCAGACAGGCACATCGGTCAATGGTCTCGCCTACCAAAACGGTCGCACGCGCCACGTTGAATTAACAACGAGTATGTTGACAGGTGCATTTCTGTATTAACAGAAATCGGCTACTCCCCAATAACGGCGCTCACCTTACCACATTATCATTTCGTGTCAAAATAAATTGATAATGGCGGAAATATTGTACGGATTAACGCCGCAGGGATGCTAAGCGGGCGTAAAAAATAAGGCTGACGATGTTAAGTGAATGGTAAAAAGTTAAACAGCCCCATCCCTGTCTGAGCTAAAATTTAGCAATATGAATATGCCATTGGCTATATTCTATCTTATTGATTTTCAATCATTGTTTGATAAATTCTTTCCAGATCGTCCAGCTTTTTAACTTTGATAAGCAGCCGCTTCTGTTCAAGCTGAATAACCAGAACGCCATCCTCCGATAAATTCATACCTTTTATACGGTCATAATGAATCCAGACATTGGCGAAGAAAAAGCCGCGTTCTTTCAACAATAAGAGCGGCGTGCGGAACCAGAACAGATAAATGGTCACCAGGATTAACGCCATTAACAGTGTGGTCGTTATTACCGGGCCCTGATGAATAATATTCTTATAAATAAGAATCATTATCAGAATGATGAAAATCAGGCTGTCCGCTTTGCCGCGTCGCTGAAGAGGCACCCGCAAACGCGTTCTGCCGTGACGGCGCGGCATTATCCACTGATCGTAAACGGCATACAGCAGCAGCAGGGCGATAAACAGCAGGATGGCGGCGTCGGTTAACGACATGACGGTTCCTTAAGAAATAAGGCCCGGCGTTGCTTAAGACGCTTGCCGGGCTGATAAAAAATGGCCAGTCGCTAAAGCGGCTGGCCATGTCCCGCATCGATTACAGGCCCAGCAGGCCGATCCAGTAACCAAAAATACCAATCACGAAGAAGCCGATGATAATCCACAGCGCGTTGACTTTACGGCGCAGCAGCCACATACAGGCAAAGGTGAGCAGCAGCGGCACCAGTCCCGGCATCAGCTGATCGAGAATCGACTGTACGGTGGTGACGTTCGTTTTACCGGTCTGGTCGGTGATGCGCGACACCACCAGCGGAATATTCACATGCGTCCACTTGTTAACCAGTGCCCCCATCACAAACAGGCCGAGAATCGACGCGCCTTCCGTCAGCTTTTGCAGGAAGCCGCCGCCCATATCGTTAACGATATCGACCCCTTTTTTGTAGCCGTACGCCACGCCGTAATAGCGGAACAGCAGACGCACCAGATTGAACAGCACGAAGAACAGCACCGGCCCCAGCAGGCTGCCGCTCATGGCGATGCCCGCGCCCAGCGCCGCGAATACCGGACGCATGGTGCCCCAGAAAATCGGGTCACCGACGCCAGCCAGCGGCCCCATTAGCCCAACTTTAATGCCGTTAATCGCCCCGTCATCGATGGGCGCGCCGTTCGCACGCTGTTCTTCCATCGCCAGCGTCACGCCTAAAATCGGCGCGGCCGGGTAAGGGTGCGTGTTAAAGAACTCCAGGTGACGCTTGATCGCCTGGCGGCGCTCCTCGTTATTTTCCGGGTACAGACGACGGATCGCCGGCACCATAGAGAAGCAGAAACCCAACGCCTGCATACGTTCAAAGTTCCATGAACCCTGAAACAGATTGGAGCGCAGGAAGACGCTACGCACGTCGCCGGGCGTGAGTTTTTTCGCTGTTGATGCAGTGGTATCTACCATTTTCACACCCCTTAATCTAATTCGTTGTCCAGATCGTTATGAGCAGGGCCTGCGGCTGGCGCAGCGCCGCCAGCGGCACGGTTATATTTCGGGCTGAGCTGAATATAGAGCGCAGCCATGACGACGCCGATAACGCCCAGCGCGACCAGGTTAAAGTCGGTAAAGGCGGCGGTGACGAAGCCCAGGTAGAAGAACGGCATCAGGTAGCCCGCGCGCATCATATTGATGACCATCGCGTAACCCACCACCACGATCATGCCACCAGCGATATTCAGGCCGCCGGTTACCACTTCCGGTATGGCGCTCAGCATGCTCTGTACGGCGTCGGTGCCGACGGAGACCGCCACGATCACGGCCGGAATGGCGATACGCATCGCCTGCAGAATCAGCGCGGTGACGTGAATCCAGGAGATAGCCGACAGGTTGCCTTTCTCGGCCGCCTTATCCGCCGCGTGCTGGAAAGCCACGGTGATGGTGCGCACGATAATGGTCAGCACCTGACCGGCCGCCGCCAGCGGGATCGCCAGCGCGATGCCGGCGCCGATGCTCTGTCCGCCTGCGATAACCAGAATGGTGGAAATGATAGACGCCAGCGCAGCGTCAGGCGCCACGGCCGCGCCGATATTCATCCAGCCGAGCGCGATCATTTCCAGCGTCCCGCCGATAATAATGCCGGTTTTCATATCGCCCAGCACCGCGCCGATCAACGTACAGGCGACCAGCGGCCGGTGAAACTGAAATTCATCGAGTATCGATTCAACACCCGCAATACAGGCGACAATAAATACCAGCGCAATTTGTAGAGTGGTGACTTCCATTGCACTTCTCCTGTGACATAGTAAAACTGCGTGAAACCTGACGCGTCAGGTCATAAGTAAAACGGTGGGTCACTGATTAACTTTGGCGATCAGATCCATCATCTTCAGCTTAGGATCGTTGGAGACTTTTCTGACCTCCAGTTCGATGCCGCGCGCATTTAACTTCTTAAACGCCTCGATATCTTTAGCGTCGACGGAAACGGCGTTGTTGACCTGCGTTTTTCCCTGACGGAAAGCCATGCCGCCAATATTGACGGATTTCACCTCTACGCCCTGTTCCACCACGCGCACCACATCGGTGGGGTTGGTGAACAGCAGCATCACGCGATCGCGGGCATATTTCGGGTTATTCCAGACGCGCACCATTTTATCGACATCGACCACATGCGCGCTGACGCCCGGCGGCGCGACCTGAGTCAGCAATGTTTTACGCACTTTGTCGGCGGCGACTTCATCGCTGACGACGATAATGCGCGATACATTGGTTTCTTTCGTCCAGCGCGTCGCTACCTGACCATGAATCAGACGGTCATCGATGCGCACCAGGCCGATTTTCATATGGTCGTCAGGGCCCAGCGGCGCCTGCGGCGCGGCCTGACGGGGGGCGGAGGCGGCGACGGCGGCAGGGGCGGGCTCAGGCTCTTTCGCCTTCAGCGCCTTTACGCCTTCGCGGCCCGCTTCCACCGCCACGGCGATCAGTTCATCAAAGGTGGGATCGTCATCGCGCGCCATCAGGGTTTCCACCAGCATCGGAATATTGACCCCGGCAATGACCTCATGCTGTTCTTTATCGACGACGATACGGCTGGCGGCATTAAACGGGCTGCCGCCCCAGGTATCGACCAGGAAAAGTACGCCTTTGCTGGTATCCAGTTCAGCGAGACGTGCATGGTATTTTTCAATCAGCGTCTCAGCATTTTCGCCGGGCACGAAATCGATCCAGCCGACGTTTTGCTGCTCGCCTAATAGCATTTCGGCGGTTTTGAGCAGTTGCTCCGCCGCCCAACCGTGTGTGCCGATTACAATAGCAATAGTCACTTGCTACCTCCGTTTTCAATATTGAGCGACCCGGATGCATTACCGGCTCGCCAACGCTGTCATCTGCGCTAAGCTGAATTCAAACGTTGAATGCAGCAGCCTCGCTGCCGGCAGAACGGTTCTTTTTATATAACCGGCAAGTTAAGGATGACTTCGCGATTTATTTTAGTAAGTAAAAAAATAAATTATGTGACCAGCTTCAGTTATTTACAGCCTTACCATTTCGATACGAAATAATTGAAAATGCAGGGAATGGAAAACGTAAATTTTTGTTAATTTTGACGAATCCTTTTGACGATAATATGTCTGCTGTTAAAATCTGCTTCTCTTTTTGACTACAGGAGTAATGGGCCTCAGCCCTCCCTATGGACTGTCACCGAAGTTGCTTATCCACGCCACCGGGTCATCCGGCTTGTTTCTTAACGCCTTTCGGCGTCACTTTCTGCTCTGCTTATCTTTCCCGCCGCGCTACGGTCGTTGAACCCTGCGTCCGGTTTTCCTGTTGCTTGTTTCGGAGTCTGTAATGGAATTTCTTTTAGACCCTTCGATTTGGGCCGGTCTGCTGACGCTGATTGTTCTGGAGATCGTGCTGGGTATTGATAACCTGGTATTTATCGCCATTCTGGCGGAGAAGCTGCCGCCTAAGCAGCGCGACAAAGCGCGTCTGATCGGCCTGTCGCTGGCGCTGCTGATGCGCCTTGGCCTGCTGTCGCTGATCTCCTGGATGGTAACGCTGACGAAGCCACTCTTCTCCGTCGCGCAGTTCAGCTTCGCCGGACGCGATCTGATCCTGCTGGCGGGCGGTATTTTCCTGCTGTTTAAGGCGACGATGGAACTGCATGAACGGCTGGAAAACCGCCAGGTCGACAGCGACGGCAATAAAAGTTACGCCAGTTTCTGGGCGGTGGTGACGCAGATTGTAGTGCTGGACGCCGTCTTCTCGCTGGATGCGGTGATTACCGCCGTCGGCATGGTAAACCATCTGCCGGTGATGATGACCGCGGTGGTGATCGCCATGGGCATCATGCTGCTGGCGTCGAAACCGCTGACCAACTTCGTTAACGCGCATCCTACGGTGGTGGTGCTCTGCCTGAGCTTCCTGTTAATGATCGGTCTGAGTCTGGTTGCGGAGGGCTTCGGCTTCCATATCCCGAAAGGCTACCTCTACGCCGCTATCGGCTTCTCGATCCTGATTGAGCTGTTTAACCAGATCGCGCGCCGCAACTTTATCCGTCATCAGTCGCACCGCCCGATGCGCGAACGCACCGCAGAAGCGATCCTGCGTCTGATGGGCGGCCGTCGCGGCGGCGGCTCGCAGTCCGCTGAGACCAACAGCGCGCCGATGGAGAATCAGACGCTGCCGCAGGAGGGCTTTAAGGATGAGGAACGCTATATGATTAACGGCGTGCTGACGCTGGCGTCCCGCTCCATTCGCAGCATTATGACGCCGCGCGGTGATATCTCCTGGGTCGACGCCACGAAGCCGCTGGATGAAATTCGCATGCAGCTGCTGGATACGCCGCACAGCCTGTTCCCGGTATGTCGCGGGGAGCTGGATGAGGTTATCGGCGTGGTGCGGGCGAAAGAGCTGCTGGTGGCGCTGGAGCACGGTATGGATATCCACACCTTTGCCGCCTCATCGCCGCCGATTATCGTGCCGGAAACGCTGGACCCGATTAATCTGCTGGGCGTGCTGCGTCGGGCGAAAGGAAGCTTCGTGCTGGTCACCAATGAATTCGGCGTAGTGCAGGGACTGGTGACGCCGCTTGACGTGCTGGAGGCGATCGCGGGTGAATTCCCGGACGAGGATGAAACGCCTGACATTATCACCGACGGCGAAAGCTGGCTGGTGAAAGGCGGCACCGATCTCCATTCGCTGCAACAGTGGCTGGACTACCACAACCTGGTGAAGCCGGGCGACGATTATGCGTCGCTGGCGGGCCTGCTGATCGCGCAAAAAGGGCAGCTGCCGCAGCCGGGCGAGGTAATCGATATGCCGCCGCTGCACTTTACGATTGTGGAAGCGACCGATTATCGCATCGATCTGGTGCGCGTCACCAAAGATCAGCCGCGCGAAGAGGATGAGGAAGCCTGATAAAAAGGGGCTGCCGTCAGACAGCCCCGGTTATCAGGGACGGAGGCTGGCGCGATGCTGCGCCAGCCACGCCGGAAAATCATCCAGCGGCATTGGGCGCGCATAAAAATAGCCCTGTAACGTATCCACGCCGCGCTGACGCAAACAGCTCGCCTGCTCGGCGGTTTCTACCCCTTCCGCCACCAGCCTGATATTCAGCCGCTGCGCCAGCGATATCACCATATCCGTAACCGTTGCGTTAATCGCATCCGTGCCGATAGCGGCGGTAAACACTTTATCCAGCTTCAGCACATCGGGACTGAGCGTTTTCAGGTAGGAGAGGGAGCTGTGGCCAGTGCCGAAATCATCAATCGCCACCTTGACGCCGATCTGGTGCAGGTGCGACACCACCCCCTGATCCACCACCGGCAGCGCATCGCGCTCCGTTAATTCAATGACCAGCCGCGGCCCCGGATTAGCGGGCCACCACAGCGCCTGCAAATCATCAATAATCGCCCGATCGCGGAAATGGCTGGCGGCGACGTTAATAGCGATATGAAAATTAGCGTGAGGCGGCAGCTGCGGCAGATGGCGTACCGCCTCAGAAAGCACGAAGCGCGTTAGCGGCGCGATTAGGTTCTGCCGCTCCGCCAGCGGTATGAATACGTCTGGCGAAATCCAGCCCTGACGCGGATTGTGCCAGCGCAGCAGCAGTTCAATGCCGTCGCAGTCGCCGCTGGCGCCGTCAATCAGCGGCTGGCAATAGACCATAAACTCCTGCGCGGAAAGGCCGTAGCTGATTTGCCAGGAGAGGCTCATGCGGTTAGCGGTCGCCAGCCAGACGATATAGCCGGTCAGCAGGCTCAGCAGCAGCCCCAGCGGCAGCTGCGAAGGCAGCGTCAGCAGGGCCAGACGCGTCGGCGCCGGGCCGAACAGCGTGATGGCGAAGGGATAGCGCAGCGAGGATTGCTGATATCTGACCTCATCTTCGGCGGGCTGCGCGTGCTCAATCAACGGGTTGCCATATTCCAGGCTTTTGCCGCCGACGTTGAAAATCGCCCGCTCCACCCAGGGCAGCGTCGGCTCCAGCAGGTAGTTGCTCATCAGCTCGATATTGATGACCTGTAAAATACCGGCGCGGTTATCCAGCGACTTTGGCGTCCAGAGCAGCAGGACAGGCGAACCCTTCAGCAGATAATCATCCACGCTGAGCGCCATATGCTGATTGTTGACCGCCAGTTCCGGGTAGTTTTCGCTGAAGGGGATGGCGCGATCGCCATAGATGCTGGAGCAGTAGATTTGATCGTCATCCACCAGCAGGATGGCGCGCACCGTTTGCAGCGAAGAGATTTTCTCATTCAGCAAAAAACGGACGTCGTTACAGTTCAGACCGACCAGCGCAAGCGTATTGTTCGCCGCGACGTCGAGGGGCGAGAACAGCCGATCGAAACGCGTAATGGCGTTAGCCGCGAAATTATGCGATTGCTGTTCAATCCGGTTTTTTTCTTCGATAAAACGAAAAGTTAATGTAAGGATAAGCACCAGTGCAGCGACTATCGACGCGATTAACAACCGTTTCCGACGAAACTGTCCAACGATCTGCTGGGACACCTGCATCCGTAGCCACCCTCAAAGCACAAATAAAAATCCGACAGTTACATATCGGCAATCCCCGCCTTAAGTTTAGTTGCGCCGATGAAAAAAGCGCTTCGATTCGCCGGTGAAAACAAATACGCGCAATAAGTCGCCGTTTCGCTTTTCGGACGCGCGCACGAAGCCGCAGCCCAAAAAAAAGCAGCGTCGAAGACGCTGCTTTAATGATGTTACGCCGGACCGCAGGGATTAATCGCACTGCACCTTAATCGCCAGGCCGCCGCGCGAGGTTTCACGGTACTTGGCGTTCATATCCTTGCCGGTTTCGTACATCGTCTCGATCACTTTATCGAGCGAGACGCGCGCTTCGCTGGTACGCCGCAGCGCCATACGCGCCGAGTTGATCGCTTTTACCGAGGCGATGGCGTTACGTTCAATGCAGGGCACCTGTACCTGACCGGCGACCGGATCGCAGGTGAGGCCGAGGTTATGCTCCATGCCGATCTCTGCCGCGACGCAAACCTGTTCCGGGCTGGCGCCCAGCAGCTCCGCGAGGCCCGCCGCCGCCATTGAGCAGGCGACGCCCACTTCGCCCTGGCAGCCGACTTCGGCGCCGGAGATGGAGGCGTTCATTTTATACAGCACGCCAACCGCGCCCGCCGCCATAAAGTAGCGGATAAAGATATCGGGGCTGACCGACTCGATAAAGTGATCATAATAGGCCAACACCGCCGGCACGATGCCGCAGGCGCCGTTGGTCGGCGCGGTAACGACCCGTCCGCCGGCGGCGTTCTCTTCGTTAACCGCCAGCGCGAACATATTGACCCAGTCGATCACGTTCATTGGATCGTTAGAGAGCTTGCCGGAGGAGACCAGCATACGACGCAGCGCGGCGGCGCGACGCGGCACGCGCAGCGGACCCGGCAGCACACCTTCAGTGTTCAGGCCGCGATCGATACAGTCGCGCATGGTTTGCCAGACGGCGGCGAAATAGCTCTCAATTTCCTGGCGGCTGTGTAGCGCCAGCTCGTTTTTCATCACCAGGCCGGACAGAGAGAGGCCGGTTTCACGACAGTGCGCCAGCAGCTCTTTTGCAGATTTGTAAGGCCAGGGCACCGCCACTTCATCCAGCACCGACTCGCCGAAATGCTCTTCGTCGACGATAAAACCGCCGCCGATAGAGTAGTAGGTTTTGCTATAGATGCGCTCCTCGCCGGCGAAGGCGTGAATACGCATACCGTTCTCATGCAGAGAGAGGTTTTCGCTGCGGAAGTTCATGCCGCCTTCGCGCGGAAAATCGACCTCATGCTGACCGTTCGCCAGCAGCAGGCGCTCGCGCTGCTCTACGTCGCGGATGAAAGCGGGAATGGCGTCGATATCCACGCTTTCCGGCGACGCGCCGGAGAGACCCATAATAATGGCGATATCGGTATGGTGGCCTTTGCCGGTGAGCGACAGCGAGCCGTAGACTTCTACAGCGATGCGCGTAACGTCCAACAGCCGGTTATCCCGGATCAAATCGTCGACAAACTGTTTGCCGGCTTTCATCGGACCCAATGTATGGGAACTGGACGGGCCAATGCCGATCTTAAACATGTCGAAAACGCTAATCACGCTACACGCTCCTTAATTATTAACAACGCAGCAAAAGATGCACTGCGTATAGTAATCATCCTGGTGGTTAAAAAATCATCTTTTCGCATGAAATAAACTAATTAATTCAGCTAAAAAAACTTATTCAGGGCCGCAAAATCAACGGGTTGATGATAAAAAGTCCATTTTTCGTCCTGAAGTAAAGTTATGCGAGGCGGCATCAGAAATCTCCTGGCTGCTCGGCGCGCCAAATATAACTACTTTGGCGTAATAGGGAAGTGATTTGGATCGCTTACTGAAGAATATTTAGTGAAAAATCACGGGAAGGCTGCTTTTTACCCAACTTTAGTTTGGTTATCCGCTGACCAGCTCCGGCATGACCTGCAGGCTGAGCTGCCGAATAATGCCCGCCGTCATGCCCCAAACGAAATAATCCTGATACCAGGAAAGCCAGACCCGATGATGCAGCCCGCCGCGGTGGATATCCAGCGGCGCATAACGCGACAGGAGCAGCGCCTCCGCCAGCGGCATTTCAAAAATGGCGTCCACCTCTTCAGCGTTGGGGAACCAGGGTAAATCAGGCGGAATCAGGCCGACGACCGGCGTCACCTGAAAGCCGGTGCTGCTGCTGACCACCGGCAACGTGCCGATAATCCGCACGTCCCGTGGACGCAGGCCGATCTCTTCATGCGCCTCGCGCAGGGCGGTGATGTGAAGCGAGGCGTCATCGTCGTCGCGCATACCGCCGGGGAACGCCACCTGGCCCGCATGTTTGCGCAGCCAGGGAGAACGGCGCGTCAACAACAGTCCCGGCTGCTCGCGCCGCGCCACTACCGGCACCAGCACCGCCGCCTGACGGCGCGCCGGTTGCGGCTCGACGGCCGCGGGCGGCTGTAACAGGAAACGGGTAAGAAAGCGATCAAGCGTCAGCGGCGGATGCATTCGGCGCCTCGTTTTCCAGCAGGGGCAAAATACGACGCAGCTTGTGCAGCGTCTCCTGGTACTCCAGATCGGCTTCGCTGTCCGCCACGATGCCGCCGCCTGCAGCGCAGTAAAGCTGACCCTGTTCCGCTATCAACGTGCGGATAGTGATGCTGCTGTCCATGCGTCCACAGCGGCTCAGGTAGCCGATGCTGCCGCACCAGGCGTTACGGCGCTGCGACTCCAGCGTTTCGATAATTTCCATTGCGCGCACCTTTGGCGCGCCGGTAATCGAGCCGCCGGGAAAGCAGGCGCGCAACAGATCGCAGGCGCTCAGTCCGGTTTTTAATTGGGCGCGAATAGTGCTGACCAGGTGATGCACGGCGGGAAACTGCTCAACCACAAACAGCTCCGGCACGCGCACGCTGCCGGGCACGGCGACGCGACCAATATCGTTACGCAGCAGATCGACGATCATCAAATTTTCCGCACGATCTTTTTCCGAGTTCGCCAGCCTGAGCGCCTGCTGACGATCCGCCTGCGCATCCTCCAGACGCGGCAGGGTGCCCTTGATCGGGCGCGTTTCAATTACGCCGTCGCGCAGGGAAAGAAAACGCTCCGGCGACAGGCTCAGCACCGCGCTTTCCGGCAGCCGTAAAAAAGCGCTGAAGGGGGCGCGGTTGCTCTGGTTAAGGCGAAGAAAAGCCTGCCATTCATCGCCTTCATAAGCCGCCTGAAAGCGCTGCGCCAGATTGACCTGATAGCAGTCGCCTGCCTGAAGCCATGCCTGAACCCGATCGAAACGCGCCCGGTAGCATTCTGGCGTCATATTGGACTGCCAGCGGCTGGTCAGGCGGAAAGGCCCGACATCGCGCGCGGGCAGGCCGTTGAGCCAACGCAGGCGCGCGCCGTCCGACTGGTGATCAATCAGCGTCAGCGTTTGCTGCTGATGATCGGCGATCAGCGCCCAGTCATAAATGCCTGCCGCCATATCCGGTGTCATCAGATCGGATATCGCCTGCTGCGGCAGACGCTCGAAGCGGCGGCCCAGGTCATAGCCGAACAGACCCAGCGCGCCGCCCTGAAACGGCAGATCGTCACGCGACGGCACGACAGGCAACAGCTGCGCCAGTTCATTGTTTAACAAGGCGAGCGGATCGTCGCTCGATTCCGTGACAACGTCACCTTTGCGAATGTGCGTGATATCGCCGCGCGTCTCCAGCGTGGCGAGCGGATCGGCCACCATAATATCGAAGCGGCTGTCAGGATGATCGGCAAAAGCTGAGCTGAGCAGCATGGCCCACGGCAAATGCGACACGCGCTGAAATAAGCGTGAAAGCGCGTCGGGCGTGTAGGGTAAAGCATGATAAACTACGGGCATCACTCTCTACGGCGTTAATGATAAACAAACGGCAAGCCTGGCATATTTTGTCTTTGCTGGCATCTGTTTGTTTACGCGCCTTTTATGATTTACAGGAGCCAGAATGTTTACAGGTTTACCAGCATTGAGCCATGAACAGCAGCAGCAGGCAGTGGAACGTATTCAGCAACTGATGGCTGAGGGAATGAGCAGCGGCGAGGCGATTACGCTGGTGGCGCAGGAGATCCGCCAGTCGCATACTGGCGGACATATCGCAGCGCGCTTTGAGGATGACGAAGAAGAGTAATCAGGCCGGGTTCAGCGCGGCGATAATTTTAATTTCGACTTTATATTTCGGGTTCATCAGGCCGGCCTGCACGGTGCAGCGCACCGGCGCGTTGCCGGGCGACACCCAGGCGTCCCAGGCGCGGTTCATGGCGGCGAAATCCGCCTTATCCACGAGGAAAATAGTCGCGTCGAGAATCCGGCTTTTATCCGATCCCACGCGCGTCAGCAGTTTATCTATCACCGCCAGCGCATTCGCAGTTTGCGCCTCGGCGTCTTCATCCAGGTTTTCCGGTACGCTGGTGTAATAAACGGTATCGTTGTGGATCACCGCTTCCGACATGCGGTGTTCAGGATCGATACGGGTAACAGACATAGCGAGCTTCCTTATTCCATTTTTTGACGCCGTTAGCCTGGCACAGTTAGCCCTGCGCTGTCATCTGTTGTAGAGACCGCGTGGGAATGCTGACATAATCAGGCCGTTTTAACGCGACCAGTGAGGATATGTGGCAGACGATTTTGCAGCCGATGGCGCTCTTGCGCAGGCAATACCCGGCTTCAGGCCGCGCGAAGCGCAGCAGCAGATGGCGGCGGCGGTCGCGCAGGCGATAGAACAGCGTAGCGAACTGGTGGTCGAAGCGGGCACGGGTACGGGTAAAACCTACGCCTATCTGGCGCCGGTGCTGCGCGCCGGGAAAAAGGCGATCATTTCCACCGGTTCGAAAGCGCTTCAGGATCAGCTTTACAGCCGCGACCTGCCGGGCGTGGCGCGGGCGCTGGATTACAAAGGCAAAACCGCATTGCTGAAAGGGCGATCCAACTATCTTTGCCTGGAACGTCTGGAACAGCAGGCGATGACCGGCGGCGAGCTGAACGTGCAGACGCTCAGCGATCTGGTTTATCTGCGCAGCTGGGCCAGCGAAACGCAAGACGGCGATATCAGCAACTGCGGCGGCGTGGCGGAAGACAGCGCCATCTGGCCGCTGGTCACCAGCACGAACGATAACTGCCTGGGCAACGATTGCCCGCTTTATAAAGAGTGCTTTGTAGTGAAAGCGCGTCGTCGGGCAATGGACGCCGACGTGGTGGTGGTCAACCATCATCTGTTTCTGGCAGATATGGTGGTGAAAGAGAGCGGCTTCGCCGAACTGATCCCGGAAGCGGACGTGATGATCTTCGACGAGGCGCATCAGGTGCCGGATATCGCCAGCCAGTATTTTGGCCAGCAGCTCACCAGCCGTCAGCTGCTGGATCTGGCGAAGGATATCATCATCGCCTATCGCACCGAGGTGCGTGACGTGCAGCAACTGCAAAAATCAGCCGATCGACTGGCGCAAAGCGCGCAGGATTTTCGCCTGGCGCTGGGCGAGCCGGGATTCCGCGGCAATCTGCGCGAGGTGCTGGCCGACCGCGACGTGCAGCGGGCGCTGACGCTGCTGGATGATGCGCTGGAGCTCTGCTACGACGTGGCGAAGATGTCGTTGGGGCGCTCGGCGCTGCTGGACGCCGCCTTCGATCGCGCGTCGCTCTACCGCAGCCGTCTGAAACGCTTAAAAAATATTAACGAGCCGGGTTTTAGCTACTGGTATGAATGCAGCTCGCGCCACTTCGTGCTGGCGCTGACGCCGCTCTCGGTGGCCGAGCGTTTCCGCGAAGTGATGGACGAACGTCCCGCCGCCTGGGTTTTCACCTCCGCCACGCTGGCGGTAAATGAGCAAATGACCCACTTTAAAGACCGCCTGGGCGTGCACAAAGCGCAGAGCATGATCCTGAACAGCCCCTTTGACTACGCGCGTCAGGCGCTGCTTTGCGTGCCGCGCGATCTGCCGTCGCCTAATCAACCCGGCGGCGCGCGTCAGCTGGCGCGGCGTCTGCTGCCGCTGATTGAGGCCAACAACGGCCGCTGTTTTTTCCTCTGCACCTCCCATCAGATGATGCGCGCGCTGGCGGAGGAGTTCCGCGCCAGTCTGACGCTGCCGGTGCTGTTGCAGGGCGAAACCGGCAAGGCGCAGCTGCTGAAGCAGTTCGTCGAGGCGGGCAACGCCCTGCTGGTGGCGACCAGCAGCTTCTGGGAAGGGGTGGACGTGCGCGGCGACGCGCTCTCGCTGGTGATCATCGATAAACTGCCGTTCACCTCGCCGGACGATCCGCTGCTGAAGGCGCGGATGGAAGATTGTCGTCTGCGCGGCGGCGATCCGTTTGACGACGTTCAACTTCCTGACGCGGTGATTACGCTGAAGCAGGGCGTAGGACGTCTGATTCGCGACGTGGACGATCGCGGCGTGCTGGTAATTTGCGATAACCGGCTGGTGATGCGTCCTTACGGCGCGGTATTCCTTAACAGCCTGCCGCCGACGCCGCGCACCCGCGATCTGCAGCAGGCGGCGCGTTTTCTGCGTCGGTCTGATGATGAGTAATTCCCGTCAGGCTGTGCTAAGATGCGCGCCGAAAAATTTTCTCGCCTGAGGTTGTCATGTCCGCGCGAATTTTAGCTCTTGATACGGCTACCGAAGCCTGTTCGGTAGCGCTATTGCTGGACGGCGTCGTCGACGCCCATTTTGAACTCTGCGCGCGTGAGCACACCCAGCGCATACTGCCGCTGGTGGAAGAGATGCTGACGCGCCATCAGCTGGCGCTGACGCAGCTGGACGCGCTGGCGTTTGGCCGCGGTCCCGGCAGCTTTACCGGCGTGCGCATCGGCATCGGCATTGCGCAGGGGCTCGCCTTCGGCGCCAGTCTGCCGCTGCTGGGCGTTTCCACCTTGATGACCATGGCCGAAGCCGCCTGGCAGCGTCACGGCGCCACGCGCGTGCTGGCGGCGATCGACGCGCGCATGGGCGAAGTCTACTGGGCGGAATATCAGCGTGAGGAAGATGGCGCATGGCGCGGCGAAGAGAGCGAAGCCGTGCTGAAGCCTGAGGCGGCGCTGGCGCGCATGCAGCAGCTATCAGGCGAATGGACCACCGTTGGCACCGGCTGGCAGGCCTGGCCGAATCTGGCGGCGGAAAGCCCGCTGACGCTGCTGGCAAGCGACGTGACGTTGCCGACGGCGGAAGCGATGCTGGCGCTGGCGCAACAGCTCTGGCAACAGGGCAAAGCGTTGCCGCCGGAGCAGGCCGAACCAACCTATCTGCGCAACGAAGTGACATGGAAAAAATTGCCGGGGCGCGCATAGCTGGCGGCAACTTATTTATTAGGTAATAGTCTAATCTGGCAGGTTGCTGGAGAAAGCTATGCGTAAAAATCTGATAAGTGCGTCAGCCATCGTTTTGGCTGCGCTGTTGCTGAGCGGCTGCGTTACCGTTCCTGACTCGGTGAAAGGTCGTTCACCTGTGCCGCAGCAGGATCTGCTGCGCGTAATGAACGCGCCTCAGCTTTATGTCGGTCAGGAAGCCCGCTTCGGCGGCAAAGTGGTGAAGGTGACTAACCTGGACGGCCGTACGCGGCTTGAAATCGCCACGCAACCGCTGGATGAGAGTGCGCGGCCCCGGCTGGGCGCCGCGTCAGTCGGCCGCATCTGGGCGGACGTTAACGGATTTATCGATCCGGTCGATGTCACGAACCAGATGGTGACGGTCGTCGGAACGATTAAAGGCAGCGAGAAAGGGGAAATTGGCAAGGCCAGCTATACCTTTATCGTAGTGGATGTCACCGGCTACCAGCGCTGGCGCGTACAGCAGCAGGTCATTATGCCGACGCAGCCGATCGATCCCTGGATCTGGTATGGACCGACGCGGCATCATCCGGGCTACTGGGGCCCAAATCCCTGGATGGGTTATTACAATACCGGTCCCGCGCAGGTGCAGACGATTCTCACCGAATAAGCGCGGCGGCAGATGTTGACGGCCCGGCCACATGCGATGTGACCGGGCCGTTTCGTTTTAACGCCAATAAAAATTTAGTGATGGGCTTCGCAGCCTGAAATCAGCGAACCAGACATACTGGTACAATGAGTTAAAATATTGTTAACGGTGTGCAACGCTGAGGCTGCGATGGCGAATAAATATGATTTCCGAGGTGAATCCTTGAATAAGGTCTGGCTGAACCGTTACCCCGCCGATGTTCCGGCCGAGATCGATGCCGATCGTTATACGTCGCTTATCGATCTGTTTGAACAGGCGTCCCAGCGTTACGCCGATCGTCCCGCGTTTACCAATATGGGACAGTCGATGAGTTTCCGTACGCTGGAGCAGCGTAGCCGGGCTTTTGCCGCGTATCTCCAGCATAAGCTGGGACTGAGCAAAGGCGATCGCGTCGCCATTATGATGCCGAACCTGCTGCAATATCCAGTGGCGCTGTTCGGCGTGCTGCGCGCCGGGTTGGTAGTGGTGAACGTCAATCCGCTCTATACGCCGCGCGAGCTGGAGCATCAGCTCAATGACAGCGGCGCCAAAGCGATTGTCATTGTCTCTAAC
>OKNF01000056.1_pt1 | contig 36870 bp, 33 predicted proteins | sample 1613121 | NCBI WGS metagenome assembly OKNF01 (sample SAMN04436838, study PRJEB24849) | human gut metagenome | biome: human gut; feature: NICU; material: stool | host: Homo sapiens | place: USA: Saint Louis, MO | collected 2011-09-08
CCAGGCGCCGCGCGGGCTGTTGCAGCTGGCGGAGATGCTGCGTTCGCAGGCGGCGCGCAGCGGCTGTCATCAAAGTCCGCAGCCCTTTCATCCCCATATTACGCTGCTGCGCAACGCTACCCGCCCGGTGGCGCTGCCGCCGCGCAATTTCCACTGGCGGTTTACGGTGGATTGCTTTTCTTTATATCAGTCGGTTTTCAGCCAGGGGCGCACTCGCTATCGCCGCCTGCAAAGCTGGCCGCTGCAGGAGTCTTCATGAAATTTGAACCGGCGCTGCGTCCGGCGCGTTTGCTTAGCCGCTATAAGCGTTTTCTGGCCGATGCGGTGACGCCGGAGGGCGAGACCTTTACCCTGCACTGCGCCAATACCGGCGCGATGACCGGCTGCGCCACGCCAGGCGATACCGTTTGGTACTCCACTTCGGACAGTCTGACGCGCAAATACCCCAGCAGCTGGGAGCTGACCGAAACGCAGCAGGGTCATATGATCTGCGTTAATACGTTGCGCGCCAATCAGTTAGTGCGCGAAGCGCTGGCGGCGGAGCGCATTGCGGAATTGTCTGGTTACCAACATTTACGCGCTGAGGTGAAATACGGTGCGGAACGCAGCCGCATCGATTTCCTGCTTCAGGCGGACAACAGGCCGCAGTGCTATATTGAAGTGAAATCTGTAACGCTGTTGCAGAAAGGGAGAGGATACTTTCCAGATGCGGTGACCGTGCGCGGCCAAAAACACCTGCGTGAACTGGCCAGCATCGCCCGACGGGGCGAACGTGCGGTTATGTTATTTACTGTTCTGCACTCGGGGATTGAGGACGTTTCCCCCGCACGTCACATTGACGCGCGTTATGCAGAAGAACTGGCACAGGCGCAACAGAGCGGCGTAGAGATCCTTTGCTATAAGGCGCAGTTATCTCCGACGGGCATGTGGCTGGAAAAGCGACTGGAACTGGCGTTGTAATATTTAGTGCGATTTGTTGTGCTACAAGGTAGCGTCGCGCTAAATACGCTGTTCCTCACAGGCTTGTCAAGATGCGTTCAGGAATAATTGCCAACCTTGACTGCTTCTGTTATTTATAGCGGCCTGTTTTTTTCCCCATTGGGGATCGATAGTGCGTGTTATCCAGGAGAAACAACATGCAAGAAGGGCAAAACCGTAAAACATCGTCCCTGAGTATTCTCGCCATCGCTGGGGTGGAGCCGTACCAGGAGAAACCGGGCGAAGAGTATATGAACGAAGCCCAGCTGGCGCACTTCAGGAAAATCCTTGAAGCGTGGCGCAATCAACTCAGGGATGAAGTGGATCGTACGGTATCACACATGCAGGACGAAGCGGCTAACTTCCCTGATCCGGTCGACCGCGCCGCTCAGGAAGAAGAGTTCAGCCTCGAACTGCGCAACCGCGACCGCGAGCGTAAACTGATCAAAAAGATCGAGAAGACGCTGAAAAAGGTAGAAGACGACGATTTCGGCTACTGTGAATCCTGTGGCGTTGAAATCGGTATCCGTCGCCTTGAAGCGCGTCCTACCGCCGATCTGTGCATCGACTGTAAAACGCTGGCGGAAATCCGCGAAAAACAGATGGCCGGCTAACGGCACGTGAACGATGCAGTGCGAGCGGGATACTCTCCCGCCCCACTGCAGTTACGTGAATACGGTGATGTTTACTCCCTGTACTGGACGCTTTGCTCCCTCTCCTTCCGGTGAACTCCATTTCGGCTCGCTGATCGCCGCGCTTGGCAGCTATCTGCACGCCCGCGCGCAGGGCGGCCGCTGGCTGGTGCGCATCGAAGATATCGATCCGCCGCGCGAAGTGCCCGGCGCCGCCGACGCGATTCTGCGTCAGCTGGACCACTACGGCCTGCACTGGGACGGCGAGGTGCTGTGGCAGTCGCAGCGTCATGACGCCTATCGTGAAGCGCTGGCGTGGCTGCGTCAGCACCGGCAAAGCTATTATTGCACCTGTACCCGCAGCCGCATTCAGCAAATCGGCGGCGTGTACGACGGGCACTGCCGCGATCGACATCTGGGCCCGGAAAACGCCGCGTTGCGCCTGCGTCAGCGCGCGCCGGTAAGGCAGTTCCACGATCTGCTGCGCGGCGATATCCATGCCGACAGCGCGCTGGCGGAAGAAGATTTCATTATTCATCGCCGCGACGGGCTGTTCGCCTATAACCTGGCGGTGGTGGTGGACGATCATTTTCAGGGCGTGACCGAAATCGTGCGCGGCGCGGATCTGATTGCGCCAACGGTGCGCCAGATCGCCCTCTGGCGTCAGTTCGGCTGGCAGGAGCCAGCTTATCTGCATTTGCCGCTGGCGCTTAATCATGATGGCAATAAGCTGTCGAAGCAGAATCATGCGCCTGCGCTGCCGACCGGCGACCCGCGCCCGGTGCTGATCGACGCGCTGCGTTTTCTGGGACAATCCGCGCCGGAAGCGTGGCGGGATATCACAACAGCACAGCTGCTTGAACAGGCCGTTGCACAGTGGGATTTGGCGAAAATGCCGCGCAATGACGCGCTGCCCGCCATCGAAACGACAACACCATTCTCAAATGGGTCGCAACAGGCTATGATTAGCCGCTGATTTTACCACCTAATTATCGTCATTATCGAGGTGTCCTATTTTTACCCGAGTAGCTAATTTTTGCCGTAAAGTCCTGAGTCGTGATGACGCGGCGCCGGCAGAGGTTGAGGAAGACGAACTGCAGATGACCGTCATCCCTCGTGAAAGTCACAACATCTCGCGCAAAGACATTAGCGAAAACGCCCTGAAAGTCCTGTATCGCCTGAACAAGGCGGGCTACGAGGCTTATCTGGTGGGCGGTGGTGTCCGTGACCTGCTGCTGGGTAAAGCGCCGAAAGATTTTGATGTCACCACCAACGCGACGCCGGAGCAGATGCGCAAACTGTTCCGCAACTGCCGTCTGGTCGGCCGCCGTTTCCGTCTGGCGCACGTGATGTTCGGCCCGGAAGTGATCGAAGTAGCGACGTTCCGCGGCCATCACCAGGCGGAAGAAGACGCCAACGCCCAGCGCGGCCAGAACGGCATGCTGCTGCGCGACAACATTTTCGGCACCATTGAAGATGACGCCCAACGCCGCGACTTAACCATCAACAGCCTCTACTACAGCGTGGCGGATTTTACCGTGCGCGACTATGTCGGCGGCCTGCAGGATCTGCAACAGGGCATTATCCGTCTGATTGGCGATCCGGAAACGCGCTACCGCGAAGATCCGGTCAGGATGCTGCGCGTGGTGCGCTTCGCCGCCAAGCTGGAGATGACCATTGCGGAAACCACCGCCGAGCCGATCCCGCGCCTCGCTACGCTGCTGAACGATATTCCGCCGGCGCGCCTGTTTGAAGAGGCGCTGAAGCTGCTGCAGGCGGGCTACGGATATCAAACCTATCTGCTGCTGCGCGAATATCAGCTGTTTCAGCCGCTGTTCCCGGTGATTAGCCGCGCCTTTACCGAGCGCGGCGACAGCCTGATGGAGCGCATGGTGGAGCAGGTGTTGAAGAATACCGACACGCGCATTCAGAATCAGATGCGCGTGAATCCCGCGTTCCTGTTCGCCGCCATGTTCTGGTATCCGCAGCTGGAGACCGCGCAGCGCATCGCGCAGGAGAGCGGACTCGCCTACTATGACGCCTTTGCGCTGGCGATGAACGACGTACTGGATGAAGCCTGCCGCTCGCTGGCGATTCCGAAACGCATCACCACGCTGGTACGCGATATCTGGCAGCTTCAGCTGCGGATTTCCCGTCGTCACGGCAAGCGCGCGCTGAAGCTGATGGAGCATCCGAAGTTCCGCGCCGCCTACGATCTGCTGGCGCTGCGCGCGGAAGTGGAGAACAATCAGGAACTGCAGCGTCTGGCGCACTGGTGGGGCGAATTCCAGGCCGCCGCGCCGCCGCAGCAGAACCATATGCTGAAAAATCTCGGCGACGATCCGGCGCCGCGCCGTCGTCAGCGTCGTCCGCGCAAGCGTCCCGCCGCCCCGCGCCGCGAGAACAGCAGCAACGCATGATGATGCTGAACCTCCTGCGCCTTCGCATCCTGGATCGCGTATGAATCGCGTTTATCTGGCCTTAGGCAGCAACCTCGCCGATCCGCTGCATCAGGTGCGTAACGCGCTTGATGCGCTGGCCGCCATTCCGCAAACGCAGAGGGCGGCGGTGTCGGCGTTTTACCGCACGCCGCCCTACGGCCCGCCCGATCAGCCCGACTATCTCAACGCCGCCGTAGCGCTTGATACGCAGCTGTCGCCAGAGGCGCTCCTCGATCATACGCAGCGCATCGAGCTGGAACAGGGACGCGTGCGCAAAGCGGAACGCTGGGGGCCGCGCACGCTCGATCTCGATATTATGCTGTTTGGCGATCGGGTGCTGAGAACCCCGCGTCTGACGGTGCCCCACTACGATATGCTCAACCGCGCCTTTATGCTGGTGCCGCTGTTGGAGATCGCGCCGCAGGCCCGCCTGCCAGATGGACGCTATCTGGCTGATATCGCAGCTAAACTTGACTGCAGCGCCATTCAACTCTGGTAAAGCCTCCGCCTCCCCTCGGGCGCGCTACTGACGCCACGATAAGAAGTTTCCTCTGACCGTCGCGATCCTTTACACTGCGCCCACCAGAACGTAGATACTGAGGTTGTCATGAAACCCACCACTATTTCGCACCTGCGCCAGTGGAAACAGGCAGGCAAAAAATTTGCCTCTATCACCGCCTATGATTTCAGCTTCGCCCGTCTGTTTGCCGATGAAGGCATTCAGGTGATGCTGGTCGGCGATTCACTGGGCATGACGGTGCAGGGACATGAATCCACGCTGCCGGTGACGGTAGACGATATCGCTTATCATACCGCTGCGGTGCGCCGCGGCGCGCCGCACTGCCTGCTGCTCGCCGACCTGCCGTTTATGAGCTATGCCACGCCGCAGCAGACCTGTGAAAGCGCGGGCCGCCTGATGCGCGCCGGGGCCAATATGGTTAAGCTGGAAGGCGGCGCCTGGCTGACGGAAAGCGTGCGTATGCTCACCGAGCGCGCGGTGCCGGTGTGCGGCCATCTTGGCCTGACGCCGCAGTCGGTTAATATTTTCGGCGGGTATAAAGTGCAGGGGCGCGACGATGAAGCCGCAGAGCGCCTGCTGGCCGACGCGCTGGCGCTGGAAGCGGCGGGCGCACAGCTGATGGTGCTGGAGTGCGTGCCGGTCGCGCTGGCGCAGCGCGTCACCGAGGCGCTGACGATCCCGGTGATCGGCATCGGCGCGGGCAACGTCACCGACGGCCAGATTCTGGTGATGCATGACGCCTTCGGCATTACCGGCGGCCATATCCCCAAATTCGCCAAAAACTTTCTGGCCGAAGCGGGCGACATCCGCGCGGCGGTGCGCCAGTACGTGCAGGAAGTCGAAAGCGCCGTCTACCCCGCTGCGGAACACAGTTTCCAGTGAACAGGAGAAAATCCGTGTTGATTATCGAAACGCAGCCGATGCTGCGCCGTGAAATTCGTCGCTGGCGTCAGGATGGCAAACGCATCGCGCTGGTGCCGACCATGGGCAACCTGCACGACGGCCATATGACGCTGGTGGATGAGGCGCGCGAGCGCGCCGATATCGTGGTGGTCAGCATCTTCGTTAACCCGATGCAGTTCGATCGCGCCGACGATCTGGCGCGCTACCCGCGCACCCTGCAGGAAGATTGCGAAAAGCTGAACCGTCGCGGCGTCGACCTGGTGTTCGCCCCCGCTCCGGCTGATATCTATCCCAAAGGGCTGGACACCCAAACCTTCGTCGACGTGCCGGGCCTGTCGACGCTGCTGGAAGGCGCCAGCCGCCCCGGTCATTTCCGCGGCGTCGCTACCATCGTCAGCAAGCTGTTTAATCTGGTGCAGCCCGACCTTGCCTGCTTCGGCGAGAAAGATTATCAGCAGCTGGCCTTGATCCGCAAAATGGTGGCCGATATGGGCTACGATATCGATATTATCGGCGTGCCGACGGTGCGCGCGAAGGATGGCCTGGCGCTGAGTTCGCGCAACGGCTATCTCACCGCCGACGAGCGCAAGCTGGCGCCGATGGTAAGCCAGGTGATGCGCGAGATGGCGCAGAAACTGGCCAACGGCGAGCGTCATACCGAAGAGATTATCGAAAGCGCCGAAGCGGCGCTGCGTGAGAAAGGCCTGCGTCCCGACGGCCTGGCGATCTGCGATGCGGATACGCTGCTGCCGCTTAATGTCGACAGCAAGCGCGCGGTCATTTTGATGGCCGCCTGGCTGGGCAAGGCCCGCTTGATCGATAATCAGACGGTTGATCTGACCCAGTAGACAAGCGACGGCGATCCATGAATACTGTCGCTCATCTTTTGATTTGTTGCGGAACAAGGTAACAGAGATATGGTACGCACCATGCTGCAAGGCAAGCTGCATCGGGTGAAGGTCACCCAGGCCGACTTGCATTACGAAGGGTCCTGCGCCATTGACCAGGATTTCCTCGACGCCTCCGGCATTCTTCAGTACGAGGCGATCGATATTTATAACGTGACCAACGGACAGCGTTTTTCCACTTACGCCATCGCGGCGGAACGCGGTTCGAAAATCATCTCCGTTAACGGCGCCGCCGCCCGCTGCGCCTGCGAAGGCGATATTTTGATCATCTGCTCCTACGTGCAGATGCCGGACGACGAGGCGCGCCAGTGGCAGCCGAAAGTCGCCTACTTTGAAGGCGACAATCAGATGAAGCGTCTGGCGAAAGCCGTACCGGTGCAGGTTGCCTGATTTCCCGGCGGGACCGTTCTGTCCCGCCTGTTTTGCCCGCTTCCCCTTACAACTTCCCTTTAGCTTGCTGTTTACTGCCGCCCGATTTGCTTTTTTTTATCGCCGATAGTCTTCCCCTGCCCGCCGCATCGTTTCCTCCCCTTTTCCGGCTTCCGTGTCAGCTTAAATCATGCAGCGCCTTGCCGTTGGGCGGCGTCAGGCGCATCTCGCTAAAGGTCACCGCCAGTCCGGCGCGCTCCGGCGTGCAGCACATCACGCCGACCCGGCAGCGTTCCGTCGTGACGAAGCGGCACAGGCGCAGCAGCGGCCAGACTTCGCCATCGACGGAATATTGCAGCCGCAGGGCGTCGCCGCGTCGGGTCAGTCGCATCCAGAAATCGCGCGCATCGCCGTTAAACGGCCCGGTGGCCCAGTCGGAGCCGCCCTGCGTCAGCACGCTGCCGATGGCGGGGTGACCGTCGTTATATTCAATTCCCGCCTTAAGCCACTGTTGCTCATCGGCCAGCAGCATAATGCCCGCCTGATCGTAGAGCGTATGGAAATCGGCGCGAATGCGCGCCTGAAAGGTAAAATCCCCTTCCGCCTCGCAGCCGTAAAAATGGCCGCTGAAGCGGGTAAAGCCGTACCAGGTTTCGCGCCAGAAATCGGTGTTCTGGTCGGTCACTACCGAAAGCTGCTGGTTCTCTTCGCGCCAGACGGCGGGCGGGTTAATCCAGTGAAACTGCGACATCACGCACCTCGACAAAAAAGTTAAAGCGTTTTCAGCACCCGGCACGGATTGCCCGCCGCCACGACGCTGGCCGGAATATCTTTCGTCACCACGCTGCCGGCGCCGATCACGCTGTTGTCGCCAATCGACACGCCCGGCAGGATCTGCACGCCAGCGCCGATCCAGACGTTATTGCCAATGGCGACCGGGCGCGCATACTCCAGCCCGCAGTTACGCTGTTCCACGTCAAGCGGATGTCCGGCGGTATGAATGCCGACGGACGGGCCGATAAAAACGTTGTCGCCGATAGTGACCTTGCCGCAATCGAGGATCACCAGATTGACGTTGGCGTAAAAATTCTCGCCGGTTTCGATATTGCGTCCGTAGTCGCACCAGAAAGGCTGTTCGATCAGAATCTGTTCGCCGGTACGGCCAAGCAGCGCCTTAATCTGTTTGTCCCGTCCGGCCAGGTCGCGCGGATCGGTTTGATTGTACTGTTGCAGCCGATATTTCACCTCGCCGCGCTCGGCGATCAGCGCCGGATCGTAGTTGGCGTCGTAGAGTAATCCCGCCAGCGCTTTTTCCGCTTCGGTCATCTTTCCTCCATTCATCTGTTCAGACAAGACGACGCTACAGGTCGGCCAGCCGCCTTACGGCGCAGGCCACCAGTTCCGGCGTCACCGGCATGACGGAACGATGGATCATCATGCCCTCGATAAAAGCGTCGATCGCCACCGCCGCCGTAGGCGAGAAGAACTGCTCCAGTGCGCTGCGGCTACGCGTCATCCAGCCCAGCATGATCGGCTTCAGTTCAGGACGGCGACTGGCGTAGCCGTAAAGCTCATAGCTCAGCAGTAAAGTGCGTGAAGAGGAGGTGGCGTCGCCAAACACGATTGCCACCACCGCATCGACTGCATCCTGCTGCGTGCGCGCCAGGGCGATGCGGGCGGAAAATTGATCGGAGATATGCTGTGAAAGCTGGTTAAACGCGGCGAAAAGCAGCGCTTCCAGACTACTGAAATAGTAGCTGACCGCGCTGAGCGGCACCGCCGCCTCGGCCGCCACCTTACGGTAGGTGGTGCCCGCAACGCCATATTTTACAATCACCTCCAGGGCCGCCTCGGCAATACGTTCGCGCCGCTGCGGGTCCTGACGCCAGCTTCTCTCTGTCATTCTGTTCGTCCTTCTCTGCCTCAGGAAACAGCCTGGCACAAAGAGCGAAACTGAACAAATGTCCCAATTGCTTTATCAGATTTACCGCAGCGCGACGGCAAAATATGGGCGAAAAAAAACGCGCTCCGTAGAGCGCGTTCAGCAGGTCGATATCAGGTGCGCAGACCGCGCCCGCGCTGGATCAGCGTCCAGGCCAGTATGTAAAACACCACGATAAAGGCGACCAGCACCGACAGCGTAAACACCAGCGGCACGTCGTTGATGCCCAGGAAGCCGTAGCGGAAACCGCTGATCATATAGACGACCGGGTTCAGTTTGGACACCGCCTGCCAGAACGGGGGCAGCAGCGTCAGTGAATAGAACACCCCGCCCAGGTAGGTCAGCGGCGTCAGCACAAAGGTCGGGATCAGGCTGATGTCGTCAAAAGTGCGCGCAAAGACCGCGTTCAGCAGGCCCGCCAGCGAGAACATCACCGCGGTCAGCAGCAGCGTCACCGCCACCATCAGCCAGGAGTGCACATGGAACGGCACAAAGAACAGCGATACCGCCGTCACCAGAATGCCCACGCAGATGCCGCGCGCCACGCCGCCGCCGACGTAGCCGGCAATCACGATATGGGTCGGCACCGGCGCCACCAGCAGCTCTTCTATGTTGCGCTGAAACTTGGCGCTGAAGAAAGACGACGCGACGTTGGCGTAGGCGTTGGTGATCACCGCCATCATAATCAGCCCCGGCACGATAAACTGCATATAGCTGAAGCCATGCATATCGCCGATACGCGAGCCGATCAGGTTGCCGAAGATAATAAAATAGAGCGTCATGGTGATTACCGGCGGCACCAGCGTCTGAATCCAGATACGGGCGAAACGGTTGATCTCTTTCGCCCAGATACTTTTCAGCGCGACCCAGTATAAGTGCGTCATGCATGACCTCCCGTTTTTCCCTGCACCAGACTGACAAACAACTCTTCCAGGCGATTCGCCTTGTTACGCATGCTCAAGACCTGCACGCCCTGCGCGCTGAGCTGGCTAAATACGCTGTTCAGCCCCTGCTCGCGCATCACCTCTACTTCCAGCGTCGAGGTATCCACCAGCCGATACTGGAAACCTTCCAGGCGCGGCAGCGGGCTTTTCGCCGCCAGGTCGAGGATAAAGGTCTCCGACTTCAGCTTCGCCAGCAGCCCTTTCATCGAGGTGTTTTCCACCAGCTCGCCGCTCTGGATAATGCCGATATTGCGGCACAGCATTTCCGCTTCTTCCAGATAGTGGGTGGTCAGGATAATGGTCGTGCCCTGCGCGTTCAGCTCTTTCAGGAAGGTCCACATAGAGCGGCGCAGCTCGATATCGACGCCCGCGGTCGGCTCGTCGAGGATCAGCAGCTTCGGCTCATGCATCAGCGCGCGCGCGATCATCAGACGGCGCTTCATGCCGCCGGAGAGCATACGCGCGCGCTCATTGCGTTTGTTCCAGAGATCGAGTTGGGTAAGGTATTTCTCCGCGCGCTTCAGCGCATCGCGGCGCTCAACGCCGTAGTAGCCCGCCTGGTTAACCACGATCTGCAGCACGGTTTCAAACGGGTTAAAGTTGAATTCCTGCGGCACCAGCCCCAGCTGGCGTTTGGCGTTGACCACATCTTTTTCCAGGTCGTAGCCGAAAACGCGCACCCGGCCGCCGCTTTTGTTAACCAGCGAACTGATAATGCCGATGGTGGTCGATTTCCCCGCGCCGTTCGGCCCCAGCAGCGCGTAAAAATCGCCCGCCTCGACCGCCAGATCGACCCCTTTCAGCGCCTGAACGCCGCCGGAGTAGGTCTTGGTGAGTTTTTCTAGTTCCAGTGCATAGGTCATAGAGAAGTTGCTTACCCTGTTTTGTTAACTGTTATTTTTACCGTTTGAAATTGTCAGACGTTGTCCTATAGTACGTCCACGCATTTTTGCTTGTTACAGAACGATAACCATCATGAAAGATATTGATACACTCATCAGCAACAACCGCGAATGGTCTAAATTACTGGTTGAGGAAGATCCCGGCTTTTTCGAGCGCCTCGCGCTGGCGCAAAAACCCCGCTTTCTGTGGATTGGCTGCTCCGACAGCCGCGTTCCTGCCGAACGCTTAACCGGCCTTGAGCCTGGCGAGCTGTTTGTCCATCGTAACGTCGCAAACCTCGTGATCCATACCGACCTCAACTGCCTCTCCGTGGTGCAATACGCGGTAGAAGTGCTTGAAGTGGAACATATCATCATTTGTGGACACTACGGATGCGGCGGCGTACAGGCGGCGGTTGAAAACCCGGAACTGGGGCTGATCAACAACTGGCTGCTGCACATCCGCGATTTGTGGTACAAGCATAGCTCGTTACTGGGCGAACTGCCGCCAGAGAAACGCTTTGATAAGCTTTGCGAAATCAACGTTATGGAGCAGGTCTACAACCTGGGCCACTCAACGATTCTGCAGTCGGCATGGAAACGCGGGCAGAAAGTGACGATTCACGGCTGGGTTTACGGCATCCACGACGGCTGCCTGCGCGACCTGCAAGTGACCGCCACCAGCCGCGAGCTGCTGGAACAGCGTTACCGTCACGGCATTGCCAACCTGCTCAACCATCCTGAAAGCCATCGCTAATTAGCGAGCGGCATAATAGCCCGTCACGCAACGGCTATCTTTAATCGATTGTGCTGTCCCTGACAGCACAATCGTTCATCCTTACTCTTCCAGCATCACCACTTTGCCGATATAGGGCAGATGGCGATAGCGCTGCGCGTAGTCGATGCCGTAGCCGACCACAAACTCATCAGGAATAGAAAAACCGATATATTCGACGTTCACGTTGACTTCGCGGCGCGACGGCTTGTCCAACAGCGTGCAGATCGCCAGTGATTTCGGCTCGCGCAGGCTGAGGATTTCACGCACTTTGCTTAGGGTATTGCCGGAATCGATGATGTCCTCGACGATCAGCACATCCTTGCCGCGGATATCTTCATCCAGATCCTTGAGGATTTTCACGTCGCGGCTGCTCGACATGCCGCTGCCGTAGCTGGAGGCGGTCATAAAATCGACTTCATGCGAAACATCGATGGTGCGGCACAGATCGGCCATAAACATAAAGGAGCCGCGCAGCAGGCCCACCAGCACCATATCGCTGCCGCTGTCGCGGTAATCTTCGGTGATCTGCTGGCCCAGTTCGGCGATACGATTGCGAATCTCCGCTTCGGAGATCATTACTTCAACGGTGTGTTTCATAGCTTCAGCTTCGTCATCTGTCGAAAGCAGCGAAGTCTATCATAATTTGCGGGTCAAATACCGCCGCGCGACCGCGTTATGGTGTGGCGCCTCACAGACATACAGACTGCTGAACGTCCAAAATACCGTATTTAATCATGCTTTTGGTTTTAAAGTTAGAACGTTAAGTCATTTATCAGCTAATAAGCCGTTGTGGTAGCGTAAGCGCAATTTCGTTGCCGGATTGCCAGGAGAAACCATGAAACAGGCCAATACGAAAAAAACCCATATCGGTAAACGCCCGCTGCAACCGGAAACCCAGATGCTGAATTACGGCTACGATCCCGCGCTGTCGGAAGGCGCGGTAAAGCCGCCGGTGTTTTTGACCTCGACGTTCGTGTTCAACAGCGCGGAAGATGGCCGCGACTTCTTTGATTATGTGTCGGGCCGACGCGAGCCGCCTGCGGGCGCGTCCGGCGGTCTGGTTTATTCGCGCTTTAATCATCCCAACAGCGAGATTGTAGAAGATCGCCTGGCGGTTTATGAGCGCGCCGAAAGCAGCGTGCTGTTCTCTTCCGGCATGTCCGCCATTTCGACGACGCTGCTGGCCTTCGTTAAACCGGGCGATGTTATTCTGCACTCCCAGCCGCTCTACGGCGGCACCGAGACCCTGCTGAGCAAAACCTTTTTGCGCCTGGGCGTCGCGGCGGTCGGCTTCAGCGACGGCCTGAATGAAGAGAAAGTGCAGCAGGCGGCAGACCAGGCGCTGGCCGCCGGACGCGTATCGGTAATTCTGATTGAAACGCCCGCTAACCCGACCAACAGCCTGGTAGACATTGCGCTTATTCGGCGCGTCGCGGAGAAAATCGCCGCGCAGCAGGGCCATCGTCCGATTATCGCCTGCGACAATACGCTGCTCGGCCCGCTGTTCCAGCGGCCGCTGGAGCACGGCGCGGATATCTCTCTTTACTCGCTGACCAAATATGTCGGCGGCCATTCCGATCTGATCGCCGGCGCGGCGATGGGCAGCAAAGCGCTGATGACGCAGGTGCGCGCCTTGCGCAGCGCGATCGGCACCCAGCTTGATCCGCACTCCAGCTGGATGCTGGGCCGCTCGCTGGAGACGCTGTCGCTGCGTATGGAGAAAGCCAACCGCAACGCCGAGGCGGTCGCCAACTTTTTACGCGGCCACGAGAAGGTGGAGAAGCTGCACTATCTGTCATTCCTGGACGCCAACTCCGCCGCCGGAAAAACCTTCCAGGCGCAAAGCAGCGGCGCCGGTTCGACCTTTTCTTTTGATATTCGCGGCGGGCAGGCTGCCTCATTCCGTTTCCTGAACGCGCTACAGCTGTTTAAGCTGGCGGTCAGCCTGGGCGGAACGGAATCGCTCGCCAGCCATCCTGGCAGCACCACTCATTCCGGCGTGCCTGCCGAGGTGCGCCAGCGTATCGGCATTACTGAAGCAACGATTCGTCTGTCGATCGGCATTGAGAACAGCGACGATTTAATTGAGGACCTGAAGCTGGCGCTGGAACAGGCGTAACGCATTTATTGACGGGGCGGCGTTTGGTACAGACCCGCCCTTTTTACGCTTTAAGATAGCGAATGAATTATTGTTGCGCTTTACTGTTACTTTTAACGTTATTACCTTTATACCAGTTATAAAAGTCCGATAATAAATAACAGGTTTTATTAATTCCTAAAAATATCAGCAGTGCGGAAATCATATCGATGGCTACGCCGCACGGCGACACAATGCGCAGCGAGTTATGGCTAATGATATAAAACCCCAGGCAATAGCTGACCAGCCAGCTATATCGAATTTTTTTACTTAACATAATTAGTCCCTTAATTATTTAATGGCTACGTGGTAGATAAGACTATAAAGTTAATGTGTAGAATATATCGATCGACTTCTGTTATTGGAATCTTTTGTTAGCGGTGCAACGTATTTCATCGTTTCTAAGCTGCCTGTACGGCAGTGAACGTTTGATGTTCATGCTGGCAATGTCGGCCAGTTTTCTAAGCTGCCTGTACGGCAGTGAACCGTAGCTGTGTCGGAACGTGTGAGGCGTGACGTTTCTAAGCTGCCTGTACGGCAGTGAACTGTTGATATTAAAGCGTAACTCACTAGCGATAAATGACTTTCGCCACAATTCCTATGCAAACCCTTTTTTATCCTTTCCTCTGTCTGCTATTTAAAATCAAACATTTAAAAGGACGGTCAAAAAAAGGGTTTGCGCTTTAGCCTGCTCATACAGCCTGCAGACATCAGCCAGTTTGCTGTTACGCCACGGTAAAGCCCAGCATCATCCCGGTGTCTTCATGTTCCAGCAGATGACAGTGCGCCATATAGGAATGCTGCGCGTCGGCCAGATGGTTGAAGCGCACCAGCACCTCGCTGCGCCACCCTTCTACATGCACCGTATCCTTCCATCCCTGACGATGCGCCGCTGGCGGCTTGCCGTTTTCAGTAAGAATGCGGAACTGCGCGCCATGAATATGGAAAGGATGCAGCATGCTGTCGCCCTCGCCGGAAATGGTCCATTTCTCCAGCTGTCCCTGTTTCACGGCAAACATCGGCTTATTCATATCGAAAGCAAGTCCGTTGATTTTATTGCCGTTGCGGAAATCGTAACCAGACGCGGCGACGTGCTTCATGTCGCCCATATCATGATGGTGAGACGGCGCGGCGGACGCACCTGGCGTCGATGGCGGCGCGTGCCCCGCCATCGCCTGCCTGCCGTAGCGCTGCTGTAACGCCTGCATGCCCAGCCGATCGAGCTGCGGGTCCATCATGAGCTGTAGCCAGCGCTGCGGCAGATTATCGCTGGTCGGGAGCGGCGGCAGCGTCGCCAGGCTATCCGGCAGCGTGCCGCTCGCCATAACCCGGAGCGGCAGAATATGCAGCAGCGAAAGCGGCGCATCAAACGGCGCCAGCGTCATTCCCATCTGCGTCACCGGCAGCGTTTGCAGATCGAACGCCTTGCCGTCACTGGTGTCCACCAGCACCTCAAACCGTTCGCCGGGCAGCATCATGAAGGTTTCGACTTTGACCGGCTCCGCCAGCAGGCCGCCGTCGCTGGCTATTATGTAAAGCGGACGCCGATCGCTGGCGGTAAGGTTCAGCGAACGCGCGTTGCAGCCGTTCAACAGCCTCAGACGCAGCCAGCCGCGCGGCACCGCATGCTGCGGTGATGGCACGCCGTTGGTCAGCATCAGGTTGCCGAACCAGCCAACCGCCGCCCGCATTATGTCCAACTGATAATCAATCGCGGTTCCATCGGGCGTCAGCTGCTTATCCTGCAAAATGACCGGAATATCGTCCACGCCCCAGCGTTTCGGCAGCAGCAGCTTTTCTGACTCATCGTCGCGCAGCACCACCAGCCCGGCCAACCCCTGCGCCACCTGATAACCGGTCTCGCCATGCTGATGCGGATGAAACCAGCAGGTCGCCGCAGGCTGATCGGGCGTGATGGCGACTGTGCGCTTGCCGCCAGGCTCGATAATCGCCTGCGGACCGCCGTCCACCGCGCCCGGCACTTCCAGCCCGTGCCAGTGAACTGTGGTCGCCTGCGGCAGGCGATTTTCCAGCGCCACATTGATGGTTTTGCCGCGCGTCATTTCAATCGCCGGCCCGAGCAGCGCGCCGTTATAGCCCCAGCTGTTAACCGCCTTGCCGTTCCAGCGGCTGATGCCGCGCTGGGCGATTACGCGCACCGAACCGTGAATATCGGGCGTCAGCAGATCGGGAATCGGCAGCGCAGGGCGGCCCTGCGCCAGCGTCCGGCCTGAGTAAAAGGGAAACAGGCCCGCTGCGCTCAGCGCGGCGGTAAGTTTAAGAAAGTCGCGGCGTTGCATGTCGGCGTCCTTTGAACAGGGTTCATGCGGAACCCGGGAGTAATTGCACGTCAGTCATAAATCTTAACGTTTTTAGCCCGCGGGAAACCACCTTTCACTCTGATTTCCGCAACGACCGGAAAAGAGGCTTATTCGTTCCATGTTCTCATAGTGACGATCGGCTGCGTTACAGGGCATTGCCGCATTATTCAGGATAACGTTCTTTTAAAACCGTCTTTTTACCCTTTTCAAAAAAAGAGAGCGCCGGATTATCCTTCTGCTTGCGTAAATAATCTTTTGCTTTCAAATGTTTTATCGTCCGAAAGAAACAGCACCATCAGATGGTCTGGATCTTTACGGCCTTTCTGCCCTGACAGCAATAGCGCTCTCTTATAACACTTTTTATCGCGATGAAAGATGCGATCTTTTAACCTGCACTCCTGAAGCAATAGCGGTACATTCGGCTTAACATTATTGAGATTTTCTGGCGATCTTATCGCTTCTTTATATTTACCTTTGGCGCAAAGAATCCTGACATATATTCTTACTACACTTTTATTCAAAGATTTTTTCTGCAAGACGACCTGGCTTATCAATAATTTGGTTCTGCTCATCATCCTGCGATATTGAATATCGCTTCGTTAAATCAGAAGCATCTTTCGTCTGTTCATCACTATATTGTGTGTCGTCATAAGCGTAGCAGCTTAAATAAACCATTATTATCAAAGGATTTATAATTTTTATCCGCCTATCCGAAGCTAACCACTGTGCTTAACCGAAAAGGCATAAAACAGAGCCGATTTATGCCTGCTACCCGCCCGCTGCTCCAGGTCCTGTCACAGGGTGCCTGCTGACTCGAACGCCTGCGATTCTGACCTTTGCCGCCAAGCATTATGACGCCGATAAGAAACGGCTTGATATGGGCCTGGTGCTGACGCAGAATGCGACGATTTTAACCGCAAACGGCGGCAAAGCGTAAAAATGGCCTGAAGCCCGTCCATAACTGTGCTAACGTCAGATTATTGCAATTTTAAGAGAATGATTATGAAGAAAGGCATTCAGGCCCTGTTGCTGTCGGGGCTGCTCGGTTTCTCGTCCACCAGCTTTGCGCTTAGCGAATCGGAAGCGGAAGATCTGGCGGATCTGACCGCTGTCTTTGTTTATCTCAAGAATGACTGCGGCTATCAGGACCTGCCTGATGCCCAAATCCGCAAGGCGCTGGTGTTTTTCGCGCAGCAGAACCGCTGGGATTTGACCAACTACGCCAGCTATAACATGAAGGCGTTGGGCGAAGACAGCTATCGCGATCTCAGTGGCATTGCCGTCTCTAACGACAAGAAATGCAAGGCGTTGGCGCGCGACTCGCTCAGCCTGCTGGCCTATGTGAAGTAACGCGTCTGAGGCTTTCCTGCTGCTAATTTGACCGTGCATCCCCTGCCAGAGTTAGCTATGATGTGCCGCCCAATTTTCATGGCTATTCTGAGGAGAGTCCCACCATGGCCCAAAATGAAATTTGGTATGAAACCCTTCATGCCGGCTTCGGACAATATTTCACGGTAGATAAGGTGCTTTACCGTGAAAAAACCGAGCACCAGGATCTGGTTATTTTTGAAAACGCCGCTTTCGGGCGCGTTATGGCCCTCGACGGCGTGGTACAGACCACCGAGCGCGACGAATTCATCTATCACGAAATGCTGACGCATGTGCCGCTGCTTGCCCATGGCAACGCCAAAAAGGTGTTGATCATCGGCGGCGGCGACGGCGGCATGCTGCGTGAAGTGAGCCGTCACGCCGGGCTGGAGCAGATCACGATGGTTGAAATCGACGCAGGCGTGGTCGAATTCTGCCGTCAGTATCTGCCGAACCACAGCGCAGGCGCCTACGACGATCCGCGCTTCCGTCTGGTGATCGACGACGGGGTTAACTTCGTTAATCAGACCGACGAAAAGTTTGACGTGATCATCTCTGACTGCACCGATCCGGTGGGTCCGGGCGAAAGCCTGTTTACCTCGGAATTCTATGCAGGCTGTAAACGCTGCCTTAATGAAAATGGCATCTTTGTGGCGCAGAATGGCGTCTGCTTCCTGCAACAGGATGAAGCGGTCACCAGTCATCGCAAGCTGGGTCATTATTTCAGCGACGTCAGCTTTTATCAGGCGGCGATCCCGACCTATTACGGCGGCATTATGACCTTCGCCTGGGCCAGCGATAATCCGGCGCTGCGCCAGATTGACGCCGCGACGTTGCAGGCGCGTTTTGCGTCCGCAGGCCTGAACTGCCGGTATTACAATCCGGCGATCCACACGGGCAGCTTCGCTCTGCCGCAATATCTGTTGAATGCGCTGTCAGCGCCGACCGGACATTTATAAGGGGGTGAACTAAATTGCAAAAGCTGAAACTACATGGCTTCAACAACCTGACGAAAAGCCTGAGTTTTTGTATCTACGACATTTGCTATGCGAACAGTGAGGCTGAACGTGACGGCTATATTGCTTATATCGATGAGCAGTACAACGCCAATCGTCTGACTGAAATTCTGACCGAGACCTGCTCAATCATCGGCGCGAACGTGCTGAACATTGCGCGTCAGGATTATGAACCGCAAGGCGCCAGCGTAACCATTCTGGTCAGCGAAGAACCGATCGATCCAAAGGATATCGATAAATCGGAGCATCCTGGCCCGCTGCCAGGTTCGGTGGTCGCCCACCTGGATAAAAGCCATATCTGCGTCCACACCTACCCGGAAAGCCATCCCGAAGGCGGGCTGTGCACCTTCCGCGCCGATATCGAAGTTTCCACCTGTGGCGTGATTTCACCGCTGAAAGCGTTGAACTACCTGATCCACCAGCTGGAATCGGATATCGTCACCATCGACTACCGCGTGCGCGGCTTTACCCGCGACGTAAATGGCGTGAAGCACTTTATCGATCACGAGATTAACTCTATACAGAACTTTATGTCGGACGATATGAAAGCGATGTATGACATGGTCGACGTGAACGTTTATCAGGAAAACATCTTCCACACCAAGATGTTGCTGAAAGAATTCGATCTCAAGCATTACCTTTTTAATACCCGGCCGGAAGACCTGACCCCGCAGGAACACAAGCGGATCACCGACCTGCTGTGGAAAGAGATGCGTGAAATCTACTATGGCCGCAATATCCCCACTGTCGGCCTGAAAACGCAGTAAGGCCCTGCCTTGCCGGGGCGGTTCCTGCCGCCCCGATTCATTATGCGCTGCGGGCCTGCGCCAGCGTCAGTTCTATCTTCTCCCGGCGCAGCTGCGCCTGCGTCTCTTCATCCAGCCGCCCGTCGGTTATCACTTCCGTCAACGCCTGTAACGGCGTCACGCAAAACAGCGACCAGGAACCATATTTACTGCTATCGGCCAGCAGCACGCGACGGCGCGCATTAATCAGCAGATCCTGCTTCAGCCCCGCTTTCTCTTCCGTCGGCGTGGTAATCCCTTTCTCCAGGCTCCAGGAGTTGCAGCTGACGAAGGCGATATCGGGATGGATAGTGCGTAGCAGACGGCGCCCGTGTTCGCCGATGCAGGACTGGCTGGAATCATCGATGCGTCCGCCGATAATCGTCACTTCAATCTGGCGAAAACCAGAGAGGAACAGCGCAATATGCAGATCGGCAGTGATCACGCGCAGCGGCAGATGGGTTAGCTGGCGCGCCAGCTCCAACATCGTGGTGCCGGCGTCCAACACTACCGCGTCTCCGGCCTTTACCAGCTTCGCGGCTTCGTGGGCGATCGCCTGCTTCTCCGCCAGATTGCGTTGGATCTTTTCTGAGGTGGTAGGCTGTTCAGGAATAAAACGGTTCAGCGTCACGCCGCCATGCGTCCGGCTGATAACGCCTTCCTTATCCAGCTTGATCAGATCGCGGCGAATAGTGGCGGGCGAGGCGGAAATGGCCGTCACCAGTTGATCAACAGTAACCAGATTATGGCCTTTCAAATAATCCATAATCTGGTCGAGGCGACTTTGTCCTTTCATCTTTCCCTATGCAAGTTGCATCGCAAGTTGAATCGAGATCGCCATGCTCTCAGACTTCGCTTTACCTGTCCAGGCAATATCAAATGCGGTGCCGTGGTCCGCCGAGGTACGGATAAACGGTAGTCCGGCGGTGATATTGACCCCGTCGTAAAAGCCCAACAGCTTAAGCGGAATGTGCCCCTGATCGTGGTACATCGCCACCACCATATCGTACTGGCCTTCATAACATTGCAGGTAAACCGTATCTGGCGGACAGGGGCCGTAAGCGTCAACGCCGCGCGCCTTCATCGCCTCAATAGCCGGGCCGACGATACGGATCTCCTCGTCGCCGAATAGCCCGTTTTCACCCGCGTGCGGATTCACGCCGGCAACGGCGATGCGCGGATGGCTGTAGCCGACGCGGCGTAAAAAAGTGTCCGCCATACCGATCACCGTTTCAACGCGCGGCTGGTTCAGCGTATCGAGAAACTTGCGCAGCGCGATATGCGTGGTGACGTGAATGACCTTTAGCCGCTCCGTATAGAGCACCATGGCGTAATCTTTACTGTCGGTCAGTTTAGCCAGCAGTTCGGTATGACCAGGATAGAGATGCCCGGCGGCGTGGAGCGCCTCTTTATTCAGCGGCGCGGTGGCAATCGCCTGCACCTCGCCCGCCATCGCCAGACCGGCCGCGCGCCGTACGCAACGGTAGGCCAGGTCGCCCGCCTGCGCCTGGACATTGCCCGGCGTCAGCGTCGCCGGATCCGCCAGCGGTTCGTCCAACACGTTGATCGTGCCCGGCGCAAAGCGCGCATGGGAAACGGCGCCAATCTCGCGCAACTCAACCTGAGGAAGGTTACCCTGCGCCATGATGCGCCTGAATGTTTCCAGGCACCCCACCACAACCGCTGGCGCGCCGTTTAGCTCTCCTTCAGAAAGCGCTTTAATAATGATTTCCGGGCCGATACCGGCGGGATCACCCATGGTTACGGCAATGGTCTTAGTGGTCACGGTACATCTCCTCAATAAACGAAAGCGCGTCACAGAGCGCACTCTCAGAACCAAAACCGCCGGCTTTGGTAATCACCGGCAAATCATCAAGCTCGCTGTTGATAAAACGGCCGCATGGAATACAGGGCGCCACCTCCTGCTGAATACGGTAGCCCTGCGCATTCAGCGCCTGCGCCACCGCAATGGCGATATCGCCGCCGGTAAGAAACAGGCCGCCAATGCGCGCGCGTTCCATAATCGCCAGCGTCAGCTCGCCGAGCAGTTGGCTCAGCCGCTCGCCCAGCTCCGCGCGACCGCAGTGAAACTGCTGGCACAGCGCATCGATCTGATGACGATCGTTCATGCTGCGGCTGGTACGTAAAATGCAGTGTTGTCCGGCAGCGATCAGCGCGCTCGCCTGTTGCGCCAGCCGGTCGATATCGCGCCGGTCATGGTTCAGCAGCAACGCCGCATCCACCTCCACCGCCTGCGCGCGCCGGTTGCGGATCGCCAGCTCAACCTGACGCCTCGTCGCCTCGCTCATCGAACCGGCGATTGCCAGCACGGGCAGGCTCTGCCGCGCAGCAACGCAGGCGCTGGCGGGCAGCGCGGCGGCCAGCCCGGCGGCGCCCACCAGTAGCGGCGGTTCCTCCAGCGCCAACGCCGCGTCCGTGATCAGCGCCAGATCCCGTTCGGTAATCGCGTCGGCCACCACCACGGCGGCGGGCGCCTGCCGCTGGCAATGACGCAACAGTGCCGACAGCTCGCCGCTGCGCACCGTTGAGAGCGTCACCTCTGTTACCGGCAGGCGGCTCTGCTGTGCCAGGATTTCTTTAATACGCGAGGCGACAATCGGCGTGCGCGGATCGCTGGCAAATTCGGTTTGCGCCAGCGGCGTCTGATGCACCAGACACTCGCCGTTCAGGGTGGTGCGCCCTGCGCCAGGGATCGCGGCGGCGACCAGCGCCAGCCGTTTTCCGCTGGCCCGCAGCGCCGCCTCAATCTCTGCGCCGATATTGCCGCGAAAGGTGGAGTCGATTTTCTTGTAGATCAGCAGATCCGCCTGACGCCACGGCGTCAGCGCTTCCGTGACCGCCTGCGCCGCCGTGGCCGCATCAAAGGCGCGGCTTTCGGTATTGATCACCAGTACGTCAGCATGGCGCGACGGTTTCTGTCGCGCAGAGAGCATCACTTCGGTGTGCGCCCCCTTCTTCGCCAGCTGAACGCCGGTGTCGTTGGCGCCGGTAAAGTCATCAGCAATGACGACCATTTTCATAGCCACTCCTTTCTACTGCATTGGCTTTCGCCTCTGCGCCCGCCAGGCCTGCTTTCTTATCAAGAGGCCATGATTAACCAAAACCGTAACATGATTATATTCAATCACGATTGATTAAATGTGAGCAACCTCAAATTAATCGAAAGCGATATACCCTATAAAATTGGGCAGCCATGCAATGCTTGTATTTAAAGATGACGAAATACAATCAACTGCTTCAGCGATTCCGGCGTGACAAGGAGAAAAGGCAGACCTCATGAACATCAACAGCACCCTTATCAGCGGCTTTCAGGCGCTTAACGATATCGGCTATCTGATCCAGAACCGGCGTAACCTGCTGCTGGTGACCGATAAAAACATCATCGCCATTCCTGCGGTCGCGGCGCTGATCGAAAGGTTACGCCGCCAGACGGAGCGGCTGACGATTCTGGACGGCGTGCCGCCTGAGCCGAGTCAGCACGACGTCAGCGCCCTGCTGAGCGGTATTGAAGACAGGCGGATTGATATGGTGATCGGCGTCGGCGGCGGCAGCGTATTGGATGTGGCAAAGCTGCTGTCAGTGCTTTGCTGTCCTGACGCGCCGACGCTGGAAGCGCTGCTGGCGGGCGTGAAGCCTGAAGCGCGCCTGACATCGCTGCTGATCCCCACCACCGCCGGCACTGGTTCCGAGGCGACGCCCAACGCGATTCTGGCGATCCCGGAACAGGAGACCAAGGTCGGCATTATTTCGCCAGTGATGTTGCCCGATTACGTGGCGCTGGCGCCGGAACTGACCACCAGCATGCCGCCGCACATTGCCTCCTCTACCGGCATCGATACGCTGTGTCACCTGATTGAATGCTTTACCGCCACGGTCGCCAATCCGGTCAGCGACAACTATGCGCTCATCGGCATGAAAAAGCTGTTCGCCAGCCTGGAAACCAGCGTCGCCGAGCCGCACAACCTGCAGGCGCGCCTCGATATGCTTTGGGCCTCCTGGTACGGCGGCGCCGCCATCGCCCACGCCGGCACGCATCTGGTGCATGCCCTTTCCTATCCATTAGGCGGCAAATATCACCTGCCGCACGGTGTGGCGAACGCCATCCTGCTGGCGCCCTGCATGCGCGTAATCCGCCCCGCTGCGGTCACGAAGTTCGCGCAAGTATGGGATCTGGTGCCCGGCGCAGACGCCACGCTGAGCGATGAAGAGAAATCCCACGCGCTGGTGGACTATTTCGCGGCGCTGGTACAGCGCCTGAAACTGCCCGCCAGCCTGGAAGCACTGGGCATTGGCGCCGATCTGTTGCCAGCGTTGGTCAACTCGGCGCTGGAGGTGCAGCGCCTGATCAAGAACGTTCCGACCGCGGTTAACACCGATCTGGTGCGGGGTGTCTACCTGACCCTGTTTCCGTCATCCACGCAGAGGTAACCATGAAACAGAACATTACGGGCGTCCTGACCGCCGTCGTCACCACTTTTGACGCGCAGGGCGCGTTTCACCCTGCCGCCCAGCGTCAGCAGGTGCGCCGTCAGCTGTCGGCGGGCAACGGCATTTTTTGCGGCGGCACCAACGGCGAATTTTTCGTGCTGAACGAGCGGGAGAAGCTGGCGGTAACGGAAACCTGCGTTGATGAGGTGGCCGGCCGTGCGCCGGTGGTGGCGCACATTGGCGAAATCTCGACGCGTGAGACTATTCGCCTCGGCAGACAGGTGGCGCGGCTCGGTGTGGATGCGGTCTCGGCGATTACGCCCTGGTTTGTGCCGCTGAAGCAGGAAGAGCTGATCACCCATTATCGTCAGGTAGCGGACGCGCTGGAGACGCCGCTGTTTCTCTATAACATTCCGGCGCGCACCGGCAATACGTTGCAACCGGAGACGGTGCGCGCGCTGGCGGCGCATCCGAACATCATCGGCATCAAAGACAGCGCCGGCAGTTACGACAGCCTGAGCGGATTTCTTCAGGCCACGCAGGGTGTGGAAAATTTCAACGTGCTGAACGGCCCCGATTCGTTGATTCATCAGGGCTTTGTCGACGGCTGCTCCGCCTGCATCTCCGGCCTGGCGAACGTCGCGCCGCAGGCGATCAATGACATCTGGCGTCATTTCCAGGCGGGTGATTTGGAGACGTCCCGACAGGCGCAGGAGAACGTGACCGGCCTGCGTACCGATCTTTACAACGTCGCCTTTTCCCCGGCCGCGGTGAAAAAAGCGCTGGCGCTAATGGGACAAGACGTTGGCGAGAGCCGCTACGCGGTGCGATTCAGCGCCGACGAGGAACAGCGCATCCGCCAGATTGTGAATCAGTATCTGCAATAACAAAAAACATAACGTCCACATGATTACGTGAAGGGGCTGCCCGGCCCCGGGGTTCATTACGTCTGAGAGAGGCCATAATGAAAGAATTTGCTGCTGTCGATACGCTGATCATTATCGGTATCGTGATTGCGTATATCTTATTTACCACCTGGCTCACCTGGCGGCTGCGCAGTAAAAGCGCCGGCGATTTTATGGAAGGCTCGCGCGCCATGCCGGCGTTTATTGTCGGCGTGATGCTAATGTCGGAATATATCGGCGCGAAGTCGACTATCGGCACCGCGCAGGCCGCCTTTGAAGATGGCTTCGCCGCCTCCTGGTCAGTGATTGGCGCGGCGATCGGCTTTCCGCTGTTCGGCCTGCTGCTGGTGAAGCGCATCTATAATACCGGCAAAATCACCATCTCCGGGGCGATCGCCGAAAAGTACGGCACCTCGACGAAGAACATTATCTCGTTGATCATGATCTACGCCCTGCTGCTGGTGAACGTCGGCAACTACGTCAGCGGCGCGGCGGCGATCTCTACGGTGCTGAAGGTGAATCTGCCGGTGGCCGCCTTTATTACCGCCATCGTCAGCACCTTCTACTTTGCCTTCGGCGGTATGAAAGGGATGGTCTGGGTGACGCTGCTGCACAGCGCGATAAAATACTTCGGCATACTGGTGATCCTCGGCGTAGCGCTGCATATGACCGGCGGCATTTCACCGATGGTAGAGAAGATGCCCGATTTCTACTGGACCTGGGACGGCCACGTCGGCGCCAGCACTATTTTCGCCTGGCTGATCGGCACTATCGGCTCCATTTTCTGCACTCAGTTTGTGATCCAGGCGATCTCCTCGACAAAAAATGCCGCCTCAGCGAAGCGCGCCACCTGGGTGGCTTTCTTTTTCTGTCTGCCTATCGCCATCGCTATCGCCATTATCGGCGTCGCAGCGAAATATCTGCATCCCGATATCAACAGCCTCTACGCGCTGCCAGTGTTTTTGCAGGATATGAGTCCGTGGCTGGCGGGCCTGGTCACCACCTCGCTGGTGGCGTCGATTTTCGTCAGCGTCAGCACCGTGGCGCTGGCGATCGCTTCCCTGATCGTCAAAGACTTCTATGTGCCGATGCGCAACCCGACGCCGGAGCGCGAATTCAAAATGACGCGCTGGCTGTCGCTGGCGATCGGCTTCCTGCCGCTGCTGTTCGTCCTGTTCGTGCCGGAAGTGCTCAAGCTCTCTTTCTTTACTCGCGCCATACGCCTGTCGATCTCGGTAGTGGCGATGATGGCCTTTTACCTGCCTTTTTTCAAAAGCGCGCGCGGCGCCAACGCCGGTCTGATCGGCGCCTGCGTGGTTACCTCGGTCTGGTATCTGCTGGGCGATCCGTTTGGCATCAACAATATGTATATCGCCCTGATTACCCCGGCGGTGATTATGGCGCTGGATCACCTGATCCCGCAGAAGCAGCCGGTGGCGAAAACCAAACAAAATATGCAAAAGAGTGGAGCCTGATATGACGCAAGCAACCCCAACCCTTCCCTTTGACGGCCAGCTTAACGAAGCGGCGGACGATCCGCAGCGGCTGACGGCGATGCTGCCTTCACCCTGCCCGCAAAACCATGCGGCGAACCTGCTGCCGCTGCCGAACGGCGACCTGATGTGCGTCTGGTTCGGCGGCACTCAGGAGGGGATCGCCGATATCTCTGTTTACTGCTCGCGTCTGAACAGCGGCAGCGACCGTTGGAGCGCGCCGCAGAAGCTTTCAGACGATCCGGGCCGCTCCGAGCAGAACCCGGTGCTGTTTCTCGCACCCGATAATGTGCTGTGGCTGCTCTGGACCGCGCAGAAATCCGGCAATCAGGATACGGCGATCGTGCGCTGTCGCCAGTCGCAGGATATGGGCTACAGCTGGGGCGAAATCCAGACGCTGCTGGAGGAGCCAGGCACCTTTATCCGCCAGCCGATCGTCGTGCTGCCGGACGGCGCGTGGCTGCTGCCGGTGTTCTATTGCCGCACGCGACCAGGCGAAAAATGGGTAGGCGACCATGACGTTAGCGCGGTGAAGATTTCGCGCGATAACGGGCGCAGCTGGCGCGATGTGGCGGTGCCGGAAAGCACCGGCTGCGTGCATATGAATATCGTAGTGTTGCAGGATGGTTCGCTGCTGGCGCTGTTCCGCAGCCGCTGGGCCGACTATATCTGGCAGAGCCGCTCCGTCGACGGCGGCGAAAGCTGGAGCGCGCCGCAGCCCACCGAGCTGCCGAACAACAATTCGTCCATTCAGGTGACGACGCTCGCCAACGGCGATCTGGCGCTGGTGTTTAACAATATGAGCGCGGAAGGCGCCAGCGAACGCCGCACCTCGCTGTATGACGAAATTGAAGATGAAGAAGGTAGCGATGCGCTATCGGTCGCGGCGCAGCCGCACGGCGGACGCAGCGCCTTTTGGGGCGCGCCGCGTGCGCCGATGACGCTGGCGATCTCGCGGGATGGCGGCCGGAGCTGGCCGTGGCGGCGCAATCTGGAGGAAGGCGACGGCTACTGCATGACCAATAACTCGCAGCAACGCCTGAACCGAGAGCTCTCCTATCCCAGTATTAAACAGGGGCCGGACGGTAAGCTGCATATCGCCTGGACCTGGCATCGTCAGACGATTAAGTATGCGCGCGTGGATGAAAGCTGGGTGACCGGCTAACGACGAAAGCAAGGAGAGAGAATGATAACGGGCAATTTGCAATACCTTGCGCTGGCGACGCTGCCAGAAGAACTTTACGCCCTGCTGGCGCGACCAGAATGTTCGCTGGCGGCGCTACAGTCAGCGCCCGACGGACGCTGGCAACCGGAAGGCGCAGGCTGGTTTTGCACTATCGGCGTCAATGACACCGCGCCTGCGGTTACTCGTCACACCGAATATCACCGCCGCTGGCTCGATATTCAGGTGGTGCTGGCCGGTGAGGAGATCATTCGCTACGACGTCGCAGACGCGCGGGAAATGCCGGCGGAAGAGCGCAAACCCGACCTCTGGATCGTGGCGCAACCGCAGCTGCGTCAACAGTTGCATCTGCAAGCGGGCGATTTCGCCATATTCGCGCCCGGCGAAGCGCATCAGGCATTGTGCGCGGTAGACGACCGACCGGCGCAGGTGCGCAAGGCGGTATTTAAAGTGCCGGTTGAGATGCTGCGGAGGGCGCCGTGAGCCGCCATGCGCTGGTCACTGGCGCCAGCTCCGGCATTGGTCGCGCCATTGTCGAGCGTCTGCTGCGCGAAGGCTGGCAGGTGACCGGACTCAGCCGCTCGGCCAGCGGCGAGGCGCACCACGCTCTGCATCATTTGGCCGTCGACCTGTCTGACGAGCGGGCGTTAAAAACCGCGCTGGCGACGCTGCCGGCGCCTGACGCCTTTATTCACGCAGCCGGAATGATGCAGGCGGCGCCGCTGGGGGCACTGGAAGGAGAAATCAGCCAGCGGCTGTGGCGTCTGCATGTCTACGCGGCGGAACTTATCGCCAACGCGCTGTTGAATCGTCTGCCTGACGACGGACGCATTATCCTGATCGGCAGCCGTACCTCGCGCGGCGCGGCGGGCCGCAGCCAGTATGTCAGCACCAAGGCGGCGCTGGTGGGCATGGCGCGCAGCTGGGCGGCGGAGCTGGCGCCGCGCGGCATTACCGTTAATGTGGTGGCGCCCGGCGCGACGGCGACACCGATGCTGGATGGTCCCGGCCGCGCCAGCTCGCCGCCAAAGCTGCCGCCGATTGGCCGCTATATTCAGCCGGATGAAGTGGCGGCGCTGACGAGCTTTTTGCTCTCTCCCGCCGCCGCCGCCATTACCGGTCAGGAGATCGCCATATGCGGCGGCGCCTCGCTCAACTGATTCAGCAGCGCTAAAGCAAAAAGGCCCGCATCATAATGATGCGGGCCTTCAAATTTCTCATTGCTTTTTTATCCTGTCAGACCTTTTCGCCACTGGCTACCCTGTTGCGGCTGCATGGGCGGGCTTGTTTCAGCGGCCCTGCATAAATGCGCGGTAGGCGGCGATTACCGCCAGAAAGTCTTCCATGCCGCAGAACGAGAGGCTTTCTTCATCGTAGTAGCTCATGCCCTCCTCCAGCTCATCCGTATCGAAAGCGAGCTGGTTAGCACGGATCATCACATCCTCGCCGTTGAGTGAAAGCGTATATTCATGGCCCTGACGCTGCCATTCGCGCTCGCTGCCTTTAACCTGCTCCATCGCCGCTTCGACTTCATCCAGCAATGCCATGTCGCCTTTGACCTCTTCATTGAACCAGTGGCCGACCGCCTCGTGGCCCATGCTCATACGCACCTTCACCTGGCCAGTGACGTCGCGCAAAAATTCATACTCCATTGTTCTACCCTCAATATCAGCAGCTAAGGCGTTAATAGCGCGCATTATTGCAGCTTGGTGCCTGAAACACAGCGTGAAAATTGAGAAACGTCGCATTTTTGCCGCGAATATACATTATGTCCTCAAATTTATTTATATTGTTCCAGATTGATTATTTTCCTCACTTCAATAAAAACATACGGATATGTTAATGAAAAGAAGACTATATCGATGCTGCTGGGGCAGCGCTTTTTTAAGTTTAGCGGCACAGGCAGGCGTTATGCGCCACGACATTAACGTTCAGGACTACCGCGACTTCGCTGAGAATTTAGGAAAATACAAACCTGGCGCCACCCATGTTCCTGTTTACCGAAAAGATAATAGCTTAGACGGGTATCTCGATTTCCCGTTGCCCGATTTTGGCATGGTGGCAAATGGCGGATACGCGACATTAATTTCTCCCTCCTATGTCGCCGGCGTCAGACATAACAAAGGCTATAAAACAGTCAGCTTTGGAAATGGCGCGAAATATGCCGCCAGCTATAAATTAATTAGCCGTAATGAACACAGCGAATCTTCCACTGATTACCATCTGCCGCGCCTGAATAAAGTTGTTACTGACGCTGCCCCAGTTGATTATGTTGAAAAATCCGTTATCCGCCAGGCAGACCATGAGCGCTACAGCTGGTATACGCGCGTTGGCGGCGGCACTCAGGCTCAGATTAGCGATGATATGCAGCAGGAGTTGCAACTGGCCAGTGCTTATGCCTGGAAAACTGCCGGCACTCTTTTTGGAGAGAAAATCAATTTCGCGCCCGGTACGCTGCGCTGGCAAAATTATGCGCCGGACTCGCCTTTTTCTTCCCCGTTCTCCTCTGCCATATTGGGAGGCGATAGCGGCAGCCCGGTATTTGCCTATGATTCGCTGGAAAAAAAATGGAAAGTTGTTGGCGTAATGCATGCCGCTATTTCTAATAAGGGACCTTATCAGCGCATCAGCGGCGCTGAATATATTCCTGACGGGTTCAATCAAGATATTATGTTAATGAACCGTTCGCCTGAGATTACAGATATAGCCGCGAACGGGAATATTCACTGGAATAGCGCCGCCATTACTCAGGGCAGCGCCCAATGGCAATGGCATGGCCTTGATGACAGCTACGCCAGTCTGTCGCCCGCTAATGCCAGCAATGAAGCGCTGAACGCCACGAAAGATCTACACTTTAACGGCGAAGGCGGCCATATTATTCTGGACAAGCCGATCAATCTGGGCGCGGGAAATCTACGCTTTTCCGCAGACTATGCCGTTAGCAGCGCCTATGGCCGTAACGCAACCTGGGTCGGTGGCGGCGTGGAGGTAGATAAAGATCGCACCGTACTCTGGCAGGTAAACGGTCTGGACAACGACGCGCTGCATAAAATTGGCGCCGGCGTGCTGCATATTAACGCCAGCGGCGTCAATGCCGGAGCGCTGAACGTGGGCGACGGCACGGTGATTCTCGATCAGCAGGCAGATGAAAACGGCGCGAAACAGGCGTTTTCCAGCGTAACGCTGGTCAGCGGACGGCCTACCGTGATACTCAATAGTGCCGATCAATTACGCAGCGACCATATTCAGTTCGGCTACAGAGGTGGTACGCTCGATTTAAACGGCAACAGCCTCAGCTTCGGCGAGATTAATCATAATGACGACGGCGCACGCATTGTTAATCATCACGCGAGCCAGCAGGCGACGGTCACGCTCAACAGCAATAAATACGCTTTTTTGGGGAAATTTGGCGATAAGGCCAGCGCCGACAGGCTTAATCTTATCTTTCAGCCAGACAATAATTTAACCGTCAGGCAGTTGGCGGGCGGCGCTGAGTTAAATCAGCTGGCGGTCAACGCCGGTGAGCTGTCGCTTACCGGTCAGCGTGTGTACCATGCCGGTAAGGTTTACTATAGCAACGACTGGGATGAGAAATATTATTCCGCCAACACGCTAACGGTAGCGCCTGATGCGGCGCTGACGCTCGGGGAGCACGGCAATCTGACCACCGCCGCTACCCTGACGGGCAACGCCAGGCTTAATCTTTACGCCAGATCGGCTCTTGACGGCAGCGTGATGCTGACCGACAGCGATAGCGTGCTGTACGCCGATATCAGACAACGCGCCAGCACCGCAGGCGAACTCGCTTCGCGTATTGATGCCAGTATCAGCGGAAAAGGCTGGCTGGAGAAACAGGGCGAAGGACGCCTGACGCTGAATGGCGAAGTAACAGCCGAAGGTGGTATCGCGTTGAATCAGGGCGAGCTGGTGGTGAATAATCACATCACCTCGCCGCTCAACATGGCGGAAAATACGCTGCTGGCCGGTAAAGGCACATTGGACGCGGTCATCATGGCGAGCGGCGCAACACTGTTTCCCGGCAGAGCGCAGCCGGAGGATAAGATCGGCACAACGCTGCGCATTAAAAACCTTACCAGCAGCAGCGCTAATACGCTGGCGCTCAATACCCGCTTCAGCGATGGCGTGACCGATCGCCTGCTAATCGACGGTGATCTGCAAAGCGCAAACGATCAAGCGATAATGGTCAGCGTCAACCCGCAGGGCATCTGGAGCGACAGCGATCTTAACCATAACGGTATCGCTGATAACCATGAAGGCATTTCACTGATTCAGGTAGGCGGTAAAGCCAGCGCCGACAGCTTTAAGCTCGCGGGCAGCTACGTAGCGCGTGGCGCCTGGGCGTGGGGCCTGTATGCCTTTGCGCCTGGCAAAGCAAGCGCGGAACAGCGTCTGCTTGACGGTGCTGGCGATCGTTTCTGGGATTATCGTCTGCAAAATATCATGCTGAGCGAGGACGGTAACGCCATTCCCGCCCCGCCAGAGCCGCAGCCAGAACCACCACCACAGCCGCAGCCAGAACCAACGCCGCAGCCGCAGCCAGAACCGGCGCCAGAGACGCAGCCAACGCCGGTCCCCGACAAGGTAGTACGACCTGCGGTGATCCCGCAGGTGCCCGCCTACATTTCCCTGCCGACAGCCTTTCTCAGCTTTGAGAAGAACTTACTTTCGCTATTTAAAGCGCAGGCACGCGATGACTCCTCCTTTTTTGCTTTCTGCTACAAAGGCAGCGATCGTTATCATACGCGCGAAAATTTCCAACGCTACGGCTACAACTTCCATAGCCAGTATCACGGCTGGATGCTGGGCACACAGCGCACGCTACTGGATCGAGAGCAACAACGCGCCAACCTTAGCGTTGGCGTCGCCTGGGGCAAACTCTCCATGGTGCCGCAGGCGCGTGACGGCGTCAGCAACAGCCAGTTCGATACCCTGAGCTTATTTTCGCAGCTGACGTGGCAGCATGACAGCGGCCTGACGTTATCGGCGCCGTTCGGCTATACGCACTTTCGCGGTAAAGTGAATACCGATATGCGCGGGCGGGTCGCCAGCCCAACGGCCTCCAGCTGGCATCTGGGTCTCGATGCGGAAAAAACCTGGCAGCTCGGCAATCATCGCGTAGGCCCGGTTGCCGGTCTGCTGTATCAGCATCTACAAATCAACAGCCTGCGCGATAGCGATAACGCTAACGTCTCCTGGCAGATGCAGCGCACTCCGCTCTATTCGCTGGGCGCCGCCTGGCGCTATCAATGCGAGCGTTGCCCAACGCAGCAGGCTAGTCTGGGCGGCTCGCTGCGCTACGTCCATCGCTCTTCGCACACGAATAAAACGCGGGTGGGCGACAGCACAAATCACGCGACCTTCAACTCCGGCAAGGGCGGTAATGGTATTCAGCTAGCGGCGGATATGGCGTTAAATGTCGCGGACAACGTTAAGCTAACCGGCCAGCTCCAGCATCAACGCAAAACGGAAAAAGAAGGCATCAACGACTGGGGAATTACCGGAGGCATAAAGGTAACTTTCTGATAACCCTTAAACAGCAGGCGTAAAAAAGGGCGGTTATTACCGCCCTTTTGTTTTTCGTGCTGCGTTATCAGACTGCCGTCTGGAAAATCACGTCTTTCGCTTTTTCGGTGTACTGATCCAAACGATCGAAGTTCAGGTAACGGTAGGTATCGACCGCCGTCTTATCCACCTGCGACATGAACTGCTGGTACTCGTCCGGCGTCGGCAGGCGACCCAGCAGAGAAGCGACGGCCGCCAGCTCCGCCGAAGCCAGGTAGACATTAGCGCCGGTACCCAGACGGTTCGGGAAGTTACGCGTCGAGGTCGAGACTACGGTCGCGCCGTCCGCCACACGCGCCTGGTTGCCCATGCAGAGCGAACAGCCAGGGATCTCGATACGCGCACCGCTCTTGCCGAAGACGCTGTAGTAGCCCTCTTCCGTCAGCTGCGCCGCATCCATTTTGGTCGGCGGCGCAACCCACAGACGGGTCGGCAGCTGGCCTTTATGGCTGTCCAGCAGTTTACCCGCCGCGCGGAAGTGACCGATGTTGGTCATACAGGAACCGATAAAGACCTCATCGATCTTCTCGTTCTGCACGTCGGAGAGCAGGCGCGCGTCATCAGGATCGTTTGGCGCACAGAGAATCGGCTCGTTGATCTCCGCCAGATCGATCTCGATCACCGCTGCGTACTCGGCGTCGGCGTCCGCTTCCAGCAGCTGCGGATCGGCCAGCCATTTTTCCATGCCCTGAATACGACGCTCCAGCGTACGACGATCGCCGTAGCCCTCCGCAATCATCCATTTCAGCAGGACGATGTTGGAGTTCAGGTATTCGATAATCGGCTCTTTATCCAGCTTGATGGTACAGCCAGCGGCGGAACGCTCGGCAGAGGCGTCGGAAAGCTCAAACGCCTGCTCGACTTTCAGCTCCGGCAGACCTTCGATCTCCAGAATGCGGCCGGAGAAGATATTTTTCTTGCCCTTCTTCTCAACGGTCAGCAGGCCCTGCCTGATGGCGTACAGCGGGATCGCGTGCACCAGATCGCGCAGGGTGATGCCCGGCTGCATTTTGCCTTTGAAGCGCACCAGTACCGATTCCGGCATATCCAGCGGCATGACGCCGGTCGCGGCGGCGAACGCCACCAGGCCGGAGCCCGCCGGGAAAGAGATGCCGATCGGGAAACGGGTGTGCGAATCGCCGCCGGTGCCGACGGTATCCGGCAGCAGCATACGGTTCAGCCAGCTGTGGATAATGCCGTCGCCCGGACGCAGCGAGACGCCGCCGCGGTTCATAATAAAGTCAGGCAGCGTGTGGTGCGTCTGCACGTCGACCGGCTTCGGATAGGCGGCGGTATGACAGAACGACTGCATCACCAGATCGGCCGAGAAACCAAGGCAGGCGAGATCTTTCAGCTCATCGCGCGTCATCGGGCCGGTGGTATCCTGCGAACCGACGGAGGTCATCTTCGGCTCGCAATACTGACCCGGACGGATGCCGTCGACACCGCAGGCGCGGCCAACCATTTTCTGCGCCAGCGAGAAGCCGCGCGTGCTTTGCGCCACATCTTTCGCCTGACGGAATACGTCGCTGTGCGGCAGGCCCAGCGACTCACGCGCCTTGGTGGTCAAGCCGCGCCCGATAATCAGCGGAATACGGCCGCCGGCGCGCACTTCATCCAGCAGCACGTCGGTTTTCAGGCTGAATTCAGCCAGCAGCTCGCCGGTTTCGTGGTTGCGCACTTCGCCTTTGTACGGATAAATGTCGATGACATCGCCCATATTCAGGTTGTTGACGTCCACTTCGATCGGCAGCGCGCCGGCATCTTCCATAGTGTTGAAGAAGATTGGCGCGATTTTGCCGCCCAGCACCACGCCGCCGCCTTTTTTGTTCGGCACGTACGGGATGTCGTCGCCCATAAACCACAGCACCGAGTTGGTGGCGGATTTACGCGAGGAGCCGGTACCGACTACATCGCCGACGTAAGCCAGCGGATAGCCTTTCGCCTGCAGCGCTTCGATCTGTTTGATCGGGCCTACGTTGCCCGGCTCGTTCGGCTCAATGCCTTCACGGGCGTTTTTCAGCATTGCCAGCGCATGCAGCGGGATATCAGGACGCGACCAGGCATCCGGCGCCGGAGAAAGATCGTCGGTGTTGGTTTCGCCGGTGACTTTGAACACGGTGACGGTGATTTTTTCCGCCAGCTCAGGACGGTTCAGATACCATTCGGCGTTCGCCCAGGACTGCATCACCTGCTGCGCATGCGGGTTGCCCGCTTTCGCTTTCTCTTCCACATCGTAGAAGTTATCGAACATCAGCAGCGTGTTGGACAGCGCTTTCGCGGCAATCGGCGCCAGCTTTTCATTATCCAGCGCTTCAATCAGCGGATGGATGTTGTAGCCGCCCTGCATGGTGCCAAGCAATTCGATCGCTTTTTCAGGTGTTACCAGAGGAGAGGTCGTTTCGCCTTTGGCGATGGCAGCCAGGAAGCTGGCTTTGACATAGGCCGCTTCATCAACACCCGGCGGCACACGATTAATTAACAGATCGGACAGGAATTCTTCTTCACCCGCCGGAGGGTTCTTCAGCAGTTCAACCAGCGCGGCCATTTGGGATGCATCTAAAGGTTTAGGAACAATTCCCTGGGCTGCACGCTCGGCAACGTGCTTACGGTATTCATCTAGCACGACGTTCTCCTCGCTCTCATTGTATAGGGCTTTCCGGCCACCTTTTTTCACGGCGATCTGTTGGATGCTTATGTAGGGTAAGGTGCCCGGTTTCGCGTCCGCCAGCATAGCAGGATTTGCTGCTGTTGTTAATGCGTTTACAAAAAAGCAACATTATTTATCAAAGCCGTTTCCCCGGCGAAACGCCTGCCGCAGCGCTTTTTCAACTTTTTAACGATAAAATTAATTTATGGCTGAGGCGTTTTTGTTAAGGAAAAAATGTCTTTCCCGTTGAGGAGCGGTTAAGGCTGCGAATTTACCCAGCGTCTGAATCTTTTTATACTTAGCGCCGTTTATTAGCAGGAGCCCTTTTTTGCTTACTTATTCGATCTAACAGGCAAGCCAGCCGCTTGCCGCCAGGCAGGCAGCGAGCTTTCGGTTCGTCTGCGTTTTAACCCCCTGAGAGATGAACCTGATGTTAATGTATCGCCGCGCACTTTTTCCCCCAGGCTATAAGCGGCCTCTTTTCGCCATTACGGATTAACGTAACGGCTCGCCTTACGCTGACTCTTACAGCGCTGAATCTGTTATCGCCTTACGGCGGTTAAGGAGACGTCATGGACGAACCCCCTTGTATGCAACGTAAAACGCGTTGCACAGGAGCTGAGTAACCTACTCCCTTTCTCTGCAACGCCATCTCATATTTTGCCGCGATCTCATTTTGAGCGGGATCGGGGTGCGTATCATTTGGAGTAACTGAGATGACTCAGACCATCAATCTGGCGGCGCGTCAGCGCGCTGCTGCGGCTCAACGACGCCTGCCGATCGGCGATGAAGCTGGCGTTCTTGCTGAAACCACGCTGCTGCGTTTACAGAGCAGCGAGCGCGGATTAACCCATAAACAGGTTCTTGAGCGCCAGGCGCGCTACGGCGCCAACGAGGTCGCCAATGAACAGGCGCCTCATCCGCTTTGGCAGTTGCTGACAGCATTTAACAACCCCTTTATTTATGTGCTGCTGGGGCTGACCTTCATTAGCTTTTTCACCGATTACTGGCTGCCGCTGCGTCAGGGTGAGGAGACCGATCTGACCGGCATCACCATTATGTTGACCATGGTGCTGCTTAGCGCCCTGCTGCGCTTCTGGCAGGAGTTCCGCAATAATAAAGCGGCGGATGCGCTGCGCGCGCTGATGACTACCCGCGTCAGCGTGCTGCGTCGAAAAGATAACGGCGTATCCCCGCAAATTGTCGAGGTGCCGCAGCGGGATCTGGTGCCGGGCGATATTATTCTGCTCGCGGCAGGCGATCTGATTCCGGCGGATATTAAGCTCATGGCCGCGCGCGACCTGCTGGTGAGCCAGTCCGCCCTTTCCGGTGAAGCGCTGCCGGTAGAAAAATCGTGTCGGCTGACGCCTGTAAATGCCGTACAGCCGCTGAGTGAAAGCGCATTGTTTAAGGCCGCTTCCGTGTGCCTGATGGGCACGCATGTCGCCAGCGGCGCCGCTACGGCGGTGGTGGTCGTTACCGGCAGCCGCACCTGGTTTGGCTCTCTGGCGCGTAAACTGGTCGGCGAGCGCGCGCCTACCGCCTTCGATCGCGGCGTTAACAGCGTAAGTTGGCTGCTGATCCGTTTTATGGCGCTGATGGTGCCGGTTGTGCTGCTGCTGAACGGCTTTACCAAAGGCGACTGGCTTGACGCCACGTTTTTCGCGCTGGCGGTTGCGGTCGG
>OKNF01000057.1_pt1 | contig 36655 bp, 22 predicted proteins | sample 1613121 | NCBI WGS metagenome assembly OKNF01 (sample SAMN04436838, study PRJEB24849) | human gut metagenome | biome: human gut; feature: NICU; material: stool | host: Homo sapiens | place: USA: Saint Louis, MO | collected 2011-09-08
ACGTGGTGATCGGCTACGGCATCGTGGCTTCGGTGATGACCACCGATATCGATCTCTCGAAAGAGGTAGTGGGCTATCAGTTTGTACTGTGGATGGTGCTGGTCAGCGCGCTGCCGCTGCTGATGATCTGGCGCAACCGCCTGCGCATGACGCTGATTGAACAGTTAAAAACGCCGGGACAGCGTCTGAAGCCGTTGGGCATTATGCTGCTGGCGGTCGTGCTGGTGTGGCTGCCGATCCGCTATTTCGACAAGCTGCAAAAAGCGAATGAAGAGATCACCAATATCGACCTGCCGAGCTATGGCGGCGTGGTGGCGCACTCTTATCTGCCTTCCAACTGGCTGTCGGCGCTGGGCCTGTTCACCTGGACGCACCTTGATGAAGCGGTGGACGGGCAGGAGCTGCTGGACCCGGCGAAGAAATTCACTTACGTGGCGCCGCCGGGCATCGACGACACCTACGTGGTGTTCGTGATCGGCGAGACCACCCGCTGGGATCATATGGGACTGCTGGGCTACGAGCGCGACACCACGCCGAAGCTTTCCCATGAGAAAAACGTGGTGGCATTCCGCGGCGAATCGTGCGACACCGCCACCAAGCTCTCGCTGCGCTGCATGTTTGTGCGCGAAGGCGGCACTATGGATAATCCGGGCCGCACGCTGAAAGAAGAGAACGTTTTCGCGGTGCTGAAATCGCTGGGCTTTAGCTCTGAGCTGTTCGCCATGCAGAGCGAAGTCTGGTTTTACGACAACAGTCATGCGGATAACTTCGCCTTCCGCGAGCAGATCGGCTCTGAGCGCCGCAATCAGGGCAAGCCGGTTGACGATATGCTTTTGATCCCGGAACTGAAGGCGTCGCTCGATCGTCATCCGAACGGCAAACATCTGGTGGTGCTGCATACCAAAGGCTCGCACTATCTTTATTCCCAGCGCTATCCGCGCAGCTACGCGCGCTATACGCCGGAGTGTATGGGCGTAGATGATAAGTGCAGCAAGGCGCAGCTGATTAACGCCTTCGATAACTCGGTGCTTTATACCGACAGTGTGCTGGACAGCGTCTATGACCAGCTGCGCGACAAGAAGGCGATCGTCTTCTATGCCGCCGACCACGGTGAGTCGATCAGCGATAATATGCACCTGCACGGCACGCCGCGCGACATGGCGCCGCCGGAGCAGTTCCGCGTGCCGATGATCGTCTGGGCGTCCGACAGCTGGCTGGCGGATGGGCGCAACAAGCAGGCGTTTGAACGTTTACAGGCGCAGCAGCGCGTAGGAAAAACCCATCGCCATGTTGAACTGTTTGATACCCTTCTCGGCTGCCTGGGTTACACCTCGCCGGACGGCGGCATTAAAGCGGACAACAACTGGTGTCAGGCGCCTGCCGCCGGCGCGGTAAGCAAAAGCTAATCCCGCGGCTGGCGCGCCGCCGACGTGAATGCTTTTCAGCCAGTTGACGCGCTCAACGTGAAAAAGTCATTGACGCCTGGCGGCGACCTCAGTAAGATGCGCCCCCATCGGCGAGTAGCGCAGCCTGGTAGCGCAACACGTTCGGGACGTGTGGGTCGGAGGTTCAAATCCTCTCTCGCCGACCAAATTCCCAACCCCAGACAGCAATGACTGGGGTTTTTGCGTTTTAGCGCCGGTCAATGCGCCCGGCATTTTACCTCCCGCCTTCTCGCCTGGATGGGTCAGATATATCTTACCGTTATGGTTTTTCTTTCCGACATAACTTCTTCTTTTATCCAGCTCGCATGCGCAATCGCCTTTAACCGTTATTAATCGCCCTCTCAAAGGAATAAGGCGCGCCCAGCCTGAGATCGAATCTTATTTCGCGTCACATCCTTCCTCTGTCCGATTGTTGCCCGTCGCTGATTTCCTGCGCCACAGGCGTAGCATTTTTTGCTGTTACTCAGGCTTAACAGCCATCAAATCGTTCAGTTATTCAGCGTTCAACGATAAATTTTAAAGGTTTTTTCGCCGTCGAACCCACTGCGACGCTCGCTTTTTACCCGTTTTTTATCGGGCTAATCCGTTAAGAGATGAATTATTCAGCTGTTTTTGTTAGTGGAAGGTTTTTTTTATGTTTGCTTGCTGTTTCTCACACTCTGTGTAAATACCTGACATCTGTATTGACGTGCTTGCAATCTGTTGACAAATTGATGTTTCACCGAGGTAAGGGAAGCGGATTCTTCTGATAGATTTCTTACTGTCAGAGTCAACAAACCCTCACTTATCTCCTGATGCCTTCGGGCAGCTCGCACCGACCGCACAAAAAAAACAGAGGCCGGGCACACGCGCAAACACACATCACACATTGGAGCATAAGCATGAGTATTTCCTTGGCTAAATCAGGGGTGCTAAAGGTTGGTCTGAGCCTGATCGCAATGACCGTGGCCGCCAGCGTTCAGGCTAAGACTCTGGTCTATTGTTCAGAAGGCTCGCCGGAAGGATTTAACCCGCAGCTGTTCACGTCCGGCACCACCTATGACGCCAGTTCGCGCCAGGTTTACAACCGTTTGGTGGAGTTCACTATCGGCACGACGGAACTGCATCCGGCGCTGGCTGAGAAGTGGGACGTCAGCGAAGACGGCAAAACCTATACCTTTCACCTGCGTAAAGGGGTGAAATGGCACACGACAAAAGATTTCAAGCCGACCCGCGACTTCAATGCGGATGATGTGGTGTTCACCTTCGAGCGTCAGCTCGACAAGAACAACAAATATCATGGCGTTTCCGGCGGCAACTACGAATACTTTGAAGGCATGGATATGCCGAACCTGATCAGCAAGATCGAGAAGGTGGACGACTATACCGTGCGTTTCACTCTGACGCGTCAGGAAGCGCCGTTCCTTGCCGACCTCGGCATGGATTTCGCCTCGATTCTGTCAGCGGAATATGCCGACAAGATGCTTCAGGCGGGCACGCCGGAGAAAGTGGACCTGAACCCGGTCGGCACCGGCCCGTTCCAGCTGCTGCAATACCAGAAAGATTCCCGCATCCTGTATAAAGCCAACGCCGAATACTGGGGCACCAAGCCGAAAGTCGACCGCCTGGTCTTCTCTATCACGCCGGACGCCTCGGTGCGCTACGCCAAGCTGCAAAAAGGCGAGTGCCAGGTCATGCCGTATCCAAACCCGGCGGATATCGCGCGCATGAAGCAGGATAAAAACATCAACCTGATGGAGCAGCCTGGCCTGAACGTCGGCTATCTCTCCTTCAACGTTGAGAAAAAACCGCTGGATAACCTCAAAGTGCGTCAGGCGCTGACGATGGCGGTCAATAAGAAAGCGATCATCGACGCCGTCTATCAGGGCGCTGGCCAGTCGGCGAAGAACCTGATCCCGCCGACCATGTGGGGCTACAACGACGCGGTGCAGGATTACCCTTACGATCCGGCTAAGGCCAAAGAACTGCTGAAAGAAGCGGGCATGGCCGACGGCTTCTCTATCGACCTGTGGGCGATGCCGGTACAGCGTCCTTACAACCCGAACGCGCGCCGTATGGCGGAGATGATTCAGGCTGACTGGGCGAAAATCGGCGTGAAAGCCAAAATCGTTACCTACGAGTGGGGCGAGTACCTGAAGCGCGCCAAAGATGGCGAACATCAGACGGTGATGATGGGCTGGACCGGCGACAATGGGGATCCGGATAACTTCTTCGCCACGCTGTTCAGCTGCGCGGCGGCGAAAGACGGCTCCAACTATTCACGCTGGTGCGACAAGTCATTTGAAGATTTGATTCAGCCTGCCCGTGCGACGGACGACCATCAGAAACGTATCGAACTTTACAAGCAGGCTCAGGTAGTGATGCACGATCAAGCGCCCGCGCTGATCATCGCGCACTCCACCGTCTATGAGCCGGTCAGTAAAAAAGTGTCCAACTACGTGGTGGATCCACTGGGCGGTCACTACTTCGTTAACGTCGATATCGCTGAATAATCAACGGGGCCGGCAGCCGCTGGCCCGAACTGTCTCGTCGCGATGGCTGCCTGCACAGGTTGCAGGCAGCCATCGCCCGACGGCGATATTTGTGGGCTGAACGCATGTCATCCCCTTTCCCGGACGAAAAAAAGGCTAAGGCGCAACCTGTTGCGTCGCGGTTGGCTTCACGCCATCGCAGGATGTGAGCAAAACTCGCCCAACGCGGCGGGATAAAAACAGAGAAACGGAATATGTTGCAGTTCATACTCCGACGTTTGGGCCTGGTAATCCCAACGTTTATCGGTATTACCCTTTTAACCTTCGCCTTCGTGCATCTGATCCCCGGCGATCCGGTGCTGATCATGGCGGGCGAACGCGGGATCTCCCCGGAACGCCACGCGCAGCTGATGGCCCAGCTGGGTCTCGATCAGCCGATGTGGAAACAGTATCTCACCTATATCAACGGCGTCCTGCACGGCGACCTCGGCATCTCCCTGAAAAGCCGCACCCCGGTATGGGACGAGTTCGTGCCGCGCTTTAAGGCGACGCTGGAGCTGGGCTTCTGCGCCATGCTGTTCGCAATGATCGTCGGCATTCCGGTCGGCGTGCTGGCGGCGGTGAAACGCGGTTCGATTTTCGACCACACTGCGGTCGGCATCTCCCTGACCGGCTATTCGATGCCGATTTTCTGGTGGGGCATCATGCTGATCATGCTGGTCTCGGTGCAGCTCAACCTGACGCCGGTCTCCGGGCGGCTCGGCGACGCGGTGTTCCTTGACGATACCCAGCCGCTGACCGGCTTCGTGCTGATCGATACCCTGCTCTGGGGCGAGGCGGGCGACTTCAAAGATGCGGTGATGCATATGATTCTGCCCGCCATCGTGCTGGGCACCATTCCGCTGGCGGTGATCGTGCGTATGACGCGCTCCTCGATGCTGGAAGTGCTGGGCGAGGACTATATCCGTACCGCGCGCGCCAAAGGGCTGACGCGCATGCGGGTGATTGTGGTCCACGCGCTGCGCAACGCCATGCTGCCGGTGGTGACGGTGATTGGCCTGCAAATCGGCACGCTGCTGGCGGGCGCGATCCTGACCGAAACCATCTTCTCCTGGCCTGGGCTGGGTCGCTGGCTGATCGAAGCGTTGCAGCGTCGTGACTACCCGGTGGTGCAGGGCGGCGTGCTGATGGTCGCCACGTTGATTATCCTGGTTAACCTGCTGGTTGACCTGCTTTACGGCGTGGTTAACCCACGCATCCGACACAAGAAATAAGGGGGCGCCAGCATGTCTGTAGTTGATCCTGGCAGCGTAAGCGCTGCACCCACGCCGATGACCCCTTTCCAGGAATTCTGGCACTACTTTAAACGCAACAAGGGCGCGGTAATCGGCCTGGTCTATATCGTGATTATGGTGCTGGTGGCGGTATTCGCCGGCCTGCTGGCGCCGCACGGCCCGGCGGAACAGTTCCGTGACGCGCTGCTGCATCCGCCGGTCTGGCAGGAGGGCGGCAGCTGGCAATATATCCTCGGCACCGATGACGTGGGCCGCGACGTGCTGTCGCGCCTGATGTACGGCGCGCGCCTGTCGCTGCTGGTGGGCTGTCTGGTGGTGCTGCTGTCGCTGATCCTCGGCGTCATCCTCGGCCTGCTGGCTGGCTACGTCGGCGGCGCGCTCGACGCAGCTATTATGCGTCTGGTGGATATTATGCTGGCGCTGCCGAGCCTGCTGCTGGCGCTGGTGCTGGTGGCGATTTTCGGTCCGTCGATCGTTAACGCCTCGCTGGCGCTGACCTTCGTCGCGCTGCCGCACTATATCCGCCTGACCCGCGCCGCGGTGCTGGTTGAGGTAAACCGCGATTACGTCACCGCCTCCAGCGTGGCGGGCGCTGGCGCGCTGCGTCAGATGTTCGTCAATATTCTGCCGAACTGCCTGGCGCCGCTGATCGTTCAGGCGTCGCTGGGTTTCTCCAACGCGATTCTGGATATGGCCGCGCTGGGCTTTCTCGGTATGGGCGCGCAGCCGCCGACGCCGGAGTGGGGCACCATGCTCTCCGACGTTCTGCAATATGCGCAAAGCGCCTGGTGGGTGGTCACTTTCCCTGGACTGGTGATCCTGCTGACGGTACTGGCGTTTAACCTGATGGGCGATGGCTTGCGTGATGCGCTCGACCCGAAACTCAAGCAGTAAAGAGGCACCGAGATGGCGTTATTGAATATAGAAAAACTGTCGGTGCATTTCGGCGATGAAAAAGCACCGTTCCGCGCGGTTGACCGCATTAGCTACCAGGTCGAACAGGGCCAGGTTGTGGGCATCGTTGGCGAGTCCGGCTCCGGCAAATCGGTCAGCTCGCTGGCGATTATGGGGCTGATCGACTTCCCCGGCCGCGTCATGGCGGACAAACTGGAGTTCAACCAGCGCGACCTGAAGCGCATCTCCGAAAAAGAACGTCGCCAGCTGGTGGGCTCGGAAGTGGCGATGATCTTTCAGGACCCCATGACCAGCCTGAACCCTTGCTACACCGTGGGCTATCAGATCATGGAAGCGATAAAAGTTCACCAGGGCGGCAACCGTCGCACCCGGCGTCAGCGCGCTATCGATCTGCTTAACCAGGTGGGCATTCCCGACCCGGAATCACGTCTTGACGTCTACCCGCATCAGCTTTCCGGCGGGATGAGCCAGCGCGTGATGATCGCCATGGCGATCGCCTGTCGGCCGCGTCTGCTGATCGCCGACGAACCGACCACGGCGCTCGACGTGACCATCCAGGCGCAGATTATTGAGCTGCTGCTGGAGCTGCAAAAGCAGGAGAACATGGCGCTGATCCTGATTACGCACGATCTGGCGCTGGTGGCGGAAGCCGCGCAGCACATTATCGTGATGTACGCCGGGCAGGTGGTGGAGACGGGCAAGGCGAGCGATATCTTTAAGGCGCCGCGCCATCCTTACACCCAGGCGCTGCTGCGCGCCCTGCCGGAGTTCGCAGCGGACAAAGCGCGTCTGGCCTCGCTGCCGGGCGTGGTGCCGGGGAAATATGATCGTCCCCGCGGCTGTCTGCTGAACCCGCGCTGCCCTTATGCCACCGACCATTGCCGTGTGGAAGAACCTGAATTACGTGATATTCCAGGGCGTCAGTCCAAGTGTCACTATCCGCTGGATGATGCCGGGAGACCAACCTATGCGTCCTGAAACTCAAGAACAGCAGTATCTGCTACAGGCAATCGACCTGAAAAAGCACTATCCGGTGAAAAAGGGACTGTTCGGCCAGCCGCGGCTGGTTAAGGCGCTGGACGGCGTCTCCTTCAACCTTGAACGCGGCAAAACCCTGGCGGTGGTCGGCGAATCGGGCTGCGGCAAATCGACGCTGGGCCGCCTGCTGACGATGATTGAAACGCCGACCGAAGGCCAGCTGTTCTGGCACGGCCAGGATCTGCTGAAGCACGACCCGCAGGCGCAGTCGCTGCGCCGTCAGAAAATCCAGATTGTGTTCCAGAACCCCTACGGTTCGCTGAACCCGCGTAAAAAGGTCAGTCAGATCCTGGAGGAGCCGCTGCTGATCAACACCACGCTCAGCAAAGCGGAGCGGCGGGAAAAAACGCTGGAGATGATGGCGAAGGTCGGCCTGAAAACCGAACATTACGACCGCTATCCGCATATGTTTTCCGGCGGCCAGCGTCAACGTATCGCCATTGCGCGCGGCCTGATGCTCGATCCCGACGTGCTGATCGCCGATGAGCCGGTCTCGGCGCTCGACGTATCGGTGCGCGCCCAGGTGCTGAACCTGATGATGGATTTGCAGCAGGATATGGGCCTCTCCTACGTCTTTATCTCGCACGATCTGTCGGTGGTGGAGCATATCGCCGACGAGGTGATGGTGATGTATCTGGGACGCTGCGTAGAGAAGGGCACCAAAGAGGCGATCTTCGCCAACCCGCGCCACCCTTACACGCAGGCGCTGCTCTCCGCCACGCCGCGTCTGAACCCGGACGACCGCCGCGAGCGCATCAAGCTGACCGGCGAGTTGCCCAGCCCGCTTAGTCCGCCGCCCGGCTGCGCGTTCAACGCCCGCTGCCGTCGCCGTTTCGGCACCTGCGTCCAGCTACAGCCGCAGCTGAAACGCTACGGCGACCAGCAGATCGCCTGCTTTGCCGTCGACCAGGACGAGCAGCAAAAAGCAGGATAAGAGTAATGCAGAGCGGAGAGCGATCTCCGCTCCATTATTTCCGCTCGCCAAACTTTTCTCTGATTACCGCCTCTGTAGCGCTCCCGCCCCGCAGCAAAAGCTGTTTTGTTGTTACTGGGGGCTGAATTTTGCGGCGCTTCGCAATATCGGACGTGGATTAAAACGATGATTGATTTGTTTTTCGATGGCATTTAGTCCAGATCTTTTTATTGCTTCAATGCGCGCTAAAACCTTTCTGTAATGCCTGGTGCTTCCCTTCTCTTTTTATTTAATTCATGCCGAATGAAGTTGCGCAATAATATATTTCAATCGCTACTGCGCTTTTCAGACGTCCATCTGGCAAAAGGACATGGCTCAGGCCGGGAAAGATCATGTCCGCTTAAAATAAGCCTTCGCGTAAAAAATTACGCGGGCATCCCTGCCTGTTTCGGGAATGCCCGCGTAACGGGTTTCAGCTTGCTCGCTGACGCCCTTTACTGCGGATAAGGCACCCAGTCGCCGCCGTTCAGGCGAATCCAGGGTTTGCCCTGATACATCACCACCACCGCATTATCGTTTTCCGATACCACCGGCGTCTGCGGCAGGTTCTCCGTCAGCACTGACATATTGACGTTCGGCGCGTTAAACACCTGGCCATCCACGACGCGCGACAGCAGTTCTGATATCGCCAGCAGGCTGGTCGGCGTATCGACGCTCAGCGGCTGGCCCTGATGCGGCGCCTTCATGCCGACAAAGCGAATGCCGACCGGCACATGGGTAATGCCTGGGCTGGGAATATCGCGCAGGCCGGACATCTGCATCTTGTCGCCCACCAGCGCAGCGCCATGCTCCGGCACCACCATCACGATGACCCGACGGCCCGATTTTTCCAGGTTGGTCAGGAAGGCGTCCAGCTGATCGAACAGCACCTGCGCGCGCGGCTTCCAGGGCGCGGTGCCGGTTGTGCCAGGCTCGCGCGTGCCGTCGTGCAGCGGGATCAGGTTATAGAAGGTGGCGGTGCGCGCATCGCTGCTTTTGGTGCGGTCATCCAGCCAGCGCTGCATCAGCTGCGCGTCGTTGAACACCGGCGAACCATCGAACGAGGTCAGCTCCGACGCGATGCCCGCCTGCGACATCAGCGGCGCCTGAATATCGCCAAAGTCGCGCAGCTCTTTCAGGTAGTTACCGAAGACACCGGTATGATCCATCATCAGCTGCTCTTTAAAGCCCAGCTTCGCCAGGTTATCAAACAGATAACACTGCTGCTGCGCGGGCTTATAGAGATCGCTGTGCGAGGTCTGACCGCAGCTGGCGCGCAGCAGACGAATCCCCGCCGGGCCGCTGTAGCCGGTCGCGGAGTTGTAGTTGTTCAACAGAATATCGAAGTGCTTCCACAGTGGATGGTCGCGCAGCTGCACCGCATCGATATCGGACCAGGCGAGCGAGCAGATATTGATAATCAGTACATCGAACGGCTGCGAATCAGGAGACAGCGTATCGGGGAAATGGGTGACGCGCTGTTTTTCCGTTTCATAGAAGCGGTTCAGGTAAGCGGTCAGGTTGGCGCTGGTCGGCGGCGCCGACTCATCCAGCGCGTTTTTATCCGCCGCCGCGTTATTGGCGGGCGTTTTGCTGTTCAGCACCACTTCCGGCGTGGCGGAGCGGGTCGGCAGCAGCGAAATCGACGGCCCGGCGATATTGATCACGTTTATCCAGACCAGCATCAGCGAAACCAGCACCGTAATGCGCACCCACTGAGAAATAAACAGGTAAAGCACCAGCATGACGAACGCTGCGCCGACCATCTGCCAGTTAATAAAGCGATTAAAGAGATCGAGCAGGTAGGCGCTGGAAAATCCCGCCACCTGAGCGCCCTGGCTCAGAATGCTTTGCGGGCCGGGCAGCCAGGTGTCATGCCAGAACAGGCCGATGCCGATCGGCAGCGAAATCCAGTTGCGCAGGCGGTGCAGCCGCTCCGACGGCAGCGGCAGCAGCAGCCAGGCGAGAAAGACCAGGTTCGCCAGCGCATGAAAGTTAAGATAGCCGAACCACAGCAGCGCAAATTTAATCAGGAAATAGAAATTCCAGCCGCCCAGACCGCGCCAGCTACGCCAGAAAGCAGCCGTTGAAGGCTGCGTCTTTTTACCATCAGTCATTATTTATCTTTATCCGTTTTAGTGGACTGGCGTTGCCAGGTGCCTTCATATTTCAACGAGCGTGGCGGCAAGAGCCGATGCATAATGCCGCGCCAGCGTGCGGGCAGCCAGCGGGTATAGAGCGGTTTTGTCAGCAGCGCGATCAGCACCAGCAGAATCAGGATCTGAACTCCATCCATTAATGTCATTCGCGCGTGGCTCCCGTTTTATAAATCTTCAGCGCCACCGGCTGCGGCGTTGGACGCGCTACAGGCGCCGGCGCGGATACCGTCGTATCCGGTACGGCCACAGTCAGTTCAGGCGGCTTGTCTTTCCATGCGCCCGGCACCAGCGTTTTCATCTGCCTGACCTCGGAAAGGATCTGCAAATCTTCAAACCAGACCAGGCGATTGGAGAACAGCTCATCGTGCGGCAGACGGAAAATAAATTTCAGCGCCGTATCGAGATCGTTATAGCGACACGAAGAGAGAAAGAGATAGAGCCGGTCGCCCAGCACGGTCACCAGGTCGCCGTAGCGGCGCGGCTTACATAAAGTAAGCGCTTGCTCAGGCCGCAACTCAGGCACCGGACGCAGCGCCACCAACAGACCTTTGCCGTTTTCCGGCAGCAGGGTATTGTTCACCAGCTGCGTCACCGCTTCGCAGAATTTATCCAGCGGTAAAAAGCCGCGTAGCTGAAGCGGTTGCAGTGATTGTAGCAGCGCATCGAGATCGGCAGGAACGTGGCGGTTATAGCGTTGGCCCTGAAGGCTTTCCAGCGTCGTCAAAAAGCGCGACATCGGCGCGCCAAACGGCACGATGGCGTTGACGCCGCACGCCAGCAGCAGACGTTCGTCACTGTAGCGCAGGCTGGTCTGCATCTCGCGCACGATAATTTTCAGCCCGGCGCCGCGGGTGCGGCGCAGGCTGTGAACGTCCTGCGCCAGGGTGCGGATCTGATCGTTATGGGTAAGGGCAAAAATTACCGTCGCAGAGTCGGCCTGCTGGGCGCGTGACGCGACCAGCTCGTTATTGCCGAACAACTGCCAGTGGCTGGAGAGCGGCGGCGCGCCTTCCAGCACCTGTTTTTCTGCAAGACAGATCGCCTCATCGTTCAGCGTCAGCGGCGTGTTCTGCTCATTTTCATTGACCGCCGCAAAGCCGGCAGGCTGAAACGTTAAGCGCAGCGCCCGATCCGCCATCAGGCGACGATCGTGGCACCACCAGCTGACGCGGTAATTCCAGATATCCTGCTGATATTCGAGATGCGCCAGGCCGTTTAATTGGCGGAAAGTACTCAGTAATGTCTGACGTAAATTATTTACGCCAGAACCGGAAGTAATAATTAACAGGCAACAATTACACGTGGCCAGCGTGTGGTTGATTTTTTTACTCCACGCAGTTAATTCCGCAGGTGATAGCTTTTCAATGAAAGAAAAATTATTGAAAAATAATACCAGCCGCGGCTTCGCTGAAAGCGTGCGCGCTAAATCTTCCGGCAAATCCAACAGCGCGCGGCGTTTTTCAGGCAGCGAGTAGAATGGAATACGATTCGGCCCCTGCGGCAAAGCAGGCTCCAGCAGCGCCTGCGGCGCATCGCCGGCGCTGATAAGCGTCAGGGACTTTTGCGCCGCCATAACCTGTCGCGCCAGCCTGCGGGCATCCTCAGGCCGGTTGACGGTAAGCCAGTAACAGCCGGGCGGCTGCATATCAATTAATTCATTCTGAACCTGCTCAATACCGAGCGTAAAAGAGAGTGCCATAGAAGTTTCGCAAAGTGGTTCAACCGAAGCTATTTTATTATAGACAGCGATTTATTTCGCCTGGATAATTTTGATGAATATAATAAAAATCGCCGGGCCATATGTATCGCCTGTACGTTTATCACAGGTTTGAAAAAATGAACGCTATTCGGCGTTCTCTCTTTAATGGCAAGATAAATGAAACAACCGCAAGAAATTTCTGCAATACCCGAAAAACTCGGACTGCGTGACGATATCAGTACGCTCGGAGAGGCGTTCTCTTTTACTGCATTTCGCTACGTCGATATTGTACAGGAAGAGAGATTGGCGGCCATTCTGGCGCGCTGGCCATTATTGAGCGAACTTTCCAGAGAGCAACAGGAAAAGGAAAACGCATGCCGGTCTTAGCATTACAGGGCATACGGGGCGGGACAGGCACGACATCGGTGACGGCGGCGCTGGCCTGGGCTTTACAGCAGCTGGGCGAATCCACGTTGGTGATAGACTGGTCGCCGACCAATCAGCTGCGCCTGCATTTTAATACGCCGCACAGCGAGCGCTGCGGCTGGATGCGCGCGGCGCTGGACGGCGATGCGCAGCATGTGGCGCTGCGCTATCCGGACGGCCCCGATTTTATCCCGTTCGGCGAGCTGAACGGCGAGGAACGCGCGCGCTTTTACGCCGATCCCGCCTCTTTCGCCAGCGACTGGCTCCAGCATCTGACTGAATTGAAAACGCAGTACCGCTGGGTTTTGCTCGATCTGCCCGGCGGCGAGCATCCCTGGCTGCAACCGATCTATGCGCAGGCCGATCGCCTGGTGCAGCTGTTGGTGGCCGACGGCAACTGCCATACGCGACTGCATCAACCATTCACGACGCGTCGTCCGCTCTACCTGCTTAACCTGTTTAACGCCAACAGCAAAGTGCAGCAGGATCTGCATCAGCTCTGGATCGGTTCGCTGCACAGCCTGATTCCGCTGCTGATCCATCGTGACGAGGCGCTCTCCGAAGCGCTGCTCAACAAGCAGCCGCTGGGCGAGTATCGTCCGCACGCGCTGGCCAGTGAAGAGATCGTCACGCTGGCGAACTGGCTGATTATGTACGTGCGCGGAGAAGGCGTATGAATCCGTTACGCTGGCTGATCGCTGCGCCCGCCTGGCAGGCGCTGAGCACCCGCTACGGCGACTACCGTCAGGCGGGCGCCTCGTCGCTGGCCGCCAGCATCCAGTGCTTCTGGCTGACGCTGGGCTGGTCGCTGCTGCGCTTTGAAACGCCGGGCTGGCAGCGCATCATTGCGCAACGCCGCACGCTCTGGCCGCACATTTCACCGGAGCGGCCGCGTCCGCTCGATATCGTGCGCTTTTTTTCACAGAGCGTCTGGCTGCTGTTGATCCTGCCGCAGGTCGGCAGCAACGTTAGCCAGCGCAAAAGATTTAACGCGTTCCGCCGGTTGTTCAGCTGGCGGCAGCGAATTTATCTGTGGCTCGATGCGCTGCCGCAGCGCATTCAGCAGGGCGAGCAGCTGGAGAAGCGCATCAGCACTATGCCGCCCGTCGCGCGCAAGCTGATTTTTATCGTCTCCAGCCTCGCCGCCGCCGGGCTGGCGCTGCTCTGTATTTCGCAGCCGTTCGATCTGTTTACCCAGTTTATCTTCGTGGTGATGCTCTGGTCGCTGGCAATGATTGTGCGCCGCGTGCCGGGACGACTGGCGACCATGATGCTGATCGTGCTGTCGCTGACCGTCTCCTGCCGCTATCTCTGGTGGCGCTACACCTCAACGCTCAACTGGGACGATCCGGTCAGTCTGACCTTCGGCCTGCTGCTGATCGCGGCGGAAACCTACGCCTGGGTGGTGCTGGTGCTGGGCTATTTCCAGACGCTGTGGCCGCTGCATCGCCAGCCGGTATCGATGCCGGAAGATACGCGCCACTGGCCGACGGTGGATCTGCTGGTGCCCACCTACAACGAGCCGATGAGCGTGGTGAAGCCGACCATCTACGCCGCGCTGGGCATCGACTGGCCGAAGGATAAGCTCAATATCTTTATTCTGGACGACGGCGGCCGCGAAGAGTTTCGTCAGTTCGCCGCCAGCGTCGGCGTTAATTACGTCGCGCGCGCCACGCACGAGCATGCGAAAGCGGGCAACATCAACAACGCCCTGCGCACGGTGTGCAAAAGCGAATTCGTCACCATTTTCGACTGCGACCACGTGCCGACGCGCTCTTTCCTGCAAATGACGCTGGGCTGGTTCCTGAAGGATAAAAAGCTGGCGATGCTGCAAACGCCGCATCACTTCTTCTCGCCCGATCCCTTTGAGCGCAACCTGGGCCGCTTCCGCCGCACGCCGAACGAGGGGACGCTGTTCTACGGCCTGGTGCAGGACGGCAACGATACCTGGGACGCCACCTTCTTCTGCGGTTCCTGTGCGGTGCTGCGCCGCACCGCGCTGGATGAGATCGGCGGCATCGCCGTCGAAACGGTGACCGAGGATGCGCACACCTCGCTGCGTCTGCATCGGCGCGGTCACACCTCCGCCTATATCCGCATTCCGCAGGCGGCGGGGCTGGCGACGGAAAGCCTGTCGGCGCATATCGGCCAACGTATCCGTTGGGCGCGCGGCATGGTGCAGATTTTCCGGCTCGATAACCCGCTGATGGGGCGCGGACTGAAGCTGGTGCAACGCCTCTGCTACGCCAATGCCATGTTGCACTTTTTGTCGGGCATTCCGCGGCTGATCTTCCTGCTGGCGCCGCTCGCTTTCCTGCTCTGCCACGCCTATATCATCTTCGCCCCGGCGCTGGCGATCGCCATCTATGTAATGCCGCATATGCTGCACACCAGCCTCACCAACTCACGCATTCAGGGACGCTATCGTCACTCGTTCTGGAGCGAAGTGTACGAAACGGTGCTGGCCTGGTATATCGCCCGCCCCACCACGGTGGCGTTGTTTAACCCGCATAAAGGGAAATTCAACGTGACGGCGAAAGGCGGTCTGGTAGAGGAACAGCATCTCGACTGGGTGATCACCAAGCCGTACATGATTCTGGTGCTGCTGAACCTGGCGGGCGTCTTTATGGCGGGCTGGCGCGTTGTCTACGGCCCGCAGAATGAAGTGCTGACGGTGCTGGTGAGCCTGCTATGGGTCTTTTACAACATGATTATTCTGGGCGGCGCGGTAGCGGTTTCCGTCGAGGCGCGTCAGATCCGCGAAGCGCACCGCGTAGAGATGGCGATGCCCGCCGCGATCGCGCGCAAGGATGGCCATATGCTGCCCTGCACCCTGCGCGACTATTCGGACGGCGGCGTCGGCGTTGAGCTGCGCGAGGCAGAGGCGCTGAAAGATGGCGAAGAGATTCATCTGCTGCTGCGCCGCAGCCAGCAGGAATTTAGCTTTCCCGCCACGGTGCAGTGCGTATTTGGCCGTCGGGCCGGTATTCGCCTGAAAAACCTGACCACCGAAGAGCATATCGACTTTATTCAATGCACTTTCGCCCGTGCCGATACCTGGGCGCTGTGGCAGGACGGTTTTCCTGAGGATAAACCGGTGCAGAGCCTGGCCGACATTATGATCCTGGGCTTTAAAGGCTACATCCGCCTGGCTGAATATGGCCCGGCCCGAATCCGCCAGCTGTTCCTGATGCTGACCGCCTTTCTTTCCTGGCTGGCGTCGTTTTTTCCCAAAGGCGTGGGAAGCGCGCCGGCAGGCGTTGCCGGTGTAAAACAATGACTCAACTGATGATGCGATAATGACGAGAAAAATAAGCTGGTTTACCGCAATGCTGATGGGCCTGCTGCCGATGGCGCATGGCGCACCTGAATCCAATCCGGCCGGACAGCCGACCAGCATGACGCAGGCGGCGCCTTCCGATATGTCGGCGCCGGCGACGCCGTCAACATCCGCAGGGGCAGCGACCTCTACGGACGCGCCCGTTTCCGCCGATGCGGCGCCCGCACCCGCCGAGCCCGCCGCGCCGGTGCGCACCAGCGAGCTGCGGTTCAGCAATATCGCGCCTGCGCCAGGCAGCTTTAAGCTGCTCGGCACGCGGCCGGATGGACAGATTGAATTCGGCGTGCGCAGCGATGAAGTGGTTACCCAGGCGGTGCTGCATTTGAGCTATCGTCCGTCGCCGGCGCTGCTGCCGACGCTGTCGCATTTTAAGGTTTACCTGAACGAGGAACCGATCGGGCTGGTGACCATCACGCCGGATCAGCCGGGCAAAGAGAGCCAGGCGACGGTAAATATCGACCCGCGCTTTATCGGCGACTTTAACCGCGTGCGCTTCGAGCTGGTCGGCCATTACACCAATATCTGCGAAAACCCGGCGAACAGCGCGATCTGGATCGATATCGGCAAGGAAAGTCACCTTGACCTGACGCTGCAAAAGCTGCCGTTGAAAAACGATCTCTCCGATTTCCCGGAGCCGTTCTTCGACAGCCGCGACAATCGCCCGTTACAGCTGCCGATGGTGTTCGCCGCCGCGCCGGATCGGACGCAACAGCACGCCGCAGGGCTGCTCGCCTCCTGGTTTGGCGTACAGGCGCAGTGGCGCGGTCAGTCCTTTCCGGTGCTCTATAACCAGCTGCCGCAACAGCAGCATGCGGTGGTATTCGCCACCAACGACCAGCGCCCCGACTTCCTGAAAGATTATCCGCCGGTGGATAAGCCGACCGTAGAGATCATCAGCCAGCCCGATAATCCGTATCAGAAAATGTTGCTGGTGCTGGGACGTAACGATGCCGATCTGCTGACGGCGGCGCAAGGCATCGCCCAGGGCGACGTGCTGCTGCGCGGCCAGTCCTCCACCATTGAAGAGGTGAAGCAGCTGGCGGCGCGCCAGCCTTACGATGCGCCGAACTGGGTGCGCACCGATCGCGCCACTAAATTCTCCGAGCTGCAACAGTATGAAAACCAGTTGCAGGCGGATGGCATTCAGCCTTATCCGGTCAGCCTGACGCTGAACCTGCCGCCCGATCTTTTCCTGGTGCGCGCGCGCGGCATCAATATGGATATCGCCTACCGCTACACGTCGCCGCTGCAAAATGACGGCTCGCGGCTGGCGATCCACCTGAACAACCAGTTTATGCAGGACTATCCGTTACAGGTGAAAAGCGATAACGGCAAACAGCTACTGCATATCCCGCTGGTGTCGGGCCTCCAGGATAACAGCGCCTCGCTGACCATTCCGGCGCTGCGCCTGGGCGTAGTAAACCAGCTGCGTTTTGACTTCGACTACGCCACCACCATTATCGGCGGCAGCAACGGCGACCGCTGCGAAACGGTGACGCCGGTGACCAACCATGTGGTGGTCGACGGCAACTCCACCATCGACTTCTCCGGCTATCGCCACTATATCCAGATGCCGTCGCTGCGCGCTTTCGCCAATGCAGGCTTTCCGTTCAGCCGCCTGGCCGATCTGTCGCAGACGCTGGTGCTGATAAACGCGCAGCCGCGCGCCGATCAGGTCAGCGCGCTGCTGAATGCGCTGGGGAATATCGGCGCGCAGACCGGCTTCCCGGCGCTGAACGTGCAGATTACCGACGACTGGTCAAAAGCGAAAACGGCGGACGCCGACCTGCTGATGATTGGCGATATACCTGCCGACCTGCGTGAAGATCGCCGCATTAACCTGTTAGTGGACGCGGCGAAAAGCTGGGTGAAAAAACCGGTGCGTCAGGCGCCGCTGGATGATGTGACCGCCCCGGCCAGCGATCGCGCGGTCGCCAGCCAGACCACCATCGTCTCTGACGGCCCGATGGCGGCGATCGTCGGCTTCCAGTCGCCGTTCCACGATCAGCGCAGCGTCGTCGCGCTGCTGGCGGACAGCCCGCGCGCGTATCAGCTTCTGAACGACGCGCTGCTCGACAGCGGCAAGCGCGCCGCGATTTATGGCTCGGCGGCGATTATCCGTGAATCGGGCGTCAACAGCCTGCGCGTGGGCGACAGCTATTTCGTCGGCCATCTGCCGTGGTGGGAACGTATGTGGCACGCGCTGGCGACGCATCCGGCGCTAATGGCGCTGTTCGCGGTGATTGTCGTCGTGCTGGTGGCGCTGATGGTGTGGCGACTGATGCGTCTGGTGACGCGCCGTCGTCTTGGCAATGAGGATGATGAGTGAAACGTCTGACGCTGCGACTGGGAATGTTGTTAATGCTGATGCTGGCGGCGCTGCGCGCCAGCGCTGACTGCGCCCCCTGGTCCGACTGGGCGCAGTTTAAACGCGACTACATCAGCGAAGAGGGCCGGGTGATCGATCCCAGCGGCGGGAAGAACATCACCACCTCGGAAGGGCAGAGCTACGCGCTGTTTTTCTCGCTGGTCGCCAACGACCGCGAGATGTTCGACCGCCTGCTGGGCTGGACGGAGAACAACCTGGCGGAAGGCGACTTAACGCAGCGCCTGCCCGCCTGGCTGTGGGGACAGGAGAGCGGCAGCAAGAAATGGCAGGTGCTGGATAAAAACCCCGCCGCCGATTCCGATCTCTGGATCGGCTGGACGCTGTTGCAGGCGAGCCGCCTGTGGCACAGCCGCAGCTACCAGGTGACTGGCACGCTGCTGCTCAATCGGGTGGCGAAAGAGGAAGTGGCTGACCTGAAAGGCTTCGGCCTGATGCTGATGCCGGGCAAATATGGCTTTATCGAAGGCGACAGCTGGATGATCAACCCCAGCTACCTGCCGTTGCAGTTGCTGGCGGGCCTGACCCGGCTGAAAGGGCCGTGGCCGGAGATCAACCGCAACGCGCTGCGCCTGTTGCAGGAGACGGCGCCGAAAGGCTTTTCGCCCGACTGGTATGTCTGGCAGAGCGGCAGCGGCTGGCGTCCCGATAAATCGAAAGGGCCGACTGGCGGTTACGATGCGATTCGCGTTTACCTTTGGGCCGGGATGCTCAGCGACGACGATCCGCGTAAAGCGACGCTGTTGTCGCACTTCGCGCCGATGGCGCGTCTGACGGAAGAGAATGGCAATCCGCCGGAGCGGGTCGACGTGCTGACCGGCGCGACCATCAATCAGGGCAACGTCGGCTTTTCCGCCGCGCTGCTGCCGTTCCTGCAGGGCTCTCGCGCTCTGACGGCGCAGCAACAGCGCGTGCAGCAGCAGCCTCCCGGCAGCGATGCCTATTACAGCAGCGTACTGGCGCTGTTCGGCGTCGGCTGGGATGAAAACCGCTATCGCTTTAGCGCGCAGGGCGACCTGTTACCGGCCTGGAACCAACAATGCAAAAATTCAGATTAAGCACCCTGGGCCTGCTGCTGCCCGGCCTGCTCGGCGGCGCGTCCGCTTACGCCGCCGAAGAGACGTCGGCGCGTGAAGTCTCGCCGGTCGCGTGGCTGCTGGAGCAGGTGCGCACCGGCGAAGCGACCAATAAATACGATCTGGTCACCCAGGCGCTCTACCGGCTGGAGAAGATCGCGCCCGATAACCCTGACGTCATCGCCGCGCAGCTGCGTCTGGCGCTGCATCAGGGCGACCAGGCGAAGGCGCAGCGATACATGAACCAGCTGAAGCAGACCGCGCCCGATTCTGAGGCGACGCGGGAAGCGCAGGCTGGCATGCTGCTGGTGAGCCCTGAGGGGCGTCAGCAGCTACAGCAGGCGCGTCTGCTGGCGACCGCCGGGCGCGTGCAGGAAGCACGCGACGCCTGGGACAAACTGTTTAAAGGCGCCTTTCCGAGCGTCGATATCGCGCTGGAGTACTGGAGCCTGGTGTCGCGCATCGACGGCCAGCAGGCAACGGCGCTGGCGAACCTGCAGGCGCTGGACAAACGTTATCCCGGCAATGTCGGCGTGCGCATGCAGCTGGCGCGGTTGCAGTTCCAGAATGATAAACCGGCGCAGGCGGCGGATGAGCTGAAAACCCTGGCCAACACTCCGGGCGCGCGCGATCAGGCGGCCGAACTCTGGCTGAGCCGCATACAGGCGCAGCCGGTCACGGCGGAAAGCGTGGCGCAGCTGCGCCAGTATCTCGACGTCTTTACCAGCGGCGACGCGCGCAGCAACGGCGAGCAGGAGCTGGAGCGTCGGCAGAAACTGCTGGCCGATCCCGCTTTCCAGCAGCGTTCACGCGCGCTGGCGCTGGTGGACAACGGCGGCGGCGAGAATGCGATTGCGACATTGCAGGCGGCGCTGAAGCTCAATCCTGGCGATCCCGATCTGTTGGGCGCGATGGGCCAGGCGCAGGGGCGCGCCAATCACCGCGACCTCGCCATCACTTACCTTGAACAGGCGCTGAAGGCGGGGCAGCAGAGCACCAGCGTCGGCCTGTGGCAGAGCCTGTTGCAGACCAACCGCTACTGGCTGGCGATCGACAACGGCGATAAGGCGCTGGCGAAGGGCGATATCGCCGTCGCCGAACAGCATTATCAGCAGGCGCGCGCGCTGGACAACACCGACAGCTATGCATTGATCGGCCTGGGCGACGTGGCGCTGGCGCGCAAGAATGACACTGAAGCGGAGCGGCTGTTCCGCGAAGCCTGGCGTATGGATCACACCAATACCACGGCGGTGCGGCGTCTGGCCGCGCTCTATCAGCAGCAGTCGCCGCAGAAGGCGATCGCTTTTATCAATGGGCTGAGCGGCGAACAGCAGCGGGCGCTGGGCAGCACGCTGAACAGCCTGCGCAGCGACGTCTTGCGCGCCGAAGCGGATACATTGGCGCAGCAGGGCGACTGGGCGCAGGCGGCGGAAAAATATCGTCAGGCGCAGCAGGACGCGCCGGATGACGTCTGGCTTAACTATCGACTGGCGGGCGCGCTGCGCAATGCAGGCGATGCGCAACAGGCGGACAAATTAATGGCGGCGATGGCGCAGCGTCTGCTCGCCGATCCGACGCAGGTTTACGCTTACAGTCTTTATCTCTCCGGTAGCGATCGCGCGGAAGAGGCGCTGCGTCAGCTGAACAGCGTGCCGCAGGCGCGCTGGGATCAAAACATGCGCGAGCTGGCCGACCGCTTACAGCAGGATAAAGTCTATGCGCAGGCGGACGCGCTGCGTCAGGCGGGCGACAACACCGCCGCGACGGCGTTGCTTAACCAGCAGCCCGCCTCGCCGCGCCGCGACCTCACTCTGGCGGACTGGGCGCTGGCGGACGGCTATCCGCAGCAGGCGCTGGAAGGCTATCAGCGCCTGCTGGCGCAGGATAAGCAGAACCCGGATGCGGCGCTGGGGCAGATCGACGCGCTGGTGGCGCTGAACCGCAAAGACGAAGCGCGCGCCGCCCTGAACGCGCTGCCCGCCGGCAGCGGCGAAGCGAGCCTGAACGTGGGCCGCCGCCTGGCCAACGCCTGGCAGAGCGTGGACGACACGACGCGGGCGCGTCGGCTTTATCAGCAGCTTAAGCCGCGCGCGCAGCAGGAAGCGCCGTCGCAGAGCAGCGCGCTGGTATTTCGCGACGCCGCACGGCTGGAGGCGCAGCAGCAGCCGGCGCTGGCGCTCATGGATTACCGCCAGGCGATGGTCGCCAGCGGTATTACGCCGACGGTGCCTGCCGATAACGCCCGCTTTACCCGCCTGATGCGCAACCAGGCGGATGACGACTGGCTGAAGCGCGGCATCCGCAGCGACGCGGCCGAGCTTTATCAGCGTCAGGACACCACGCTAATGCTGGAACAGGATTATTCGCGCAATAAAGGCACCGGCGGCGTCTCCGATCTCACCGCGCATACCACCATGCTGCAACTGGATACGCCGCTGGCCGATGGCAAAAGCTTTGTGCGCGTAGACCGCGTCGAGATTTCGGCAGGCACCTTCTCCACCGAGGGCGGCAGCCACACCGACGTGTTCGGCACCTGCGCCAATAACGATACCGCAGGCTGTCGCAGCGATCTGAAGCAGAAGCAGGAGGGAGTGGCGATTGGCGCGGGCTGGCAAAATGACCGCTGGTCGGCGGATATCGGCACTTCGCCGATGGGCTTCGAAGTCGTGAACTGGGTGGGCGGCGTCAGCTGGAATACCGATGTGAAAGATGTCGGCCTGACCTTTACTGCGTCGCGGCGGCCCATCTCCAGTTCGCTGCTGGCCTGGGCTGGCGCGCGCGATCCCAGTCCGCAGGGCGGACGCACCTGGGGCGGCGTAGTGGCGACCGGCGGCGCTGTCGGGCTGAGCTACGACCAGGGCGGCGCGCATGGCGTCTGGGCCGACCTCAGCGCACACCAGATCACCGGCAAAAACGTGGCGGACAACAGCCGCGAGCGTCTGATGGCGGGCTACTATTACAAGCTGATCAACGAAGATAACCGGCGCGCGACCATCGGTTTGAACAGCATGCTGTGGCATTATCAGAAAGATCTCAGCGACTACGCATTCGGGCAGGGCGGTTATTACAGCCCGCAGCAATATTTCTCGCTGGCGGTGCCGGTCAGCTACCGGCAGCGCACAGAGAACTGGTCGTTCGATCTGGGCGGCTCGGTTTCCTGGTCGCGCTCGAAAACCCGCGCTCAGGAACGCTATCCGGTCTGGCCCGGCTTTCAGCCGACGGCGAACGATCCTTCCACCGATAGCTCAGGCAGCGGCTTTGGCTATACTTTACGCGCGGCGGTTGAGCGGCGCGTTACCGCGCACTGGACGGTCGGCCTGGCGGTGGATATTCAGCAGGCGAAAGATTACACCCCCAGCCATGGTCTGATTTACGCTCGCTATTCACTGTCCGGCTGGGAAGGCGACCTCAATCTGCCGCCGCAGCCGCTGGCGCCCTACGCCGACTTTAAGTAGCGTTCTGCTCGGAAAACCCTTAAACCGGTTTCCTGCCGTCACTATCTTTACTTAATAAACAGCAACCATGAGATATACTCCTGGTTGCTTTCATCGTTTTCGCCCGTGGTCCGGGGCCTGGAGAAGAGCTTTGCGCGTTAGTCGGTCACTTACGATCAAGCAGATGGCAACGGTTTCTGGCGTTGCGGTAGTGACTATCTGTATTTTTATCGTTATTCAGCTTTTCCACTTTGTGCAGCAGCGCAGGACAGACTATGCGCAGCAGATGGAAAACATCGCGCATACGGTGCGTCAGCCGCTCTCTGAGGCGGTGTTGCGCGCTGATATCCCGCAGGCGGAGCGCATTCTGAATTCGCTGAAGCCCGCCGGCATTTTGTCGCGCGCCGACGTGATGCTGCCTAATGCGTTTCAGGCGCTGCGCACCGATTTCGAAAATGAAAAGCCGGTGCCGCGCTTTATCGCGCGCGTGTTTGAGCTGCCGGTGCAGATCACCGTGCCGCTCTATTCGGTAGAGAGCGCCGCCTCGCCCAAACCGCTGGCCTATCTGGTATTGCAGGCAGACTCCTCGCGCGTCTATCAGTTTATTCTCAGTACCATTTCCACCATGCTGACCACTTATCTGCTGCTGGCGCTGATCCTTTCGGTGGCGATCAGCTGGTGCATCAACCGACTGATCGTGCATCCGCTGCGCGATATCGCCGGCACGCTACAGGATCTGCCGCCGCAGGATATTCTGACCCATAAACTGCCGATGCCGCCGCTGCATCAGGATGATGAAATCGGCATGCTGATCCGCAGCTATAACCGTAACCAGCAGGTGCTGGAGTCGGTGCATGATGAGATGAGCCGCCTGACCACGCACTACGCGCTGACCGACCTGCCCAACCGTACGCTATTCCTGGCGCTGCTGGAGCAGCATCTGAAGGCGGCGGTCTACAGTGGGCCGTTCAGCGTAATCGTGGTGCGCATCGAAACCCTGCTGGAAGCGAACGGCGTATTAACGGAGGAGCAGCGCGATACGTTGACGCTGACGCTGCTGGAAAAAATTCGTGGCGTGATTGAAGAACGCACCGTGGTCGGCCAGTTGGGCGTCAGCGATTTCGTGCTGCTGGTGAAAAAGGCCAATAACCCATTCCGGGCCTATCGGCTGGCACGCAATCTGATGAACCGGCTTAATCAGCCGGTCAGCCTGCAACAGGTGCAGCTGCGTCCGACGCTGAGCATCGGCATCGCTCAGCGCGACGCGGCAAAGATGAGCGCGCCGGAGCTGCTGGGACGCGCGGTGTCGGCGATGATGTCGGCGCGCCATCAGGGTAAAAATCAGATTCTGTTCTTTGACCCGCTGCTGACCGAGCGCGCCCAGCGCCGGCTGACGCAGGAGCACGATATTCTGCAAGGTCTGGAGCAGGAGCAGTTCGCGCTGTTTTTACAGCCGCAGATCAATATGGCCAATGGCGAGCTGGTCGGCGCTGAAGCGTTGCTGCGCATGCGTCAGCCCGACGGCAGCTACAGCCTGCCGGAAGAACTGATCGCCAGCGCGGAAGAGATCGGCGTTATCGGCGCGCTGGGACGCTGGGCGCTGGAAGAAGCGTGCCGCGTGCTGGCGGGCTGGCAAAAGCGTGGCATTTTACTGCCTTTAAACGTGAATATCTCCGCCATACAGCTGCGCGAGCCGGGCACCGTCTGGCATCTACAGGAGCTGCTGGAACGTCACCGCATCCGTCCCGGCAGTCTGGTGCTGGAGTTGACGGAAACCGCGCAGATTGGCGATCCCCTTCAGGCGAAAAGCCTGCTTGGCGCGCTACAGGAGGCGGGCGTGGCGGTGGCGCTGGACGATTTCGGCACCGGCTACGCCAACCTCAGCTACCTGCATCAGTTCCGATCATTGCCGATCAGCAAGCTGAAAATGGATCGCAGCTTTGTTTCCGCGCTGCCGGATGACGATACGATGGTGAAGATTGTCGCGGCGATTGCGGACATTACCGATCTTGAAGTGGTGGCGGAAGGAGTGGAAACCGAGGCGCAGCGCGACTGGCTGCTGGCGCTCGGCATCACTATCGGGCAGGGTTATCTGTATGACGGCCCGGTTTCGCTGAGTGATTTCGAGAAGTGGCTGCGGACGCTGTCGCCTCCGCAGTGAAGACGCGGCGCGCAAGGGCGCGCCGCTCGGCCAATCTGTACGGCGTAGCGCTCCATGCACCGCTCGGCGAATCTGTTTCCCATAGCGTTTTATGCGCCAGCCAGCAAACCTCGCCCCTGTTTCGCTCCATGCCCGCTTTTTCCTTTCTTATCGCCGCCTTTTCATCAGCCAGCGAATAATTCTGAATATCTGGTTATGGTTATTCAGGCTGAAGCGTTTCAGTTCATAAATTCTGTTTATGGCCGTGCAGACCAGGGCCAGATTATATCAATCTTGTTAACACGGTGTTATTTTCCGCGCTGTCTCTTGATGATAATAACAGCTATGCACTCGTCACCTCACGCCGTCAACGGATACGCTTTTATGAAAACATCTTTGTTCAAAAGCCTTTATTTTCAAGTCCTCACCGCCATCGCCATCGGTATTCTGCTCGGTCACTTTTACCCGGAGCTGGGCGCGCAGATGAAACCGCTGGGCGACGCCTTTGTAAAATTGATCAAAATGATTATCGCGCCGGTAATTTTCTGCACCGTGGTGACCGGCATCGCCGGAATGGAAAGCATGAAGGCGGTCGGGCGCACTGGCGCGGTGGCGCTGCTCTACTTTGAAGTGGTCAGCACCATTGCGCTGATTATCGGCCTGATCGTGGTTAATGTGATTCAGCCCGGCGCGGGCATGAACGTCGATCCGGCGACGCTGGACGCCAAAGCGGTCGCTGTCTATGCGCAGCAGGCGGAACAGCAGGGCGTGGTCGCCTTCCTGTTGGACGTGATCCCCGGCAGCGTCATCGGCGCTTTCGCCAGCGGCAATATTTTGCAGGTGCTGCTGTTCGCCATTCTGTTCGGCTTCGCCCTGCATCGTCTCGGCGACAAGGGCACGCTGATCTTCAACGTGATTGAAAGCTTCTCTAAGGTGATTTTCGGCATCATCAATATGATCATGCGCCTCGCCCCCATCGGCGCGTTCGGCGCCATGGCCTTCACTATCGGCAAGTATGGCGTCGGGTCGCTGGTGCAGCTGGGCCAGCTGATTATCTGCTTCTATATCACCTGTGTCCTGTTTGTCGTGGTGGTATTGGGCACTATCGCCCGCATTACCGGCTTCAATATCTTTAAATTTATCGCCTATATCAAAGAAGAACTGCTGATTGTGCTCGGCACCTCCTCATCGGAATCCGCGCTGCCGCGCATGCTCGATAAGATGGAAAAGCTGGGTTGTAAAAAGTCGGTGGTGGGCCTGGTGATTCCGACCGGCTACTCGTTTAACCTCGACGGCACCTCTATCTATCTGACCATGGCGGCGGTATTTATCGCGCAGGCCACCAACAGTCATATGGATATCGTGCACCAGATCACCCTGCTGGTGGTGCTGCTGCTCTCCTCCAAAGGCGCGGCGGGCGTGACCGGCAGCGGCTTTATCGTGCTGGCGGCGACGCTGTCGGCGGTGGGACACCTGCCGGTGGCGGGCCTGGCGCTGATCCTCGGCATTGACCGCTTTATGTCGGAAGCGCGTGCGCTGACCAACCTCGTCGGCAACGGCGTGGCGACGGTGGTGGTGGCGAAGTGGGTCGATCAGCTGGATGAGAAGCAACTGCGCGATACGCTCTCCTCATCGAAAAAAGCGAAGAAACTGCCGGTCTGATCCTGAGCGGCGATGCTGAAAACAGCGTTAATTAACAGGGGCGCCCTCTGCATACCAGACGGCGCCCCTTCTGTTTTTATGTTTCCTGCGCCTCTTTCTCCCTTTTCAAAGGTCTGCCAACGGCAAAATGGCGTTTTGCGTGCGTAATGAGCAGCTTTCGGGTGGGCAAAATCGGTAAAATTATAAAACTTTGCAAAAAACCGTTATCCGGCTTCGCTGCGGCTTGCCCTTGTTCCATGCATTTGCATAATAAAGCCCACACAGACTGTGTCGCCTCATTGCGCCTGGCCACACTTCAGACGCGAAAGCACGGTTAACATTCATTTATTTATGATTTTTCACTTTGTTGTGTGACAACCTCGTTTTGGCGTGGTCTAACTGCGGTGCGCCCGCTGTGCGTTATCAACAGGACGATAACGCCTGACTATCGCGCGTCATCAATGAAATTAAGTGGGCAATTGAGTAGGGGTTCACATGCAGGGCACCAGAATTCGTCTTTTAGTTGGTGGGTTGTTGCTGGCGGCTGTCAGCGGCACATTGCAGGCTGAAACACTCCAACCCGATCCTGCCTGGCAGCAGGGAAAATTAGATAACGGCTTTAAGTGGCAGGTGCTCAGCACGCCGCAGCGCCCCAGCGATCGCGTTGAAATTCGCCTGTTGGTGAATACCGGCTCGCTAATGGAAAACGCCCAGCAAACCGGCTTTACGCATCTGCTGCCTCGTCTGGCGATGGTGCATAACACCGCGCTCGATCCGGCGCAGCAGCGCGCGCTCTGGCAACAGGGCATGGACCCTGATCGTCCGCTGCCGCCCGCCGTTACCTCCTATGAATTTACGCTGTACAACTTAAGCCTGCCGAACAACCGCCCGGATCTGTTAAAAGATGCGCTGGGCTGGCTTTCTGCGACCGCAGGCAAAATGTCGATTAATGAACAGGTGGTCAGCACCGCGCTGAACGCCGACGATCCCATCGCCAGCTGGCCGCCCAACCCGCGCGATGTCTGGTGGCGCTATCGGCTGAAAGGCTCCACGCTGCTGGGTCATGACCCGGCTGAACAGCCGAAGGCGCCGATAGATATCAACCAGCTCGGCAGCTTCTATAAACAGTGGTATACGCCGGACGCGATGACGCTGTTCGTGGTGGGCAATATTGACAGCCGCGCCCTGAGCGAACAGATCAACAAGGCGTTTTCACCGCTGGAAGGACGCCGCGAAACGCCCGCGCCGGTGCCGACGCTTTCTCCGCTGCCGACCGAGTCGGTCGCGCTGGTCAATCCCGCGCTGAAGCAGGATCGCCTGTCGCTGATCTGGGATATGCCGTGGCAGCCGATTCGCGATTCGCAAAACCTGATTCGCTACTGGCAGAGCGATCTGGCGCGTGAGGCGCTGTTCTGGCACGTACAGCGCGTGCTGAGCGAAAGCAAAGCGCAGGGCGTGCAGGTTGGATTTGACTGTCGCGTGCTTTATCAGCGCGCCCAGTGCGCCATCAGCATGGATTCCAGCGCCGAGACGCTGGAAAAGAACATGAATCTGATCGCGCGCGAGCTGGCTAATGTGCGCGATAACGGCCTGCCGCAGACGGAGTTCGACGCGCTGATGGCGCAGAAAACCGCCGAACTGAACAAGCTGTTCGCCACCTATGCGCGCACCGACACCGACGTGCTGATGAGCCAGCGTTTACGCTCGCAGCAGAATGCGGTGGTCGATATCGCGCCGGAGCAGTATCAGAAATTCCGTCAGGATTTCCTTAACGGCCTGACGCTGACGGCGCTGAATCAGGAGCTGCGTCAGCAGCTGTCGCAGGAGCTGACCATGGCGCTGATGCAGCCGCAGGGCGAGCCGGAAGCCAACGTTCAGGCGCTGCACCAGAGCTGGCAAAAAATCATGGCGCCGCCGCCTGCGCCGGTCGTGGCCACGCCGGAGGAAGGGAAGGCGGAAGTCTCCGATATTCCCGCGCCGCGCTCGTAAATAATGGACCGGTCAGCCACGGCGTTTAGCGCTGCCCGGCCTGGCCGTGTTTTAACGCCGTAGTCGGGCCGCCGCTCGTCTGCGGCTTCGTGCTGCCCGTCGGACGGCGTTTTCGCTTATTCCTGCCGGTGCAACGCCACGGCGGATTTACTGCCGCGTCAAACCGCCAGCGTGCGGGTTTTCTGCGCGCGCAACCACTCGGTCACCAGCATCGGCCAGCTTGCCAGCGGCGAATCGGCAAGGTTGCGCATACCGAAACCGTGGCCGCCGCGTTCGTAAAAATGCAGCTCCACCGGCACCTTCTGTTCACGCAGCGCGCTGAAAAACGCCATGCTGTGCGTCACCGGCACGCTCTCATCATCTACCGCATGAATCAGCAGCACCGGCGGCGTTTCACGACTGACGCGCGTTTCCAGCGAGTAAGCTTCGATGGTTTTGCTGTCGGGCCATTCGCCCAGCAGCCGTTTACGCGCGTCGGCATGCGTCTGCCCGTCGCGCATGGTAATCAGCGGATAAACCAACACCAGCGCATCCGGACGCGCAGGCAGGTTGTCGATGGTGTCCTGCGGCGGATAGAGCTTTTCGCTGAAGCGCGTGCCGAGGCTGGCCGCCACGTAGCCGCCGGCGGAAAAGCCCATCATCACGATGCGTTTGCCGTTGAGACCGCGCGTGGCGCGATCGCGCAGAACGCGTACCGCCCGCTGCGCATCGGCCAGCGGCGCATCGGCGCCTTCATGATGGCCGTCAGCGGGCAGTCGGTAGGTCATCACCGCCAGCGTATAGCCCATGGCGGTGAAGAAGGTCGCCAGCGCGCTGCCTTCGCTGTCGATCATAATGCGGGCGAAGCTTCCGCCGGGCGCGACCAGCAGCGTGACGCCGTTTGACTCTTCGGGATACCAGACGGCCAGTTCAGGACAGCGAACGCCTGACGCCGCGCGGTTGTAGGGCTCAAACTCTTTCGCTAAATCGATAATCTGCGGCTTAGCGGTTGACTGACTGGCGCCAGGGGCATCGCCGTGTGGCCAGAGATTGAAAATATCTGCTTTCATAGCCTGTCCTGATGAACGTGATGGTGGAGTGAAAGAGCCGCAGCGCAGCGCAAAAAAGCCAGGCGGGGCTTATTAATCATTGGCGGTGAAAGCGGTGCGCGTCCAGTCATTACTGGCGGTAAAAAGGCAATTCAGATTTAGCCTGGCGGCAAAAAAGGCGATTTGCATTAAGGAAAAATAGTGCCTTTTATTAATGGTTTTGGCGCGCGGGGCGAAAGGAACAGGCTATAGCGTGAGCAAGAAAAAAGCGGATGAATACAGGGCTGTGACGCAGTGGGCGCCGATATCCAAAGGAAATCAGCGCCAGCCAATTAATGTGAGTGCTTACTTACATTATGCGGGTTCGCGCAGCTCATCGTAGGGCACTATAACATGCTCCTGATAAGCCGGGCGCTGTGTTAAGCGCTGGTAATAGTTTTCCAGCGCCGGCAGCGTCGGACGAGCCATATCCAGCGTGTAGTAACGGTAGAGCAGCATGCCAAACAGAATATCCGCTACCGTCAGCCGATCGCCCGCCAGATAGTCATGCTGCGCCAGCCGATCGTCAGCGATTTTCAGCAGTTTCGTCAGGCTGTCCATCGCTTCGGCCAGCGCCTGGGTATCCCGTTTCTCCGGCGCGACTCGGATCATCGGCCAGAAAACAGGACGCGCAAAGCCGACGTAGACGCTCGATTTGGCCCATTCCGCCCAGACATCCACCGTGGCGCGCGCCAGTGGATCGTGCGGCCAGAAGGTGTCATTGCCGTAACGGCTCGCCAGATAGCGCACGATGGCGGCGGACTCGAACAGCGGCGGGCCGTCGCCGTCGCGCAGCACCGGCACCAGGCCGTTGGGATTCATTGCCAGAAACTCTGGCGACTGGTTGCCGCCATATTTGTGCCCGATATCGACGCGCTGATAAGGCAGCCCCAGCTCGCCGATACACCACATCACAGCCTGTACATTTGATGAAGTTTTACGTCCCCAAACCTTAAGCATCGCGTTACTCTCCTGAGCGGTGGCGGAAAGCAACAGCATAGTCCTCGCTAGCGCTGCGGCATAGCGCTAAGCGGAATAATTGCGCCGCGATGCTGTATCACCGTGCTGGCGGTCAGGTGGCCGCGCTGCGCCGCATCCTGCGCGCTGCCGCCGCACAGACGCACCGCCAGATAACCGGCGCTGAAGGAGTCGCCTGCGGCGGTAGTGTCGATAATCTTCTCTTTTTCGAGCCGCACTGCGGGCACTTCCAGCAGCGGCTCGTCATTCAGCGCCACCAGACAGGCGTCCGCGCCGCGTTTGATGACGATTTCGCTGACGCCGGCGGCGCGGGTGCGCGCAATCACCAGTTCAGTCGGCGCTTCGCCCCAGAGTAAGGTTTCATCGTCCAGCGTTAAAAAGGCGATATCGGTGCAGTCGAGCATTGCCTGATAAGCCTGCTGCGCCGCTTCGCGGCTCGGCCAGAGGCGCGGACGGTAGTTATTGTCGAAAATCACCTTGCCGCCGTTGCGTCGGCAGGCGGCCAGCAGCGCCATCAGCTGATGACGATCTTCCGGCGAGAGGATCGCCAGGCTGATGCCGCTGAGATAGAGGTAGTCAAACTGCATCAGCTGCTGGCAAATCGCTTCCGCCTGCGGGCTTTGCAGCCAGAAACGGGCGGCGGCTTCGTTGCGCCAGTAGCTGAAGGTGCGCTCGCCGTGCGCGTCGGTCTCGATGACATACAGGCCGGGCAGCCGATTCTCCAGACGTTGCACCAGGCGGGTTTGCACCCCTTCCTGCTGCCACGCGGCCAGCATTTCGTTGCTGAAGCTATCGGTACCGAGCGCGGTGACATATTCCACCGTCAGCTGCTCTGACGACGCCTGCCGCGCGATATAAACCGCCGTGTTTAAGGTATCGCCGCCGAAGCCCCGTTTCAGCGCGTCGCCCTGTTGCGAAAGCTCAATCATGCATTCGCCGATTACCGCTATTTTTTTCCCTGTCATCATGGTCACCCCCTAATGAAAATCTGTCCTAGTCTCCATCCGGCGCGTCGCCGAGTCAATATTTTAAAACGCCGTTTTAATTTAACTTAAGTCACTAAACTGCTGATATAAGCGGCGATAAAACCGTAAATCACCGCGTTATTGTTACGATTGAAAGTATTATTGGCTGATAAAGTGGATCGCCTCGACGTGGCGTAACCTGTAAAAATGCGTTCTCCATCACGCTGCGTCTGGCTGAAGATCACGGCCCGCCATTCAGGATAAAAACCATGAGGATGAAGAAAATCAGTTACCAGCTTCCTTCCTCAATTGTCGCGCAACAGCATCAGGAACAGCAGCAGTACTGGCTGTCATGCCAGCGTTCTTATACCTTTCAACCGATTTATCAGGTTACGGGTCGCCTGATGGCAATTGAGCTGCTGACCGCCGTGTCGCATCCTTCCGCGCCGCAGCAGAGGATTTCGCCGGAACGCTATTTCGCCGCGCTGAGCGTTAATCAGCGTTTGCATATTATTCAGGAACAGCTGGAGATGCTGCGCGGCTGGGAACGCTTTTTTGTCGGCTCGGATCGCGTCGCCTCCGTCAATATCGACGGGCCGACCCTGCTGGCTATCCAGCATCATGGGCCGCTGCGCGCGCTGATTGGCCGCCTGCCCTGGGTGCGCTTCGAACTGGTCGAGCATCATGTGCTGCCGCAGGAAGAAATTGTGGCGCGGATACCAGAGCTGGGCGCGCTCTGGCTGGATGATTTCGGCTCAGGCATGGCGAATTTCTCCGCGCTGACCGAGCTGAGCTACGACTACATTAAGCTGGCGCGCGAACTGTTTGTCCTGCTGCGCAACAGCGATGAAGGACGTAATATGTTCGCCATGCTGCTGGCACTGATTGGTCGCTACTGCAAAGGGGTGATTGTCGAAGGCGTGGAAACCGCCGAAGAGTGGGAGCAGGTGCGTCAGTCGCCCGCTTTTGCCGCGCAGGGCTACTTTTTTTCGCGGCCCGTACCTTTCAGCCAGCTGCCGGAATTGCCTCTCCAGCTTCCCTGATGCCGTTTTCGTCGCGCTCTACTATCTTTACCAAATAGATAACAGGTAAGGAGACGAAGATGTCACGCGCAGGAAAGATCACCAGCTGGGTTATCGGGATTTTTTGTTTGCTGGTTGTGGTAATTGTCGTCGTAATCGCAACCTTCGACTGGAATCGTCTGAAGCCAACCATCAACCAGAAAGTCTCGACGGAGCTGAACCGTCCGTTCGCCATTCGCGGCGATCTCGGCGTGAACTGGGTGCGCAATCGGGAGGAGCCGGGCTGGCGCCGCTGGGTGCCCTGGCCGCAGATCCACGCTGAGGATATTGTACTGGGCAACCCGCCCGATATTCCTGAAGTAACGATGGTGCAGCTGCAACGCGCCGATGCCACCCTTTCCCCGCTGGCGCTGCTGCATAAAGAGATTTTTATTCCCTCGATCAAACTGCAACAGCCTGACGCTCGTCTGATCCAGACGGCGGATAAGAAGAACAACTGGACGTTTAACCTCGCTAACAGCGACCAGCCGGAGAATCAGCAGCAGCCCTCCGCCTGGTCATTCCGTCTTGATAACATTCTGTTTGACCGTGTGCATCTCGCTTACCGCGACGCAGTGAATAAAGCCAATGTGAAAATGGAAATCGATCCGCTGGGCAAACCGGTGCCTTACGGCCAGGTGGCGGGCGGCGACGATAAGCAGAAGGGCGCGGCCGATTTCGTTTTCGGCTGGCGCGCCAGCGGCACTTATAACGATCAGCGTCTGGACGGCAGCGGTAAGCTCGGCGGCATGCTCTCGCTGCGCAGCAAAACCACGCCGTTCCCGGTGCAGGCCGAAGTGCGCAACGGCACCACGCGCGTCAATATTACCGGCAGCCTGCAAGACCCGATGAATCTGGGCGGGCTCGATCTGCGCGTGCGCTTCTCCGGCGATACGCTGGCGAACCTCTACGATCTCACCGGCGTGCTGCTGCCGGATACGCCGCCGTATGAAACCGACGGCCATCTGAAAGTGAAATTCCGTGAGAAGGGCGGCGCCGTTTATCACTATGAAAACTTCAACGGCCATATCGGCGACAGTGATATTCACGGCACGCTCACCTACACCCAGGGTAAACCGCGTCCGAAGCTGAGCGGCGAAGTGGTGTCGCGCCAGCTGCGCATGGCGGATCTCGGCCCGCTGATTGGCGTCGACAGCGGCAGCGGCCACGAAAAAACCGCGAAGGCGAAGGCGGAAGCGCAGCGCGGCGAGAAAAGCGGCCAGCCCGCTGACCGCGTACTGCCGCATGACCGCTTCGATACCAAAAACTGGGATGTGATGGACGCCGACGTGAAATTCAGCGGCAAGCGCATCGAACACAGCGACTCGCTGCCGCTCAGCGATCTCTATACCCATCTGGAGCTAAAAAACGGCGACCTGCTGCTGGACCCGCTGCGTTTCGGCGTGGCGGGCGGCACGCTGAACTCCACTGTGCGCCTTGAGGGCAGTCGGACGCCGATGCGCGGCCGCGCCGACCTTCACGCCCGTAAGCTGCACCTGCGCCAGCTTTTCCCCGGTGTGGAGGCGATGCAGAACAGCCTCGGCCAGCTGAACGGCGACGCGACGCTGAGCGGCACCGGCAATTCGGTGGCGGATCTGCTGGCGACCAGCAACGGCGATGTGAAGCTGCTGATGAACGACGGCGTAATCAGCCGTAGCCTGATGGAGATTATCGGGCTGAACGTCGGCAACTATGTGGTCGGCAAACTGTTCGGCGACGATGAGGTGCGCATCAACTGCGCGGCCGCCAATCTGGACGTGCGCAACGGGCTGGCGACTTCGCGGCTGTTTGTTTTCGATACCACTAACGCCGTGGTCAACCTCTCCGGCAACGTTAACTTCGCCAACGAACGAATGGATCTCTCGATCAACCCGGAAAGCAAAGGGGTACGCATCGTTACCCTGCGTTCGCCGCTCTACGTGCGCGGCACCTTTAAAAACCCGGACGCGGGCGTAAAAACCGGGCCGCTGCTGGCGCGCGGCGCGGCGGCGGTGGCGCTGGGCACGGTGTTGACGCCAGCGGCGGCGCTGTTGGCGCTGATCTCCCCCAGCGATAACGAAGAGAACCAGTGCGTTAATATTCTGCAGCAGATGAAAAAATAAGCCGCTGTCGGCAGCAGGCGGCGATAAAAAAGGCGTCTTTACAAATGATGCCAGCCAGCTAAGCATTTTAATGAATATGAATTCATCATGATGCTGGCAAGGAAAACGACGGAATCAGGCTTTCAGCCCGGTTGCACGTCGTCAGAGGCCCGAATTTTCGGGCCTCAACGCTTTGACTGACCAGCTTTCACCCGAACACGGCCTTTTTCACTCACGACAGATTAACCGTTACAAACGTCGCCATCCATTTCCGTTTTCAGGTTAACCAAAATGGCGCCGAAGATAGCCTGTACGCCGGACCTGCCACTACCACACCGTCAGCGCCCAGTTTGTTCAGGTCAGCCTGATCGACTTCAGATATGTCAGCAACGCCCAGCGATTACCTTTTCCCGTAACGGCGTTCGATATTTACGCCTTTTTCGCCGCAGCTTATTATCACCAGACGGATATAAAACAGGCAGCACAAGGAGTGCTCAATGACCGCATTACGCTTTCCCTGTACCATTTTTAAAACGCAGGACAGGATGGATGATTACAGCGCGGAGGATATGCGCTACGGCGATCTGACCGAATCACAGCTAAAAAACGATTATCATCTGCTTGATGTCTCCACCCGGGTTGATCCTTACACGCTGACGGAAATTACCCCTTTCAGACAGCCGCATTCGATGTTTTACGGTGCGCGCGGCGAAGGCCGGAAAATCATGCAGCAGGAATGCGCCAGCATCCTGTTTGACGAGATGCGCCACCTGTCGCAAAGCTTTGCGATATATGGCCCTTATAAGCACCTTATCGAAGAGATGATTACCCATATGCAGCGCGGTGAAGGTGAACCGTTCAGGCGTTTATCGCTGGATAGCGCGTTGAGAATGCAGATTATTGACGACCACTTTGAAGAAAACAGTACCCGGATGCTGTTACGAACAGCGCTTGGCAGGAACATTGACTGGAAAAACAGAATTTACCCGACAAAGTTGAAAGAAGAATTAAGAAAAGCCGTTTTAAAAGGAAAACTCCCTAAATTCGATCGTTTTCAGGATAATATCAACGGCATGGGAATCACCGTACACGACACCTGGGCGACGCATATCACTATCCAGTCCCTCCATATCGAAAATAATCGCTACCGTGCAAAAATACACTATAAAGTTCAGGATCATTTTGGCCTGGACGCACACGACATTTTCAAGGGGAAATTTAATCTTTTCCGTTTCTTTCGCATCTGGTTTGTACTCCAGCGATATCATCGCTTTGGCTTTAAGCCTTTTATCACTCATATGGAAGCCACGGTAGAGATCAGCGGGGAAGCGAAATGACACGAAAAAATAAGAAGCTTACCAGGGCAATATTGATTATCGCCGTTATAGCGGTAGCCTGGTTTCTTTGGTTGCCTCTGCGTCCGGTAAAAGTCATTGCGGTACATAATGAAGGCAATTATAGCGATGTTCTGGTAGATCACTTTCCTGTTACCGTGCGGGGAAAGATAATCTGGTGGCAGAAAAACAGAGAAATGCTTAAAAACCGTTACGGCATCCCTAAACCTGATCCTTATGGTAACTATACTATTATCTTCTGGTACTTCGGCGACGGCTACACGGAAAGAGGCAAGTACGATGACAAGCTGTGTTTTATGGAAATGAAAACGCCAAAAAACTGTATAGAGAAGGATAAAGCCTTTATGGTCAGATACAGTGAAAATAGCGGCCTCTATTTTACCGCCACCGATGGTTATTACTATTTGAAAGGTAACGGTGAAATAACAAAAAGAACGCCTGACTAAAAATAAGCTAATTTGATGGTATATGACAGAAGGGAAATACAGAAACACTGTTTATGAAGCGGAAAAACAGAGGAGCCAATTTAACCACCGGACTGTAAATTTTACCGAAACAGGCAGACGGACAATAAAAACCTACAGCCATCATCAATACATTAATCAGGAAAAAAAGAAATCTATGGAAAGTACATTTCTCAAAATAGAAGGGATAACCGGCGAGTCGCAGGATGCGGCTCATCAGGGGTGGATCGATGTAACAAGCTACACATGGGGCGTCTGGAGAAACGGTGATGCCGCCG
>OKNF01000058.1_pt1 | contig 36119 bp, 34 predicted proteins | sample 1613121 | NCBI WGS metagenome assembly OKNF01 (sample SAMN04436838, study PRJEB24849) | human gut metagenome | biome: human gut; feature: NICU; material: stool | host: Homo sapiens | place: USA: Saint Louis, MO | collected 2011-09-08
CTCTTTAAGCCATCTTAAATGACTCTGAGGTGTCTGTTAAACCCGTGGCGATTCAAGCACACCTTAAGAAACAAATTCATTACAATCGTGTAATGTACATAGCTGTATTACATTTACGTCATCTTCCCCACAGGTTGATTATTTTTATATATGATCATAAGGACATCTTTTATGTACCTCAGAAGGTAATTACACATGAATATATTAATCACGACCACTGCGTTTACAGCTTTATTTTGTGGGGCAGCTTTTGCTCAGTCCAGTGATATTGCCCATGAAGCACATCGATTTGTTAATAATGCCTCAGCCGTCAGTCATGTGAACTCCTCGACGCATGAAAACTTACCGGACAGGGTTAATAAAAACAACACGCCCTCATTCTCTGAAATGAATGAACATGAAAGGGCCATTGTTGCTCATTCATTTATGAACAACAGCGCGTCCTATGCGCATCAAAAAATGATTGAGGAACATAAAAAAATGCTGTCCGGCAGTGATGCAAATTCAAAGACCTCGTCTTCTTCTTTTAACGAACTGAATGCCGGAGAAAAAGCCGCTCTCGTGCATGAGCAGGTCAATAATGCCGGTGCGGAAGCACATCAGACGCAGGCAAGAAAGCTTCGCGGGCTTTATTCGACCTGGTAACTGCAGGCGGGTTAGTGCTTAGCGTCAGGTGCGCAGCAGGGCTTTACTGACGGGTTACGTAGCAGGACATGAGCCCCATATTGCTCTGCCGTAACCTGTTTCAGTCCCGTTAATCATCACCGTCGGGCTGGTCATACAGTTCCCAGAGCTTCAGGAGCAAACGGGAAACAAGATATGTTACAAAAATGACGACCATCAACGGTGCTCCCGATTAACTGACAGATGACACGCCTCCTGAAAACCCCTAGCATACGCCGCAGTGTTCATGCTAACGGCGAATTCCAGTAAATGTATTCTACCGATGTCGTAAAAGAAAATGCCTACCTTTCAGCCACCCGCTCGGGGCTGGAATCGAACGAGATCGCTACTCTTCAGCGCTCCTTGCCTTCCCGGTTTAATCTGCGGCATTTGAAAAAAAATGAATCATTAAAACTCGTACTGCAAAAGAAAGCGGGAAAATCACGTGTCGTGGCCTATAAATTTACGTCCGGTTCATTTAATTACACGGCGTATCGTATATCAGATAAAAAGTTCTATAACCTTTCCGATACTTCCGGGAAAGGCAGTCTCGATTATCCGTTACCGGCCACAGCAAGACTCAGTTCGCCTTTCAATCCTGCAAGACTTAACCCGGTATCGGGAAAAGTGAGTCCCCATAATGGCATTGATTATTCCATGCCCATGAACACGAAAATAGTCAGCGTCATCGACGGAAAAATCACCCGGGCCGAATACAACAGTACCATGGGATAAATTGTTGAAGTAACGGGAAAAGCCGGTGTTAAAACTCGCTATCTCCACCTCAATAAAATACTCGTTACTAAAGGGGCCAGGGTTACCCGGGGAGACGCTATTGCGTTATCCGGTAACAGCGGACGTTCATCCGGTCCTCATCTGCATTACGAGCTGGTCATTAATAACAATCCTGTTAACTCACTGGCGTTCCGGGCAGCGGCACCCGCTGATAACAAACTTGAACAGCATGCCTTTGCGCATGCCAGAGACTACGAACGATACCTGGACTGATAACGGGGCCGCGACGCGGCCCCGTCTGCCGGATTAATTTTTTTTATCGTTTTCACTTCCTTGATGTTGATGATCTCCATGCCCTCCGTGGCCGTGGAAAAGATGCATTAGCGGGCAGACCAGCAATAACAGATATGGCCAGTAACCTGCCACATGTGACCAGTGTTCGCGCAGGAGGGCAAATGCCGCGATCGCGGCGACAGCAATAAGCGCATAGGTGGTACTTTTCATACTGGACTCCTTCTGTTCGTAACAGCCCCTTCACTCAGTGTTATTTCCCGAGCCTGACACTTTTCAGACGCAACGCATTCACAATGACGCTGACGGAGGAAAGAGCCATGGCCGCCGCCGCAATAACTGGCGACAGCAGTATTCCATACACAGGATAAAGCAGACCTGCAGCCACAGGCACGCCAAGTGCGTTGTAGATAAATGCAAAAAACAGATTCTGTCGGATATTTTTCATGGTGATTTCTGACAGATGACGGGCCCTGTTCAGTATCATCAAGTCGCCTTTGAGAAGGGTGACTCCGGCACTTTCAATTGCCACATCTGTACCCGTTCCCATGGCTATACCCACGTCAGCCGCTGCCAGCGCCGGGGCATCATTCACACCGTCTCCGGCCATCGCAACCACATGGCCAGACGCTTTCAGTCGGGTTATCACTGCTTTTTTGCCATCCGGCAGAATCCCGGCTTCAACCTCATCTATTCCCAGTTTCCGTGCGACTGCTTCAGCGGTAAGCTGGTTATCCCCGGTGAGCATAACGATGCGGATCCCCGCCTGACGCAAAGCTTTAAGCGCATCCGGCGTGGTTGCTTTCACGGGATCCGAGATAGCTATCAGGCCTGCAAGGTGCCCGTCTGTGGCCACATAGATAACGGTAGCGCCTTCCATCCGCAACGTATCCGCAACGGCCTTTTGATTATCAATAACGATACTGTTTTCCTGCATAGCCAGTTCATTACCAATAACAACCCGTTGACCTTCGACATCGCCTGAGACACCTTTACCCGACGGCGCATTGAAATGAGTGACTGCGGGTATTGCGATCCCCTTTTCCTGTGCTGCTTTAACTACTGCCATACCCAGCGGATGCTGCGAGCCTTTTTCCACTGCGGCCGTTACACGCAAAAGAGATGTTTCCCCACCCGGATTGAGACTGATAATCCCTGTCACCGTCGGCGAACCTTCCGTGAGCGTGCCTGTTTTGTCGACAACCAGCGTGTCCACTTTTTCAAGACGCTCAAGGGCTTCGGCATTCTTGATTAACACCCCGGCCTGGGCTCCTTTGCCCACCCCCACCATTATCGACATCGGCGTGGCCAGCCCCAGCGCGCAGGGACAGGCAATAATCAGGACCGACACAGCCGCAATGAGACCGTGCGCCATCCTGGGCTCGGGCCCCCAGACAGACCAGATCATGAAAGCAACAACCGCGATAAGTATCACCAGAGGAACAAACCAGCCTGAAACGCTGTCAGCCATTCTCTGGATGGGGGCCCGCGAACGCTGTGCATCAGCGACCATCTGAACAATTCGTGAGAGCATCGTTTCATCACCGACTTTCTCTGCACGGATGATAAGACTACCTGTCTGATTAATGGTCCCCCCGATGACAGGGTCACCCTCCGTTTTGGTAACAGGCATAGATTCCCCGGTCACCATCGATTCATCAACGGTTGTTTTGCCTTCGACCACGATACCGTCGACCGGAATACTCTCTCCAGGTCTGATGCGGAGCTTATCGCCAGGCAGGACATCTTCCGCATTAATATCCGTTTCATGACCGTCTTGATCCAGCCGCCTGGCGGTTTTGGGGGCAAGGTTAAGAAGCGCAGTAATGGCACCTGAGGTTTGTTCCCTTGCCCGCAATTCAAGGACCTGTCCCAGCAGAACAAGCACCGTAATAACAGCTGCGGCTTCAAAATAAATGGCCACCAGGCCATCCATGTTTCTGAACGATGCAGGAAACCAGGAGGGGAAGACGGTTGCAATGACGCTGTAAACCCAGGCTACGCCGGTCCCCATTGCAACAAGGGTAAACATATTCAGGGAGCGGTTACGTAACGACATTCCGGCCCGGGCGAAGAATGGCCAGCCACACCACAAAACGACAGGAGAGGCCAGAAGTAACTGCAGCCATGTGTTGTACTGTGGCGGTACTGTATTCCTCAAAGCGGGAAACAGATGAGAACCCATTTCGAGTATCAGAACCGGAAACGCCAGCAACAACCCCAGCCAGAAGCGTCTTGTCATGTCGCGAAGTTCATCACTCGTCCCCGTGGATGCCGTAGCTACGAGCGGCTCCAGTGCCATTCCACAGACAGGACAGCTTCCGGGACCACTACGGCGTATCTCCGGATGCATCGGACATGTCCACACACCTTCAGAAATCTCTTTCTCCGCCTGGCGGTGAGACTGTTTTATCTTATCAGGGCTGACTTCATGGTGGTCGTGGTGATGGTGATGTTCACTGGCATCTTCGGTAAAATAATGATCGGGATGGGCTTTAAATTTGCTCTCACAGCTGGCGGAGCAGAAATAAAGCTGATGGTCCTGGTATCGAATGCTGCTGTGCGCCTTGTCAGGCAGGATGACCATCCCGCACACGGGATCTCTCACCTTATGCAATGCGTGACTCTCGTCCGGGGATGATGTCTGCTCAGAAGCAGTCTGGTTGTTATGTTCCACTGCATTGTCATTTTTCACAGTAACTCTCCTTATGCATATCTGAAGCATTTTCTGTCTTCAGGATATGTCATGGATGCGATTACCACGAATGCCGCCGGCATAAGAGTGCCTGCTGCCGGCGTCCCGTTATCAGCCGTTCCGCTGACTATTCGATTCGCTGGAAGACTTTTTTACTGCCCTCCGGTGAGAATGCGATAACATCGTAAGCCTCTTTTCGGGCCCCCATCTCCATTCCCGGACTTCCTGCTGGCATACCGGGGGTGGCGAGACCGTATATACCCGAACCAGACTGCATGGCCTTATGTATCGTTGCTGCAGGCACATGGCCTTCAATGATCAAATTACCTACAACCGCGGTATGACAACTTCGTAGTCCAGCAGGAACAGCATGCTTTTCTTTCAGGGCTGACAGCGCCTGATCATTCATGACGTGAGTTCGCACTTCGAACCCGTCTTTTTCCATCGCTTTGCCCCACAGGGAACAACAGCCACAGTTTTCAGATTTGTACATATCAATGACTTTTTCACTCGCCATTGCAGGCAGTGACAGGCCGAGAGCCAGGGCCATTAGAACCACTTTTTTCATACTCACCTCTGTATATTATCGATATAAACCCTGACGTCAGGGTGAATCAGTGCAGAAGGACGCCCACTGGGGGCGCCCTTTCAGGGTTATGACACGCTTTTTTTATGTCTGCGCAGCCAGATTAATTTGTAGGCGGCAGGAATAATGAACAGGGACAGCAGCGGAGCCGTGATCATCCCACCAATCATTGGCGCAGCAATACGGCTCATGACTTCTGAACCTGCGCCGGTTCCCCAGAGTATTGGCAGCAGACCCGCAATGATCACCGCCACGGTCATGGCTTTCGGCCGGACACGCAGTACGGCACCATGATAGAGGGCTTCATCAAGACCTTCCGGTGTGAACGTCTCTTTACGGGACAATTCCGGGTGCGCTTCAATGGCATGACGCAGATACATCAGCATGACCACGCCAAACTCTGCTGCCACCCCGGCCAGGGCGATAAACCCGGTTCCGGTCGCCACTGACATATGGAAGCCCTGCCAGTACAGGAACCATATTCCGCCAACCAGGGCGAACGGCAGGCTCATCAGGATCAGCAGGGCTTCGTCAACCCGGCGGAATGCCAGATACAACAGGATGAAAATGATCATCACCGTCATCGGCACCATCAGCTTCAGTTTCTTGTTGGCATGCTCAAGCAGTTCAAACTGTCCGGAGAATGCCACACTGGTTCCCGGTCTCAGTTTCACTTTCTCGCTGATGGCCGTCTTAATGTCGTTAACCACCGACACCATGTCCCTGCCGCGGGCATCAACATAAATCCAGCTGGCTGGCCGGGCATTTTCGGTTTTCAGCATGGTTGGTCCAGAAACGACGTTAATATCCGCGACATCGCCCAGCGTGATCTGCTGCTTCATCGGGGTCAGGATCGGCATCTGTTTCAGCGCCTGCGGACTGTTCCGGTAATCCTGCGGGTAGCGAATGTTAATAGGGTACCGGGCCACCCCTTCAACCGTCTCACCCACCATAGCACCTCCGATTGCTGAAGAGACGAACAGCTGGACATCACCTACCGTCATCCCGTAGCGGGAGGCTTTCTCCCGGTTGATATTGATATCGATGTAGCGCCCGCCCTCAAGTCGCTCAGCCAGGACAGACACCACGCCAGGCACGGTTTTGGCTACCGCCTCGATACTCTGCGCCGTCGCGTCGATATCGGACAGAACAGTCCCGGACACTTTGATACCTATCGGGCTTTTGATCCCGGTTGAGAGCATATCAATACGGTTACGGATAGGCGGCACCCAGAGGTTTGCCAGACCCGGTAAACGGACTGTCCTGTCGAGTTCATCAATAATCTTGTCAATTGTCATGCCGGGACGCCACTGATCCTCAGGTTTGAGCTGGATCGTGGTTTCCACCATTTCGAGCGGCGCGGAATCCGTTGCGGTCTCTGCTTTACCGGTCTTGCCAAATACAGAAGCCACTTCAGGAACGCTTTTGATTAACTTGTCTGTTGTCTGCAGGAGCGCTGCAGCTTCTGCCGGAGAGACGCCAGGCAAGGTCGACGGCATATACAGCAGATCGCCCTCGTTAATCTTCGGCAGAAATTCACCGCCCACCTGACTCAGTGGCCAGATAACCGTGAAAATGGACAAGGCCGCAACCAGCAGGGTTGTTTTTGGCCAGTGGAGGACCCGCAGCAGCAAAGGATGATACGCTTTGATCAGCACCCGGTTCAGGGGGTTACTTGTCTCGGCAGGAATTTTCCCCCGGATCCAGAATCCCATCAGAATAGGAATGACGATGATGGCCAGTGCGGCCGCTCCCGCCATGGAGTACGTTTTCGTGAATGCCAGCGGGCCAAACAGACGACCTTCCTGCCCTTCCAGGGTAAAGATAGGAATAAAGGACAGGGTGATGATCAGCAGGCTAATGAACAACGCGGGTCCCACTTCCACGGAGGCGTCGGTAATCACCTTCCAGCGGGTGGCGTTGTCAATCTGCTCACCCGGATGCTGATGATCCCACTCCTCAAGCCGTTTGTGCGCATTTTCAATCATCACAATGGCGGCATCCACCATCGCACCGACGGCAATCGCTATCCCTCCCAGCGACATGATATTGGCGTTCAGTCCCTGGAAGTGCATGACGATAAAGGCGATACACAGGCCAAGCGGCAGAGAGATAATCGCCACCAGGGCAGAACGTACGTGCCACAGGAACAGAGCACAGACGATGGCCACCACGATAAACTCTTCCAGAAGTTTGGAACTGAGGTTATCAATCGCCCGGTCGATTAACTGGCTGCGATCGTAGGTGGTCACGATTTCAACGCCTTCCGGCAGGCTGGCCTTCAGCGTCTCCAGTTTATCCCTCACTGCCGTGATAACGTCGCGCGCATTTTTACCCGACCGCAGGATCACCACGCCGCCAGCGACTTCTCCCTGGCCGTTCAGCTCGGCAATACCACGCCTCATTTCGGGCCCGGTCTGCACGCGGGCAACATCCCGCAGATAAACCGGCACGCCGTTCTCACCTGTTTTCAGGACGATGTTATTAAAATCATCAATGCTCTGAAGATAACCGCTGGCACGGACCATATACTCCGCTTCGGCCATTTCAACGGATGAGCCACCGGCCTCCTGGTTAGACGATTCAAGTGCCTGTTTCACTTCGGGCAGGCTGATACCGTACTGGGACAGTTTTACCGGATTGACCTGAATCTGGTACTGTTTCACCACGCCGCCAACCGAAGCGACCTCAGCCACGTTCGGGATGGTTTTCAGCTCAAATTTCAGGAACCAGTCCTGCAGAGAGCGCAGTTCTGAAAGGTCGTGTTTTCCGTTGCGATCGACAAGGGCATATTCAAATATCCAGCCCACTCCCGTGGCGTCCGGGCCGATTTCAGAGCTCACACCCGCAGGCAGTTTGCCCTGAACCTGATTCAGGTATTCCAGCACGCGCGAACGGGCCCAGTACAGATCGGTGCCGTCTTCAAAAATGACATACACATACGAATCACCGAACTGTGAAAAGCCACGCACGGTTTTTGCGCCAGGTACGGACAGCATGGTGGTGGTAAGCGGATAGGTGACCTGGTTTTCTACAATCTGCGGGGCCTGTCCGGGATAGCTGGTTTTAATAATGACCTGCACATCTGACAGGTCAGGCAGCGCATCGACCGGCGTGTTAATTATCGTCCATGTGCCCCAGATGCTGAGAAACAGTGCGCCCATCATGACCAGGAAACGGTTGGCGACAGAGCGCCGGATAATCCATTCAATCATCGTCGTCTCCTCAGTGCCCTGAATGCATATTTACAGGCTGCTCAGACATTGCTGGCATACTGTTTTCTGTTTTTTCAGGGTGGCGCATACGTTCCAGCGCGCCCGTAATATTGGCTTCGGAGTCAATGAGGAACAGGCCACTGACCACCACGGTATCGCCTTCATTCAGGCCGGAGCCAATGCCGGACTGTTGCTGTGATTCATGCAGAACGTGGATCTGTTTCGGCACAAACTTGCCTTCATCATCAACAGTAATCACGCGCTGTTCTTTGCCGGTATCGATAACGGCCTGGCTTGGTATCAGCAGCATCTCCTGGCTCTTGGTATTCAGTTTCAGATAGGCATTCATGCCCGGCTTGAGAAACTCATCCTTATTAGAAACCTGGAGACGGACCTGAAGCGTACGGGTTGTCTGATCCACGCTGGGAAGAATGTTCCATTTTTCGACATGGAATGTTTTATCCGGATAAGCCGGTACCGAAATTTCAAACTGCGACGTATCTTTCAGCAGATATGCGATAGATTCTGGCACTGCAGCGCTGATCCAGACCGGGTCCATCCCCTGAATCTGAGCCACTACTTTATCTTTCGAAATATTCATTCCGGTGCGCAGGTCAAACGCAGTAATGACACCATCAATAGGTGCTTTAATGGTAAAACGGGTCTGGATTGTGCGGGTTGAACGCAGCCTTTGAATATCCTCTTCCGGCATACCAGCTAGACGAAGTCGCTCCAGAACCCCTTTTATCTGGGTTGACGTACCGCCTGTACCGGATAACAGCAGGAACTCACTTTGTGCCTCAACCCATTCAGGAATGGTGATATCGATAAGCGGAGTGCCTTTCTTCACATGATCGCCAATCGTCAGGGGATACACTTTTTCGACGAAACCGTCAGAGCGCGCCTGCACAATGACAAACTGATACTCGTTGTAACTGACATTAGCCGGGATTGTCTGAGAATAATTCAGCATTCCTCGCGTGACTTTTTGCGTTTTTAATCCCAGATTCTGAACCTGCGTTGGATCGATACGGATCCCGCCACTGCTTTTATCGCCGCTTTCATCAGCATATTTTGGCACCAGGTCCATATCCATAAAGGGAGATTTTCCGGGTTTATCAAATTTGGTATCCGGTTTCATCGGGTCATACCAGAAAAGTACCTTTCGCTCCGGTGCCTTTTGTTCGGTTTGTACTGTTTTTTGTGATGAGTTTACATACTGCCAGGCAGTAACCGATATCAGCCCTCCTGCTATGAGGCTGCTGATAATTATTGCAGCATATTTTATCTTTAAAGAAGCCATACAATTTCTCGCTGAAAAATCAAAACACCTGGCATATGCGCCCGATCATTCATTCACAGTAATCCCTTAATGAATGTTCAGGCGCACTGGATGTATTCGCTCCGGACTGATAATCAGGATTGCGTAACGTTAATGCTTTTGAGTAAGGAGATATTGCCCTGCTGAATAAACGAGAAATCGACATGGTTGCCGGTTTTCAGGGCATTGATAGCGTCGTCTGCATTAACAAAAGTGAAGCGCATGGTCATTGCAGGCCAGCCCACAGCAGGGATTGCTTCGTGCGAAATGGTAATCTTTTTACTATTCATATCAATGTCTTTAACGACACCGGTGCCCTTGATAACCTGCTGTACCGAAGCATCACTGGCAGCATTCATATCGCCATGCTGATGTGTTTCAGCATGAAGACCGGCAGAAAACATGACAGAGAAGGCACCAAATAAAACGGCTTTAAGTGAATTACGCATTTTTAATTTCCTGATTAATTAAATAAATTTACTCTACCCAACCGCCACCCAGCGCGGTAAACAGATTAATTTCGTTAACCTGTCGGGAATAGGTAAGATCGAGAATGGTTTGCTGCGTAGCGAAGAGGGAACGTTCTGCATCCAGCACTTCGATGTAACTGACAGCACCACTTGCATATAATCCTCTGGCACGCTGGAGAGTTATCTGAAGTGAATCAAGATAACGCTGCTGTGACTCAAGTTGCTGGCTAAGGCTGTCGCGCAGCGCAAGCGTGTCGGAAACATCCTTAAAGGCTGACTGAATTTTTTGTTCGTAATTAACCACCGATTGTTGCTGGCGAATTTCAGCCAGCTTCAGATTGGCTTTATTCCTGCCAGCATTAAAAATAGGAATTTCAATTTTAGGGATAAAATTCCACATTCCACTTCCTGACGTAAACAGGCTTGACAGCTCCGTACTGCTTGCGGAAAGACCACTGGTCAGGGTAATGGAGGGGAAAAAGGCCGCTCGCGCTGCGCCAATATTGGCATTAGCCGCTTTCAGCTGATATTCCGCTTCCATAATATCCGGTCGCTGCAGCAAAATTTGTGAAGATAGATTTGGTGGCAATTTTACTGGTGCGATCTCCCCGCCTTTCATCCCTTTTTCTGACGGAAGTGCGCGGTACGTTCCCAGCACCAGTTGCAGGGCATTGTTTGCCTGAGCCAGATCGCCTTCTCGTTTGGCTATTTCGGCGCGGGTACTTTCGATTTGTCCTCTCGCCTGTTCAAGTGCCAGAACGTTCGTACTCCCGGTCACGAGCTGTTGCTCAACGAAAGCATAGGACTGTTCATAATTTTTCAGCGTTTCCCGCGCAATACGGAGTTGTTCGTACGCCAGTTGCTGGCTGAAATAGCTCTGTGAAACGTTGGAGACCAGCAGGATGTGTACGGCCCGACGGGCTTCTTCGCTGGCAAAGTAGTTCTGGCGGTCAGCATCACTCATGTTCTTAAGTTTGCCGAAAAAATCGAGCTCATAACTGAGCTCCAGTCTCGCGTCGTACTCCTGTGTGGTCGGCTTGTCACCTTTCAGACCACCGCTGTATGTTATCCCGGATGAGGCATTCAGCTGGGGATAACGATCTGCATCCGTGACGTTGAACTGGGCTCGGGCCTCTTCAACCTTCAGGGCAGCCATTCTCAAATCACGGTTATTAGTCAGAGCTTCACCGATCAACCGGGTAACCTGGGGATCGACAAAAAAGTTACGCCAGCCCGTATCCTGATAGCCATTTACCGCTGGCGTCAGGCTGTTATGGGACAGTGAAAACTGCTGGGGTACCGGTGCTGCGGGCCGCTGATATTCAGGCGCAAGCGACACGCAGCCTGCCAGGATGAATATCGTGCTAATGCTGAGTAATTTTAATTTGAACATAACGCTTCTCGTCCAGGCAGACCTGGTAAATGGTTCAAATGAAGTCCAGAGTATTGATAGGGGTACTTTACCTAACGCTCTCTGTTTGCCGAGTGACAGGATAATGACAATGTTGTCATTTTTGCTGTAATCCGTTGATAACGATCGTGGGCGCAATAGAATGACATTAGCAGCCAGCCGGGGAGCAAGATGAAAATATTGATCGTCGAAGACGAAATTAAAACAGGTGAATATCTCAGCAAAGGGCTTACAGAGACAGGGTTCGTAGTGGATCACGCTGATAATGGTCTTACCGGATATCATCTCGCCATGACAGCCGAGTATGATTTAGTCATTCTGGATATCATGCTACCTGATGTGAACGGCTGGGATATCATCCGCATGCTGCGCACTGCCGGAAAGGGTATGCCGGTCTTACTGCTGACAGCCCTCGGCACGATCGAACATAGGGTCAAAGGACTGGAACTGGGTGCGGACGATTATCTGGTTAAACCCTTTGCGTTTGCCGAACTGCTCGCCCGGGTGAGAACCCTTCTGAGGCGGGGAAACACGATGATCACGGAAAGCCAGTTTAAGGTGGCTGACCTCTCGATTGATCTCGTATCCAGAAAAGTCAGTCGCGCCGGAAACCGCATTGTGCTCACCAGTAAAGAGTTCAGCCTGCTGGAATTCTTCATTCGCCATCAGGGAGAGGTTCTTCCCCGCTCCCTGATTGCCTCTCAGGTCTGGGACATGAATTTTGACAGCGACACTAATGCGATCGATGTCGCAGTAAAGCGACTCCGCGCTAAAATAGACAACGATTACGAGACAAAGCTGATCCAGACAGTCCGGGGCGTGGGCTACATGCTGGAGGTCCCGGATGCATAGCAAACCTTCCAGACGCCCTTTCTCACTCGCTCTGCGGCTGACCTTTTTTATCAGCCTGTCCACGATACTGGCTTTTATCGCCTTCACCTGGTTTATGCTGCATTCTGTTGAAAATCATTTTGCCGAGCAGGATGTCAGCGATCTTCAACAAATCAGCACCACACTGAACCGTATACTGCAGTCCCCGGTGGATCCGGATGATAAAAAAATAAGCAAAATAAAGGAATCAATTGCCAGCTACCGCAACGTTGCCCTTTTGCTCCTCAATCCCAGGGGTGAAGTGCTCTTTAGCTCAGCTCAGGGGGCGGCACTACGCCCGGCAGTGAATTCAGCAGATTTTAGCGAGCACAGCCGCGCACGGGATGTCTTTCTCTGGACGGTGGAGGATCCTGCGGGACCGATGGATACCGGGTCCGAAATGAAGATGGAAACATACAGGATTATCGCCTCCTCTGGTCAGGCGATATTTCAGGGCAAACAGCAGAACTATGTCATGCTGACTGGCCTATCCATTAATTTCCATCTCCATTACCTCGATGCGCTGAAAAAGAACCTGATTGCGATTGCCGTCGTGATAAGCCTGTTGATTGTTCTGATCATTCGAATCGCTGTCCGTCAGGGGCACCTGCCCCTTCGTAATGTCAGCAATGCCATTAAAAACATCACCTCCGAGAATCTTGATGCGCGACTGGAACCGACACGCGTTCCCATTGAGCTGGAGCAACTGGTTATCTCGTTCAATCATATGATTGGAAAGATTGAGGATGTCTTTACCCGCCAGGCCAATTTCTCTGCCGATATCGCGCATGAGATCAGAACGCCCATCACCAATCTGGTGACGCAGACTGAAATCGCACTGAGTCAGGATCGAACACAGAGGGAACTTGAGGATGTCCTCTATTCCAGTCTTGAAGAGTATAACCGGATGACCAAAATGGTCAGCGATATGCTGTTCCTGGCACAGGCAGATAATAATCAGCTGATACCTGACAGGGTCATGTTTGACCTCAGAGCGGAAGTCATGAAAGTCTTCGAGTTTTTCGAAGCCTGGGCCGAAGAACGCAATATCACGCTCAAATTTAACGGGATGCCCTGCCTGGTTGAGGGAGATCCACAAATGTTCAGAAGGGCGATCAATAATCTGTTATCCAATGCCCTGCGTTATACCCCGGAGGGACAGGCAATCACCGTCTCAATAAGAGAGCAGGAGAGCTTTTTTGACCTTGTGATTGAAAATCCGGGGAAACCAATCCCTGAAGAGCATTTATCAAGGCTGTTTGACCGTTTTTATCGGGCAGATCCGTCCAGACAACGAAAAGGAGAAGGCAGCGGCATCGGCCTTGCGATTGTGAAGTCCATCGTGGAAGCACATCACGGAAGAGTGCAGGTGGAATCGGACGTACGTTCAACTCGTTTTATCCTATCCGTGCCCAGACTGGAGAAAATGATTCCGGAAACCCAGTACTGAGAATAAAGATTTAAATGACAAAGATGTCATTAGCCTGTCATGCAGCAAACAGAAGCCATTCGATATAATTAGTGCAACTTATCAGGAAGGCATTATTACTTCATCCATACACGGCATCAGCACAAGCCAGGAGTTGTATTAAAGCCTCATCCCGGCGGAATAAGGTCTGTAGAGTTGTCAGTTGTACTACTGAGGACACAGATCGAAATTCACGGACATCACTAATTCAGAAATGGAGAGTTACCATGAAAAATATCGTCTTAGCATCAGTGTTAGGTTTGAGCTTAATTTCTACGGCCTGGGCCACTGAAACTGTAAATATCCATGAGCGTGTCAATAATGCTCAGGCTCCGGCCCATCAGATGCAGTCTTCTTCAACTCCAGCCGCCATCCAGGGGGCAGCTCCACGGATGGCCGGTATGGATCAGCATGAACAGGCTATTATTGTTCATGAAACCATGAACAATGGTTCAACAGATGCACATAAAAAAATGGCGGAAAGTCATCAGAAGATGATGGGAACTGGCACCGTTAACGCTTCCCGTCCGGCGACTTCGTTTGCGGCGATGAATGAACATGAAAGAGCAGCTGTTGCCCATGAATTTACGAATAACGGTCAGTCCGGCCCCCATCAGGCTATGGCTGATGCACACCGCCGCATGATCAATGCGGGCTGATGACAACTGAAGTTTCCGTGCGGTTACCCTTTCCTTGATAGATTGTCCCTTATACGGATATGTTGTTATTTTTTGCCCCCTTCAGGGGGCTTTTTTGTCTGACTCAGCTAAACTTATCCGGTAACCATCTGAAAGGGTTTATTATATGAAAATCACAAATTCGCTTTTTGTTATACTGATGTTATCCCTGCCAGCGATTTCCGCAGAACATTCAGAAATGAAAATGTCAGATATATCCTCATCGGCATCGTCACAGGAATATATGTCCGGCATGAAAGGTATGCATGACAAAATGATGGCCGCTGTAAAAGAGTCCGATCCCGACAAGGCTTTTGCGAAAGGCATGGTAGCACACCATGAAGGGGCAATAGCAATGGCTGAGACCGAGCTAAAATACGGAAAAGATCCGGAAATGAGAAAGCTCGCGCAGGACATCATTAAAGCTCAAAAAGGTGAAATTGAGCAGATGAATAAATGGCTTGGTAATCAAAAATAATGATTGCGGAAATAATATATTGCGCGTACATTCAGAGTGTTCCCGGGCACGGGAACCTGTTAATCGTTAATTAATCAAAACCCGATTCATTTCGGGTTTTTCCTTTTACCCCCCCCAACGCATGCACTGCACCGAGTGAAATTCACCTGAGCCAATTCTGCTTGCTTATTATTTCGATGGGAATTGCTGATTTTAATTAAGTCTATGTTTTAAAGGTGTTTCTCATGCCTGGGTTTGGCAGGGGTTCGTCCTGTTCTCTGGTCATGCGCAATGGCAATTCGCAGTCAGGGCTCAAGACTACTTTCACCTCTTTTTTAACAGAAAGTTTCTGGACCCGATACTTGCCGGAAACATCATCTGCTGTTCATCCCGACCAATAAAACGAAGGTATCACTCTCGTTTGAATCTCACTTACTTTCCATTTTGTAATAAAGAATCAAGTTTTCCAGTGATATATCAATACCAACTTTTTTTAATAACCTTTTTCGCGCAGTGTATATTTCTTTCAGCATATCTTCATAACCCTGACCAAGGTGAATTTGTTTATGGCAATTGCAACACAGAGATATGATATTTTCTTCAACATCAAGAGATGTGTCAAAAGCATCTTGCCTGGACATAGGTACAATGTGATGAGGTTCTGTGTAATTTAAGGATGAATTTCGCCTTCTGAATGTTGGGTGGTCACTATCGACTTCACATCTGTAACCTGCTTTATTCAGCGCATTTTGGGATACGCCTTTACTCCTGGGATACGAGAGGCCATTTTTTACTTCTATTGCATTTTTCTTTGGTTTGGCTTCCCCTGTATATTCAAACGTCTGAACGTTGTCAAAGATATTACTTTTCTCTATGGCATTGATCAACTCATCGTCAGAGTAATACTCACTGCTGGCCATTTCTGTTGTACCAAAAAAATCCAGTTCGTTAATTGCCTGAACAAGTTCCTCACGAATTGTCCATAAGTTTCTTTTGGGTTTTCCGCCGATTTCTTTACTCTTCATTACGGTAATGAATCTTGTACCGGATGCGATATTTCCGACACCTTTAACCTCGAATCTACCAAGTTCTTTTTGAACTCTGCCACCCAGTCCGTTTATGACTCCATTAGCACTCATGCTGTGCAGGTCGTACTTCTTACCAATATCGAAGCATGTGCAGGAATGATTTGGCTCAATAAACCATTTTTTTAACGCTGCAATACTTTTTGTGTCAAAAACTTTATCATTTGTTAATAAAGTTTTCCATTCTTCCACACTGATATCAATGTCACAGACATACTCTCCATCAATCACTTCGCATATTTTTTTAATCACATTCATTCCCCTGTTATACAGATAGTCATAATGAAAATATAAAGCTCGCTAACCGGTATGGTTGCGTAAGGACCGTAGTCTCTCAGAGACCGTGCTTTCTTTTTTTTCAGGCCTGGACACTAAAGGGTCTGTTGCACCCCGAAAAAATTTGTTGCGGGGATTGCTCATTGAGATGAGCCTCTGCTCGATCATACCAGATCAGCAGGCTGCCCCCAATGCTATGGCTTCTTAGTTTGGCCATTATCCGGCCTTCCTCACGACCAATAAAATAGAGACATTACCCGTGACGCTGCCACCGTCTCAGCCCGGAACGATCAGTGAGCGCTTCTGATGACCTTCGGTTTTTTTAACGAAGCGGGTGGGATACGGTTTGTTGCTGAAATCTTAATAATAACCAATAACTGATGGGTAATGCTGCCAACTTACTGATTTAGTGTATGATGGTGATTTTAAGGTGCTTGCGTGGCTTCCATTTCCATCAGATGTCCTTCCTGCTCCGCTACTGAAGGCGTGGTGCGTAACGGCAAAAGCACTGCCGGACATCAGCGCTATCTCTGCTCTCATTGCCGTAAAACATGGCAACTACAGTTCACTTACACCGCCTCTCAGCCCGGTACGCACCAGACAATCATTGATATGGCCATGAATGGCGTCGGATGTCGCGCCAGTGCACGCATTATGGGCATTGGCCTCAACACGGTTTTACGTCACTTAAAAAACTCAGGCCGCAGTCGGTAACCTCGCGCATACAACCGGGCAGTGATGTGATTGTCTGCGCTGAAATGGACGAACAGTGGGGCTACGTCGGTGCTAAATCACGTCAGCGCTGGCTGTTTTACGCGTATGACAGGATACGGAGGACGGTTGTGGCGCACGTCTTCGGTGAACGCACTCTGGCCACACTGGAGCGTCTTCTGAGCCAGCTGTCGGCCTTTGAGGTCGTGGTATGGATGACGGATGGCTGGCCGCTGTACGAATCACGCCTGAAGGGAAAGCTGCACGTTATCAGCAAGCGTTACACTCAGCGCATTGAGCGACATAACCTGAATCTGAGACAACATCTGGCAAGGCTGGGACGGAAGTCACTGTCGTTCTCAAAATCGGTGGAACTGCATGACAAGGTCATCGGGCATTATCTGAACATAAAACACTATCAGTAAGTTGGAGTCATTACCTCCCTTGCTCTGTCAGCACCATAGCTGATCCCTTACGCGTCTGCGCGTTGCAGCTGCCTGCGACATAAATAAAAACGCTCTGCATATTATCCTTCCTGAATATCGTCTGTTCTGACTCACACACGTTACGTGTTACATCTAATCTTTCCGATTCACACGCTCCTCAAAGGGGGTGTTCGCCCGGGATAATGAGTAAAAACAGGCTCGGTTGAGCATTTGATTCCGGTCATACGTTTATATCTGCTTCAGTAAGACCTGTGAAACGTGAAGTTTAAACGCTTCTTCAGCCGCAGATAAATCCACTTAGTAAATTCTGAAAGCATAAGCATGTGTGCTGGAAGGTAAAGCATGGATTTTCAGCTGCAGAATGTGTGCTGACGGGTAAGCACGCCGGCATAAACAATTCAATGTGCGGTGCCGGGAAAAGGATGCTTAGAACTACACCAACATGTGTGTTGAAGGGATAAAATCAGCATTCGTGCATCTTCGGTGTGTGCTGCCGGGTAATAATGCTGTCAAAATGTGTGCTGACGGGAAATCAGACGTGACTTTCCTCACAGAGCACATCCCGGATACATCGGAACGCAATATAAACCACTTTGGTTACAACTTCTGAAAGGGATCGGGCATATAGCCCGTCAGCGCACATGCTGCTTGAAGCTAATATCCCGTCAGCACACATTTCATAAGCCTGGCGGCTTAAGCTTAGGATTTCGCTTGTGAATAATGAGGTAGTTCTCACGCTCTTTTCTCACCAGTGAAAATTCCAGATAACCAATTTTCTGCAGCTGCTCGAGCGCTTTCTTAATTGTACGGTTTTGCTCACTTACCGAACTGGAGAGAGAGAGACGCTCGCGCAAGCGTGAAAAACCTACGGGGACAGGGTTGGCAGGAAGACTCTCAATGAAAGTATAGATAGCCTGTGCAGCTTCCTTCTTGGGAAGGGCTTTGATCGCGTGCTGCTGCAGGAGTACGCGATAATCTAGCTGAAAAAGCTCCCACAGTTTTTCGTCTGCTTCAAGCTGAACGATATCTTTATCTGCATCAAAATATCCGGTCTTAAGCAGGCCCGTCTGATAGCTGCCGCGGACATCAGCACCGCGCTTGAAAGAAACAGATTTATTGCGCAATTTACCCAAGGATTCGTGGATTGAACTACGCAGGCGGGCATCTATACGTTTGGAGGCGAACCCGCAGCCTTTGGCGAACTCCGTAAATCTGAGTTCAATCTTGTTGGAGTTCAGTCCGTATTTGCTGAAGGCATAGATAACGCCGATCCATACTTTGAAGTCGCAGTCCATATCAAGACGCGGCCCGGAGATGTTGATATTGTCATACCCTTCGGCTTTTGCGATTTCCAGCTGAGAAAACAGCTCAGACGCATCCACGACATTATTCTCGCCCTGGGATTTAGTGGGCTTTGGGACAAAAACGCCGAGCCTCATCAGTGCCACAGGCTGAACGGTGTTATTGGAATTAACGGTGAGTTGTTTTTCTTTTGTGATCATATCGCTGTATAGCGCGTCAGCAATAAATGACTTATCCGTCATGAGGTTATCTCACATTTTGGCCATCAGATTATGTTGTGGATTAAAAAGATCCCTTTCCCGTCAGCACACACAATACATCCCTCCAGCACACATTACTACCCCGCCAGCACACATCAGTTACCCTCCAGCACACATTTTCTTCCCACCAGCACACATCCGGATCGGGCCTGAAGCCAGACTTGACGCGGCCTGCGAGCTACGGGGATCTTTCTGGTACTATAAGGATCTAAATGGATAATATATTGGATCGTGCTTGTTGATTTGTGGATAACTGCAACTGTAGGCTGCACAGAACTGCACTGAACGACTAACGCGCCTTCAGCTTGTTCAACGACTCCAGCATCCATAAAGGATTTGCGGATGCTGAAGCCGTTCTCATAAAGCCATGTTTGAAACTTTATCTCATACAGGAGCAGCGAATGGCATTTCAAAACCCGGCACAAAATTTTGCAGAACAGCGTCTCAGCCTGGGCGATCTGGTCACGCTGTCTCCTCATTCAACTTTCCTTGTCCGTAGCGACAGTAATTATCCTGAAGCTGGCATTATGCAGGGCTCAATTTTCGCCATTGACCGCGCACTCACACCTCAGCACAGGCACATGGAACTCAGGGGGGATGAAACCATCATTCTGCTCGACGAAAATCAGGATCTGCCCATCTGGGGCGTTGTAGCTTATGCGCTGACAGATATCGCGGGGCTGGGTTTTACTCGTTCCTTTAGTGACTGAGATCCTTCCTCACACAAGCTGTGGCATGTATAAGCTGTAATAAGCATACGTTATGCAGGAGATGAAAAATGTTTGCACTCGCTGACGCCAATAACTTTTATGCGTCCGGCGAAACCGTGTTCCGGCCCGATCTACGCGGAAAACCCATTTGCGTAGTCTCAAATAATGACGGCTGCGTCATAGCCCGCTCAGCTGAAGCTAAACGTCTGGGTATTAAAATGGGTGCCCCGCTTTTCAAAAACGAGCGCTATTTCCGGGATAATGATGTTCACCTGTTCAGTTCTAACTACGCGTTGTATGGCGACATATCTGCAAGGATGATGTCAATACCGGGCGAAATGGCACCCGGACAAGAAATTTACTCGATAGATGAGTCATTTCTGGATGTCAGCAGCATAGCCGCGTATATGCCGCTGGAAGAATTCGGGCGCCAGATGCGTGACCGGGTTAAAAAAGAGATTGGGTTAACCATTGGCGTAGGATTTGGTCCATCCAAAACGCTGGCCATGCTGGCAAATTTTGCTGCTAAAAAATGGATCCGGACGAACGGCATCGTTGATCTCTCCAGCCCTGACCGGCAGCGCAAGCTACTGGCGCTGGTTAGTGTGGATGATGTATGGGGCATAAGTAGCAGACTCAGCAAACGGCTGCATGCTATGAATATCAGTACGGCATTGCAGCTGGCTGACAGTAATATCAGCATCATTCGCAAAAATTTTGACGTAATAGTCGAGCGGACGGTTCGCGAGCTTAATGGCGAATCCTGTCTGGCGCTGGAAGACGCCCCGCCGGCAAAGCAGCAGATAGTAGTAAGCCGAAGTTTCGGGCAGCGCGTGACAACCATTGACGAGCTGCAGCAGGGTGTTGTCACGTATGCCACTCGCGCGGCAGAGGAACTGCGTGAGCAAAGCTCCAAATGCCGACACATCACTGTGTCGGTCGCAACCGGCCGATACGGGCTTGAGCCTCAGTATGCCAATGCCGCAGCGATGACGTGTGAATACCCTACCAGTGATACCCGGGATATTATAGGCTTTGCTCTGCAGGCCCTCGAACGTATATGGCGGGAGGGATACAGATATGCAAAAACCGGCGTTACCCTGGGAGATTTTTATCAGTCGGGCGTGGCCCAGCTAGATATGTTCAACCAGCAGCTGCCGCGCGCTAATGCCGATACGCTGATGTCCGCTGTGGATCAGATTAATAGGTCTGGAGAGGGTAAAGTCTGGTTCGCAGGTCAGGGCACGGATAATGCCTGGCTGATGAAACGTGAAATGCTGTCTCCGCGCTACACAACCTGTCTTGCTGAAATAATGACTGTGAAATAACGTTTATCGTTTCGGGCTTTCCGGCAGATGAGAGCAATTTGTGATTGAATCTGGCCACAATGAGATAACCTTTAGCACACTTTGTTTTCCTTTATCTATGTCTGAATGAACCTGAACCCATCAAGTAATATAGCAACTTAACTTCTTATTAAGCTGTTAACTTAATAAGAAGTTAAGTTGTTAATTTGATCGTGTCATATGTTCAGGCGTTACAAAGACAGGTTGAACTAAGATGAATATTTCAATTATTTCAATAATTTGTGATGGTTTTATGCTCAGGCATCTATATACATGTTGTTTGGTCTAAAAAGGACAAGAATGAAGATAAAAATCATCTTACCATCTTAACAAGATAGTAAGATGATGTAATTTATGATAGTTACTGCAGTTTTGCCTTCTGGATGAATTCAGATCGCTCATTTTGGTTGAGCTTTTCGAAGGCCATAACTGCTGCCCGAACCACATCCGAGCGGTTAACACGATGACCTGTATTGTTCATTTCATCACGGATACAGTTATCAATCGATTTCAGGTTTGAGTCTGCGAAAGAGATACTTACCGGCTTGGCCTTAGTTTTAACTGTGCTGACTTTCTCCGGCACGGCATTCAGGCCAGCCGTGCCGCCATTGATAAAAGCATTTTCATCTTTTGGCGGAGTATTCGCTCGGTTTCTCACAGGATCACCTCTTTAACTAGGGCTGCAACTTCTTCGCGAGCTTTGTCATTCTGAGTTTCAAATATTGTCAAAGACTCTGCCCAGGCGTCCCTGTGAGCTTTACGATCGCAGATACGCGACTGGGCTAGTTGCATCTGTGGATAATCAGCAAGCACTTCTGCAGCCTGATGAGCTTCGTTCACAAACATGTTGGTCGGAGCCATGTTCAGAACCAGATACCCTTTGACATTTTCATTGAAATCTTTGGCTGCGGTAAAAACTTCACAGGTATGAGGCACCACGTCCAAATCCATCTGTGAGGGTCGCAGTGGAGAGATAAAGACATCTGCTGACATTAAACCGCTGCGCATTTCTGCACTGTCTCGTCCTGCACAATCGGCAATGACATAATCATAGGATTTTGCATGCTCCTTGAGCATTGCCTTGATGTTACCTGTCGCGCCTGTCACTGGAATGTGAGGTAGAGATTCAGGTCGGTTGTTATACCAGGTAAGTACCGACTTTTGGTCATCGGCATCGACAATAATGACCGATTTACCGGTTGATTTCAGACAGGCAGCAATCGAAACCGCCAGAGTGCTTTTACCTACTCCGCCTTTCTGGCTACCCAGAACGATGATCATAACTACCTCACTAGTTAATAAGTTATCTCCTTATGATAATAGCAACATGTTATCTTAACAAGATAATTTTTCATCGTTAAGTTTCTGTTTTTTTTAAAATTAATAATATATTAATTTGTTATGTTGTTAATTTTTTTATGGTTATGTAAATGCGGACACAATGCTGTACTTCCGTACGCAGGTCATCGCTCTGAAGCAGCTCCTGCTTCTTTTTCTCAAAGAATAAGCTTCTCTGTAATGAAGGCATTATCGTAGCAACCTGACCTGTTAAAGAAGACAGTCAGTTCTGTTAATGAAAAACATCACTCCCAATGCACCACTAAAAAATAAGATAATATCTTGTTATCTTAATAAGGTATGCAAGGCTGACCTGGCGATATTGTTATCTTGTTAAGATAATTTATTAATAATTTATTATTTTAGCTTCTTGCTAACTCTTATCGATACTCAGCAAACTCGGGCTATCGGGATATCACCCCAGTTCGTAGTCCAGGCAGGGGAAAGTAACTCCCGCTTCATCTTCCAGTCAGGGTCAATTCCTTTACCCGCAAAGCCTATGCTGTAGCGGCCGGAACGGTTCATGGAATCCATCAGGCTCATCAGCGCTTCACTGCCTGCGCGCGGCGCCTCATCATCAAACAGGTTCAGCTGCGCCACGCCGTTCGGCCGCAGCTCGCTGAGCATGATCCCCGCCTTCGCATACCGAAAGCCCGGACGCCAGATGGCGTCCAGAGACTTTACAGCTGCCTCGATGATATTGCGCGTGTCCTGCGTGCCCACCTTCAGTTTCACAAACGCCGTGTTGCCGTAGCCAGGCTGTCCGGTGTCGAAAGGGGAGGTGCGGATAAAAACGGAGATGTGGTGGCAGAACTGCCGATCCTCACGAAGCTTTTTCGCCACGCGTTCAGCATACGCGCAGACGGACTGTCGCATCGCGTCATATTCTGTAATGCGCTCGCTGAATCTGCGGCTCACGACTATCTGCTGCTTTGGCGGCGGGGCATCCTCCATCGGGATACAGGATTCGCCGTTAAGCTCGCGCACAGTACGCTCCAGCACAACGCCAAAATTTTTACGGATAAAGGTGGGGGAGGTGCGGGCCAGATCGAGCGCGGTTGTCACGCCAAGCAGCTGCAGGCGCTTTTCTATCCGGGAGCCCACGCCCCAGAGTTCACCCACAGGCTGGCGTGAAAGCAGCGTCTCTGTCCGCCTGGGGTTTCCCGGCGTGAGCGCCAGCACCCCGCGAAACTGCGGCCACTCCTTTCCGGCCCATTGCGCTGACTTTGCCAGCGTCTTCGTCGGCCCCAGGCCGACGCCGACAGTCAGCCCGGTGCAGGTTTTGACATGGTTGCGGATCATGCGGCCAAAATCCTCATAGGGCATGGCCATTTCCATGCCGCGGCAGTCGCAGAACCCCTCATCCACTGAGTACACCTCCAGACGCGGCACAACTTCCTCGATGCAGGACATGACCCTTGTACTCATTGAGTGGTTTATGTGGAATAGAAATTCAACACGAGACTTAAATCTTTCTGAGAGGATGTACACTACAAATTTGTACATTAATTATACAGGACTTATCCCCCGTTTTTGTGGATAAGGCAGAGGGCATATGTACCGACCGGCTGCAAAAACACGCCCGGGTTTTTACGATATTTAATACAGGGGGATGTCAGTTTAAAAAAGCCTGAACAGGGACGCGGCATTTCCCTTCTGGCTGTATAGCGGGCAGTCCGGATAAGAACGGTGATTTTTACCACCCTGACGCCGGGTGTATGTATCAAAAATCACCGGCTGGAATAAGACAGGCGGTACTTTCCGGAAGCTGCGACTGGACAGCTTCCATTTGCTGTCACGCTGCCATTTTCCGGCATTCTTCAGCACAGCGGTAACAGGCTTCAGCACATTTCTTACAGTGCTCGTGCTCATGTTTCGCGCACTCATCACCGCATTTCTGGCATGCTTCTGCGCAAACCTTACAAATCTGAGCAGCGAATTCACTGTCCATTGTCATCAGCTCAGCTGCCAGGCGGCAGATGCTGGCGCACTGCATGTCCGCCCGGATGCATTCGCGCATCATCTCAATATTTTCTTCTTTCAGGCAGGACGTTGCGCAGTAGTCACAGGTTGCAGCGCAGATATAACAGGCCTCAATGCAGTTGCGGTATTGTTCAGACATAATTTCTTCCCGTAATCGTTAAATGCAAAGAAGTGGTAAGCATGGAACAAAATGTTGATTGCTGCAAAAGCGTTTTATACAGACGGTAGCAGGAGTGGGATAAAACAGGGTTAAAAAAAGCCCGTCACAGTCAGACGGGCTGGCTGATTACAGCCTAAACAAAGTTGTTCAGATAACTCAGTGTAATGAGGGTTAACGCACAACACATTCCGTAACAACAGTAACCATGACAAAATCCGGATGATTTATGCCCAGGTTTTTCAGCCATGGCTACGGGCTATTGCCTGCACCTATTTCTCTTCCTGCATCATCTTGCGGTGCGTTTCAATAATATTCTGATGTGCAGCAGAGCTGCTGTTATTCATGCTCTGATGTGCCTGAATCGCCAGCTCATGTTCATTCATGGAGGCCGCCGGGGCTTTCTTGTTCATGCAGCAGGACATGTCCATGGGGGCTGGCTGAGCCTGAGCGGCTGAAACGGACAGAAGGACCGCAGCGGCGGCAAGCATAATCTTTTTCATTCGTAATTCCTTACGTTTAAAGGATAAAAATAGCCGTTAATTCCGGACAGGAACTTTACCGGCCTCAGTGATTTTCATCGTATCCGAAAAAAACACCGTGAACGAAAATGACAAAAATGTAATTCAAAAACATCAGGTTCCAACATGACATAAATGTAATCAAGTCGGGATTCCTGTTGTGATAGCTTGCCGGTAACAAAAATAAAGTTCCTGACCGGATTGCATTAGTGATGCATCTGGTGTGGAGAGATTTTCTCCCGGGATAATCTGCATTTTGCCGGAGCACAGTCATGCAGCTTAAAAGTTCACGACGCAATTTTATCAAAGGGATCGCAGCGGCCAGCGTTGCTGGCGGTCTTGGTATGAAGACGTTCAATGCTTTCTCGGCGGTAAGTCTGGTACAGCCCCGCACGCTTACCGGTAATGATTTCGACCTGTTTATCGCCGAAACGCCACTTAATATCACCGGCAACATCCGTTATGCCAAAACCATCAACAGCGGCCTGCCGGGGCCTCTGCTGCGCTGGAAAGAAGGCGATACTGTCACGCTGCGGGTTAAAAACCGTCTGAAAGAAACAACCTCCATTCACTGGCATGGCATTATTCTGCCAGCCAACATGGATGGCGTTCCCGGCCTCAGCTTTCACGGTATTGAACCCGATGATACTTACGTCTATTCATTTCGCGTAAAGCAGAATGGCACCTACTGGTATCACAGCCACTCCGGCCTGCAGGAGCAGGAGGGCGTTTACGGCCCGATTATCATTGATCCCGCTGAGCCCGAGCCATTTAAGTATGACCGGGAACACGTGGTAATGCTGACCGACTGGTCAGATGAAAATGCCTCTGCCATTCTTGCAAAACTGAAAAAGCAGTCCGACTACTACAACTTCGCCAAGCCTGCTGCTGGTGACTTTTTCCGTGATGCCCGGGATAAGGGACTGGGAAATACCCTGGCCGACCGGAAGATGTGGGCGGAAATGAAGATGAATCCGACTGACCTTGCAGACGTCAGCGGTGCGACTTACACCTATCTCATGAACGGTCAGGGCCCGGGTAAAAACTGGACCGGGTTGTTCCGTAAAGGCGAAAAAATCCGCCTACGCTTTATCAACGGCTCTGCCATGACCTACTTCGATGTGCGCATTCCCGGCGTAAAGATGACCGTGGTGGCTGCTGACGGCCAGTACGTCACCCCCGTCAGCGTGGATGAGTTCCGTATTGCCGTGGCTGAAACCTACGATGTCATTGTGGAGCCCGTCCAGGATGCCTGCACCATCTTTGCCCAGTCCATGGACAGAAGCGGCTATGCACGGGGCACGCTTGCCATTCGTGAAGGCATGACTGCCCCGGTTCCTTCCACCGATCCTCGTCCCTGGCTCACCATGGATGATATGGGAATGGGGGGTATGGATCACGGCAGCATGGGGGGTATGGATCACGGGCAGATGCAGGGTATGGACGGCGGTAGCATGCAGAGCATGGATGGTTCAGCTGTGGAAAGCGCCCCGGCAGGCAGTATGGCTGGCATGGATCACAGCAGCATGGGAGGCATGGATCACAGCAGCATGGGAGGCATGGACCACGGCAGCATGGCCGGCATGGGTGATATGCAGAAGCATCCGGCATCAGAAACGAACAACCCCCTGGTTGACATGCAGGCCATGATGCCCACCCCGAAGCTCAGCGATCCGGGTATCGGGCTGAGGAACAATGGCCGAAGGGTTCTGACCTACGCTGACCTGAAAAGCACTTTTGACGATCCAGACGGACGCGAACCCTCACGCACCATAGAACTGCATCTTACCGGCCATATGGAAAAATTTGCCTGGTCTTTCAATGGTATCAAGTTCTCCGATGCAGAGCCGGTCACGCTCCGCTATGGCGAGCGCGTCCGCATCGTGCTGGTTAACGATACCATGATGACGCATCCCATTCATCTGCACGGAATGTGGAGCGACCTTGAAGATGAAGAAGGGAATTTTCTGGTACGTAAACACACCATTGATATGCCGCCCGGCACGCGCCGCAGCTATCGTGTGACGGCCGATGCGCTGGGCCGCTGGGCTTACCACTGTCACCTGCTTTTTCATATGGAAACAGGCATGTTCCGTGAAGTCCGGGTTAATGAATGAGGTACTTCTGATGTCAGCTTCTGAGCGTGGTGATATGAAACATAACTTTTTCCGCCCGGCGGCCGGACTGCTGGTTTTCGCAGCCATTGCCGGCAGCGCACTTACGGCCGCCCCTGATGCACGGGCTGAAGCGGCGCATAACATGCAGGAGCATGACATAGGTGCAATGTCGGGCATGGACCACTCCGCTATGGGCAATATGGAACCCATGTCCGGGATGGAAGGCATGGAGTCTATGCAGCCTGCTGCCCCGACTGAAAGCAGAACGCCTGTTCCGGTGCTGACGGACGCCGACCGCCGGGCTGCGTTTCCGGACGTACACGGCCATAAGGTGCATGACAGCAACGTGAACTGGTATCTGCTGGCCGATCAGCTTGAGTGGCAGAAAAATAATGAGGCCGGAGGATTCAGCTGGGACGTCAGCGGCTGGGCAGGCGGGGATATTGATCGCCTCTGGCTGCGCAGCGAAGGGGAAACCAGCGACGGAAAAACCGAGTCGGCAGAGGTGCAGGCCCTGTGGGGGCACGCTGTCTCGCCCTGGTGGGACGTGGTTGCGGGCGCCCGACAGGATTTTAAACCTGGCAGGCCCCAGACATGGGCCGCCGCCGGCTTTCAGGGCATGCCGCTGTATAACCTCGAAACTGAACTCACCGCGTTTGCCGGTGAGCAGGGACGCACCGCGCTCCGGTTTGAAGCAGAGTATGACGTGCTGCTGACCAACCGGCTCATCCTGCAGCCGTCTTTTGAAGCTAATTTTTACGGAAAGGATGATGAGGTGCGTGAAACCGGAAAAGGGCTGTCCGGTACCGAGCTTTCCCTGCGCCTTCGTTACGAAATGAAGCGGGAGTTTGCGCCTTATGTGGGCGTATCGTGGAGCCAGCTTTATGGCAACACGGCCGATATGGCGACCCGTGAAGGAGAGAAAGACAACGAACTGCGCTTTCTTCTCGGTGCCCGCGTGTGGTTCTGATGCAGTTAATTCTAACAAACAAGACAGGTATGAATATGAAACGTAATTATGCTGGCTACGTCATCGCTGTTGCCGCCTCTGTTGCTGCTTTTGCCGCGCAGGCGCATCCGGAACTGGCTTCTTCTGTCCCTGCTGATAAAGCGCAGGTGGCAGCGCCTTCAAAAGTGGAGCTGCACTTTACTGAGAATCTGGTCACAAAATTTTCTGGTGCACGTCTCGTCATGACCGCTATGCCCGGCATGTCCTCTCATGCCCCGATGGCGGTTGCGGCAAAAGTGGCCGCCGGTGGCGATCCGAAAACCATGGTGATCACGCCAGCCAAACCTCTGGTGCCTGGCACATACAAGGTGGAGTGGCGTGCGGTGTCTTCTGATACACACCCGCGCACGGGTAACGTCAGCTTTAGCGTGAAATAATGCCATGAACGATCAGACTTTTATTGTTATCCGCTTTTTCCTTTACCTTGACCTTATGGTTCTGTTTGGGCTGCCTTTATTTGAACTGTATGCCGTGAAGGGAACGCTTAAAAAATCGGTGTCATTATTCAGTGTCTGGTCGTTCTTCTTTATTCTGATATCCGTCGGCATTGTTCTGTCGCTGGCGAATATGCTGCTGGTCGCGCAGGCGATGAGTGGCGTGACCGACGCAGGTGAAATCACGCTCCACATCATAGAGATGGTTATCGGTGAGACTGCGGTCGGCCTCAGCTGGGTTATCCGGCTTGCCGCACTCGTGCTGGCCTTCATCGGACTGGGCCTGCGCCTGCGCAATGCCGTTCTGTCGCGTTACGTTCTCACTCTTTCCGGAGGCACAGCGCTGGCCACCCTGGCATGGGGCGGCCATGCGGCCATGAACGACGGTATGAGCTACTATCTGCATCTGCTGAGCGATATCATCCACCTGTCGGCAGCCGGTGCATGGGTGGGCGCGCTCACGGCCTTTGCCATTCTGTTATGCATCAAAAAGGCGCAGACGGCCAGCCACGTCCGGCAGCTTGCGGAAGCCCTGACGGGCTTTTCCCGGGCCGGCACGGTGATTGTGCTGAGTATTGTCATCACCGCCGTCATTAACTTTTTCTTCATTGTGGAAGACCCGGTCAAATCTTTGCCGGGCAGCCACTACGGGCTGCTCCTGCTAATCAAGACAGGCTTGTTTTTCGTTATGCTGTTGCTGGCTGCCGCGAACCGCTTCCGGCTTGCACCCGCACTGGAAAATGCGCTCGGTCAGGGCCACTATAAGACGGGTATTGCGCTGATGCGCAAAAGTATTATTACAGAGTTCAGCGTGTCTATCCTGATTCTGGCGACCGTAGCCTGGCTTGGCACGCTGTCGCCCGGTAACGGTATGGCGTAACGACACTCAGCTGCAGGGCCCTTATACCATGACCACTCTTCTGATCGTCGAGGATGAAATTAAAACCGGGACTTACCTGAAACAGGGTCTTCAGGAGGCAGGGTATGACGTCACCCTTGTGAATGACGGCCGTCAGGGGCTGGAGCATATCCTTCAGCAGCGCTACGACCTGATTATTCTTGATGTGATGCTGCCCTCCCTGGACGGCTGGGACATTCTGCGGCAGATGAGAATGGCCCGCCACGAAGAGCCCGTGCTGTTTCTGACCGCAAGGGATAACGTCAGCGAAAAAATCAAAGGCCTGGACCTGGGAGCCGATGACTATCTTCTCAAGCCGTTCGATTTTGCCGAGCTTCTGGCCCGTATCCGGACCCAGCTCAGGCGTAACCGCTCTCTGGCATCCGGCATGTACGAAATAGCTGACCTGGTGATGGACATATCCCGCCGGAGCGTCAGCCGTTCCGGCAAAAAAATTCATCTGTCCACAAAAGAGTTTGTTCTGCTTGAGCTGCTGCTGCAGCGTCGCGGTGAAGTGCTGCCAAGAAATCTCATCTCCTCCCTGGTCTGGAATATTAATTTTGAGAGTGACACTAACGTGATTGATGTGGCTGTCCGGCGGCTGCGCAGCAAGGTGGATGATGACTTCAGCCCGAAGCTGATCCATACCGTGCGCGGCATTGGCTACGTGCTGGAGATACGTGAAGAATGAAGCGTAACTGGTCTCTGACTTCCAGACTTAGCCTGGTCTTTGCCGGTGTCATGATGTCCGTCTGGCTGCTTACCAGCGTTCTGCTGGTTGCCGCGCTGGGCAATTACTTTCGCAGCCAGGACCTTACGCTGCTGACCGGTAAGCTTGAGCTGGCTACCGAACTGCTGGAAAGTGAAGTCCGTACAGGAAAGCTTGATACCGTCGGGCTTGCCCGCAAGCTTGCCGACGCCATGGTGGGCCATAACGGACTTTATCTGTCGATCAGGACTGCTGATAATCAAATACTCGCCGACTATTTCTCTCCCGGCTTCCCGGTTCCGGCTGAGCGCTTTGCCGGTGAGGCTCTGAAGCTGAACACCCTGCAGACGGTGGAGGAAGACGGCTGGCGCTATAACGTCATGATTAAAAAAATCGGTGCAGAGAACGCGGGCAGGCACCGGGACGTGCTGATAACAGCCGCCTACGATACTGGCTTTCATGATGAATTTATCGGCCAGCTGAAAGAGTGGCTGATGTGGCTTAACGGGGGACTGATTTTTCTTTCTGTCTTGCTGGGCTGGCTTGCCACCCGCATCGGACTCCGGCCGCTGAATGAAATAAACCGGCTGGCTTCGGCTATTACCGTTAATAATCTCAGTGAGCGCCTGCCGGCCCGACACCTTCCTTCGGAGCTTATGCCTACCGTAGCCGAGTTTAACAGCATGCTGGAGAGACTGGAGGGCTCTTTCAGGCGCCTGTCAGAGTTTTCATCTGACATAGCCCATGAGCTGCGCACTCCCGTAAGTAACCTGATGATGCAGACGCAGGTTGCCCTGTCCCGGGAGCGTGACGCTGCCAGCTACCGGGAAGTGCTTTTCTCAAACCTGGAGGAGCTGGGCCGACTTGCCAGAATGAGCAGCGACATGCTGTTTCTGGCGAAGTCTGAAAACGGGCTGCTGGCGCTGGAAAATGAGATTTTTTCCGCAAAGGCAGAACTCGAAGAACTAATCGAATTTTTCGAGCCGCTGGCCGCTGAAAACGGTAAAACCCTGACGCTTGAAGGGGAGGCCAGCATGAAGGGCGATCGTCTGATGCTACGCCGGGCGCTGAGCAACCTGATAACCAATGCCATAAAGTACTCTTCAGACGGCGCGGCGATCCTGATCCGGGCAGAACAGCAGATCGGGATGGCGTTTGTTCATATATCTAACCGCACGGAAGCCATCACGCAGGAAAATCTGGGCAGGCTTTTTGATCGCTTTTACCGGGGCGACTCGTCCCGGCAACATAACACGGACGGTGCTGGCCTGGGCCTTTCCATCACGCGAGCCGTTGTTCAGGCTCACAACGGTACATTGCAGGTTTTTTTGGACGAAGATATCGTTACGTTTACGGTAAAAATACCAGCAGCATGATTTACGTTGATGTGCGCTTTCTTCATGCTTTCGCCCGTAATAATTCTGAACTGCTTTAAATCAAGGATTTTTTTCCCGGTTTTGTGACACGATCCCGGGTGCTTAACTAAACTTGAGTATCTTAGCCCAGTAAAGGAACGGATCATGAAAAAATTACAGACAGCCCTGGTTTCCCTGCTGGTTGTTCTGCCAGTTGCGGCTATGGCACAGAAGCCAGATATGAAGATGACGCAGGACATGCATATGTCCCCGGCCTCAAAAGAATACATGGCCGGCATGCAGAATATGCACCGCAGCATGATGGATGCGATGAAGGAGCAGGATGCAGACAGGGCTTTTGCCAGAGGCATGGCTGAGCACCATAAAGGCGCGATAGGCATGGCCGAAACAGAGCTGAAGTACGGAAAAGATCCTGAAATGAGAAAGATGGCTGAAGATGTCATCAAAGCACAGAAGGCGGAGATTGAACATCTGGAAAAATGGCTGAATAAATAGTTTACAGCTGACATCAGAAGACTGATTTCAACCGACCGGCAGAGCCCCTGAGAGGGCCCTTATTTATCTTTTTTCAGGCAGAAAAAAGAAATAATCTAATCCGGAATGACTGCGGAAAAAAGAGGTATGGCTCAGTGAATCAGCTTTGACTGCTGACTTTCTGTTACGACGCAGAACTCACGCACTGTGCTGCTACTTACCTGAAATAATATGCTGTCCGGACAGATGTTTTACCGGATGAGAACCTTACTGCTTTTTCTCAGAGCAGCCTCCAGTTTTTCCGTATCTCTCTCCACGATGGCTCTCTCGTCAACCGTCAGCGGCACCTCCTCCAGATATCTTTTTACGGACGCCTTACTTTCGAGCAGAAGTCCTCTTGCACTCTGTTTTGGCAGATTAAAGTCACAACCGATGCACGCCATCCGGTGCGGGCAGTTGCTCCAGAAAGGATTCATACAGTACGAATCGCCGAGATCATAATATATTGCCGGACCGGTGAGGCTGACGGCAAGCGGATCATGGTCAATCAGCACGCTCATCATATGCGCGACCCGGTCCGCCTTCACAAAAGAGGCTGCCAGCTGTGTCGGCCGTATACGAATATAATGCATCGTAGACTGCGGCGAAGAGTGACCTGACCACTGCATCAGCTCGTATAGCGACATGCCCTGAGGAACACTGGCCAGTGCTGTCACGGCCGATGCACGCCCCCGGTGGCTGGTAATGGGACCCCGGCTGTCTTCCTCCGGCATCCCCGCTCTGGCACAGAGAACCGGAATAACGGTGCGGTTTATTATATCTCTTCCCACGGCTTTGCCCCGGTACTGAAACAGGAAACGGACCTTTTCACCGGTGCGTTCATCCGTCAGTGCTGCCTGCTCTTCTGGTCGCTCTGCCAGCCAGATATCGACATACTTTTTCACTGCAGCAGAAACCGGTTTAACAAAGGCTTTAGAGGTCTTGCCAGCTGGCACATTAAGGTAGCAAAGGGTCCCGGCAGGAATGGTACTGCCGTCGTCCCGGTTAATATCTTCCGATTGTGGAATGATGCAGCCTGCGGTCAGGCGCATCAGCTCGTTCTGGCGCAGCCCTGCATGCGTCCAGATGACCGCCATAGCCTGCAGCATAGACAGGGGATAATGAATTTCACTCAGCAAATCTTCCTGACGCAGGTTCAGACTTGCCCATACCAGTTTCAGCCAGACCGGATCATCAATAACCCGGGGATTGACGCCCTGACGAAACAGCGGCGTATCAGGCGTGGAGAGATGGCGGGACGGACTGAATTTCAGCCGTCCCCATCCCCAGCTCTCGTAGTCAATCATAAAGCGGCGAACGGCATACACAAAACCGGCGCGGGAGTTTGGCAGCATGGGTTCTCCGGAACGGGAAGACCGGCGCATCCCCTGTGCCGTGCCCAGAGAAAGTTCATCGACTTTCATTCTTCCGACTGTTGCAATGAAGCTTGCGCAGATCTCCATTGTCCAGTCGGACGGCTCGCGTATTTCCGGATGCTCCCGGGCGAGCCACAGGCCGCAGCGGAGGATAAAACTGTACTGGCTCTCTCTGGATCGGGGACGAAGCACTGAGGTTTCCCTCCACCGCCGGCACCATGCTACCCAGGCCAGTGCGATGTCTTCTGTCGGTTTTTCGCGCCACTCCTGGTAATTGCGCATACGCACGGGGCTTTTGATGATGCCCATTGCGGCAAGCGCATGCGAAACTCTGCCCACTGTCTTTGCGATCCCGCGATCATGATATTTCTGTGCGCGCCACAGGAGATCAGTCGTGAAGCTTTCGAGCTGAGGATTACTGTTCATCATCATCAGTATGCCCAGCAAGGCTGACAGCTGATTTTTCTGGTTCCTGCGTTTGTATCCCAGTGAAACCAGAGCTTCCGTCAGCCGGTTAAGTTCCTGTGTGAAAAATTCCCGGCCATAGATGGCACAGGCGTACAGCGACGGGGCACCATGATGCGGCAGATCGAACGGTGAGGGGAACGGGCCAAGATGGAAGGCAAAAGCCGCAATAAGGGGCCTGCCTGAACGGTGCTGCTGGCACAGCGTCAGCCACTTTTCTGATCCCCACAGCCAGCAGGGTTGCCCTGTCCGGTGTATTTCCGCCAGAACGGCAGAAATGATAATCCTGACGAGTCTGTCACTTGTGCCGCTGCGGTCGGCAATATCCTGAAGAGGCCGCAGTAAAGATGACAGCGGACCTTGCTGGCTCAGAGCAGAGGTACGTTTGTGCCCGGTGCTTAACGCCTCGCGCTCTTCAGTGTTTAACACATTATTCAGTTGATAGTCTGAACGACTGAAAGGGACATAAATGTTATGAATTCCTGTTTCTGCTTTCATCACACTGCTCCCGCCTGAAAGATAAGCTCTGCGATCTTCCGGTCGGTTTCAGCGACGGCAGCAGCCATGCGGGCAGCCATATCCGTTCCCGACAGATGAATATAAATTTGTGTGGTACGCGGGTCCCTGTGCCCTGCATACGTAGCCAGTTCATGCAGTTTCCATCCGGCCCGTGCCAGGTGCGTCAGCCGGAGGTGACGAAAAGTATGCGTGGTGATGTCTGGCTGATCAGTCTCTGTCGCCCATTTCCGCACGGTTTTACTCCAGCTCCAGAACGAGAGCGGAGCGCCGTAATTACGGTCAGAGGTGGAACGGAACAGAGCACCGCCTGACCAGCCTGCCAGCCGTAGCTGCCGAAAATGGTTTGCTAGTACCGGCGCAACGTCAGCGCTGTAGCAGACCATTCTTTCCCGTCTGTTTTTCGTCGTCTCTGCGCGGATGCGTATCAGGCGGTGAGCCAGATCAATGTCCTCAAGCCTCAGAGCCGTCACTTCCGTGCGCCGGAGCGCGCCATAATAAGCCAGAGCAAGCATCAGCCGGTCACGCAGAGACGCGGCAGAAACGTGTTTCAGGAACCTGAGCCATTGCCCGTCATCGGGAATAACGGGGAGGCGGGTGATACGTGGGATCAGGCCACGCCCGGTATAAATGGCACCAGGCAAACCCGAACGGGGTAACGGGTTGTGACTGCAAATATCCTGGTAAATCAGAAAGTCATACCAGAGGCGAAGAGCTGAAATGCGCAACTGGAGTGTGGCGCTGGCAACGGGTGACGGCATATCAGGGAGCTGAGGGCGGATATATCCTGCAATGTCTTCAAAGGAAGCTCTTTCAGGAGCAATATCGTGTATTTCACAGAAGGCAAAAAAATGCGTCAGGGCACTTCGATAGGCTTTAATAGTTGAGCTGGCTCTTCCTAAATTCGAAAGAATTTTAAGCCACTGCCCGGCCAGCAGCAAAGCCGAAGTGGAATGTGTTTTCGTGTTCACGGCCTTCCCCTTTCAGTTCAGGACAACTGGCTAAAGTCTATACCGCAAATGTTGCATTCCACTTAACTTACTAAAGCGCATAATTACTAGAGAAAATATGAACGCCTTTTTCGCGGAAAAAACGCTCATTTTTGAAAAGGGGATCGCCCATCTTGATGCCTAAAGCCTTGGCTTCTGAGGAACGAGCGATTACGCAGCCGTCATTGTTTGAGACCACACAAATGGGTTTCCCGCGCAAATCTGGCCTAAAGATCGTTTCACAAGAGGCATAAAAATTATTGGCATCAGCAAGTGCAAACATAGTCAGATTCAAATTTATACTGTTTATAAATACAGTATTTATCGAACCACTGTTCTTTGCAAGTTACTCGTTTGGAAGATCCAAGGCTGCAGGTTCGATTTGAGAGAAACCTAACCCAGCCAAGTCAGTTAAGGCATAGGCTATTACGCCCCAGATTGGCGACTCATAGCCTTCTTTGATGGGAGTGATCATACGTTGACCTGTAAGAGTCTGCAGGGCTGGAGCTGGCGTCAGAAGGAGCCTTCTTATTACCAATTCATCATCTACACTCGCAATAACTAAATTGCCATGTTTAGGCTTCAGGCTGCGGTCTACTGCAAGCAAAGATCCTTTGAGGATCCCGCATGCAGGATAGTCGCTTGAACATTCCCAAACGTACGTAGAGTGAATCGCCACGGGTTTAACAGACACCTCAGAGTCATTTAAGATGGCTTAAAGAG
>OKNF01000062.1_pt1 | contig 33944 bp, 27 predicted proteins | sample 1613121 | NCBI WGS metagenome assembly OKNF01 (sample SAMN04436838, study PRJEB24849) | human gut metagenome | biome: human gut; feature: NICU; material: stool | host: Homo sapiens | place: USA: Saint Louis, MO | collected 2011-09-08
GAAATAAATTTTTCAAATAATTCAGATTGGAAAATTCGTTTTTAGCGGGATGGATCGCATTTTTTCCGTAACGCGTCGGGCATGTTTCACCGCTGCCGATGGCCCGTCCATCCGGGTTTGCCGTTTACCTCCTCGCTTTTACTGTTGGGGGCCGCCCACAGTTACCGACGCAACAGCAGAGTTAAAATGAAATTTTTGCGAAGCAGATCCAAAAACTTAAATTTCATTATTTATTGTTTATGAAATAAATGTTCTCTTTACGCCATTCCCCGGCGCGCTGCGCTGCCGGTTCAACCGATCTTCTTGCAGGAGCAAGCTATGGCTATCGATCCCACCCGTTTCTGTATCAACCGCAAAATCGCGCCCAATCTCAGCATTGAATCTTTTTTTAAACTGGTTCAACGGCTGGGGCTGAACAAGGTGGAGCTGCGCAATGACATGCCGAGCGGCAAGGTGACTGACGATCTGAGCCATGAAGAGGTTAAGACGCTGGCGCAGCAGTACGACATGGAGCTGGTTTCTATCAATGCGCTCTATCCTTTTAACCGCGTGGATGAGGATCTGCTGGCGCGCGCCGAATCGCTGTTGAAAGAGGCGCAGGCGCTCGGCGCGCGCGCGCTGGTGCTCTGTCCGCTTAACGATGGCCAGCCGATCTCTGGTGAAAAAACCGTGGCGGCTCTGCGACAGCTGGCACCGCTGTTTGAAAAATATGGCGTGCAGGGGCTGGTCGAGCCGCTCGGCTTCCCGCAAAGCTCGCTGCGCTCCGCCGTACAGGCGCAGGCGCTGATCCGCGATGCGCAGGCGCCGTTTAGCGTGCTGATCGACACCTTCCATCATCATCTTTATGAGCAGGCGGAGCAGGAGTTTACTAACGGGATCGACATCGAACGCATCGGCCTGGTGCATCTCTCCGGCGTGGAGGATGCGCGCCCGACGGAGCAGCTCACCGATGAAGAACGCATTATGCTGAGCGACGGCGATATGCTGAACAGCGTGGCGCAGGTTAAACGCCTGGAGCAGATGGGCTATCGCGGCGTTTACGCTTTCGAGCCCTTCTCCTCCGATCTGGCGACATGGAATGAGGCGGATATCGAACGTGAAATCCGCCGCAGTATCGAACTGCTGCAGGCGTAACGTCGGCGGTTCTCAGGGGTTATCTGTTATTTGTGTCTTTGTTTGTTTTGGCCTCGGTTGGAGGCCTTTTTTATGCGCTGGCTCTGAGGCGGCGTGGCCTCGCTGATTCCGCCCTGCGTTATACCGCGACTTTATAAGGCGGCTTTATGTTGCCGCTTCATAACGTGGCTTTCTGGCGCAGCTTCAGGAGCCCGCCGTTTATTCCACCGCCATAGCGCGATCCCGCATGCGCCATGTCAGCAGCAGCGCCAGGCAAACCAGCAGGCCGCTCAGCAGATAGATCACCGGCACGCCTGCATAGCTCATGATAAACCCGGCGACTGGCCCGGCAATGCCTAACGACAGATCCATAAAGGCGGTAAAGGTAGCCAGCGCGCTGCCCTGGTTTTGCTGCGGCACCGCTTTCACCGCCACCACGCCCAGCGCCGGGAAGACCAGCGAGAAACCCGCGCCGGTCAGCAACGCTCCCAGGTTCGCCAGCCAGGGCGAAAAGGAGAGCCAGACGATAAACAGGCCCAGCGCCTCTATCGCAAAGCAAACCAGCGCCACCCGCAGACCGCCGTGGCGGTTGATGCTGTTGGGAAACAGCAGGCGCGCGCCGACAAACGCCAGGCTGAACAGCGTCAGTGAAAACGCGGCGCCCGACCAGCCCTTCGCCTGATAAAACAGCGTAATAAAGGTAGCGATTACGCCAAATCCTGCCGAGCCCATCGCCAGCAGTAGGCCAAAAAGCCAGATTTTGCCCAGCACGGCGCGAAACGGCAGCGGTTTGCCTTTGCTTCCCTTTACTGCCGGACGCGGCAGCGCCAGCACAATCGCTACAAGGGTAATCAGCATAATGACTCCCGCCAGCAGCAATATGCCGCCCAGATGATAAATCAGCGCCCCCAGCGGGGCGCCCAGCGCCATCGCGGCGTAGGTACAGATGCCGTTCCATGAAATCACCCGGCCTATATGCGCAGAACCGACCACGCCCACGCCCCACAGCGTCGAGCCGGTGCCGGCGAAGCTCTGTCCAATGCCTAACGCCAGCCGTCCGATACAGAGCAGGGCCAGGCTCACCAGCGGCCAGCCTGCGCTGACAGCGGCCAGCGCATAGCAGACGCCGCTCAGCAAACAGCCGCCAAGGCCGAAAACCACCACTTTTTTCGGCCCCCACACATCGGCGTAGCGTCCGGCATGAGGCCGACTCAGCAGCGTAGAGAGGTATTGCAGGCTGATCACCAGTCCCGCCCAAAAAGCGCTGTAACCCATTACGTCATGCACGTAGCCTGGTAATACCGCAAGCGGCAGGCCGATGGTGAGATAGCTGGCGAAATTGAACACAACAACGGAGAGAATACGCTGATTCAGACGAAAGGCGCTTTGCGGCGTTTCCGCAGCGGGCTGTTCAGGCATAGATTTTGGCTCGTCACAGATAGTTAACAGGCTAAGGGATTACTATACGCCGATTTATTCAGCGGCGATCAAACAAAGCGCGCCCGCAGATGCCTGGTTTATTTTCGTCAGCGATAACTCTGCGCGCCGCAGTCGCCAGCGTGCGCCTCTTCCGCTTCGGAAAACTGCTGGATCAGGCTGCGGTAACCATCCATAAACTTATAAGGCACAGCGGTCGCCACCACGCCGCTGTAAAAATCCCGGCCATGCGACGTTGCGTACAGGTTAACGAAAAATATCAGCGCGTTAGCGACCGTTAGCGGCTACACTTTTTGTGCCGGAATTATTGATCGAGGAAGCTATGATTGCGCCACAGCAGGAAAAAATGGGACAGAATATGTTGCTCAAAATGGCAACGCTGGTGGTTATTCTGGCAGGCATCCGCGCCGCTTCGGATATTATCGTTCCTTTTCTTTTGGCAATCTTTCTGGCGATTATTCTTAACCCGCTGGTGAATATCTTAATGCGCCGCGGCCTGCGACGCACCTGGGCCATTACGCTGGTGATGGTTGTGGTGCTGCTGGTGATTTTGATGCTGGTGGCGATGCTCGCCAGCTCGGTCAACGAATTCTCTCTGGTCTACCCGCAGATACGCACCATCCTTGAACAGAAACTTACCGTTATCCAGCACTACGCCGGGCGGCTGAACATTCCCGTCTCCACCCGCGCGCTGGCGGAACAACTCGATCCGAACGCCATCATGAACGTCGCCACCATGGTGCTGACGCAGTTCTCCGGCGCGATGAGCAACTTTATTCTGCTGATCATGACGGTGATTTTTATGCTGTTTGAGGTGCGCCACCTGCCCTACAAGCTGCGCAACGCGCTGGTTAACCCGCAGATCCGCATCGCCGGGCTGCATAAGGCGCTGAAAGGCGTGACGCACTATCTGGCGCTGAAAACGCTGATTAGCCTGATTACCGGCCTCGCCGTCTGGCTGACCCTGCTGTTGCTGGACGTGAAGTTCGCGCTGTTCTGGGGCGTGGTCGCCTTTGTGCTGAACTTTATTCCCAATATTGGCCCGATTATCGCTGGCATCCCGCCGTTTATTCAGGCGCTGGTGCTGAATGATTTTTATGACGCGCTGCTGGTGGCCGCGTTGTTCAGCGCCATTCATATGGTGTTCGGCAATATGCTGGAACCGCGCGTAATGGGGCGCGGCCTGGGCTTATCCACACTGGTGGTGTTTCTGTCGTTGATCTTTTGGGGCTGGCTGTTGGGCCCGGTGGGGATGCTGTTATCGGTGCCGTTGACCAGCGTCTGTAAAATCCTGATGGAGACTACGCCCGGCGGCAGCAAGCTGGCTATTCTGTTGGGCAACGGCCGCCCGGTGGTCAAACGCTGAATCAGGCTTCCGGGAACAGATGGTCGTACACGTGCTGCAAATGCAGCGCCATGCTGTTCCTGGCCAGTATCGGGTTTTGATCGGCGATGGCGCTGGCGATCAGCTGGTGATCGCGGTTCAGCTCGCGTGGAAAGTCGCGATCGGCAAAATGGCTTTCCAGCCGCACGAAGCGCTGGCTTTTGCGCATATTCCACAGGTGTTCCATCATCTCACGCAGCACTTCATTGCCGCTCATCGCGCTGATCAGCAGATGAAAACGCTTATCCTGCTGCAAAAATGCCTCGTCGTTAACGCTGTGGCGCGTCAGCTGTTCGGCAACGTCCAGCAGCTCGCGCCGCTGCGATTCAGTGCCATGACGTGCCGCCAGCTCCGCCGTCATCGCCTCAAAACTCTGCCGCGCCTTAATTAAATCACGCAGGCTGAAGGTTTCCGTCTCCTCCTCCGGCTGTAGCGGCAGCGGATCGGCTACCAACACGCCGTTGCCGCTGCGGATAGTCACCCAGCCGGTGACCTCCAGCGCGATCAGCGCCTCTCTCACTGAGGAACGGCTGACATTCAACTGCCTGGCCAGCTCGCGCTCCGGCGGCAGCGGCGCGCCGGGCGCAAACTCGCCGCGCACGATCGCCGCGCTGATCAGCGTGGAGATCTGACGATAAAGACGTTCGTTTTTTACGGTACCCAGGGTCATTACGCTCACCGGTTTTTCAGTTACGCCTGTCTTGTTCGGCGCCAGGCTATATTGCCGCAACCGCACCATTGTATCGGCGGCAGTGCGTCATATTGCGATAACCATCAACTTTTTTACGCTAAAACTGCCCTATTCTGGCCCAGCGGCCTGACCAATGGCCTTTTCATTAACCGGACCGGCGGTAAAGAACATCAGCCTGCCGGACTGTGAAAAAACCTCTACAGGAGCCTTTATGGAACACACCTGGCGCTGGTATGGCCCTAACGATCCCGTCTCGCTGGATGACGCCAGACAAGCAGGCGCTACCGGCATTGTTACCGCTTTACACCATATTCCCAACGGCGAGATCTGGACGAAAGAGGAAATTCAGACGCGCCAGGCGCAGCTGGCGGAGAAGGGATTGTACTGGTCGGTGGTGGAAAGCGTGCCGGTGCACGAGGCGATCAAAACCCAGCGCGGCGACTGGCAGCGCTATATCGCCAACTATCAGCAGTCGCTGCGCAATCTCGCCGCCTGCGGCATCGATACCGTCTGCTACAACTTTATGCCAGTGCTGGACTGGACCCGCACCGATCTGGGCTGGCAGCTGCCGAACGGCGTGCGCGCGCTGCGCTTCGACGCCGTGGCGTTCGCCGCATTTGAGCTGCATATTTTGCAGCGTCCCGGCGCGCGTGATGCCTACAGCGATGAGGAACAGCGTCAGGCGGCCGACTATTACGCCGCGATGACCCCGGAAGCGATCGCCACCCTGACGCGTAATATCATCGCCGGTTTGCCAGGCGCGGAAGAAGGCTACACGCTGGAGCAATTCCAGGCGCAGCTGTCGCAGTATGACGGCATCGATAAAGCGCAGCTGCGCGAACATATGGCCGCCTTTTTACGCGCCATCGTGCCGGTGGCGGAAGAGGTCGGCATCATGCTGGCGGTGCATCCAGACGATCCGCCGCGCCCGATCCTCGGCCTGCCACGCATTATCTCCACTCAGGAAGATATGCAATGGTTGACCGAGACGGTCGACAGCATCCACAACGGCTTTACCTTCTGCACCGGCTCTTACGGCGTGCGCGCCGACAACGATCTGGTGCGGATGGCGAAAACCTACGCCGAGCGCATCCACTTTGTTCATTTGCGATCCACCCGACGCGAAGAGAATCCCGCCAGCTTCCATGAAGCGGAACATCTTGGCGGTGATGTCGATATGGTTGGCGTGATCAACGTTATCCTTGAGGAAGAACAGCGTCGCCGTCGCGCCGGTCAGCAGCGCGCCATTCCCATGCGGCCGGACCATGGCCATCAAATGCTGGATGACCTGCATAAGCAAACCAACCCAGGCTATTCAGGCATAGGACGTCTGAAGGGGCTGGCGGAACTGCGCGGCGTGGAAGTGGCGTTAAAGCAGTGCTTTTTTGCCGACTGAGCGCGTCAGGCTAACGCGTTTCATTGAAAGCGGTGATGTGTCATACACATTCCTGCCGTTCCGCTGGATAAGATGTGAGCGGGCGTCCCCTGCCCTGGGATGCCCGACATCCAAAGTTAACAAGCCCATCACATTTCTCACTCTAACCACCGCCTCAGCAGCGGAAAACCGCCGCCTTTACTGCTACGGTTTAACAGAAGCTTATGCGGTGATTTTCAGCAGAGTATGAGGTTAATCCCTGTCACAACGGGTTTTTCCAGCTGCCCAGCGGAAGGGAAAAGCGGGAATATGACATTTTCCCCGTTCTGACGATATACTGTGGAATCAGAAAGTAATCATTGCGTTACGTTATTATTGCAGTTGATTAGAAACTGAGCTGGCGCACAGCCAACAATAAAAATTTTCTCAACGCCGCGATCTGACTCGATTCAGCCTCCGGTTCGCGCCGTTGAGGATATTAAGATTAAATCAGCAAACAGGGCGAATGATATGAAACTACGTAGGAAGCGTGTCAAACCTATTGCGCTTGATGACGTAACCATCATCGATGATGCGCGTTTACGCAAGGCGATTACCGCTGCGTCGTTAGGTAATGCGATGGAGTGGTTCGATTTCGGCGTGTATGGCTTTGTCGCCTACGCCTTAGGTAAAGTCTTTTTCCCCGGCGCCGATCCCGGCGTTCAGATGATCGCTGCGCTGGCGACCTTCTCCGTTCCCTTTTTAATCCGTCCGCTGGGCGGGCTGTTTTTCGGCATGCTGGGCGATAAGTATGGCCGCCAAAAAATCCTGTCGATTACTATTGTCATCATGTCGATCAGCACCTTCTGTATCGGTCTGATCCCTTCTTACGCCTCAATCGGCATCTGGGCGCCAGTGCTGCTGCTGCTGGCAAAGATGGCGCAGGGCTTCTCGGTCGGCGGCGAGTACACCGGCGCCTCGATTTTCGTGGCGGAATATTCTCCCGACCGTAAGCGCGGTTTTATGGGCAGCTGGCTCGATTTTGGCTCCATCGCCGGCTTCGTGCTGGGCGCGGGCGTGGTTGTACTCATCTCTACCATCGTCGGCGAAGAGAATTTTCTCTCATGGGGCTGGCGTCTGCCCTTCTTCCTGGCGCTGCCGTTAGGCATCGTCGGTCTCTATCTGCGCCATGCGCTGGAAGAGACGCCAGCGTTTCAACAGCATGTGGAAAAGCTGGAACAGGGCGATCGCGAAGGTCTGCGCGAAGGGCCGAAAGTCTCTTTCCGGGAAATCGCCACCAAGCACTGGAAAAGCCTGCTGGCCTGCGTCGGTCTGGTGATCGCGACCAACGTCACCTACTACATGCTGCTCACCTATATGCCGAGCTACCTGTCACATAATCTGCACTATCCTGAAGACCATGGCGTGCTGATTATCATCGCCATCATGATCGGCATGCTGTTCGTGCAGCCGGTGATGGGCCTGCTGAGCGACCGCTTTGGCCGTCGTCCGTTTGTGATTATCGGCAGCATCGCGCTGCTGGTGCTGGCGATCCCGGCCTTTATGCTGATTAACAGCAACGTGCTGGGGCTGATTTTCGCCGGTCTGCTGATGCTGGCGGTGATCCTGAACTCCTTTACCGGCGTGATGGCTTCTTCCCTGCCGGCGATGTTCCCGACTCATATCCGCTACAGCGCGCTGGCCAGCGCCTTTAACATTTCCGTGCTGATCGCCGGTCTGACGCCGACCGTCGCCGCCTGGCTGGTAGAGGCCTCTGACGACCTCTATATGCCCGCTTATTATCTGATGGTGATTGCGGTTATCGGCCTGATTACCGGCATCACGATGAAAGAAACCGCTAACAAGCCGCTGAAAGGCGCAACGCCAGCGGCGTCGGATATTGAAGAAGCGCGTGAAATCCTGCAAGAGCATCACGACAATATCGAACAGAAGATTGATGATATTACGGAAGAGATCGCGAAGCTGGAAGAGAAGCGCAAGCATCTGATTGAACAGCATCCGCGCATTAACGAGTAATAAAAAAAGCCCCTCAGCGAGGGGCTTTTTTTGGCTTATCTCCTAGCTTTGCGGCAACAGCTCCGTTTTAATCCAGCCCGCTTCGCGCTTATCGAACGACCTGTAAGCGGAAACCACGTCGCTGAGCGGTTCGACCTGAGTCAATACGTCGACCGGGTCGATGGCGCCCATCCGCACCAGCTCCAGCAGCTGCGGAATAATGGTGTGGTGGTTGCAGTTGCCCATGCGCATCGTCAGATTTTTGTTCATCGCCATGCCGATAGGGAACGTTTCCGCTTCCGGCGGATAAACGCCGATGATGCTCAGCGTGCCAGCCTTTTTCAGCGAGGCGATAGCCCACTCCAGCGCCTGGGTCGGCGCGTCGCCCGGCACCCAGTTACCATCGTCGACATGCTGATGCTCCGCGTTTTGCGGCGCCACCTGCGCCACTTCCTGACGGAACTTATCCGCCTCTTCATTGGCCTGCGCCGCCGCCGGGCCGCTGTGGGCATGCTGGCTGTCGACGCCTACGGCATCTATCGCGCAGTCAGCGCCGACGCCCCCGGTCAGCTTCTTAATCGTGGCGACGGGATCTTCTTTATCAAAGTTGATGGTAAAAGCGCCCTGACGGCGCGCCATCGCTAACCGATCCTCATGGCAGTCGATGGCGATAACGCGCGACGCGCCCATCAGCAGCGCGCTGGCGACGGCGAACTGTCCGACCGGCCCGGCACCGAAAACCGTTACGATATCGCCGCGCTCAATATCGGCCAGCTCGGCGCCGAACCAGGCGGTAGGAAAGATATCGCTGATCAGAATGGCCTGATCGTCGCTCACCTCAGGCGGCACTTTTATCAGCGTATTAGAGGCGAAAGGGATGCGCGCCTTTTCCGCCTGCAGGCCGTTGACCGGGCCGGTGGCTTCCGGTCCGCCGAAGAAACAGGTGCCCGCTTCCGGGCCGTTGGGATTGGCGTTATCGCACTGGGCGGTATTGCCTTCGCGGCAGGGAGGACAGTAGCCGCAGGAGACGGTGGAGCAGACGACTACCCGATCGCCGATATCGAAGTTGCGGACGTTATCGCCCAGCGCTTCCACAATTCCTACCCCTTCATGACCCAGGATGGTGCCCTGACGCATATTGCTGAAGGTACCGCGGATAAAGTGCAAATCGGTGCCGCAGATAGCCGAAGCGGTCAGCCTGACTATCGCGTCATCCGGGGTTTCAATGCGGGGTTCAGGAACATCGTCGAGGCGAATGTCGCCGACGCCATGCCAGACAAGAGCTTTCACAGGACCTCCGGTTACGCGTTGCGTTTCATCAGTGCGGGCCGCTGACGCGGCCCATGAGAAGGTAAGTTTAGAAACGATTCAGGCGATCAACAGGCGCAGCGGGACGAAAGCGCGCCTCATGGGCGCCCGATTGTTCCGAAAGTTGCCGTCTGGCTTGCAGGCCGATTACCGCCCACACTTACCTTTTAACCTTGAGGAGGAAGGCTATGCGGGTACACCACCTGAGCTGTGGTTCTATGTGTCCTTTTGGCGGCGCGCTATTTGACGGTTTCAGCAAAGGGCTGCATGCCCATCTGGTTTGCCACTGCTTACTGATCGAAACCGATCGTGACGGGTTGGTGCTGGTGGATACCGGCTTTGGCGAACAGGATCTGCGCCGTCACGATTCACGTATTGCGACCTTCTTCCGCCTGTTCAACAACATTCAGCGCCGCCCGGAACTCAGCGCGCTGGCTCAGGTGCAGCGTCTCGGTTTTCAGGCGCAGGATGTACGGCATATCGTCTTAACCCATCTCGATTTCGATCACGCCGGCGGGCTGACCGATTTTCCGCACGCGCAGGTGCATGTCATGCAGCAGGAGCTGGAAACCATTCGCCACCGCGACAGCTGGCTGCAACAGCGTCGCTATCGCCCCGCGCAGTGGCCTGCGCAGGCGCACTGGCAGTCTTACCAGGCGCAGGGCGATACCTGGCAGGGCTTTTCCGCCGTCAGCGCGCTAAACGGGCTGCCACCGGAACTTCTGCTGGTCCCGCTGCCGGGCCATACGCCGGGTCATGCGGGCGTGGCGATCCAGCAGCGCGACGGCTGGCTGTTGCACGGCGGTGATGCCTGGTTCTATCGTGGCGAAATGTATCAGCAGGAACGTCAATGCACGCCGGGGCTGCGCTTTTATCAATGGATGATGGCGGCGGACAACGCCGCGCGCCGCGAAAATCAGCAGCGGCTGCGTGCGCTATCGCTCAACCAACAGAACAATATCACTCTGTTTTGCAGTCACGACGCCAGGGAGCTGGAACGGATGCAGGCGCTGAGGCCATAAAAAACCCCGGCGGCGCCGGGGTAGGGAATGCAGTCATTAAGCATTGTGTTCAATGACGCGCTGCTGGCTTTCAATAGCGATTTTGCGCGGTTTCTCGCTTTCCGGGATCTCCTGATAAAGCGCGATTTCCAGCAGGCCGTTCTCCAGCCGCGCGCGCTCTACCTTCACATGCTGTGGCAGCGCGTAGCTGACGCTGAAGTTATGACGGCTGATGCCGCGATGCAGCCATCCGCTTTTTTCATCCTGCTGGCTCTGTTCTTCCGCGCGTTTGCCGCTGACGGTCAGCTGCCCGCCCGTTGCGCTGATCTCCAGCTCGCTCTCTTTCCAGCCCGGCACGCTGAGCGTAATAGCATAGTGGCTTTCATCCAGCCGTTTAATGTCGCAGGCTGGCGTGGTGCTGAGCGGCGCATCGCCGGTTAACTGGCTGAACAGCCGATCGATACGGTTAAAGCGATCGGAAAACAGGCTGTCGGTGACATCAGGGAAAAGGGAAAGAGTTTTAAATGCCATGAGTAACCTCCTGAAATCTCCACAACGTTGAGCCGTCAAAAGTTTAAACATGCAGGGAAGCGCCCTTCCCGAAACCGTATTTATGTACGCCCCTCGCCTTTTCAAGCGTGGTTAAAAATAATGATTTTTTATATTAAAAATAATGCGTCATAGCCTCGTGGAATATAGAACGGCGTTTCTGTTGCTTTAATGTTAACTAAAGACGCAAAGGCGGCCTGACGCGGTGTGTAGCCTGAAAACAGGGCAAGGTCAGCACGGGAAGTTTCCCCGTAAATAATAAAAGCGCGTACACTATGATGACTTTTTCACCTGTACAGCAAATCACTATGTCTGAATTTTCTTTGATTAATCGCCCAAGACGATTACGTAAAAGCGCCGCGCTGCGCGATATGTTCCAGGAAACCTCTCTGAGCCGCAACGATTTGGCTCTGCCGATCTTCGTTGAAGAAGGCGTGGATGAGTACAAAGCAATTGCCGCGATGCCGGGCGTCATGCGCATTCCCGAAAAACGTCTCGCCTGGGAGATCGAACGCATCGCTAAAGCGGGCATCCGTTCAGTGATGACCTTCGGCATTTCCCATCACACCGACGCCACCGGCAGCGACGCCTGGCAGGAAAACGGTCTGGTGGCGCGTATGTCGCGCATCTGTAAAGATGCGGTGCCGGAGATGATCGTCATGTCCGATACCTGTTTCTGCGAATATACCTCGCACGGCCACTGCGGCGTGCTGTGCGATCACGGCGTCGATAACGACGCCACGCTGATCAACCTCGGCAAGCAGGCGGTGGTCGCCGCACAGGCGGGCGCGGATTTTATCGCGCCGTCCGCCGCGATGGATGGACAGGTCGCCGCGATTCGCCGCGCGCTGGATGAAGCGGGCTTTACCGACACCGCCATCATGTCCTACTCCACCAAGTTCGCCTCTTCTTTCTACGGTCCGTTCCGCGAAGCGGCAGGCACCGCGCTGAAAGGCGATCGCAAAACCTATCAGATGAACCCGATGAACCGTCGTGAAGCGATCCGTGAATCGCTGATTGACGCCGCCGAGGGCGCGGATTCGCTGATGGTGAAACCGGCAGGCGCCTATCTGGACGTGCTGCGCGATATCCGCGAGCGCACCGAGCTGCCGCTGGCGGCTTATCAGGTCAGCGGCGAGTACGCGATGATCAAGTTCGCCGCTCAGGCAGGCGCGATCAACGAAGATGCGGTGATTCTGGAAAGCCTGGGCGCCATTAAGCGCGCCGGCGCAGACATTATCTTCAGCTACTTCGCGCTCGATCTGGCGGAACGCAACCTGCTGTAAGGTTTGCGGACGGCGCGGAAGACAGGCAATGCTCCGTGCCGGGCAATCCGACTGATAAGAAAATGATATAGCCCGCGCCTTCTCCGCCGCGGGCTTTTTTATACCTCGTCCCCTGCATGTGGCGTGGCAATCGCTTCGCTGCGCAAAAACTTCGCCAGCCAGATTTTACACCGCCTCTCACTGACACTAAGGTAACCATTACAGGTAATAAGCCTGTCAGGCTGCGTCCCGTTGCAAATGACCCTGAAGTTGTCGCTTTTCTGACCGATACTGTTACGGCAATTCAATAACTATAAAGTGTGAAAGGCTTTTTTATGAAAACACCAGAAATCCCTGCTAACGAACCTCAGCGCCTCGATGAACTTCATGCGCTGAGACTATTAAATACGCCTGCGGAAGAGCGATTCGATCGCCTGACGCGCCTGGCGAAAAGGCTGTTCAACGTGACCGCGTCGGTGGTAAGCCTGCTCGACGCCGATCACCAGTGGTTTAAATCGGGCGAAGGCGTCACCGCTAAGCAGACGCCGCGCGACATCTCCTTCTGCGGTCACGTAATTTTGCAGAATGACGTCATGATCGTGGAGGATGCGCGCAAAGATGAGCGTTTCTATGATAATCCGCTGGTGACCGGCGAACCACAAATCCGCTTTTACGCCGGTTGTCCGCTGCGCGCGCCCAACGGCTCGAAGGTCGGCACGCTCTGCATTCTCGACAGTCAGACGCGCGATTTTACCGCCGATGATATCCATGCCCTGCGTGATTTAGCCTCTATGGCGGAATCAGAGCTGGTCAGCTTCCAGGCGTCCACCTCTGACGAGCTGACGCAGATCTCCAACCGCCGCGGCTTTATGACGCTGGGCCAGATGCTGCTGAAAGAGTGCGCCCTGCGCCACTGTTTCGCCAGCCTGGCGTTCTTCGATCTCGATCGTTTTAAAGAGATTAACGATAACTTCGGCCATCGTGAAGGTGACCGCGCGCTGATGGATTTTGCTGACGCGCTAAAGATCAGCTTCAGACAATCCGCCCTGTTCGCCCGCCTCGGCGGTGATGAATTCGTCGTGCTGTTTATCGATATGGATCAGCAGCAGGCGGCGGAGCGGCTGGAGGCATTCCGCCACGAACTGGAACAGCATATGAAGCCGCTGCAACGCCGTTACCGTCTCGATTTTTCCGTCGGCACGGTAGGTTTCGATCCGGCGCAGCCGCAACCGCTCGCATCGCTGCTCAGCCACAGCGACGACATCATGTATCAGCATAAAAAAGCGCGCCGCAATTCGGGTTAATCCCGGCGGTAGCGGCGGCAAGCAAGGCATGATTCAGCCCGACACCTGAAGAATACAACGCTGCCAGTACGCCTCATCGCAAAGCACGCGATGCCAGCGCAGCAGCGCGGCAACGTCCAGCCGTTGCAGCGTCGCCTGCGCCGTTGGCGAAATCAGATGAGCGAAAGCCAGGGTCTGACGCGCGCGCGCCAGCGCGTCGCCTTCCGGCTGTAGCTGCTGCCACAACCGCGTCCGCTTTTCCGCCAGCGCTTGTGCCGTCAGTCGGGCGATATCGTCCGCGACATCGCTCAGGAAGCGTTGGGTATGCTGACAGAGCGTGTCGCCGGAAAGCTGCGGCGACTGTAATGCGAACAGGATGCCTTCACGATCGGCGGCCTGATGAAAGCTGCAACTCGCCACATAGCCTATCTGCTGCTCTACGCGCAGCCGCTGGAAAAAGAGCGGCTGGCAGATCAACGCCAACAGCCGCCACGCCAGCTGCGCTTCGCTATCGGGCTGCGTCAGCGGACAAAACAGCAGCAGCGCCGTATCGCCCTGCGTCTGACTCAGGTTGTGACGAGCGCCAGCGACAGGCTCATGCAGCAGCCAGCGGGACGCGGACGCTACCCGCCCCGGCAGCGTGCTCAGCAGCCGCGCCAAATCCTCGCGCAGCGCGGCGTCGCCGCCTGTCAGCGCCGCCTGCCACTCGATCTGATGTAAATCCTTTACGACCGGCTCCGCCATCAGCCAGCGCGGCAGCTGGTTTAACAGCCGACGCACCGGTATATCGCCGCGCGCCTGCTGTTGCTCCCGTCGCCAGGCGCTTTCGCTCTGCGCAGCGGCGGGGAACGATCGCAGCCGCGTCGCCATGGCGGCCAGCGCCGCGCGCATCTGTTGTGGATCGCCGCTCAGCTGTAACTGCCAGATTCCCTGACGTCGCTCGACGCTAAGCATCGCGCCCTGGTGCGTCAAGCTGGCCGCCAGCGCGCGCAGAGAAGCCTGCAAAGCATACCCAAGCGCATCGTTAATCGGCTTTTCCGGGCGCGGACGCAGGGTCAACACCGCAGGCGACTCGGCAGCGGCAGAAAGATGTAACAAAGGGGCTGACGCTGCGGGCAGCGCTGGAGACGCGGCAAGGGGCGGAAAGGGCGCGAAGCGAAAGCGCGGCGGCTGCGCGTTTAACGACGCGGGCGTAAAGGGGACGGAAATAAAATCGAAGCCTGCCGAACTTTGCGTCTCGCCTTCAAGCATTTCATCCAGCCACAGGCGGCTGACCTCCGCGGCCTGTAGCCGCGTCAGAAAGCCGCGCCACTGCGTGATAACCAGCTGAGGCGGCGGCGCAAAGCCGAACGCTTCTTCGCGCAGGCGGTCGAGCGCGCTTTTATCGGCGAAGCGCTGTTGCGCCAGCTCCGCATAATGTTCCAGCTGCGCAGCGCTTAGCCCGGCCGCCTGAGCCAGCCACGGCCGTAACGCCGCCTCCAGCCGCGCCGCCTGTTCAGGAGAGGTGTCGGCAGCGTCAAAGCAGACGGCGATCAGCGCCGCGCCGCCGCCGCGCCAGCACGTCTGCAAACTGACGCCGTCGCAGCACGCCTGCGCGCGCAATTGCGCCAGCAGGCCGCCCTCCGCTTCGTCGCTCAGCAGCTGCTGCAACAAGGCGCTCATGTTCGCGTCGCGCTCATGCCATTGGTTAAGGGCGAACGTCAGCCGCAGCTGCGTCGCGCCGGCGATACGCGCCTTCGCATCGCCCAAAGCCCGCAGGCGGGCGGGCGCCTGCGCAGCAAGAGGCTGCGCCGCAGGCAGCCGCGCGCCATAGCGTCGGGCGAGCTGCGCCAGCGCATCCAGCGGCTGCGGCCCCAGCAGCCAGAGCGTCATCGCCGCGGCGTGGTAGTATTGCTGATGAAAAGCGCACAGCGCCTGGCGCAGCGCAGCGAGGTCGTCGCCGAAGCTGATGCGATCGCCGACGTGAAAACGGTGCATGGCGGGCGGGCCGCTGAACAGATGGCGCTGCGCCACGCCGCTGAGCGTCTGCGCATCGCCGCGCAGCAGGCGATATTCGGCGTCAATCACCGCGACCTCCTGCGCCAGCGCCTCAGGCGCGAACAGCGGGTGCGTCAGCATATCCACCAATCGCGCCAGTCCCGGCTCCAGCCCGGCGGGCGCCAGGCTGAAAAAGAAGGCGGTGCGATCGGCATGCGTGGTGGCGTTAAGGCGCCCGCCCTGCGCCGGAATCCAGCTCATCAACCGCTGCGCGTCGCGATAATCGCGGCTGCCGCTAAACAGCAGATGTTCTAACAGGTGCGCCAGACCGGGCCAGCGCGCAGGTTCGTGGTCGCTGCCGCTGGCGACCCGGATCAGCGCGGCGGCCTCTGTCGCCTGCGGATCGTGCCGCAGCAGCACCGTCAGGCCGTTATCCAGCCGTAACGAGGCCGCCTGCGTCATCAGGCATTCGCCTTGAAGATCAGCTGAGAGTTAACGCGGTTGCGGAATTGCAGCTGGCTGATTTGCATCTGCGTGCAGTTAGCCTGTTCGCGCGCCGCGAGGATTTTGTCGTGATGCGGCGATTTGGCGCAGACCGGATCGGCGTTGTCCGCGTTGCCGGTCAGCATAAAGGCCTGACAGCGGCAGCCGCCGAAATCCTTCTCTTTTTCGTCGCAGGAACGGCACGGTTCCGGCATCCAGTCGAAGCCGCGATAGCGGTTGAAGCCGAACGAGTCGTACCAGATATGGTCCAGGCTCTGCTCCAGCACCGACGGGAACTGCACCGGCAGCTGGCGCGCGCTGTGGCACGGCAGCGCGGTGCCTTCCGGCGTCACGCTGAGGAAAATCGCGCCCCAGCCGCCCATGCAGCCTTTCGGTCGCTCTTCATAATAGTCGGGCGTAACGAACAGCAGATTGGTCAGACTGCCGCTGGCCGCCATACGTTCGCGGTACTGACCCACAACGGCTTCCGCACGCGCGATCTGTTCGCGCGTCGGCAGCAGCCCTTCGCGGTTCAGCTGCGCCCAGCCGTAAAATTGACAGGTCGCCAGCTCGACGTCGTCCGCCTCCAGCTCGATGCAGAGCTCGATGATACGGTCGATCTGATCGATATTGTGGCGATGCAGCACGAAGTTCAGCACCATCGGATAACCGTGCGCCTTTACCGCGCGCGCCATCTCCAGCTTCTGTCGGAATGCCTTCTCCGACCCGGCCAGCGCGGCGTTCAGCGTCTCATCGCTCGCCTGGAAGCTGATCTGAATATGGTCCAGACCGGCGTCGGCGAAGGTTTGCAGTTTTTTCTCGGTCAGCCCGATGCCAGAGGTGATCAGGTTGGTATAGAAACCGAGGCCGCGCGCGGCGGCGATCAGCTCAGGCAGATCTTTGCGCACCAGCGGCTCGCCGCCGGAAAAACCAATCTGCACGCTGCCCATAGCGCGCGCCTGGCGAAAGACGTCAATCCACTGTTCCGTGGTCAGCTCTTTCTCCTGCTGCGCGAAATCGAGCGGGTTGGAGCAATAAGGGCACTGCAACGGACAGCGGTAGGTCAGCTCCGCCAGCAGCCACAGCGGCGGATTAACGCCGGGTTTCCGTTCAGTCACGGAAGATGATCCACTTCTGTTCATAGGCTTTGCCAAAAAAATCGGTTACGTCAGCGCCCAGATCGGGCACGCCGGGGAAACGGGCGTTGAGCTCGGCGATGATATCGCCCAGCGTGCGCTTGCCGTCCACCAGCAGCAGGATTTCGGCGGCGCTGCCGTTCAGCCGCGCCATGCCCTCAGGGTAGAGAATGACGTGGCAGTTTTGCGCCTCTTCCCACTGCAGGCGAAAGCCGCGACGAAACAGCGGCGTTTGTGAAGCGTTAATATCCATTACACCAGTCTCGTTTTATGCCAGGCGAGGTCCGCCGTCACCGTATGGTAAGGCGGGCGTTTCAGATCATAGGCCATGGTCATGGCGTCGAGCATGCTCCACAGGATATCCAGCTTGAACTGTAAGATTTCCAGCATGCGCTGCTGTTTCTCAACCGTGTCGCAATATTCCAGCGCCAGCTGCAGGCCATGCTCCACATCGCGGTTAGCCTGTCCCAGACGGCTGCGGAAATAGTCGTAGCCTTCCGCTTCGATCCAGGGATAGTGCTGCGGCCAGCTGTCGAGACGCGCCTGATGAATCTGCGGCGCGAACAGTTCGGTTAGCGAGCTGCAGGCCGCTTCCTGCCAGTTGGCGCGACGGGCGAAGTTCACATAGGCGTCAACGGCGAAACGCACGCCGGGCAACACCAGCGCTTCCGATTCCACCACCTCGCGCTTCAGGCCGACCGCCTCGCCGAGCCGCAGCCAGGCTTCGATGCCGCCTTCGCTGCCGCCGTAGCCGTCATGATCGAGCATGCGCTGAATCCATTTGCGGCGCACTTCCGGGTGCGGGCAGTTGGCCATGATCGCCGCATCCTTCAGCGGAATATTGGTCTGGTAGTAAAAGCGGTTGGCGACCCAGCCCTGGATCTGCTCGCGCGTCGCCTTGCCGTTGTGCATCGCAATATGGTACGGATGATGAATATGGTAGTAAGCGCCTTTTGCGCGCAGCGCCTGTTCAAAGGCCTGCGGCGAAAGCGGCTGTGCCTGCGTCATGGTTATACCTCGATCAACATGCCATCCCAGCTCACTTCGATACCCTGCTGCGTCAGGCTCTGGCGCTCAGCGGACTCTTCATCCAGGATGGGATTGGTGTTGTTAATGTGAATCAGAATCTTACGTTCCGCCGGCAATGACGCCAGCAGCGCGGCCAGTCCCTGCTCTTCTGAGAGCGCAAGGTGGCCCATATCTTTACCGGTATTCAGCCCGACGCCGGTTGCCGCCAGCTCGTTGTCGCGCCACAGCGTGCCGTCGATCAGCAGACAGTCCGCCTTTTGCAGCCACGGCATCAGCGCCGCGTCCGGCTCGCCCAACCCCGGCGCATACAGCAGGCTTTTGCCGCTGCTGCCGTCTTCCACAAACAGCGCCACGTTATGACCCGGCAGCGGGCGGTTGCGGTACTGCGAATAAGGCGGCGCGTTGCTCAGCAGCGGAATGGCGGTAAAGCGCAGGCTTTGACAGACGCCGACGGTAAACGGGCTGTCCGGCACGATCGGGTGATGCACCAGGCCGCCGTTCCAGTGGGAAAGCATGGTGAATACCGGGAAGCCGGTGGTCAGATCCTGATGCACCTCTTCGGTACACCAGACCTGATGCGGACAGCCTTCACGTAAATTGAGTAAGCCCGCGCTGTGATCGATCTGGCTGTCGGTCAGGATAATGGCGCCGATGCCGGTGCCGCGCAGCACGTCGGGATTATTCAATTCAGGCGAAGCCAACAGCTGATGGCAGATATCGGGCGAGACATTGCACAATACCCAATCCTTGCCGTTGTCGCTGATGGCGATAGAGGATTGCGTCCGCCGCGAGGTTTTCATCGTGCCGTTACGCACGCCCTGACAGTTGTGACAATTGCAGTTCCATTGCGGGAACCCTCCGCCAGCTGCGGAGCCAAGAACTTTGATCTGCATGTGATGACCGGGAAAGGAGAAAAAAAACAGGCCCGCGACGAGCGCGGGCACAGGGATTAACGGTTGGAAATGTACAGAGTCACTTCCAGACCCAGACGTAAATCTTCAAATGCAGGTTTGATCCATGCAGACATTAGGCTTCTCCTCTTGGCGTTAAAATGACGGGGTTGTCACCATTAATTGCGGCAGGCAACCCGCAACTTGTCAAATATGAAAATTTGGCAGCGCAGATGTTGCTCTAATGTGACCTGGATCGCAACTTTTCTATTGACCCCACGTGCGCTTCAGCACCCGCAGCCAGTTACGCCAGGCCAGTTTTTCCAGACGTTTCTCATCAAAGCCAGCATCGGTTAACGCCTTGAAAAGTTTTGGCATTCCCGTTACGTCGCCAAGGCTTTCCGGCACGCTGATGCCGTCAAAATCAGATCCAAAGCCAACCCGATCTTCTCCCACTTTATCGATCAGCCAGCACAGGTGTTTAACAATTTCATGCAACGACGTGTCGGCATTGCGTTGTCCATCGGCGCGCAGAAAGGCGTTGCCAAAGTTAACGCCGACGAAACCGTCGCTGTGGGCGATAGCCGCCAGCTGCGCGTCGGTCAGGTTGCGCGGCTGCGCGCAGAGCGCGTGCGCGTTGGAGTGCGTCGCCACCAGCGGCGCATCGCTGATCTCCGCTGTTTGCCAGAAGGCCTTCTCATTCATATGCGAAAGATCGATCAGCAGCCGTTTGCGATTGCAGGCGCGAATCAGCGCTTTGCCCTCCTCCGTCATGCCGTCGCCGGTATCGGGCGAACCGGGAAAGCCGCCGTTAACGCCGACGCCGAAGCGGTTGGGCAGGTTCCAGAACGGCCCGATGCTGCGCAGGCCCAGCTGATAAAACGTGTCCAGCAGCGCCAGCTCCGGGTCGAGCATCTCGGCGCCTTCAATATGCATCACCAGCGCCAGCACATCCTGTTGCAGGCATTGCTCGATCTCCGCCGCCGTGCGGCACAGACGCGCCCGGCCCTGCGACGCGTCCGCCAGCTGCTGCAAAATCGCTATCTGCGCCTCGGCGATCGCCAGCGCGTCGTGCTGCGCCTGCACGCTGGCGAGATCCTGCTTGCGCTCGCCCGCCAGCCAGACGGCGGGCGGCACGAAGACGGCGAACAGGCCGCCGGCGAAGCCGCCCTGACGCATGCGCGGGTAATCAAGATGCCCGCGCTCAAGCCCGGCGAAAAAGGCCTGCGCCGGATTGTCCGCGTGGTTGACCCACAGACGCAGCAGCAGATCGTTGTGACCATCAAAAAAGGTTTGCGTTTTTATCATTTCAGCATCGCTATAGCCGTCATACTTCAGGCCGCAGATTCGTTGGCTGCGTTCGCTCACACCGGTCACTTACTTTTGTAAGCTCCCGGCGATTCACGCCCTTACCGCCTTCCTGCAACCTGAATTATTTAGGCTCTAAATCCTCTATCAGCGCCTGGTTAAACTTCTCCGGCGCCTCCATTTGCGGCGCGTGTCCCATGCCGTCAAACTCAACCAGGCGGGCGTGGGGAATGCGTTTCGCCGCTTCTTTCCCCAATACCTCATAATGCCCCAGCTGCGCTTTCACCGCCGGTGACGCGATATCGCTGCCGATGGCGGTGGTATCGGCGGTGCCGATAAACAGCGTGGTCGGGACACGCAGATCCGGCAGCTCGTAGTAAACCGGCTGACTGTAGATCATGTCGTAGATCAGCGCGGAGTTCCAGGCAACTTTCTTATGTCCCGGCCCGCTGTTCAGCCCGGCCAGCATATCGACCCATTTGTCATACTCCGGCTTCCAGTTGCCCGCATAGTAAGTCTGCTGCTCATACTTTTTGATCCCTTCCGCCGACAGCTTTAGCTCGCGCTGATACCACTCATCCACCGTGCGCCAGGGCGCGCCTTTCGCTTTCCAGTCCTCCAGACCGATCGGATTGACCATCACCAGCTTTTCCGTCTGCTGCGGATACATCAGCGCATAACGCGTCGCCAGCATGCCGCCGGTGGAGTGGCCGATAACAATCGCTTTTTCCACGCCCAGACTCTTGAGCAGCTGATGTGTGTTGCTGGCGAGCTGCTGGAAGCTGTACTGATAGCTGTCAGGCTTGGTAGAGGTACAGAAGCCCACCTGATCGGGCGCAATGACGCGGTATCCCTGCTGGCTCAGCGCACGGATAGTGCTTTCCCAGGTGGCGCCGCAGAAGTTTTTGCCGTGCATCAATACCGCCACATGCCCGTTAGCCTGACCGACCGGCTTCACATCCATATAGCCCATGCTGAGCGACTGCTGCTGAGAGGAAAAGGTGAAATGCTGAAGCGGATAAGGCATAGGAAAGCCTTCCAGCTGCTCGCCGTAAGAGGCGGCCGACGCATTCCCCGCCGCCAGCATCAGCGCCAACGCGCCGGCCAGGGAGGTGAGCTTGTTCATTAGTCTGCTCCTGTTTTAAGTGAGCCGCCTGATGCGGCAGGAAACAATAACCTGTACGGCAAAAATATAAGCGTAATCAGGCGGCTCCGGGAGCAGAGTCAGGTAAAAGCAGGTAAAGCGCGCGTATTAAAAGGTAAAGCGGTAGCCCGCGCTGAACTGTCGCTGATTAAACTGGTGACCGGTGGTGCTGTCTCCTTCAAGGTAAAACAGGTGCTGCCCGGCGACCTGCGTGCTGACGCCCAGCCCGTTATTCCAGCCGTTGCCGCGGAAACTGTGGCGCTCCGGCGAGCCGTTCAGACGATAGCCGGTGTCGCCTTTGAATTCCCGCACCACGCCGCTTTTCAGGTAGAGATTCAGCTGGCGCGCCTCCTGCGTGATTTGATAGCCGAGCAGCGCGCTGGCGCGTCCCAACAGCGAATCGTAGCCGTCGAGGTCGATGCGCAGGCCATTTGATGCGCGTAGCGTATCCCCCTGCTGATGGCTCCAGGCAAGCTGCAACTGCGGCTCCAGATAAAAGCCCTGTTCCGCCTGCGTCAGAGCGAAGCGTTTGCCGCTCTCCAGCGACAGGTTGTAGTTATTCGCCGCGCCATAGCCGCTGACGCCCTGTCCCTGCGAATCCCTGACGTTGAAGCCGCTTTTCATGCGTGAATATTTCACCACGCCGTCAAACCACAGGCCGCTGTCGGTCATCGCAGTGAGATAAAAACCCGCATGGCTGGAAGTTTGGTCGCCGCTGCCGCTGGCGTAATGAGCGTTGCCGTGAGTGACGCCCATAAAGGCACCCGCTACGACCGGCAGATCCGGCCTTAACTGTCGGTCGACGCCGAACTGCATGCCGGAATAGCTCAGGCTGAAATCGCTCAGTTTGCCGCTGGCGAAGCTGTCAAAGCGTCCGCCGATGCCTCTCACCCAGCCGTCGCCGAGCGACTGCTTCTGGCGCAGGTCGCCAAAGCGCTGCAACAGCGATTGCATCTCCGCATAGTTCATCAGATAGCTGATATTCAGGAAATTAGCGCCCGCATCCGCCGCGTTGGTGATATCTGGCCTGTCGGGAGGCGTGATGGGTGTCGGTGTCGGTGTCGGTGTCGGCGTCGGTTCCGGTGTCGGTTCCGGCGTAGGCTCCGGTGTCGGTTCCGGCGTCGGTTCAGGATCGGCCCCGGCGGGATCGTCGACTGCACCAGCGGCATAAAGCTGCCAGTCGCCGCCCGCTTTACGCAGGTCATAAAGATAACCGCCCAGTTCCACCCTGCCCCTGTCCGGCGATAAAGCGAAATTCGCCTGACCATCCGGGGTTTCCACCAGCGTCAGCACCTCTTGCCCGGTAGTGCGCATATCGCCCCGATTGCGCACCAGCAGCGTATGATTGCCCGCGCTGCTGCCGGTAACCACCAGCTTATCGCTGTTCAGCGCGACGATATCCGTTTTCATCGCAAAAGTACCGCTGCCTGCCAGTTCCCCGACCGTCAGCCGCGTGCCGACCACGTCATTTGCGAAGTCGACCGTACTGTCGTTCAGCGTCAGGCTATCTACCACGGAGTCGGCCACCATGCTCCAGCGGCTCTGATCCATCTTCATATCCAGTATGGCGCCGTTGGCGCTGTCGCTGAAGGCAACGCCGGTAAGCTGTGAACCTGACGCCATATCCAGCGCAATGGCGCCGCCTGTCGCCCGTACGCTGCCGACAATATCCGCCTGTCCATTTAAGGTAATGCGACCGGCGCCAGCCTCCTCGCTTCCCTCTGTGCCCAGCGCTATTTCCAGCGGCGAAGCCATACGAATCACCGTCTTGCCGGTAAGCGCGATTTCACTGTCAGACATGGCATAAGCGCCCGTTGTGGCGGTATTACCAACGATGGAAAGGTTATCGCCCATAATATTACCGCCGCCAAATGCCCAAAGCGCGATGGTGCCGTCAGTATCACTGATGGCGTGAATATCGGCATAAGAGAGATTGACGTTGGCGCCTGCAAACTGCGCTGATACCGCATAGGTGCCGCCGGAAACAATCGTGTTACGCTGCGTCGGGCTGCCGTTGAAGTGAATGGCGGCGGTGCTGCCCATGGCGACCAGCGCGCCGCTTTTTTCCGTATAGAGAGCGCTGCCAGGGCCAATGTTCGCCACGCCCTGCCCATTCACCCTGATTGCATTGGCGAGTTCGCCGCCTGCGGTGCGGACCTCCAGCGCCTCTGCCGTCAACTCGCCCAGCGTCCAGATACCAATAGCCGCCTCGCCCTGGGTTGTTATAATGCTCTGTTTTCCTAAATCGACAACGGAGTTAGGTTGAATATTAATACCCGGGGCAGCGTTCCCGGCGGTCTCAATATAGAGTTGATTCGCCTTCAGGCTGGCTGGCGTATTTAGTCCGTTATATTCCATGCCGGAAATGAATATGCCGCTGGCCTGATTGCCATTCGTCTGAATATAGCTGTTATTTCCTAAATCAGCCTGCGAGCCAGCATGGTAAATGTATAACCCCGTCGCTAAGTCGTGCGTAATAATCGATAACGCATCGGCTTCCAGCGTCGAAGCGCGACTAAGAGCAATGCCATTTCCCCATCCTAAATTGGTGGTTAATTCAATGCGGCTTGCATGGCCTAAATTCAGCGACACATTGCGCGCATCCGCTTCAATGCCATTGATCCCGTTCGCCGTTATTCTCAGCTGGTTCGCCTGCAACTGCGCATTATTGCCTTGCAGCCTGATGCCTCTTGCCATCGGTCCATCTACATTAATCGTCACGCTATCGCCCAATGTCAGCGTGCTGTCGCTGGCACCAGCAGCGTTGCAGATGCCGCAAAGGTGCTTTTCGCTGCCCGCTACCGTCACGCTGTCTCCGGGAGACAGTTGCAGCGTCGCCTCTTTTCCAACGGTAATTGAGCCATACTCTGTGGCCTGAACGATAAAAGGCGTAAATAACATCAACGGGAGCGACAAGGCGCCGGTAAAGGCAAGTCTGCGTTGAATAAACGCACTGAGCGGATTAAGCCGGTACAGAAGCGGTATGGTGGCGTTGCGATTTTCCATATAAAAGCAGTTTCCTTTCGCTATGAATAAACTCCATGCCGGTTATCCACGCACGGAGAATTACTCCTTTTTCCGGCGTCGATAAATGGCCTTTAACAGGAAAATAGCAGCGGTATTAAAATAAACTCTGAATAGTTGGCATTTATTAATAAATCGATAAGAATTATCGGCGCTGCCAGCGATCGGTTAAGAAATTCAGGAAAAGATTCAGAAAACATAATTTCTTCAAACGCGCAGCGTGGAAAATATTACGTTGCTGAAGAGAGATTTTTATCTCTGTCTGCCAGCGGCGGGCAGGTCTTCTACACTTAATTGATTCCACAGCGCAAGGAGAACGACAATGAATGAACAATTACGTCAGGCGGCTTCAGAATTAGGGGAATGGCTTACCGAGGCCGGGGTTAAGTTGGCGACGGCGGAATCCTGCACCGGCGGGCTGGTCAGCATGGCGATGTGTTCCGCCAGCAGCAGCGCGGACTATTTCAGCAGCGGCTTCGTGACCTATACCAATGACGCCAAAATGCGTCTGCTAAAGGTCGATCAGCGGACGCTGGAGAAATACACCGCCGTCAGCCAGGCGACGGCGCGTGAGATGGCGGCTGGCGCAAAAGCGCAGTCCGGTGAATCGGTCAGCCTGTCGGTGACCGGCTATGCCGGTCCTGACGACGGCCCGGACGGCACCCCGGCAGGCACTATCTGGTTTGGCTGGGGGTTTCCCAACGGTACGATAAAGGCGGAGATAAAGCATTTCAGCGGCGACAGCGAATCAGTAATCAATCAGGCGGCGCTGTTTACCCTTACCCGTCTGAAAGAGCTGCTTCAGGAAAATAACTAGGCTCATAAAAAAACGGGTTTCGGCATAAGCCAGAAACCCGTTCTTACCGCCAAGGCCGATTATACGTGGCGCAGCGTTTCAGTCAGTCCTGGCACCAGAATCACCTTGCGGCACTCTTCTTCGCGTTTTTCAAAGATCTTGTACGCCTCCTCCGCTCGCTCCAGCGGCATATGATGTGTAATAATCTCTTCGGGTTTAATCAGCCCCTGCTCAATCAGGTCCAGCAACTCCGGCAGGTAAGCCTGAACGTGCGTCTGCCCCATTTTAAAGGTCAGCCCTTTATCAAAGGCGTCGCCAAACAGGAAGCCGTGGATAAAACCTGCATACACGCCCGGCACGCTGACGATGCCGCCGCGCCTTACCGCCGCGATGCACTGACGCAGCGCTTTGCCGCTGCTGCCCTCCAGCTTCAGGTTGGTCATCACGGTTTCGGTCAGGCTGCCTTTCGCTTCAAAGCCGACCGCATCGACAACTGCGTCAACGCCGCGATGGTTAACGGTGTTTTCAATGATAAAGGCCGCCGGATCGTCATTTTCATCAAAGTTGATGGGAATAACGTCGTAGCGCTCCTGCGCAAAGGCGAGTCGATAGGGATGGTGATCCACCATGAAGATTTTTTCCGCGCCCAGCATACGCGCGCAGGCGGCGGTCAACAGTCCCACCGGACCGGCGCCGAAAATCGCCAGGCTGCTGCCTTTGGTTACCTGTGCGTTTTTCACCGCCTGCCAGGCGGTAGGCAGGATATCAGAGAGGAACAGCACTTTATCGTCCGCCAGGATCTGCGGTACTTTAAACGGTCCGGTGTTCGCTTTCGGCACGCGTACATATTCCGCCTGTCCGCCCGGCACGCCGCCATACAGTGCGCTGAAGCCAAACAGCGCCGCCGGAGAAGTGATCTGTTTCTTATTCAGGATCGCCCCACGGCCGGGATTGGTCGTCTCACAGGCGGCAAACTCTTGCAAGCGACAAAAGAAACAGTCGCCGCAGGCGATAACAAAAGGCACCACTACGCGATCCCCTTTCTGCACCGCCGTCACTGCGGATCCCGCTTCCACCACTTCCCCCATAAACTCATGGCCAAAGATATCCCCATGAGAGGTGCCAGGAATTTTGCCGCGATAGAGATGCAGATCGGAACCGCAAATAGCGGTAGCGGTAACGCGTAGAATGATGTCATCCGGCGCTTCCAGGCCAGGATCGGGAACATTATCAACTTTGACACGATGGGGGCCATGATAAGTCAGTGCTTTCATTGCCTTTCTCCATGTTGGGGATAAATGAGATGACCATCTCCTGATAAGCGCCGTTTAAAAAAAACCCGCATCAAGCGGGGTGCGCATCTGCGCCAACACCAGGGAATTTCTATATTAAAAGTTAGTATCTCTTGAGAATTGCGCAAGCGAAGCAAAGCGAAACATACGCTTAACGTCGTGGTCAGTAATCGAGGAAGGCATCGCATTAAGCGCTAAGCCCGCGCCATGCAAGGGATGCGGGAAGCGAAGAGAAAAAAAAGGCGATGCAAAAATTAGGGACAGCGCACCGCCTTCGTTCGGAACCTTAATAAATTGTTTAACATCTTGAAATTGACCGGTCACATCAGGCGCGATGCACTCTGCCGGGCGTTACGCTGCTTTAACCGTAACGCGACGTTAATAGACGGCCTGGTTAACAAAGTGCTTACTTTTTTTTGGCCGGTGATGCTCTGAAATCAGCAGGGATTTATAGAAAAAATCGCCGAGGCAGCTGAACGCGCGTGCATTCATCTTTTTCAATCCTAAATTCATTAATACTTTACGCTTATGCGCGGAAACGGTTTTCACGGAAATGTTCATCAGTCGCGCAACCATGCCCGGAGGGATACCCCGCAACAGATACTGCAATACCTTCCGCTGCTGTATGGTCAGCAGAAACTCCAGAGGCTTTGCGCCAGCCTTTTCTTCATCCAGTGCGGCCAGCAATCCCTGGGCGTCAACTTTTCGCGCTATGACGCCCTGCACAAGACCGCTCAAATCGTTTTTATAGAACAGTTCGTCAGTAATAAAGAAGATGCGTAATGACCGCCCCTCCAGCCGGGAGAAAAGCTGACGCAGCCGTTTTCTCTCACTGGTATCGACAATCAGGGTAAATTCCTCATTCGGATCGTCAGGAAGCGCTTTTTCAGGATGATAAAAAAAATCCCAGGTCTCGTGGCCGGCCGACTGCAGCAGAGCCGCAGCGCCCTGTGCAAAAAAGAAATTGTCAGAACATAAAATGATTTTCATAAGACTTTAACATCCTTACCTGGAGTAATTATGTTTGCACGCCAATCATCTTTTTCTGGACAGGAGCAACCGGCGAATTGTCGGCTGTGTCACATTTAACTGCCGTGCTGAAAGAGGTCAGCATTTATCTACCGCTATTATTTTTGCCGGCGAAATTAGCGCCGTCGGTGCCGTTTGTTTATTCCATGGTTTGGTGTTTATCCGGCTCATTTATTGAGTCGTTTCTGTTTATCAACCTCTCTTTTGCCACTTCCCGGTTTATTTCAAATTTATACCCATATGGTTTACTGTGAATGGAAAGAATCTAAACCGTCTAAAAAAAGCAAACAATGTTAACTGGATTAAATAATATCCTTAAAAAATTAATTAGCGCATAAGAGGAATAATGGACATCTTATTGTGTCAATTTTTAAGGAGATAAGATTCTACATTTTCGATATAAATGCATAAAAATCAAAATCTTAAATTACTTCTCCAACGTATTTTCAGGGAGTCCGCAGGCGAAAACCTTAAATCCTCTCACGCCATATTGTTAAGGGAAAACTATCCTTTTCAGCCTATGCAGCAACGATAGCGTTGTTTTTTAACCCTGGTGCATCGAATTTTACTCAACGTTTGCGCCGACATAGGGAAAGTTTTCCTCACCTGAACAGCCGGTTAATCTTTGCTTTCTGAAATAGCGCTTAAAATGGTCGCTTATAAACGTATTGCTATCTCTATATAAGCGATGAAAAGCATGCAAGTTTTAATCAAAACATGATAGGGTTTAAAACATTAAGAGACGTAAAGTTGACTTAGCAATCAGGATGTAGCCATGCAACCGGTCTATATTATTAATGATGTAATTTACTTTTGCCCTGAAAAAAAGAAACTCTCTATTCGCAGAGTTGAAACAAAGGAAATTACCTTAACGCAGCCTGCCGCGAGATGCCTTGAAATCTTGCTTAAAACCGATGGTATAGTTTTACAGAAAGAGCTTTATGATTTTGCCTGGGGGGAAAATGGTCGTAACGTTTCGCCCAATACGCTGTATCAAAATATCTCGCTTATTCGGCGCGGCCTTAATCAACTGCAGCCTGAAGCTGGCCGCTGGGTTATTACGGTGCCGCGCAAAGGGTTCAAAATTGAACAGTCTATTACTCTGGTGCACAGCGACGACGAATCGCCACCACAGCCTGAGCCAACCGAAGCCGTTAAACGTTTACCTGGCGAGACTGATGCGTTTAGTGCTCTGTCTCCGCTGCTTAAGCCATGTTTACTGGTATTGCCGATCGCTTTACTGTTGCTCTTTATTTTCTTCATCCTTCCGGTTAACACCGATGTTCAGACAACAATTAACAACTACCATAAGCTGGAAGATATAGGAGAGTGTCAGCTGTACGTTTATAAAGAGAAAAAAGTGCCGCTGGAAGCAGTCAATAACATGGTGCATAATTACATTGACTGTCTACATTATCCCTATGTCTATATTGTTCACAACCAGCCGGCGAAAAACATTGTACTTGTTTCCTGCCAAAATCCGCTGACTCATGATGAATCTGCCTGCCCCTCCTTGTAGCGAAGGAGAGGGGCATGAAATATAAAACGCTTGTTTTCGCAGGCCTGCTGGCTTTTATTCTCTTTTTTGTCATCTTTCTCCCGTAGTCAGGGGGAGCAGACATTTTTCCTGCCTGTCAGTAAAGATCACTATCTGTTCACCTCGAAAGCGGTGATCCCCGCCGCGTTTGTTAAAGCGGACGGCGCTGTTCTGTGCCTGACGTCGCGCCAGGGTTTCGCCAGCCACGGCCTGCCCTGCACGTGACAGGAGGCGCGGACCGACGTATGTTTTCTACAGCGCCTGCGCGCAGGCCCAGGCGGAACTCCACGCCCACTGGAAGTTATAGCCGCCAAGCCAGCCGGTGACGTCTACCACCTCGCCGATAAAATAAAGCCCCGGCACGTCGCGCGCTTCCATGGTTTTTGAAGAGAGCTGGGTCGTGTCGACGCCGCCCAGCGTCACCTCCGCCGTGCGGTAGCCTTCTGTGCCGTTAGGCTGGATGCGCCAGTGGTGCAGCGTTTCGGTCAGCTCGCGCTGCTGTTTGCCGTTAAGCTGCTTTAACGTCACTTCCGGCACCACGCCCAACGCCTGCAATACCTCTACCAGCCGTTTCGGCAGCGGCTTCGCCAGGGTATTTTTCAGGCTCTGGTTCGGGCGCGCCTCGCGTTCCTCATTAATAAAGGCATCGAGATCCTGTTCGGGTGACAGGTTGATGGTGACATATTCGCCCGGCTGCCAGTAGCTGGAGATTTGCAGCACCGACGGCCCGGAAAGGCCGCGGTGCGTAAACAGCATCGCCTCTTTGAAGCGCGTGCCGTCGGCCGCCTCAATCACCGTCGGCAGCGATACGCCCGACAGGGTTTGTAACTGCTCCAGCAGTGGCTTGTGCAGGGTAAAAGGCACCAGCGCAGCGCGCGTCGGGTGGATACGCAGGCCGAACTGCTCCGCCAGCCGATAGCCGAACGGCGAGGCGCCCAGGCCCGGCATCGACAGGCCGCCGCTGGCGATCACCAGCTTTTCCGCCTGCGCTTCCGCGCCGTTGAGCTGTACGCGATAGCCCGCCTCATCGCGGCTAACCGCGATCACTTCGCTGCGCAGACGCAGCGTGACCTGTCCCTTTTCGCATTCCGCCATCAGCAGGTCGACGATCTGCTGCGCTGAATCGTCGCAGAACAGCTGGCCCAGCGTTTTTTCGTGGTAAGCGATGCCATACTGGTTCACCAGGCCGATAAAGTCCCACTGCGTGTAGCGCGCCAGCGCTGATTTGCAGAAATGGGGGTTATGCGACAGGTAGGCGGCAGGCTCGGTATAGAGATTGGTGAAATTGCAGCGGCCGCCGCCGGACATCAGTATTTTTCGGCCCGGTTTTTTGCCGTTATCAATCAGCAATACCCGGCGGCCACGCTGCCCGGCCTGCGCTGCGCAAAACAGCCCGGCGGCCCCTGCGCCTATAATGATAACGTCATACTTTTCCACTGCTCACTCCTGCCTGGCGGCCAAAACCGCGATTGTAATGTGTTGCCGACATCCGGGCCAGCGTAACAAGAAATTCCGTAAAGTAACATAATGTAACTAACGGATTTCCTGGCATTTTTCCTGCCTGATGACCGGCGTTTTACACTTTTATGGCAAAAAAAAGCTATATTTTTCTTTCCCCCGGCGCGGTTTGTCGCTGATAATGCGCCGCGTTCATGTCCCCGAAAATGGCGTAACGCTTATGCTACATCTATTTGCTGGTCTCGATTTTAATACCGGCCTGTTATTAGTACTTGCTCTGCTGTTCGTGCTGTTTTATGAAGCCATTAACGGTTTTCATGACACCGCTAACGCAGTAGCGACCGTGATTTACACGCGTGCGATGCGCGCGCAGCTGGCCGTTGTGATGGCCGGGGTGTTTAACTTTTTTGGTGTGTTGTTAGGTGGTTTAAGCGTTGCTTATGCCATTGTTCATCTGCTTCCAACCGACCTGCTGTTGAATGTCGGTTCGGCGCACGGGTTGGCTATGGTCTTCTCCATGCTGCTCGCCGCAATTATCTGGAACCTGGGAACCTGGTATTTTGGTCTGCCTGCGTCCAGCTCCCATACGCTGATTGGCGCTATCATCGGTATCGGCCTGACCAATGCGCTGCTTACCGGCACCTCCGTGGTGGATGCGCTCAATATCCCCAAGGTGATCAATATCTTCGCGTCGCTGATCCTTTCGCCGATTATCGGCCTGGTGGTAGCGGGCGGATTGATTTTCCTGCTGCGTCGTTACTGGAGCGGCACGAAAAAACGTCGTCGTATTCATATGACGCCGGCCGATCGCGAGAAAGAAGACGGCAAGAAGAAGCCGCCGTTCTGGACGCGTATCGCGCTGATCGTTTCCGCTATTGGCGTAAGCTACTCGCACGGCGCCAATGACGGCCAGAAAGGCATTGGCTTGATCATGCTGGTGCTGATCGGCGTCGCGCCTGCCGGTTTCGTGATCAATATGAACGCTTCCGGCTATGACATCACGCGCACCCGCGATGCGGTCAACCATCTGGAGCAGTATTATCAGCAGCATGGCGACACGCTGCAGCATATTGTCCAGCTGGCGCCGCCTGCCCTGCCGACGCCGGAAGAAGCGGCGGGCGCGCCGCATGAGTTCCATTGCGACAGCGCACGCGCCATGATGGCGATTAACCGTACCCAGGCGATGCTGAATAATCTGTCGGGCTACGATGCGCTTAGCGTGGAGCAGCGCAGCCATCTGCGTCGTCTGTTGCTGTGCATCTCCGATACGGCAGAGAAAGCGGCCAAGATGCCGGAAGTTTCCGCGGAAGATAAACGCTTCCTCGGCAAGCTGAAGGGCGATCTGCTGAATACGGTTGAGTACGCGCCGGTCTGGATTATCGTAGCGGTCGCGCTGGCGCTCTCACTGGGCACGATGGTCGGCTGGCGTCGCGTCGCCACTACCATCGGCGAGAAGATTGGCAAGAAAGGCATGACCTACGGCCAGGGGATGTCCGCTCAGGTGACGGCGGCCGTTTCTATCGGCGTCGCCAGCTATACCGGGATGCCGGTTTCCACGACGCACATCTTGTCGTCATCGGTGGCTGGCACCATGCTGGTCGACGGCGGCGGCGTTCAGAGTCGCACGATTAAGAATATCGCGCTGGCCTGGGTCTTCACACTGCCGATCTCCATTCTGCTTTCCGGCTCCCTGTACTGGGTCGCCCTGAAGTTTATCTGACGACGCGACGGGCCGGTGAAAACCGGCCCGTTTTCTTTTCCCGCCACCCTTTCCTGCCGTCAGAAGCTCGCCTCTAGTGCCAAATCGCCAGGCCTACCAGACTAATCGCCACCATCGCGCAGAGCGAGCTAGTAAGAACGAACTGTCCGCGTACCCGTTCGCAGCGGCGGATAAATTCTTCGTCATGATGATCCAGATAGTGCCGCTTCCAGATATACCGAACCAGCCGCACCTGTTTGCTCGGCTGGCCGTGCGCGGTGAAAAATCCTCCGCCGTCCACGTACTGGTAGAGCAAAGGATCGCATCCGCGCAGCACAATCAGTAGCGCACGCAGCGATGAAAAATAGCGTGCCATGTTGATTAAACAGACAACGCATAAAGCCCAGAAAAGCGCGACGGTGCTAATCATGTTCCCCCTCCCGGCTTACGACCGCGGCAGCGCGTTGCAGCGGGAATACGCTCCACACGCCCCACGATAACTTGCCTGCCACTAATGAACCGGACTGATTTGTTTTTTTACTGAAGAAAGCGCGGCATCATACCGGAGTATGATCGTTATGATTCAGTGTAGGAGATGTGATGAAAAATTTTCCAGCCGCTGTTTTCATTCGATGTGAAAAGCGAGTAAAACACTCCTTGATCCGGGTCGCAAAGCAGGCGCGCCGGAGACACTTTTGTTAATAACTGGCGCTATACTGACATTATGTGACACATGGAAGGAGTACCGTCATGGCTTATAAACATATTCTGATTGCCGTTGATCTCTCACCGGAAAGCAAACTGCTGGTCGAAAAGGCGGTTTCCCTGGCGCGCCCGTACGACGCCAAAATCTCCCTGATTCATGTCGACGTGAATTATTCCGACCTTTATACCGGTCTGATTGACGTTAATCTCGGCGATATGCAGAAGCGTATATCGGAAGAAACGCATCATGCGCTGACGGAGCTGTCGCAGGGTGCGGGCTATCCGGTGAGCGAGACGCTGAGCGGCAGCGGCGATCTGGCGCAGGTGCTGGTTGAGGCGATCAAGAAGTATGATGTGGATCTGGTGGTGTGCGGCCATCATCAGGATTTCTGGAGCAAGCTGATGTCTTCGGCGCGCCAGCTGATTAATACGGTGCATATCGATATGTTGATTGTGCCGCTGCGCGATGAGGATGATGAGTAAAGTCTGACGCGGCGCGTTAATCATAAGAAGGGGCGATGAGGTCGCCCCTTTTTTATTGGCTGCGGGATGGGTTGACAGGCGGTTAGGGAAAACCGGGGTGGCTTCTGGTTGTTCCGCGCCCCGCCGGAAGCCCTGGCCTATCGTAGAGACGCAAGATGTTATCCAGAGGATGCTGCTGGGGACAGTGTTTAGTGGGTGGTCGGTGGTCGGTTGACGCTGCCGTTTGGCGGGGTAGCGCCTGGTCGTTCTGCGCCCGCGCCGGAAGCCCTGGCCGGTCGTAAAGACGCAAGATGTCATCCCTGACAGCTCGGCCCGCGCCTTCCCTGGCGCGGGACGCTTTACTTTCGGCCAGGGCTCCCGTCGCCTCCGGCTTTTGAGTTGTCTGTAAGTCAAAACGGTGCGGCTTTGGGCGGCTCTGCTGCTTCTGGCTTTTGAGCCGCCTGTAAGGACAAAACGGTGCGGCTTTTGGCGGCTCTGCTGCTTCTGGCTTTTGAGCCGCCTGTAAGGATAAAACGGTGGGCTTTTGGCGCTTCCGTTAATCCGCCAGCGGCGG
>OKNF01000063.1_pt1 | contig 33711 bp, 31 predicted proteins | sample 1613121 | NCBI WGS metagenome assembly OKNF01 (sample SAMN04436838, study PRJEB24849) | human gut metagenome | biome: human gut; feature: NICU; material: stool | host: Homo sapiens | place: USA: Saint Louis, MO | collected 2011-09-08
TAATCACTTGAATCATATCTAAAGAGGCTAAGGATAATCTAAAGTTGGATTTAGTTGTCATGTACTTATCCAATCAATTATTGTTCCCTAGCCTCTTAATATGATTAAAACTATCTGTTATTTACTACCATCTTGATCATCATCGTCTTTTCTAGATTTTTTTGCCAAACCGAAGATAGCCAATACTATTGCTACTGCTACTATAAAACCGTTGCTTACAACTCCATCTTCTCCTTTAGTCGGTTGTTTAACGACTTTATCTTGTAAACGATTTTGATGAAGTAAATCGAGGTTGTTTGAGTGATTATCAGCTTGATTACTTTGTGTTTCATTGTGTTGTTCTGAATCAGTATAACCTCTTTGTTCTTGTAAATCATAATCTTTTCCAGTTTTATTAAGCATATTCGTATTTTTTGATTGAGTCACGATTGTATCTTCAGACAAGCTATCACCAATAAATTGACTTTCACTATTTATAGGAGATTGAGAAGTGAAAGTTTCAGATGTACTCATTGATGTGGACGTGCTTGATGAATCTGAAATGCTTGTACTTGTTGAGCCACTTACCGATGTACTGGCGCTGTTTGACTCACTTACACTCTTTGATGTAGATGCACTATCGGATGTTGATGTTCTTGTTGAGTCTGAAACGCTCGTACTTATCGAGTCACTTAATGATGTACTTTCACTGTTTGACTCACTCTCACTCGTTGATGTGGATGCACTTTCTGATGTCGACGTGCTTGTTGAATCTGAAATGCTTGTACTTGTTGAATCACTTAATGACGTACTTGCGCTATTGGAGTCACTCTCACTTGCTGACGTTGACGCACTATCTGATGTTGACGTACTCGTTGAGTCTGAAAGACTTGTGCTTATCGACTCACTCAATGACGTACTTGTACTGTTTGAGTCACTCTCACTCGTTGATGTTGATGTACTGTCTGATGTGGACACACTCGTTGAGTCTGAAAGACTCGTACTTGTCGATTCACTTAATGACGTACTTGCGCTATTGGAGTCACTTACGCTCGTTGATGTTGACGCACTGTCCGATGTCGACGTGCTTGTTGAATCTGAAACGCTTGTACTTGATGATCCACTTAATGACGTACTTTCACTTGTTGATTCACTCTCGCTTGCTGACTCTGACGCACTATCTGGTGAATCAACCCTATTTTGACGCGCGTCTTGTTTCCGGCGTTCGCTCAGATGCAGGATGACCGGCCGCGTTTACGTCATAACTTTTATAAAATGCTGTCTATCATGAGCCTGCTGAACTTCGTTGCGCTGCTGGGCATGATTGGCGTCGCGCATAATCTGGTATTGAGTGTTTTTGGCGAACGCTGGTTGTTTATTACACCGGTGCTACAAATCTTATGCGTTGCCGGCATTATGCGCGCCATTAACAACCCTGTCGGCGCTCTGGTCATGGCAAAAGGCACCGTGGATATCAGTTCCAGACTGAATGCGATCCGCCTGATACTCTCAGTACCGGCTGTCTGGCTGGGCGCGGAATGGGGCGGGCTGATGGGCGCGACTATCGGTTTCACCGCCTTGCAGGCCTTAACGGTATTAATGAACTACTTTGTGCTGATTCGCCCTATCCTGGGCGCGAGCGGCAAAGAATACATTGTCAGCCAATGGATGCCGCTGCGTATGGCATTGCCGACACTCTGGATTAGCTACGCGCTTGGCTTTGTGTTGGAAGATGTGATGCCCGCTTCCGCAGCGTTGGCGATACAAATTTCTGCCGGCGCGCTGGTGTGGGGGTTAATGATGCTTAGCAGCCGCGAACCTTTAGTGCTGGAGTTAAAGCAGATCGTACAAAGCAAAGCGCGTCCGAAAGTGACGCTGGAAAGCGAAAATACATTGATATAATAATAAAGCTGTTTATGGGTGGAAAAGTACCCGTACCAGGGTATTTTATTAAGCGTGCTGCTACAGCACGCTTTTTTTATGCTCTCTTTTTACTGGATTATCACCGCTTCGCATAAAAAGAACTAATCCGTAAGCGGATGCCTTAGAAATTTTCACTCGTCTACATTCAGGGAAGCGCTGTAGGCTTGCCACCGTTTTCCTGGAGCTAGCTATGTTACTGACTGTACTCTATATCATAGGCATTACTGCCGAAGCGATGACCGGCGCGCTCGCGGCTGGCCGACGTAAAATGGATCTGTTTGGCGTCATTATTATCGCCTCGGTAACGGCCATCGGCGGCGGCTCGGTGCGCGATATGCTACTAGGACACTATCCGCTCGGTTGGGTAAAACATCCTGAGTACATTATGATCGTTGCCGCGGCAGCGGTCATTACCACCGTTGTCGCTCCTCTGATGACCCATCTGCGCAAAGTCTTCCTGGTGCTGGATGCGCTGGGCCTGGTGGTCTTCTCTATTATTGGCGCTCAGGTCGCGCTGGATATGGGACATGCTGCTGTTATCGCGGCGATCAGCGCGGTCATCACCGGTGTCTTCGGCGGCGTTCTGCGCGATATGTTCTGCAACCGCATTCCGCTGGTATTTCAGAAAGAGCTGTACGCCGGTATCGCTTTTGCCGCGGGCTGGCTCTATATCCTGCTGCTAAAAACACCGCTCTCCCATGAAACGGTCATCATAATTACATTGCTGTTTGGCTTTTTATCGCGCCTGCTGGCGCTGCGTTTTCGGCTTGGGCTGCCCATTTTCAATTATCCGCATCCAGAACATTAATTGCAGGCTGTACGGCGGGGCGTGTGGTTGTCGGGGTATTTATAGCCGAACCGGACGCCGCCTGCTGCTGCTGAATAAATGCAATCAGTTCTCTGACCTCTTTATCCCGCAGCCAGTTTTCGATTCTCTCCGCTAACGTGACGCCAATGCCCGGCAGTTGTTGCCAGTCGTGAGCATCACGCGCCAGCAACGCCGTCCAACTGCTATCCGGCAAGGCCAACAGCGCCGCTTCCGGTATCGGCGCGCCCAGCGCCTTTACCCAGCGTCGCAGAGGCTGGCGCTGCGCCAGATTAAAATGATGAACGATCTGCTGCGCACGCTGCGGCGTGATCCCCGTGATTGTGGAAAGCCGATCGGCGCTCATCGTCATCCATGAAAAAATATGCGTGAAGCCGGGCTGCTGGAGCAGGCGCAGCCATGTGCTGCGTTGAATGCCGGGCAAATCAAGTACGTTTTTTCGACTCATCCAGCTTAAACGGGAGATAAACTGTTTGCGGCAATCCGTGCTGTAATAGAAGCAGCTCAGGCTGTGGTATTGCTGCGGATCGGGCGCTACGGGCCGATCGCGCTGAACCACCCGCCAGACCACGTGTTCAAAGCGGGGAATGCCCTGTCCCGCCAACCCAATAGCCACCTGATCGCCGGGCACGATATCCAGCGCCTGCCAGCGCGCCAAAGACCCCAGACTGACCCGCCGCACGGTTTTATCATCCAGCTGTACCGGGGCGACGTTAAGCACTACGGCAATTTTACCTGTACGGCCTACTGGAAATTCAACGGACTGCACTTCGCTGCTGATAACCGGCGGCGTATATTTCCAGGCTGCGCTCTCTTCACTGCTGCCCGGCAGCCACTGTTTACCCGTTGAGCGTTTGTCCTGATGAATCACCACCCCATCCGTAACAAAAGGCAAGGGGGAGCGAAACCAATGGTTACGCCAGCGAGCGACATCCTCTTCATCTGATACCGGCCGCGTCCAGTCGCCGGATAAGCCAAACCCCAGCCGCTTAAGCGCCTTTTGCCGCATCGCCATTGTTTCCGGGCCATCCGGCCACGCCCAGATGAAAATGCCCAACTGAGACAGGATCGGCGAGGGCAACTGGCGCATTAACGCGCCGGCAACCTGCGCGCGCGCATTCTTACTCCCATGTAGCGATTGCTGATGATCGTTCACCGCCAAAAACAGTTCGCCCTGCAAAATCAGCTGCGGCCGTTTATCGTCAATCTCCTGCGGCAGCGCGGGAATATAAGGCGCTTTATTCAACCAGTTCTGCCCTTTCGCGCCGTCGCCGCGGCTGATCAGCGCAGCCAACTTTCCCTGACGGTAAACCAGCGTCACCGCGACGCCGTCTACTTTCGGTTGCAGCCATAAAGACTTTTTCCCCTGCATCCAGTAAGCCACCGCCAGTTTATCCGGCAATTTTTTTACGCCGGTATGCGCGACGGGATGATCCATAACGCCGCTGCGCGTCCAGACCGATCTATCCGGCTCAGCGGCAGGCTGGAAACAGTGTTGCCACCGTTGCAGGCGGCGCTGCAGGCCGTCATAAAGCGCATCATCAATCAGCGTTTCGCCATCATTGTAATAAGCGCTATCCCAGCTGCGCAGCTGCTGCTGTAAATGCGCCATCTCTTCCGCTGCGCGAGCGGGCGCCCAGCGCGGACAAAGCGCCTGAGCCGCGCCTGCGAACAGCCACAGCAGCCATAGAGCTTCCCTTCCTGACATAACGCCTCCTTGTTTTCAGCACTGTCAGTAAACGCTATTGCCTGGCGACCGGCGAGCAGGAATGCGGCGAACGGGAAAGCGTCACGCAAATTTTTAGTGCAAACGATGCAAGGCAGTGCATCTTATGCGGCATTTTTTCCTGAAAAGAAGAAAAACCGCAGCGTAACGGCGCAAACGCTGCATGGCGGCGGCAAGCCGTGTATACTGTGCAGGAAACAGACTCCGCTCTTTTACACACTTCAAGAACTATCATGGCTCAAGGCACGCTTTATATTATTTCCGCTCCCAGCGGCGCAGGTAAATCCAGCCTGATTCAGGCTATGCTGAAAACGCAGCCGTTATACGATACGCAGGTATCCATTTCGCATACGACACGCGGCGTGCGCCCAGGCGAACAGCACGGCGAGCATTATTATTTCGTTTCAAAACAAGAATTTGAATCGATGATTGAGCAGGATGCTTTCCTTGAGCATGCTGAAGTGTTCGGCAACTATTACGGCACCTCTCGCGCGGCGATTGAACAGGTGCTGGCTACCGGCGTCGACGTGTTTCTGGACATTGACTGGCAGGGCGCGCAGCAGATTCGGCAAAAAATGCCCAGCGCGCGCAGCATCTTCGTCCTGCCGCCCTCGAAAGAGGAACTGGACCGCCGCCTGCGCGGCCGCGGCCAGGACAGCGAAGAGGTCATTGCCCGTCGTATGGCTCAGGCCGTCGCGGAGATGAGCCACTACGCCGAGTACGATTATTTAATTGTGAATGATGATTTCGACCTGGCGCTGTCCGATCTGAAAACCATCATTCGCGCCGAGCGTCTGCGTATGGGCCGTCAAAAAGCCCGCCATGATGCTTTAATCAGCAAACTATTGGCAGACTGAAGTCACATTCAGTATCATGCCCAGTCATTTCTTCACCTGTGGAGTAACACATTTATGGCACGCGTAACCGTTCAGGACGCAGTAGAGAAAATTGGTAACCGTTTTGACCTGGTTCTGGTCGCTGCACGTCGCGCACGTCAGATGCAGGTGAACGGTAAAGATCCGCTGGTACCGGAAGAGAACGACAAACCGACCGTTATCGCCCTGCGTGAGATCGAAGAAGGCCTGATCACCAATCAGATCCTCGATGTACGTGAGCGTCAGGAACAGCAGGAGCAGGAAGCCGCCGAATTGCAGGCCGTGACCGCTATCGCTGAAGGCCGTCGTTAATTAGCCGGAAGGCTCGCCCTTGTATCTTTTCGAAAGTCTCAATCAGTTGATTGTTAAATACTTGCCTGAGGAGCAGATTAAGCGCCTCAAGCAAGCTTATCTTGTCGCACGTGATGCCCACGAGGGACAGACACGTTCCAGCGGCGAGCCTTATATCACGCATCCCGTCGCCGTCGCTTGTATTCTGGCGGAAATGAAGCTCGACTATGAAACCCTCATGGCCGCGCTGCTGCATGATGTGATCGAAGACACGCCCGCCACCTATCAGGACATGGAACAGCTGTTCGGCAAAAGCGTCGCCGAGCTGGTTGAAGGCGTATCCAAACTGGATAAGCTGAAGTTTCGTGACAAGAAAGAGGCGCAGGCGGAAAACTTCCGCAAAATGATCATGGCGATGGTGCAGGACATTCGCGTCATCCTGATCAAGCTTGCCGACCGTACGCACAACATGCGCACGCTGGGTTCGCTGCGGCCGGATAAACGGCGGCGCATCGCGCGCGAAACGCTGGAAATCTACAGTCCGCTGGCGCACCGTCTCGGCATCCATCATTTGAAAACCGAGCTGGAAGAGCTGGGTTTTGAAGCGCTCTATCCCAACCGTTATCGCGTTATTAAAGAAGTGGTGAAAGCCGCGCGCGGTAACCGTAAGGAGATGATCCAAAAAATTCTCGCGGAGATTGAAGGTCGTTTGCAGGAAGCGGGGATTCCCTGTCGCGTTTTCGGGCGCGAAAAGCACCTCTATTCCATTTACTGCAAAATGCACCTCAAAGAGCAGCGTTTCCACTCGATTATGGATATCTACGCTTTTCGCGTGATCGTCCGCGATGTAGATACCTGCTATCGCGTTCTTGGCCAGATGCACAGCCTCTATAAGCCGCGTCCGGGCCGGGTAAAGGATTATATCGCTATCCCGAAAGCGAACGGCTATCAGTCGCTTCACACTTCGATGATCGGTCCGCACGGCGTGCCGGTCGAGGTGCAGATCCGTACCGAAGATATGGATCAGATGGCGGAGATGGGCGTCGCGGCGCACTGGGCTTATAAAGAACAGGGCGAAAGCGGCACCACGGCGCAGATCCGCGCCCAGCGCTGGCTGCAAAGCCTGCTGGAACTGCAACAAAGCGCCGGCAGCTCCTTTGAATTTATTGAAAGCGTAAAATCCGATCTGTTCCCGGATGAGATTTACGTTTTTACACCGGAAGGGCGTATTGTCGAACTGCCGGCTGGCGCTACGCCGGTCGATTTCGCCTATGCGGTGCATACCGATATCGGTCATGCCTGCGTCGGCGCGCGCGTTGACCGTCAGCCGTATCCTCTGTCGCAGCCATTGGCCAGCGGCCAGACGGTGGAAATTATCACCGCGCCGGGCGCGCGGCCTAACGCCGCCTGGCTGAACTTTGTCGTCAGCTCGAAGGCGCGCGCCAAAATTCGTCAGCTGTTGAAAAACCTCAAGCGCGAAGATTCGGTTAGCCTGGGCCGTCGTCTGCTTAATCATGCGCTCGGCGGCAGCCGCAAGCTGGCGGAAATTCCGCAGGCGAGCATTGAGCAAGAGCTGGATCGCATGAAGCTGGCGTCGCTGGACGATCTGCTGGCGGAAATCGGTCTTGGCAACGCCATGAGCGTGGTCGTCGCGAAAAACCTGCTACAGGATATGGCGGGAGGCACATCCGCCAGCGCCGCTTCGCGCAGCAAGCTGCCGATTAAAGGCGCCGATGGCGTGTTGATTACCTTTGCGAAATGTTGCCGTCCTATTCCAGGCGACCCGATTGTGGCGCACGTCAGTCCCGGCAAAGGGTTGGTGGTGCATCACGAATCCTGTCGTAATATCCGTGGCTACCAGAAAGAGCCTGAGAAATTTATGGCGGTGGAATGGGATAAAGTGACCGAGCAGGAGTTCGTCGCCGAGATCAAGGTGGATATGTTTAATCATCAGGGTGCGCTGGCTAACCTGACCGCCGCGATCAATACCGCCGGTTCCAATATCCAGAGTCTGAACACCGAAGAGCGTGACGGTCGCGTTTACAGCACCTTTATTCGTCTGACGGCGCGCGACCGCATCCATCTGGCGAATATTATGCGCAAAATTCGCATCATGCCGGATGTGATCAAAGTTCACCGTAACCGAAATTAACGCATGAATGCTCAACGTTTTGCTCGTATACGCGAGATGCTGGCCGCGCGCCAGCATGATTTAACCGTGTGTATGGAGCAGGTACACAAGCCCCACAACGTTTCCGCCATTATCCGTACGGCGGACGCGGTGGGCGTCCATGAAGTCCATGCGGTCTGGCCCGCCAGCCGCATGCGTACCGCCGTCTCGTCCGCCGCCGGCAGCAACAGCTGGGTGCAGGTGAAAACCCACCGCACCATTACCGATGCGGTAACGCACCTGAAGCAGCTGGATATGCAAATCCTCGCGACCCATCTTTCCGCCAAAGCGGTCGATTTTCGCGAGATTGATTACACGCGTCCGACCTGCATTCTGATGGGGCAGGAAAAATTCGGCATCACGCAGGAAGCGCTGGCGCTGGCTGACCAGGACATCATTATTCCGATGGTCGGCATGGTGCAGTCACTCAACGTCTCCGTCGCCTCCGCGCTGATCCTGTATGAAGCACAGCGTCAGCGACAGAACGCCGGCATGTACAAACGTGAAAGCAGCACGCTGGCTTATGCTGAACAACAGCGCCTGCTGTTTGAAGGCGGGTATCCCGTACTGGCGCGCGTCGCGAAACAGAAAAAGCTGCCCTACCCTGAAATCGATGATGACGGCGAAGTCATTGCCGACGACGACTGGTGGGCCGCCATGCAGGCGACGGGGAAGCGATGAAGGGCCGCCTGCTGGATGCCGTTCCGTTAAGCACGCTTTCCGGCGTTGGCGCAAGCCAGGCAGGGAAGCTGGCAAAGATTGGACTGCATACCGTGCAGGATTTGCTGTTGCATCTGCCGTTGCGTTATGAAGATCGCACCCAGCTTTATCCTATCAACGATCTGCTGCCCGGCATCTGGGCGACCATCGAAGGCGAAGTACTGCACACCGACGTCACCTTTGGCCGTCGTCGCATGCTGGTAAGCCAGATCAGCGATGGTACAGGTGTGGCGACGCTGCGTTTCTTCAACTTCAACGCCGGCATGAAAAACGGCCTGGCGCCCGGCGCGCGCGTTACCGCCTACGGTGAAATCAAGCGTGGGCAGCGCGGCGCGGAAATCATCCATCCTGAATACCGTATTCAGGGCGAGCACAGCGTCACTGAATTGCAGGAAACCCTGACGCCGGTTTATCCCACCACGGAAGGCATCCGTCAGGCGACGCTGCGCAATCTTACCGATCAGGCGCTGAAGCTGCTTGATAGCTGCCCGATTGCCGAACTGCTTCCCGACGAACTGCGCGGCGGCCTGCTTAGCCTGCCTGACGCGTTACGGACGCTGCATCGTCCGCCGCCGGATATGCAGCTGGCGGATCTGGAGAGCGGACGTCATCCGGCACAGCGACGATTGATTCTGGAAGAACTGCTGGCGCATAACCTGAGTATGCTGGCGGTACGCGCTGGCGCCCAGCGTTATCATGCGCTGCCGATGCCGCCACGCCACCAGCTTAGCGACAAGCTGCTGGCAGCGCTGCCGTTTAAGCCTACCGCCGCGCAACAGCGGGTAGTGAAAGAGATCGAACAGGATCTCGCCAATGATTACCCGATGATGCGTCTGGTACAGGGCGACGTCGGGTCAGGCAAAACGCTGGTTGCGGCGCTGGCGGCGCTGCATGTTATCGCCCACGGCAAGCAGGTTGCGCTGATGGCGCCGACCGAACTGCTGGCCGAGCAGCATGCCAATAATTTCCGTCAGTGGTTTGCGCCGCTGGGACTGGAAGTCGGCTGGCTGGCCGGTAAGCAGAAAGGCAAGGCGCGCCTGGCGCAGCAGGAAGCGATCGCCAGCGGTCAGGTGTCAATGGTCGTCGGCACGCACGCCATTTTTCAGGAACAGGTGCAGTTTAACGGCCTGGCGCTGGTGATTATTGATGAACAGCACCGCTTCGGCGTTCATCAACGGCTGGCGCTGTGGGAAAAAGGCGAGGAGCAAGGGTTTCATCCGCACCAGCTCATTATGACCGCGACGCCGATCCCGCGTACGCTGGCGATGACCGCCTATGCCGATCTCGACACCTCTGTAATTGACGAATTGCCGCCGGGACGTACGCCGGTAACGACCGTTGCCATACCCGATACGCGCCGGGCGGAGATTATCGAGCGCGTTAAGCGCGCCTGTCAAACAGAAGGCCGTCAGGCCTACTGGGTATGCACCCTGATTGAAGAGTCCGATCTGCTGGAAGCGCAGGCGGCGGAAGCAACCTGGGAAGAACTCAAGCTGGCGCTGCCCGATCTGCGGGTCGGCCTGGTGCATGGCCGAATGAAACCGCAGGAAAAACAGGATGTCATGCAGGCCTTTAAACAGGGCGAATTGCAGCTGCTGGTGGCGACCACCGTTATTGAAGTCGGCGTGGATGTGCCAAACGCCAGCCTGATGATTATCGAGAACCCGGAACGTCTTGGCCTGGCCCAGCTTCACCAGCTGCGCGGACGTGTAGGGCGCGGCGCCGTCGCCTCGCACTGCGTATTGCTCTATAAATCGCCGCTGAGCAAAACGGCTCAGAAACGTTTACAGGTGCTGCGTGACAGCAACGACGGTTTCGTTATCGCCCAGTGCGATCTGGAAATCCGCGGCCCTGGCGAACTGCTCGGTACCCGGCAAACCGGCAACGCGGAATTTAAGGTCGCCGATCTGCTGCGTGATCAGGCGCTTATCCCCGATGTGCAGCGAATTGCACGCCATATCCACCAGCACTATCCAGAACAGGCGCAGGCGCTGATTGAACGCTGGCTGCCGGAAACCGACCGCTATACTAACGCCTGATACCGGGCCGTTCCTCTTTTCTGATCCAGAATAAATAAAGCGGCTAAAGCGCCTTTGCGTTTTAGCAAACGATTGCTTTTGCCTGGCAGTGAATTACAATCGCCACTTTGTTTCTCAGGGAACCTTAACCATGTCCGTCAGCCCAAATGAAATCGCCTCGTCCGCCAATGCCGCGACGCCAAAGAGCGAACTGATTTACCGTCTGGAAGACCGCCCGCCGCTGCCGCAAACGCTGTTTGCCGCCTGCCAGCATCTGCTGGCGATGTTCGTTGCGGTCATCACGCCCGCCTTACTGATCTGTCAGGCGCTCGGCCTGCCCGCGCAGGATACGCAGCACATCATCAGCATGTCGCTGTTCGCTTCCGGCGTCGCCTCTATCTTGCAGATTAAAACCTGGGGGCCGGTCGGCTCAGGCCTGCTCTCCATTCAGGGCACCAGCTTTAACTTTGTTACGCCGCTGATTATGGGCGGCATGGCATTGAAAAACGGTGGCGCTGACGTTCCAACGATGATGGCGGCGCTGTTCGGCACGCTAATGGTCGCTTCCTGTACCGAAATGGTGTTGTCGCGCGTGCTGCATCTGGCGCGTCGCATTATTACCCCGCTGGTCTCCGGCATTGTAGTAATGATTATCGGGCTGTCGCTGATTCAGGTAGGTCTGACTTCGATAGGCGGCGGCTACGCGGCGATGAGCGATCACACCTTCGGCGCGCCGAAAAACCTGCTGCTGGCGGGCGTGGTGCTGGCGGTGATTATTCTGTTGAACCGCCAGCGCAATCCTTACCTGCGCGTCGCCTCGCTGGTGATTGCGATGGCGGTCGGCTATCTGCTGGCCTGGGCGCTGGGTATGCTGCCGGAAAGCGCCGGCACGACGCAAAGCGCGCTGGTCGCGGTGCCGATGCCGCTCTATTACGGTCTGGGCTTTGACTGGAATCTGCTGATTCCGCTGATGCTGGTATTTATGGTGACCTCGCTGGAAACGATCGGCGATATTACCGCCACCTCCGATGTCTCAGAGCAGCCGGTTACCGGTCCGATCTATATGAAGCGTCTGAAAGGCGGCGTGCTGGCGAACGGTCTGAACTCGTTTGTTTCTGCGCTGTTTAATACCTTTCCCAACTCCTGTTTCGGCCAGAATAACGGCGTAATCCAGCTGACCGGCGTCGCCAGCCGCTATGTCGGCTTCGTGGTGTCCCTGATGCTTATCGTGCTGGGCCTGTTTCCGGCGGTCAGCGGTTTTGTACAGCATATCCCGGAACCGGTGCTGGGCGGCGCCACCATCGTGATGTTCGGCACCATCGCCGCTTCCGGCGTGCGCATTGTGTCCCGCGAGCCGTTAAACCGCCGCGCGATTATGATTATCGCTCTGTCGCTGGCGGTCGGGCTGGGCGTATCTCAGCAGCCGCTGATCCTGCAATTTGCGCCGGACTGGCTGAAAACGCTACTCTCTTCCGGCATCGCCGCTGGCGGCATCACGGCGATTGTGCTGAACCTGATCTTTCCACAAGAGAAGTAAATCCTGTCGGGCGAGCGGCTGCTCGTCCGCCTTCCTCCGCTTTTGTTTCCAGCTTTACAACCGCGCTGTTGAGGTATGCCGGTAATTCAGGCATAACAGGCGATACCGGAAATTCATACGGAAGGATGCAAATGAAATTTGTCGGAAAGTTAATTCTTTCATTGTTGTTACTGCTGTTGCTGGTGGCCGTGGTCTGTTATTTTCTGCTGCAAACCCGCTGGGGCGCAGAATGGGCCAGCAGACGGATCAGCGACGACACGGCGTATCACCTTTCCATCGCCAAAATAGAGCATAACTTTTCCGATCCTTCCCTGTTGAGCTTACATAACGTCAGCTTTGGTCATGATGGCCAGCCTGCTGTCATGGTGGCGAAAACCGTCAACCTCGGCCTTTCCCTTTCCCTGTTTAACCAGCCGTTGCGATTCGCCAGCATTGAACTGCGCGACGGCACGCTGGATGCCGCCAATATGCCGGGCAATATGGCATGGCCGTTACAGGCCGACCGCCTGCAGTTGCGTAATATGGCGGTCAATACGCCCCGCCTTGCCATCAGCGCCAAGGCCCTGAACGGCGGCATTATTCCCTGGCAGCCTGCACCCGGCCGTATCGCCGGCGACAACGCCAGCTTCCAGATGAGCGCGGAAAGCATTACGGTCGACGGCCTGACGGCCACCAATGCGCTGATTCAGGGACGTATCAGCGATAAACAGCTTTTCGTGAACAACTTCGGCGCGGATGTGGCGCGCGGCTCCGTGACCGGTAGCGCGCAGCGTGACAGCGCGGGCAACTGGCACGTTCCGGCATTGCGGATGAATGATATTCGCCTGCAAACGGATAAATCACTGGCGGATTTCCTCGCGCCGCTGCGCAATTTGCCTTCCGTGCACTTTTCCCGCGTGGATATGACCGATGCGCGCTTACAGGGGCCGGACTGGGCGGTAACCGATCTTGACCTGCTGGTAAAAGAGCTGACGCTGCGTCAGGGCGACTGGCAGAGCGAGGAAGGCTCGCTGGCGCTGAATGCCGACAGTTTTATCAATGGACAGCTGACGCTGAACGATCCGATTCTGAATCTCGACTTTTCACCGCAGGGCGTCGCCGACGCGCGCTTCAGCTCCCGTTGGGTTAACGGCCTGATACGGGCGCAGGGCAGCTGGCAGCGGCAAACTAAGCGGCTGACGCTGGATGAGCTGGTGCTGGCGGGCCTGGAATACACGCTGCCGGAAAACTGGCGCGACCGCTGGATAGAGACGCTGCCGGGCTGGCTCGACAGCGTGCTGGTGAAAAAGCTAAGCGGCAGCCGCAATCTGCTGATTGATGTTAACCCGGCCTGGCCGTTCCAGGTTACCGCGCTGGATATAAACGGCTCAGATCTGCTGCTGGCGCGTCAGCGGCAATGGGGCGTCTGGCAGGGGAGCCTGAACCTGAATGCAGCGGAGGCGACCTTCAACCGTACCGATATCCGTCGCCCTTCCCTCGCGTTAAATGCCGATAGCGGACAGATTAACGTGACGGAGATGAGCGCCTTTGTTGATAAAGGCATGCTGGAAGGCCAGGCGACGCTGGATCAAACGCCAGCGCGTCATCTGTCGTTAACGCTGGATGGCCGTTCAGTGCCGGCGGATGTGCTGCAAAACTGGGGCTGGCCCGCGCCGCCGCTGTCGGGCCCGGCGACATTGCAGCTGAAGCTGAATGCGCGTCTGGCAGCGGATACGCCTCTGAAAGGCAGCGCTAACGGCACGCTAACCATTAACGCAGCGGAACGCACCCTGGAGCAAACCATGACGCAGGGCGCGGTGACGACTCAGCCGTGAGGTTCCAGCGGCCCGTCGGGATCGGCGGGCAGCACGATGTAGACACCGTTGAAGACCGCGCCGCACACCTCGTTGCCGAACAGCTCTACCTCCAGCTGAACGCGCGCTTTACGCCCGCGCGCCAGGCGATCGAGATCGCCGCTCAGCGAGCCAAGATCGGCCGTAGCGCTCGGCTTGCCGCTAATAGGCTGACTGTAGCGAATATGCGCGTCGGCCAGAATAATCGTACCGCCAAGGTGACGTTCGCGCAGCAGCAGCCAGATCAGGCCCCAGCCGGTCAGCGTCGCCAGTGAAAACAGGCTGCCTGCAAACAAGGTATGATGCGGATTCTGGTTGCCGGTCTCCGGCATGGTGGTCATAAATTTCTGGCCGGTATACTGTGAAATGCGCACGCCCATCTTTTCGCTTAATGGAATATGCTCATACCACGCCTGCTGTAATTGCCCGCACCAGTCGGCGCGGTGCAAAATATCATCCAGCGTCACCACCGGCTTGATCATCAGAAAATGGCGCACCGGCGTGGTCTGCGGCGCGGTGATCTCTCCCTCGTTGAGGTAGCCCAGCTTGGCGAAGAACTCGACCGCATCTTCGCGGGCGCTACAGACGACGCGCTTAACGCCTTCCTGACGCGCCACCGACTCCAGCGTCATCGCCACCAGCGTGCCCAGCCCTTTTCCCTGTACCGTCGGATGGACGGCCAGGAAACGAATCGAGGCTTCATTATCGGCGTTGATATAGAGCCGTCCCGCGGCAACGGGCTTGCCCTGCTCATCCACCACCATCTGATGATGCGCCAGGGCGTCCCAGGCGTCCCGCTCCGACCCCTGCGGCTGACGCAGTGGTTTACGTAACATCTCCCAGCGGAACTGATAATACATTTCCAGCTCTTCGGCAGTTTCCGGCACTCGTAGGTGATACATAAAAGGATTCTCTCGTTCGGCTTAAGGGCGGCGGTTCTGGCATTCTGCGGCGACTGACGTTACACCTGCAGCCAAAAGGTGACCGGACCATCATTGACCAATGCGACCTGCATATCTGCGGCAAAGCGCCCGTTTTCAACGGCAATCCCCTGCTGACGGCATCGGTCGCTAAAATAGTGATAGAGACGTTCCGCCTCCTGCGGCTCGGCGCCGCGTGAAAAGCTGGGACGCATTCCCTTTTGCGTATCGGCCGCCAGCGTAAACTGCGACACCACTAACAGGCTGCCGCCAGCCTGCTGAACGTTCAGGTTCATCTTGCCGTTTTCATCGCTAAAAATACGGTAGCCCAGCACCCGCTCACTCAGCCGCTGCGCTTTTTGTTCGTTATCTTCCTGTTCCACGCCCAGCAACACCAGCAGGCCGGCGCCGATTTCGCCGACCGTTTCATCCGCCACCGTTACGCTGGCGCGTCGGACTCGCTGAATTAATGCAATCATGCTTCCTCATTACTCTTTTGTTTTTGTTGTTGATGGCGGAATTCTCCCAACGTGACGGTGATTTCCGCGCCTAACAGAACGATACACCATGTCCAGTAAACCCACAGGAACAGGATAGGGATCACGGCCAGCACGCCGTAAATAAGCTGATACGAAGGGAACGTAGTGATATAAAGCGCGAACGCTTTTTTTCCCAGCTCAAACAGCAGCCCCGCCACCAGCGCGCCGATCAGAGCGTCGCGCGGCGGCACGCGCGTCGTCGGCACCAGGCTGTAAAGCAGCCAGAACGCGAGCCATGAAAACAGCAGCGGGAAAATGCGCAGCGTCTGATCGATAAGTCCGGTGACGCCGCTGACCGTCACCCATTTCAACGACAGCAGCCAGGTGCTTATCGCCAGGCTGGCGCCAGCCAACAGCGGGCCAAGCGTCAGGATCATCCAGTAAACGGCAAAGGAAAACACCAGCGGCCGCTTTTTCTGGCTGCGCCAGATGGCGTTCAACGCGCTGTCGATAGAGTGCATCAGCAGCAGCGCGGTGACGATCAGCCCGACGGCGCCGACAACGGTCATTTTATTGACGTTGGCGACGAACTGATCGAGATAGTCCTGCACCACATTGCCCGCCGCCGGAACGAAGTTATTAAAAATAAAATGCTTTAGCTGAACGCTGATATCAGCGAAGACCGGAAACGCAGCGAACAGCGAAAAGACCACCGCCACCAGCGGCACAAGCGCCAGCAGCGACACGAAAGCGAGATTGCCCGCTTCGGTGGTCATACCGTCATGATTGACGCGCTGCCACAGCAGCTTTAGCCAGGCGCCTGTTGTGCGGACGCGCGGGCCTAAGTGAAGCCGCTTCATTACTCAACCATGGCTGGCGAACCAGTCTGGCACCGTCTGCGCGTCGGTGACATGCACCACGGTAATGCCAAGCTGCCGGGCCGCTTCGATATTTTCAGGGTTGTCGTCAAAGAAAACGGCCTGATCCGCGCTAAAGCCCTCTTCTTCCAGTACCCGCTGAAAAATACGCGCCTCCGGCTTACGCATGCCCATATCCTGAGAAAGATAGAGTTTGTCGGCCGCCTGCTGTACCTCAGGGTATTGCGACGGCCAGTAGTCGCAGTGCAACCGGTTAGTGTTGGAGAGGATAACCACGCGTTCTCCACGGTTGCGCAGCTGTTGCATCAGCGCGATAACCTCAGGCCTTACGCCGATAAACACTGCCTGCCAGCCTGCGACAAACTGCTCATAGCTCAGCGCGATATCAAGTTCAGCGCAAAGATTCGCGGCGAACTGCTCATCGCTGATTTCGCCACGTTCATGACGCTCGAAGTTTTCGCCCATCTGAAAGCGGCTTTTTAACAGCGCTAACGGGACACGGCCAAGATCGCTCCAGACGCCCAGCACCCGGTTGAAATCGATATCAACAATGACATTACCTAAATCAAAGATATACAGCATGGCCATCTCCTGTTGTCCCGTCGAGCTATTCACTCTAGCGATAAAAGCGGATGCTGAACAGGGCATGACGCAAAGGATGGCGGAAATCAGAGCGCGCTATTTCCGCGAAAAGGCGCGGGCAGGAAGGCGAGGCAAAAAAAAGGCCCCTTACGGGGCCCTTTAACAACTTCTGTTCACACAATAGCGTGACGTTATACGTCTTTGCTGCCGCGTGAAGCACGCTTACGATCGTTTTCCGTCAGGTGACGTTTACGAATACGTACGGAGGTCGGCGTGACTTCAACCAGTTCGTCATCATCGATAAACTCGATCGCCTGCTCAAGGGTCATCTTGATCGGCGGAACCAGCGTCGTCGCTTCATCAGTACCTGATGCGCGCATGTTCGTCAGTTTCTTACCGGTCAGGCAGTTGACGGTCAGGTCGTTAGAACGGCTGTGAATGCCGATGATCTGGCCTTCGTAAACTTCCGCGCCGTGGCCCAGGAACAGTTTGCCGCGATCCTGCAGACCGAACAGTGCGAAGGCGACCGCCTTGCCCTGGCCGTTAGAGATCAACACGCCGTTCTGACGCTGGCCTACTTCGCCCGGACGCACGTCGTCGTAGTGGCTGAAAGTAGAGTAAAGCAGACCGGTGCCGGAGGTCATGGTCATGAATTCGTTACGGAAACCGATCAAACCACGGCTCGGAATAACGTAGTCGAGACGCACGCGGCCTTTGCCGTCCGGGTCCATGTTTTTCATGTCGCCTTTACGCTCGCCCATGGCCTGCATGACCGCGCCCTGATGCTGTTCTTCGATATCCAGCGTCACGTTTTCGAACGGCTCTTGTTTACGGCCATCAACTTCGCGGAAGATAACTTTCGGACGGGATACCGCCAGTTCGAAACCTTCACGACGCATGTTTTCGATCAGCACGGAGAGGTGCAGTTCGCCACGACCGGATACGCGGAAAGCGTCCGCATCTTCGGTTTCTTCTACGCGCAGCGCCACGTTGTGCACCAGCTCTTTCTTCAGACGATCCAGGATCTGACGTGAAGTAACGTATTTACCCTCTTTACCGCAGAACGGCGAGGTGTTGACGTTAAAGAACATGGTTACAGTCGGCTCATCAACGCTCAGCGCAGGCAGCGCTTCGACATTCTGCGGATCGCAGATGGTGTCGGAGATGTTCAGCTCGCCCAGACCGGTGATTGCGATGATGTCGCCTGCTTCCGCCAGGTCGGTATCAATACGCTCCAGACCCAGGTGGCCCAGCACTTTGCCCACTTTCGCGTTGCGGGTTTTGCCTTCGCTGTCGACAACCGTAACCTGCTGGTTCGGCTTAACTTTGCCGCGCTTGATGCGGCCGATGCCGATCACGCCCAGGTAGTTGTTATAGTCCAGCTGAGAGATTTGCATCTGCAGCGGGCCGTCCAGATCGACGTTTGGCGCCGGTACGTGGTCGACGATCGCCTGGTACAGCGGGGTCATGTCGTCAGCCATATCGGTATGGTCGACGCCAGCGATACCCTGCAGCGCAGAGGCGTAAATAATCGGGAAATCGAGCTGCTCGTCGGTCGCGTCAAGGTTAACGAACAGGTCGAACACCTGATCGACAACCCAGTCAGGACGCGCGCCCGGGCGGTCAATTTTGTTGATGACCACGATCGGCTTCAGGCCGTGGGCAAATGCTTTTTTGGTCACGAAACGCGTCTGCGGCATTGGGCCGTCCATCGCGTCGACAACCAGCAGCACTGAATCAACCATGGACATAACGCGCTCAACTTCTCCACCGAAGTCGGCGTGTCCCGGAGTATCAACGATGTTGATACGATAGTCGTTCCATTTGATGGCGGTATTTTTCGCGAGGATGGTAATCCCACGCTCTTTCTCCAAATCGTTGGAGTCCATTACACGCTCGGTTGCTTCAGTACGGGCATCAAAAGTACCGGACTGTTGCAGCAGTTTGTCGACCAGGGTGGTTTTCCCATGGTCAACGTGCGCAATAATGGCGATGTTACGCAAATTTTCGATCACAGCTTTGCCTCAGGCATTAGAAATAGCGCGCTATTGTACACGGATTAATCGAAGGACTGAACAGGATCACAAATATCAAAGAAAGAATGCTCCAGGGCTTGCCTTATAACACCACTTTCAGTGCAAAAAATGCACCTGATTGACCAGCTGCACCATTATGGTGCCCAAAATTAACTCAAATGCACTATAATGGTGCGCGATATCCATCATGGTGCATCCCTCGTTTGTCGAGAGCGCGCATAATAGCGCTTTTTGGCCAGAATAAAAAAGTTGGCACAGAATTCGCTTTATTTTATTCAAGCCAAAACGACAGTTTCCACAACGGTTGATAGCTTGTCCGAGTACTTTGTTGCCAGCTGTACGCTCGACTTTACGCGCCTGGCAGGATGAAGTTCTCTTACCACGACGACAATGACAATTACCAGGAGAGTTGAGTATGTCCGCTGAACACGTTCTTTCTATGATGAATGAACACGAAGTTAAGTTTGTTGACCTGCGCTTCACCGATACCAAAGGTAAAGAGCAGCACGTAACCATCCCTGCGCATCAGGTCAACGCAGACTTCTTCGAAGAAGGCAAAATGTTTGACGGCTCCTCTATCGGCGGCTGGAAAGGCATTAACGAATCTGACATGGTGCTGATGCCGGACGCGACTACCGCCGTGCTGGATCCGTTCTACGAAGATTCCACGCTGATCATCCGTTGTGACATCCTTGAGCCGGGCACCATGCAGGGCTACGATCGCGACCCGCGCTCTATCGCTAAACGTGCGGAAGATTTCCTGCGTTCATCCGGCATCGCGGATACCGTGCTGTTCGGACCGGAGCCGGAATTCTTCCTGTTCGACGACATCCGTTTCGGCAGCAGCACCTCCGGTTCGCATGTGGCTATCGACGATATCGAAGCGGCCTGGAACACCGGTAAAGAATATGAAGGCGGCAACAAAGGCCACCGTCCGGGCCTGAAAGGCGGCTACTTCCCGGTTCCGCCGGTTGACTCCTCACAGGACATCCGTTCCGCCATGTGTCTGACCATGGAGCAGATGGGTCTGGTCGTTGAAGCGCATCACCATGAAGTCGCCACCGCTGGTCAGAACGAAGTGGCCACCCGTTTCAACACCATGGTGAAAAAAGCGGACGAAATTCAGATCTACAAATATGTCGTGCACAACGTTGCGCACGCCTACGGCAAAACCGCCACCTTTATGCCAAAACCGATGTTCGGCGATAATGGCTCCGGCATGCACTGCCATATGTCCCTGTCTAAAGGCGGCACCAACCTGTTCGCCGGCGACAAATACGGCGGCCTGTCTGAAATGGCGCTGTTCTACATCGGCGGCGTGATCAAACACGCGAAAGCGATCAACGCCCTGGCAAACCCGACCACCAACTCCTACAAGCGTCTGGTGCCGGGCTACGAAGCGCCGGTTATGCTGGCCTACTCTGCGCGTAACCGCTCTGCTTCCATCCGTATCCCGGTGGTCGCCAGTCCGAAAGCGCGTCGTATCGAAGCGCGTTTCCCGGATCCGGCTGCTAACCCGTACCTGGCCTTCGCTGCGCTGCTGATGGCGGGTCTGGATGGCATCATCAACAAGATCCACCCTGGCGATGCGATGGACAAGAACCTGTATGACCTGCCGCCGGAAGAAGAGGCCGAGATTCCAAAAGTTGCAGGCTCGCTGGAAGAAGCGCTGAACGCGCTGAACGAAGACCGCGAGTTCCTGACCCGTGGCGGTGTATTCACCGACGACGCTATCGACGCCTATATCGACCTGCGTAAATCTGAAATGGATCGCGTGCGCATGACGCCGCACCCGGTCGAGTTCGAGCTTTACTACAGCGTTTAATTGGTTTGAGTTTTTGTTGCCGTGGAAACTTTCAGCCCATCTTCGGATGGGCTTTTTTCTCCGCGTCTTCAACGGCCGGAATATCGCGTTATCAAACCTGAAACTATAATGCACTAAAACAGTGCAGGAGAACGCTGTATGGCAACTGGCCCCTTGCCCGATGCTGGGCAGATTCTCAATTCCCTGATTAACAGTATCCTGCTGGTCGATAACGAACTGGTGATTCATTACGCCAACCCCGCAGCCCAGCAGCTGTTGGCGCAAAGCTCGCGTAAGCTTTTCGGTACGCCGTTGCCGGAGCTGATGGGCTATTTTTCTCTGAATATCGCCGTAATGCAGGAAAGCCTGGCCGCTGGTCAGGGATTTACCGACAGCGAAGTGACGCTGGTGGTGGACGGCCGCGCCCATATTATGTCGCTCACCGCGCAGCGCCTGCCTGACGGCCTGATCCTGCTGGAAATGGCGCCGATGGATAATCAGCGCCGTCTCAGTCAGGAGCAGATACAGCATGCGCAGCAGGTTGCCGCGCGCGACCTGGTGCGCGGACTGGCGCATGAGATCAAAAACCCGCTCGGCGGACTGCGCGGCGCGGCGCAGCTGCTGGCGAAGGCGCTGCCCGATCCGTCGCTGACGGAATATACCAAAGTGATTATTGAACAGGCCGATCGGCTGCGCAATCTGGTCGACAGGCTGTTAGGGCCGCAGCAGCCGGGCATGCACGTGACGCAAAGCATTCATCAGGTGGCGGAGCGCGTGGTGAATCTGGTCAATATGGAGCTGCCGGAGAATGTCTCGCTGGTGCGTGATTACGACCCCAGCCTGCCGGAACTGCCGCACGATCCCGATCAGATAGAGCAGGTGTTGCTGAATATCGTTCGCAATGCGCTACAGGCGCTGGGCGACGCAGGCGGCACCATTACGCTGCGTACCCGCACCGCGTTTCAGCTGACGCTGCATGGCGCGCGTTATCGTCTGGTAGCGCGTATTGATGTGGAAGATGACGGACCAGGCATTCCGACGCAGCTGCAGGATACGCTGTTTTATCCAATGGTCAGCGGTCGGGAGGGCGGAACCGGACTGGGCCTCTCTATTGCCCGCAGCCTGATCGACCAGCATTCTGGAAAAATAGAATTTAGCAGTTGGCCTGGCCATACCGAATTTTCGATTTACCTGCCTATTCGCCAGTGAGGTTTCTATGCAACGAGGGATAGTTTGGATCGTCGATGACGATAGCTCCATCCGCTGGGTGCTTGAACGCGCACTGACCGGAGCCGGTTTAAGCTGCGCCACGTTTGAAAGCGGCAGCGAAGTGCTGGACGCACTCGCCAGCAAAACCCCAGACGTTTTACTGTCTGATATTCGTATGCCCGGAATGGATGGCCTGGCGTTACTGAAACAGATTAAACAGCGTCATCCGATGCTGCCGGTGATTATCATGACGGCGCATTCAGATCTGGATGCGGCGGTCAGCGCCTATCAGCAGGGCGCGTTTGATTATCTGCCTAAGCCGTTTGATATCGACGAAGCCGTCGCGCTGGTTGAGCGCGCAATCAGTCATTATCAGGAGCAGCAGCAGCCGCGCGACAGGCCAGTGAGCGGGCCGACCACTGACATCATTGGCGAAGCGCCGGCGATGCAGGATGTGTTTCGCATTATCGGTCGTCTTTCGCGCTCTTCAATTAGTGTGCTGATCAACGGCGAATCGGGTACCGGCAAAGAGCTGGTGGCGCATGCGCTGCATCGCCACAGCCCGCGCGCCAAAGCGCCCTTCATTGCGCTGAATATGGCGGCGATCCCGAAAGACCTGATTGAGTCTGAGCTGTTCGGTCATGAGAAAGGCGCGTTTACCGGCGCCAATCAGATTCGCCAGGGGCGTTTTGAGCAGGCGGACGGCGGTACGCTGTTTCTTGATGAAATCGGCGACATGCCGCTGGATGTGCAGACGCGCCTACTGCGCGTGCTGGCCGACGGGCAGTTTTATCGCGTCGGCGGCTATGCGCCGGTAAAAGTGGACGTGCGGATTATCGCGGCAACCCACCAGAATCTTGAGCTGCGCGTGCAGGAAGGCAAGTTCAGGGAAGATCTGTTCCACCGTCTGAATGTGATCCGCGTGCATTTGCCGCCGCTACGCGAGCGCCGCGAGGATATTCCACGGCTGGCGCGCTACTTCCTGCAGGTAGCCGCACGCGAGCTGGGCGTAGAGGCAAAAATCCTGCACCCTGAAACCGAGGCGGCGTTGACGCGGCTGCACTGGTCGGGCAATGTGCGCCAGCTGGAAAATACCTGCCGTTGGCTGACGGTGATGGCTGCCGGACAGGAGGTCCTCATTCAGGATTTGCCGCCGGAGCTGTTTGAAAGCAGCAGCAGCGATCCCGCCGTACAGTCGCTGCCGGACAGCTGGGCCACGCTACTGGCGCAGTGGGCCGATCGGGCATTGCGATCCGGTCATCAAGACCTGTTGTCGGAAGCTCAGCCGGAGATGGAACGCACTCTGCTGACCACCGCGCTGCGCCATACGCAGGGCCATAAGCAGGAAGCGGCGCGGCTGCTGGGCTGGGGACGCAACACCCTTACGCGTAAGCTAAAAGAGCTGGGAATGGAGTAGACGAAAAAAGTGTAAAAAAGATTATTTATTGCGCAATTTTTCGCAGGCACGCTCTTTACACGCCGGTGCCGTTCAGTATCATTCTGAGCGGTTGCCCGGAGGTTTATCATGTTTGAATCACTGATGCATTTGGTCTCGCAGAGCGCTGAAACCGGCGCTGCTATCGGCCATTCGCCGCAGACCGCGCTGGCGGCTGTGCTGTGCGCCGTGATGCTCAATCTGTTTAATTAACAAAAAGGCCGGCGCTCCCGGCCTTTTTGCTTGCTGTGCTAAATAACGCGCGAGAACTGCTGCTGCCGCGCTTTTTGTCGCATATAAACGTCAAAGCACATGCAGATATTGCGGATCAACAGCCGTCCCTTTGGCGTCACCTGTAAGCCTTCCGGCAGCACGTCCACCAGCCCATCCGCCGCCAGCGGCGCCAGCAAAGCCAAATCCTCGGCGAAGTATTCGGTAAATTTCACGCCGCTTTGCTTCTCAATGTCGGCGAAGGAGAGCGCGAAGTTACAGATCAGCGCTTTAATCACATCGCGCCGCAGGCAGTCGTCGGCGCTCAGCGTTAAGCCGCGCCACAGGGCGTTGCCCTGTTGCTCTACGCTGGCGTAGTACGCCTTAAGCTCTTTCTGGTTCTGCGCGTAGCAGTCCCCCAGCATACTGATCGCCGACACGCCCATTCCTAACAGATCGGTGTCGCCGTGAGTGGTGTAACCCTGAAAGTTGCGGTGCAGCTTGCCGGCGCGCTGCGCGACGGCCAATTCATCGTCCGGGCGGGCGAAATGATCCATGCCGATATAGTGATAGCCTTGCGCGGTCAGCGTGGCGATGGTTTGTTGCAGGATCACCAGCTTCTGCGCCGGTCCCGGCAGTTCGTCGTCTTTAATTTTACGCTGGGCGGCGAACAGCGTCGGCAGATGCGCATAATTGAATACGCTTAAGCGATCGGGCCGCAGCTCTGCCACTTTTTGCAGCGTATAATCGAAGCTTTCCGGCGTTTGCATCGGCAGGCCGTAGATCAGGTCGATATTGCTTGAGGTAAAGCCCAGTTCGCGCGCGCGCTTGATCAGCGCGAAAATAAAGGCTTCATCCTGCACGCGGTTGACCCGCTCCTGCACGACTTTATTAAAATCCTGTACGCCCATACTGAGGCGAGTAAAGCCAAGCGCGCGCAGGTGATCGAGTATATCCAGCTCGATTTCGCGCGGATCGACTTCGATAGAAATCTCAGCCGTCGCGCTGAAATTGAAGCATTTCCGCAGCACCGCCATCAGACGACTCATTTGCGCTTTGCTTAGCCACGTCGGCGTGCCGCCGCCCCAGTGCATCTGCGTGACGCTGCGTCCGCCAAACAGCGCCGCCCGCTGACGGATCTCCTGCTCCAGCACATCCAGGTAGCGATCGCCTTTATGCATCTGGCGCGTGACCTGCTTGTTGCAGCCGCAGAAATAGCAGAGGCGATGGCAAAAAGGAATGTGGATATAGAGAGAGAGCGGTCGATCGGGATAGCGACGGGCGGCCTGCTGAAATGCCGCCTCGCTCCAGCCTTCGGTAAACTCCAGCGCGGTGGGATAAGAAGTATAACGCGGCCCGGCATAGTTATACTTTTCGATCAGGGCCTGATCCCACTCGGTTAACGGCATTGACATGTTCACTCCTTCCATTTACGACGCCTTACGGGCCGCGTCAATGGCAGGGAGGCCTGGCGCTGCCGGTTAGCGGTAGCACGGCGCAACCGGGATTTCAGCTGCGTCAGGCGGCGTAGTTTAACAAACAGCCAAAACAGATAACACGCCAACAGGAGTGCGATAATTGATCCAGGCCAAAACATAGTGGGATACCTGAATGAGCGGACGAGCGTTTTCGCCAGCGCCCGTCAAATTACGCGGTACGTTTAGCGCTCGCCTTTCAGCAGACGATACATATCTTCATCCGCTTCTTCATCTGCGTCGTCGTCATCCATGCCAATGCCCAGCTGTTCCATCAGCACATCAATGCGGTCCAGCGTTTGATCCAGCCAGGCCTGCTCTTCCGCCGACAGCACTTCGCCATTCTCCAGACGATCCAGCAGCGCATCAAGACGCTCGTCGTTTTCCAGCTTCGCCAGCTCGTCTTCCGGGCTCATCTGCGGCTTCTGCTGAACAGGCGCCTTTTTAATCGGCTTAGCGACCGTCACGCCTTCTTTCAATAACGGCACCGGTTTTTTACTGCCGATACGCGGGTCTTTTTCCTTGTTAGCATTTCCTTTGCCGTTTTGCTGCGCAATGGGGTTCGCGCGGCTGCCTGCCGCATGTCCGCGACGCTTTTTGTCGCGTTTACGATCGCGCGCTTCCTGATTTTGATCTTCGCGCGATTGACGTTTTACTTTTGGCGCCGCGCTGGTTTGTGGCTTACGTGCAGGTTTCATGATCTTTTATCCGGGGGGTTTTCTTTAGTATAGAATTGCGGCGGAATCTAGCAGAAAGCGCACAAAGAAAAAAGGCGGCAGGTCACCCTGTCGCCTTTTTTCGTACCTTCCGTAGAAGGATAACCATCCTTTAAATCCGTTTTGCAGTCAACGTCCCGGTTTTTCCCTTTGCTATTCGCTCTCATCCTGAGCGTTTCCTTTTCCCTGACGGCACGTTCCTTAGCGCCCTTTCCCTTTCCCTTTCCCTGCTCTGTGCGTTCCCCGCTTCCCTGAGCGCTTCATCCTGAAGTGAGCCATCCAAACTCTGTGAATTACTTTAGACTAACTGCTCAAAGTGGCAAGATACATAAGCCATTTATTCTTTCTTATTCGGCATCGCTCTATTTAATTTATTGAACTTTATAGAAATTAATAAAATCGAAGTTCTAACAAACGTCAATAACTGGCAATAACTATGGCAAATATCTTACAAAGTTTTTCATAAAGCTGGCCAGGCAGCGCTTTGCCCGCTTTAAGGGTATAATCACGACATTCAACACACCGACCTCTCCAGGAGTCTCTATTTTGTCAGGCTGGAATTATCACGTCACACACTTCGTTACCAGCGCCCCCGATATTCGTCACCTTCCGGCTGATGAAGGTATCGAAGTGGCATTTGCAGGCCGTTCTAATGCGGGTAAATCCAGTGCCCTCAATACATTGACCAACCAAAAAAGCCTGGCGCGCACCAGTAAAACGCCTGGCCGCACTCAGCTGATCAACCTGTTTCAGGTGGCGGAAGGCGCGCGGCTGGTCGACTTGCCGGGCTATGGCTACGCTGAAGTGCCTGAAGAGATGAAACGCAAATGGCAGCGAGCGCTGGGCGAATATCTGCAAAAGCGGGAATGCCTTAAGGGGCTGGTTGTCCTGATGGATGTTCGTCATCCGATGAAAGATCTCGATCAGCAGATGATTGAATGGGCGGTGCAGAGTCAAATTCCGGTGCTGGTGCTGCTGACCAAGGCGGATAAGCTCGCCTCAGGCGCGCGTAAGAGCCAGCTCAATATGGTGCGCGAAGCATCGATGGCGTTTATGGGCGATGTGCAGGTCGAACTCTTTTCTTCCCTGAAGAAAATGGGCGTCGATAAACTGCGCGATAAGCTGGATAGCTGGTTTAGCCCGCTCAAAGACGAGCCGGCGGAATAAGGAAGGAGGGTGCGCTGCATCCCGTCTGGCAGGCGCCCAATAAAAAACGCCCCAGTCACAGAATGACTGGGGCGGCTAATATTCAGCCAAATCCGATTACGTGAAGTAAAAGGTCTGAAAGATAGAACATCTTACCTCTGTACCCTACGCCGTAAACTTTACCCGATTTTTTCTGACCGACAAAGCATTTTTTGTAGTTAATTTTCATAAAACTGCTGTTTTTTCTTAACAGCCGTCACATAAACAGTGAATCCCTGTAGCTTAATTACTAAAAAAATGTTTGAGCGTCATGATGCCAGCACAGGCTTATTTCTTCAGAAAAATCAGGCGTTCCTGACGGCATGTCGCGGAAGCGCGCTGCCGCCAGGCTGGTCTTTACGGCATCAGTGCGCCTGATCCCAGTTATCGCCTACGCCGACATCTACCCGCAGCGGTACATCCAGCTTCACGCTGTTTTCCATCAGCTGCTGGATTTTCGCGCTGGCGGATTTAACGTCTTCTTCCCGCACTTCAAATACCAGTTCATCGTGAACCTGCATAATCATTGTGACCTGCGGCGCGTCCGGCTGGCGCAGCCAGGCATCGACGTCAATCATTGCACGCTTGATAATGTCCGCCGCGGTTCCCTGCATCGGCGCGTTGATTGCCGCGCGCTCCGCCGCCTTACGTCGAATGGCGTTAGCGGATTTGATATCAGGCAGCCACAGGCGACGGCCATCCAACGTAGAAACATAACCTTGCTCGGACGCCTGCTGACGCGTGGTTTCCATATAGGTCAGCACGCCCGGATAGCGTTCAAAATAGCGATCCATATAGATTTTCGCTTCGCCCGCGTTGATATTCAGCTGACGCGACAGACCAAATGCGCTCATACCATAGATCAGACCGAAGTTAATCGCTTTCGCGCTGCGGCGCTGTTCGTTGGTTACCTTATCAACGCTGACGCCGAAAACTTCCGCCGCCGTCGCGCGGTGGATATCCTGACCTTCGGCAAAAGCGGCAAGCAGCCCTTTATCCTGCGACAAATGCGCCATAATGCGCAGCTCGATCTGCGAGTAATCCGCCGCGACGATGCGGCAACCTTTCGGTGCGATAAATGCCTGGCGGATACGGCGCCCTTCTTCATTACGCACCGGGATGTTTTGCAGGTTAGGATCGGTCGACGAGAGACGCCCTGTCGCCGTGACCGCCTGTTGATAAGAGGTGTGCACCCGGCCGGTACGCGGGTTAATCATCTGTGGCAGCTTATCGGTATAGGTCGATTTGAGCTTGGACAGGCCGCGATGCTCCAGAATCACTTTCGGCAGCGGATAGTCGAGCGCCAGCTCGGCCAGCACTTCTTCGCTGGTAGAAGGCGCGCCGCCCGGCGTTTTTTTCGTGGGCTTGATCCCCTGCTTTTCAAACAGAATAGTTTGCAGCTGTTTAGTTGATGAAAGATTAAACGGCTCGCCCGCCAGCTCATGCGCTTTTTCTTCAAGTTCTTTCAGGCGCGTGGTCAGCTCCTGAGAATGCTTCGCCAGAATGTTCTGGTCGATTAAAACGCCGTTGCGTTCGATGCGTGAAATCACTGCCAGCAGCGGCATTTCGATCTCTTCAAACACCTTTTTCGGGCCAGCCTCTTTCTCCAGCTCCGGCCACATTTTTAGGTGCAATTGCAGCGTGACGTCTGCATCTTCCGCAGCGTAATGCGCCGCCTGCTCCAGCGCGATCTGGTTAAAGGTCAGCTGGTTTTTGCCTTTGCCCGCGATTTCGGTGAAGGTGACCGTTTTATGGTTCAGCCAGCGTGACGCCAGGCTGTCCATATCATGCTTACCGACCACGCTGTTCAGCATATAGGATTCAAGCATGGTGTCGAATTTAATGCCGCCCAGCTCGATATCGTAGTTTTTCAGCACGCTACGGTCGAACTTGAGGTTCTGACCCACTTTCAGGCATTTTTCATCTTCCAGCAGCGGCTTGAGCCGCGCCAGCACGGCGTTGCGATCCAGCTGATCGGGCGCATCCAGGTAATCATGCGCCACCGGCAGATAGGCCGCCTCGCCCGGCGCGACGGCAAAGGAGAGGCCGATAATGTTGGCGGTAAGAGTGTCCAGCGAATCGGTTTCCAGATCGAAAGCGAACAGCTCGCTCTGCTGAAGTTTCTTTAGCCAGCTGTCGAAAGTCGCTTCATCCAGGATAGTGACGTAGCCGTCAGAAGAAAGCACGCTGACGCTTTCTGGCTGCGGCGCTGGCTCCTCTTCCGCCAGCTTTTTCTGTGCGCCGACATTGCTCTTGCGTCCCTGAAGCCATTTGCCCTCTTCCAGATCGGTCAGCCAGCGGCGGAATTCATAATGACGGAACAGACCCAGCAGCGTCTCGACATCCGGCTCATTGACCGTCAGCTGCTCGCAGTCTACATCCAGCGCCACATCGGTTTTAATGGTAGCCAGCTGATAAGAGAGCAGCGCCACTTCTTTATTCTGCTCCAGCTTCGCCGCCATGGTTTTTGCGCCACGGAAGCTGAGATCGGCGATCTTATCCAGATTTTCATAGAGAGTGGTAATGCCGCCCAAGCCCTGTAACAGCGCCTGCGCGGTTTTCTCGCCCACGCCAGGCACGCCGGGAATATTATCGGAGGCATCGCCCATCAGCGCGAGGAAGTCGATAATCAGTTCAGGCGGGATGCCATATTTTTCCTTAACCTCGTCCGGACCAAGGATGGCGTTGTTCATGGTATTGATAAGCGTGATGTTCGGCGTAACCAGCTGGGCCATATCTTTGTCGCCGGTGCTGATCAGCACCGCGCGCCCCTGCTGTTCCGCCTGCAGAGCCAGCGTGCCGATCACGTCATCCGCTTCTACGCCTGATACCGCCAGCAACGGCAGCCCCATCGCGCGCACCATATTATGCAGAGGCTCAATTTGCGCCCGCAGATCATCCGGCATGGGCGGACGGTGGGATTTGTAATGCTCAAACAGTTCGTCACGAAACGTTTTGCCTTTTGCATCAAACACTACGGCGACATGGCTGGGTTTGTACTGTAACAGTAAGCTACGCAGCATATTGAGGACGCCGTACATCGCGCCGGTCGGCTCGCCAGCGCTGTTCGTCAGCGGAGGAAAAGCGTGATAGGCGCGATAAAGGTAGGAAGATCCATCTACCAGAATCAAAGGGTTTTCTGCGATTTGGGCCATAGTTTTCACGTTCCAGGATGATCGTTGGTATGGGCATAAGGATGCCACATCATACGGACAAAAATGAAATAACCTGGACGGAAGTTTAGCGACAGCTCAGGGAAATTGCGCAGGGCCAGTGTTTATCACCTGTGGATAACTTTGTGCGCAAAAATACTAACGTATTGTTATTTACGTAAATATACAAATTTAACAGCAAATAAAGTTTATAAAATCAAAAGGTTGGATCAACAGAAAGATCCATATATGCAAAATAACGAAACAGATCAAATGTGGATATAAATATTGAAGATCCTTTTTCTCGACGATCCCTTCTCAGACGCGTGTTTCCGATCGTGTGATGAGTGGTTGTTTTTTCGACAGGGCTGCGGGAAAGTATACTGTAAGAATAAAAAAACGCCGGGACTCCCGGCGTCTTTTTTTAGACCGTTTTTACTTCTTATCGACCAGGAATTTTACCACGTTGGCATATTGCTGAACGAAATTATCCATAGAACTGGTATCAAGTCCGCCGTTATTCACCATGTATTTACCATTGACGAACATCGCCGGCACGCCACGCAGATCAACATCTGCCGCCGCTTTTTGCTGCTGAGCGACCAGCGCTTTGACGGCGAAGCTGTTCCATGCAGCGTCATAATCTTCAGGCTTAATATTGGCCGCTTTGATAAAAGCGTCTTTCAGACTGGCCGGATCGGTGATGGTCTGGGTTTTCTGGATCCCGTCAAAAAGCGGGCCAGTCACCTGATCTTCCACGCCCAGCGCCAGCGCAACCGCCCAGGCATGAGTAACGATCGGGCCAAGTTCGCCGCCAAGGAAATCAACGTGATACTTCGTGACTTTGACGCCTTCCGGGAGCGTTTTCTTTACGGCATCGCCAACATGATAAACGCGCTCAAACTGGTAGCAGTGCGGACAGAAGAAGGAGAAAAACTCCATTACTTGAGGCTCGCCTGCGACCGGCTTATCCAGCGTGACATACTGCTGACCATCGGTAAACTGCGCCGCTGAGGCGCTGAACGCCAGAACAAGGCCAACCAGCGCAATCCATAATTTTTTCATTTGAGATTTTCTCCTTAATCAAACATCAGTATTCAGGCATTAACCGCAACGGCGGCTGCTGTAACACAGTATTTTGCTCTGCGAAAGACGCTATTTGTCTGCGCCAGAAATCCTCTTCCGTCATCCACGGAAAGCTGCGCGGAAACGCAGGATCTTGCCAGCGGCGAACTATCCACGCCAGATAATAAACCATGCGCATAGCGCGTAAAGGCTCAATCAGTGACAATTCATTAATATCAAAGTCCCTGAATTCGCTGTATGCCTCCAGCAGGATATCCCACTGGATGCGCTGCTGCTGACGATCGCCATTCACCAGCATCCAGAGATCCTGAACGGCTGGTCCGGTGCGCGCGTCATCCAGATCGACAAACAACGGCCCATCGCGCCACAGTATATTACCGGGATGGCAGTCGCCATGAAGACGTAATGGCGCCCAGCGAGTATGCCAGCATTCTTGTAAAGTTTTGCTTAGCTGACCAATTACGTCGTTTAATGTTTCTCTTAACGAAGAGGGCACCAGGCTGCACTGGCGCAGGATCTGCGCAGGCTCGTTGATATATTCTTCCAGCCCGATAGCAGGACGCGCGACAAAAAGCTGCCGCTCGCCACACTGATGTATCCGGGCGATAAAACGTCCGACCCCTTCCAGCTGATCGTCGTTATCAGTTTCATACTGGCGACCGCCAAGACTGGGAAATATCGCAAACCAAAAACCATCGTGCTGATGCAGCGTTTTACCGTTAAGCATGAGCGGCGGCGCCAGCGGCACCTCATCCTGCTGCAGCTCAAGGGCAAACTGATGTTCTTCTTCGATCTGTTCACGGCTCCAGCGCTGGGGACGATAGAATTTCACTACGTAACGACGCCTTTCCTCATCCGAGAACTGATAGACGCGATTTTCGTAGCTGTTGAGCGCCGTCAGGCCGGAATCGACGCGCAGGCCGGTGTCCCAAAGCGCATCAATAATGGTGTCAGGATTAAGGGTTTGAAAATTAAAGGCAGTGGTATCCATCGTGCATCTCTGCTCAGTGTCAGAATCGGGTAAGAATAACACCGATCGGTTAGCACGACAGAAGACCGACGTGATTAATCTTTAATTATGCCGCGCGCGCGCAGCAGCGCCGTTTTGAAATCTTCTTCATAATCTTTTTTGAGGCCAGGAATGGCTTCCGTTTTATCCGCGCCGCGCATTTTCAGGTGATAGATCAGGATATCGTCGGTTAAGGTGTGGAGCGGGCCGTCAAAACCTGACTCTTTCGCCAGTTTTTGCAAAAATTGCAACAGGTTGAGATCCGGCTCGTTTTGCCAGGCAGGTAGCAACAGTTCCAGTAGTTCATTCAGTCGATGGTATTTCATAATGTTGTCCGGGATGATTGACTAAACGCTACGTTAGCAGGGTTATTCCCCCATGAAAAGAGAGGTCTTAAAGGTGGTTTATCCGCGGGAAGCAGTATCTGGTGTAATTCTGGCTGGCGGACGCAGCAGTCGCATGGGCGGACAGGATAAAGCGCAGCTGATGTTACAGGGCAAACCGCTTTGGCAGCATGTCTGGCAGCGGCTGGCGCCGCAGGTTCATGACATTAGCATCAGCGCCAATCGCCATCTGGATCGTTATCCCCAGGACCAACTACGCGTCATTACCGATACCCTGCCCGATTTTCCCGGTCCGCTGGCCGGTATGTTGAGCGCACTCCAACAGGTCGATAGTCCATGGTTCGCCTTTTCCGCCTGCGACACGCCCTTTATTCCTGAAGATTATGTGACGCGTCTCTGGCAGCAAAAGCAACAGGCGCCAGCCGTATGGGTGCGTTCCTGCGAACGCGATCATCCCGCGCTGGCGTTGGTTAGCCGAGATATTTTGCCTGAGCTTACTATTTACCTGAACAGCGGTGAGCGGCGAGTAATGTATTTTCTGCAAAGCGTTGGCGGACATGCGGTACAGTTCGATGAGGATGAACGTGCTTTTGTAAATATTAATACGCCCGACGAGTTACAGCGTTATGAGGAGAAGGTTTGATGCTGCCGATACTGGCGATTGCCGCCTGGAGCGGAACCGGGAAAACAACGCTGCTTAAACAGCTGATACCTTTGCTAAAGCAGCAGGGAATCCGTCCAGGCCTGATTAAGCATACGCATCATAATATGGATATCGATACGCCAGGCAAGGACAGCTATGAGCTGCGTAAAGCGGGCGCCGATCAGGTATTGGTAGCCAGTCAGCAGCGTTGGGCGTTAATGACGGAGACGCCTGACAACGCAACGACAGATTTCACTTTTCTGGTCAGCCGTATGGATGAGAGTACGCTGGATATCATCCTGGTGGAAGGTTTTAAAGATGAGCCCATACCGCGTATTTTGTTATGGCGCGATCGTGACGATGCAGAATGGGAGACGCTGATAGATGAGAGAGTGATCGCTATAGCCAGCGACTCTCCGCTTAATACGCCCGTTCCCTTGCTGGATCTGAACGATCCACCGCAGATAGCCGCTTTTATAAAAGTATGGCTGGCTTCCGTTAAGGGAGAGGCTATTTGATATTATATTGCAGGACGCCTTTTACACTATTTCAGGCGTCTTTTTCATAAAACGCAGAGACGAAAAAGCCTCAGCTTACGCTGAGGCTCTGTCGTTTGTTTGATGCCTGGCAGTTCCCTACTCTCGCATGGGG
>OKNF01000065.1_pt1 | contig 33418 bp, 28 predicted proteins | sample 1613121 | NCBI WGS metagenome assembly OKNF01 (sample SAMN04436838, study PRJEB24849) | human gut metagenome | biome: human gut; feature: NICU; material: stool | host: Homo sapiens | place: USA: Saint Louis, MO | collected 2011-09-08
GAATACCGGCCTGTCACGCCGGGGGTCGCGGGTTCGAGTCCCGTCCGCACCGCCACCCTATTTAGGGGCGTAGTTCAATTGGTAGAGCACCGGTCTCCAAAACCGGGTGTTGGGGGTTCGAGTCCCTCCGCCCCTGCCAGATAAAGGATCCTTTGCTAACGCAAAGGATTTTTTTTTGCGTTTATTTTACCTGGCGGCTCCATCCTCCCGGGATGAGCGGAAATAGCCTCACCCCTCCCGTCTTTTATAACTCCCTGTTTATTAAAATGTCATGCTTGTATCAGTACCGGGAACTTCAGCAGCTGTCGGATATGCGTTTGTTGATCGCTATTCTGCAACCACACGGCGTATAAAGGCCGAACAGCGACAGGCGTATCAGGAATGACCGTTAAATCGGGATAGAGCTGCATCCAGCTATCTGGCAAAAATGCACAAGCCCCGGTTGTATGCAAAAGCTGTCGAGTTAAATGCGCAGAGGTTGTGGTCAGCACGGGCACATCATCGGCGCCAGCCAGATAACTTTCATGCTGATGAAAGTCTGCGCCCCACTCCAGCTTGATATAGTCATATTTCTCCCGTTTTTCACTTTTACGTGAGCGGAAAAGGGTAAGAGAAATATGACCGATCTGCTGGCTTGTCAGCTCGTCCATTTTTGGCGCTTCTGTCGTAATTAACAGATCGAGCTGTCGCTCATGCAGCTGTTTTACCAACAGATGCCTCTGCGCTACGCGTGCTTCCAAATGAAGACTCTCACGGTTTTCATAAAGCGTTTGTAGCCAGGGCGTCAGATAAGCTTCCCACAGGGATGCGCTGGCGCCGATAGAGAGTTCATGATGCTGCTGAGTATGGGCGACTTCCTTTTTAGCCATTAGCCAGGTACTCATCAGGCTCTCTGCATAAGGAAGCAAGCGCTCGCCGGCGGAAGTAAGCCGTATATTATTGCGGTGCCGGGTAAAAAGGTTCACGCCCAGCTGATTTTCCAGCTGTCTGATGCGAAAACTGACGGCGGATTGCGTCAAATAGAGCGCTTCTGCGGCGCGTCCAAAATGGCGCGTTCTGCTCACTTCAAGAAAGGTCTTCAGTAATTCCGTATCCACAGCCAACTCCAAAAAAATGTTTGTCGTAATGATTTAAATGTTTTGTTTTACACTCTGTCAAGCCTAACTAATACTCCGCGCCATAAATCGCACGGCCATAGAAGAGTTAGGAGCGTGTAAAATGGCGGATAGCTTCGCAACAACTAATCGTTTTTTTGATAACAAACACTACCCGCGTGGGTTTTCGCGTCACGGTGATTTCACTATTAAAGAAGCTCAGCTTCTCGAAAGGCATGGTTACGCGTTCAATGAGCTTGATCTGGCCAGGCGTGAACCTGTGACAGAAGAAGAGCGTCAGTTTATAGAAGTATGTCGTGGTTTACGTGAACCACAAACTGAAGCTGAGCGTGTATGGAGTAAATACATGACACGCATCAAGCGTCCGAAACGTTTTCATACCCTCTCTGGCGGTAAGCCGCAGATGGAAGGTGTTGAAGACTATAGCGATTCAGAAGATTAATCGTAGGCTGCTCGCCTGTTGAGAAGCTGGCGTTAAAATGATGGGGCTGCGGCCCCATTTTCATTCCAGGCTTTTATGCAAATGAATTAACATACGATCCATCCCGCGATAGCTTAACGCCTCCAGCAGATGTGAACGCGTAAGCGCCTCCTCGCCAGCCAGATCGGCAATCGTACGCGATACCTTCAGTAGCCTTTGCCATGCCCTGACGGAGAGTCCCAGGGCAATAAGTATTGATTCAAGCCATTCGGCATCCTCTTTCGCCAGCGCGCACCACCGTTGCACCTCATTGTTATCCATTAATGCATTAATCTTTCCCTGACGCGCTAACTGCTGATTACGCGCGGCGATAACGCGTTGCCGCACCTGAGCGCTGGATTCCATTTCTTTATGCGGCTGGCTGAGCATTCCGGCGGGAAGAAGAGGAATCTCTAAAGAGAGATCAAAGCGATCGAGGAACGGCCCTGATAACCGGCTGAGGTAACGCAGCGTCTGCTGTGGTGTACAGCGGTTATGCTTGCCCTGGTAATGTCCTGAGGGGCCAGGGTTCATAGCGGCAACTAACTGAAAGCGCGCTGGCCAGCTCACTTTAGCGCGGGCGCGTGAAATAGTGATTTCCCCTGTCTCAAGCGGCTCACGCAGCGCATCCAGCGTTTTACGGCTAAATTCGGGTAGCTCATCAAGGAATAAAATACCATTATGTGCCAGCGTGATTTCACCTGGCTGAGGAAGCGAACCGCCGCCAACCAGAGCATACAGTGTTGAGCTATGATGAGGCGTTCGAAACGGACGTTTTCGCCATTGCTTATGAACGTCTCCACTATTAATGATACTTGCCACGGTCGCGCACTCCAGCGCCTCCCGATCGCTAAGCGGCGGCAACAGACCAATGAGCCGCATCGCCAACATAGTCTTTCCTGTGCCGGGCGGGCCGATAAGCAGCAGATTATGTCCTCCCGCTGCGGCCACCTCCAGTGCGCGCTTACCTTGCTGCTGACCGATGATATCGTGCAGATCTTCACTTTTCGCCTCGTCTTGCGGTAAATCTGCGTGTCCGGGATGCAACTGACATTGATTAAGAAGAAAAGCACATACCTCCGGCAGATTTCCCGCAACCAGTGATTCTTTCTTTTCTACTAAACCGACATCTGGCGCATTTTCCGCCGGTACGATCAGCGTCCTGCCCGCTTCATTTGCCGCCATCGCCGCCGGGATGGCGCTCTGTACGCCTCTGAGTGCTCCGCTGAGCGCCAGCTCGCCCAGGAATTCAAACTGTGCCAGTTTAGCCTCAGGAAGCTGTTCAGAAGCCGCGAGAATTGCGATGGCGATGGGAAGATCGAAACGTCCGCCCTCTTTAGGCAGATCCGCTGGGGCCAGATTAACCGTGATACGTTTAGCCGGAAAGGTGAAGCCGCTGTTGATGATAGCGCTACGTACGCGATCGCGCGCCTCTTTTACCGTCGTCTCGGCCAAACCCACCAGCGAAAGCCCTGGCAATCCATTGCTGATATGTACTTCCACCGTAACCAGTGGCGCCGTGACGCCAAGCGCTGCACGTGTGGCAACGTGGGATAAAGACATACTCCCTCCTTTTTGCTTTAAGCCTGGAGTATGCGCAGAGTTTATTTATAACGCGATGCGTCCGACAACGCATTGCGTGACGTCTCGTAAAAAAACGTCCCTGTGATGTTCGGAATGAAAAAGCGTCAGGTTCAAAATGGGTCAGGCTTTTTATTTATTACGGAAGGGACGTAATGAATAACTTTCAGTCATGGTTATTGTTTGAATAAAAAAGCTTTTTTGCTAATTACATTAAAGCAGCTTGAAAATAACTATTAAAAAAGGTTGTCTAACCCTGCCTGTCTGTGATAACTCTTTAGGCATTACTTCGAATAAGTGAAATTTTGAACATCATATGAAAGCCCTTCTACGAGTGATTAGCCTAGTCGTGATTAGCGTGGTGGTGATTATTATCACACCGTGCGGGGCTGCGCTCGGAGGAAGAAAGGCTTAAAAATCAAGCCTGAATCTAAAAGAACCCCCGCACCGAAAGGTCCGGGGGTTTTTTTATGGTCAGGCATCGGGGCAGTCAATGAAAGAGGAACAAACAATGTACAGTAGCATAAAACACTGTTGTTCCCCGGAAAATACAGGGGAATAACGATGACTGGAGCGCAGTGGGTGGTTCAAGCGTTGCGTGCGCAAGGGGTAGAAACCGTATTCGGCTATCCGGGCGGCGCGATTATGCCGGTTTACGACGCGCTTTATGATGGAGGCGTCGAACACCTACTGTGCCGTCATGAGCAGGGCGCTGCCATGGCCGCTATTGGCTACGCGCGTGCTACCGGGAAAGTCGGCGTCTGTATCGCCACTTCCGGTCCAGGGGCCACCAACCTGATTACCGGTCTCGCCGATGCCATGATGGATTCTGTTCCCGTTGTCGCCATCACTGGCCAGGTCGCTGCCCCTTTGATTGGCACCGACGCCTTTCAGGAAATCGATGTATTAGGCCTGTCGCTGGCCTGTACCAAACACAGCTTTTTAGTCGAGTCGCTGGAGACATTGCCGGAAGTGATGGCTGAAGCCTTCGCCATCGCGCAGTCTGGCCGTCCGGGCCCGGTTCTGGTCGATATTCCCAAAAACATTCAGGTCGCCAGCGGCGACTTGACGCCGCATCTGCTGCCCGTAGAGGAAACACTGGCTCATCCGCATCAGGAGATCGCGCAGGCGCGCGCGTTGATTGCCCAGGCGCAAAAGCCGGTTTTATATATCGGCGGCGGCGTCGGCATTGCGCAGGCGGTACCGACGTTGCGTGAGTTCGTTCAGCAAACGGGTATACCTGCCGTTGCGACGCTGAAAGGTCTGGGTGCGCCTGATCCCAGCGATCCTTGCTATCTCGGCATGTTGGGCATGCACGGCACCAAAGCGGCGAATCTGGCCGTCCAGCAGTGCGATCTGCTGATTGCCGTCGGCGCGCGCTTTGACGATCGAGTTACCGGCAAGCTGGATACCTTCGCACCGCATGCCAGCGTTATTCATATGGATATCGATCCGGCTGAGCTGAATAAGCTGCGCCGCGCGCACGTGGGTTTACAGGGCGATATAAAAACCCTGCTGCCCGCTTTGACGCAGCCATGCCAGATTGATGCATGGCGTACGGAAGTCATGGCGTTAAAGGCGCAGCATGGGTGGCGCTACGATCATCCCGGCGAGGCGATTTATGCGCCGTTGTTTCTGCGCCAGCTGTCAGACCGCAAAGCGGCGCGGGCTGTTGTGACCACCGATGTCGGCCAGCACCAGATGTGGACAGCGCAGCATATGTCCTTCAACGCGCCCCAGGATTTCATTACTTCCAGCGGCCTGGGCACCATGGGCTTCGGGCTGCCGGCTGCGGTAGGCGCGCAGGTCGCCCGTCCTGACGATATGGTGATCTGCGTCTCCGGCGACGGCTCTTTCATGATGAACGTGCAGGAGTTAGGCACCATTAAACGTAAAGCTCTGCCGATCAAAATCGTCCTGCTGGATAACCAACGTTTGGGAATGGTGCGTCAGTGGCAGCAGCTCTTTTTCTCTGAGCGCTACAGTGAAACCAACCTTTCTGATAATCCCGATTTTCTGACGCTGGCAAGCGCCTTTGATATTCCTGGCCAGCGTATTACTCGTAAAGATCAGGTCGACGCCGCATTAGATGCTCTGCTGACCAGTAAAGGACCTTGGTTGTTGCATGTGGCCATTGATGAGCATGAAAACGTCTGGCCTCTGGTGCCACCCGGCGCCAGCAACGCAAACATGATGGAGAAAACCGTATGAACCAGCATCAGTTGTCTATCGAAGCGCGTTTCCGCCCTGAAGTTCTGGAACGCATTTTGCGCGTTGTCCGTCATCGCGGCTTTCAGGTTTGCGCCATGAATATGGCCGCCGTCGCAAACGCCGAAAATATTAATATTGAAATGACCGTTGCCAGCCTGCGTTCAGTCGATTTACTGTCAACACAGCTGAGCAAACTGATGGATGTCGCTTGCGTCCAGATTCAACAACAGACAACACAACAAATCCGCGCATAGTCGCGAAAGGAAATAAGAATGAGTACGAAGAAAGCAGACTTTATCTGGTTCAACGGCGAGATGGTGAAGTGGGAAGAGGCGAAGGTCAGCGTCATGTCTCATGCTCTGCATTACGGCACGTCGGTTTTTGAAGGCGTCCGCTGCTACGACTCGCACAAAGGACCGGTAGTCTTCCGTCATCGTGAACATATGCAGCGCCTGCACGACTCCGCCAAAATTTATCGCTTCCCGCTGAAGCACAGCGTGGATGAGCTGATGGAAGCCTGCCGCGAAGTCCTGCGCGTCAACAAGCTGAAAAGCGCTTATATTCGCCCGCTGGCCTTTGTCGGCGACGTTGGCCTGGGCGTTAACCCGCCGGAAGGCTACAGCACGGACGTAATCATCGCCGCGTTCCCGTGGGGCGCCTATTTGGGCGCTGAAGCGCTGGAGCAGGGCATCGACGCGATGGTTTCCTCCTGGAACCGTGTCGCGCCGAACACTATTCCTACCGCCGCGAAAGCGGGCGGCAACTACCTCTCCTCACTGCTGGTCGGCAGCGAAGCGCGCCGCCACGGCTATCAGGAAGGTATTGCGCTTGATACCAACGGCTATATCTCCGAAGGCGCGGGCGAGAACCTGTTTGAAGTAAAAGACGGCATCCTTTTCACTCCGCCATTCACCTCTTCCGCGCTGCCGGGCATCACTCGCGACGCCATTATCAAGCTGGCGAAAGATGCGGGCATTGAAGTACGCGAGCAGGTACTGTCGCGTGAGTCCCTCTACCTGGCGGACGAAGTCTTTATGTCCGGCACCGCGGCGGAAATCACGCCGGTGCGCAGCGTAGACGGCATCCAGGTCGGCGAAGGCAAATGCGGGCCGATCACCAAACGTATTCAGCAGGCCTTCTTTGGCCTGTTCACCGGTGAAACCGAAGATAAATGGGGCTGGTTAGATCAGGTAAACCCATAAGACAGACAGTTGCGGGCGCCCGGTCGGGCCCGCTTATTTATCCAGACTGGAGTAAACAGAGCATGCCTAAGTACCGTTCCGCCACTACTACTCATGGCCGTAATATGGCCGGTGCCCGTGCCTTGTGGCGCGCAACAGGAATGACTGACGCGGATTTCGGCAAACCGATTATCGCCGTCGTTAACTCTTTCACCCAGTTCGTGCCGGGACACGTTCATCTGCGCGATCTGGGCAAGCTGGTTGCCGATCAGATTGAAGCTGCCGGCGGCGTGGCGAAAGAATTCAACACCATTGCGGTCGATGACGGCATCGCTATGGGTCATGGAGGCATGCTCTATTCACTGCCGTCGCGCGAGCTGATTGCCGACTCGGTTGAATATATGGTGAATGCGCACTGCGCGGACGCCATGGTCTGCATCTCCAACTGCGATAAAATCACGCCGGGAATGATGATGGCCGCGCTGCGCCTGAACATTCCGGTGATTTTCGTCTCCGGCGGGCCGATGGAGGCGGGTAAAACCAAGCTCTCCGATAAGATCATCAAGCTGGACCTGGTCGATGCCATGATTCAGGGCGCCAACCCTAACGTCAGCGACGCCGACAGCGAGCAGATCGAGCGTTCCGCCTGTCCGACCTGCGGCTCCTGCTCCGGCATGTTTACCGCGAACTCAATGAACTGTCTGACCGAAGCGCTGGGGCTGTCTCAGCCGGGCAACGGCTCGCTGCTGGCGACCCATGCCGATCGCAAAGAGCTGTTTATCAATGCTGGCAAGCGCATCGTTACGCTGGCGAAACGCTACTACGAACAGGACGATGAAACGGCGCTGCCGCGCAGTATCGCGAATAAGGCCGCCTTTGAAAACGCCATGACGTTGGATATCGCCATGGGCGGCTCCACGAACACCGTGCTGCACCTGCTGGCGGCGGCGCAGGAAGGCGAAATCGATTTCAATATCTCTGACATCGATCGCCTGTCGCGCAAGGTGCCGCACTTATGCAAAGTGGCGCCCAGCACGCAGAAATACCATATGGAAGATGTTCACCGCGCTGGTGGCGTAATCGGCATCCTGGGCGAGCTGGATCGTGCCGGGCTGTTGGATACCAGCGTTCATAACGTGCTGGGCACCACGCTGCGTGAAACGCTTGATAACTACGACATCATGCTGACGCAGGATGAGGCCGTGAAAAAGATGTTCCGCGCCGGACCGGCAGGCATCCGCACCACTCAGGCGTTTTCGCAGGAGTGCCGCTGGGATACGCTTGACGACGATCGTCGCGAAGGCTGCATCCGCTCACGCGAATATGCATTCAGCCAGGATGGCGGGCTGGCGGTGCTGTACGGCAACATGGCGGAAGATGGCTGTATCGTGAAAACCGCGGGCGTGGATAAAGAGATTCTGACCTTCCGCGGCCCGGCGAAAGTGTACGAAAGCCAGGAAGACGCCGTTGAAGCGATCCTGGGCGGCAAAGTGGTCGCGGGCGATGTAGTCGTTATCCGTTACGAAGGGCCGAAAGGCGGGCCGGGCATGCAGGAAATGCTTTATCCCACCACCTACCTGAAATCGATGGGATTAGGTAAGAGCTGCGCGTTAATCACTGACGGACGTTTCTCCGGCGGCACTTCAGGGCTCTCTATCGGCCATGCCTCACCAGAAGCGGCCAGCGGCGGTACCATCGCGCTGGTGAAAGATGGCGATATGATCGAAATCGATATTCCGAATCGCGGCATCCGACTGGATGTGCCGGATAACGAACTGCATGCGCGTCGCGAAGAGGAAGAAGCGCGCGGCGACGCCGCGTATACGCCGCATTCGCGTCAGCGTCAGGTTTCATTCGCACTGCGCGCCTACGCCTCGCTGGCGACCAGCGCGGATAAAGGCGCTGTACGCGACAAATCGAAGCTGGGAGGCTAAGGATGGCTGAGTCTCAACCGTTACCGGAGGCGCCCTGCGGCGCTGAATATCTGCGCGCCGTGCTGCGCTCGCCCGTTTACGAAGTGGCGCAGGTGACGCCATTACAGCATATGGAGAAGCTCTCCGCGCGCCTTGGCAACACGGTGCTGGTGAAGCGCGAAGATCGCCAACCGGTCCATAGCTTTAAGCTGCGGGGCGCCTACGCGATGATCGCCGGGCTTAACGAAGAGCAGAAGGCGCGCGGCGTCGTCACCGCTTCTGCCGGCAACCATGCGCAGGGCGTGGCGCTTTCCGCCAGCAAACTCGGCATTAAATCATTGATCGTGATGCCGGTCGCCACGGCGGATATTAAAGTCGACGCGGTGCGCGCCTTTGGCGGTGAGACTTACCTGTACGGCGCTAATTTCGATGAGGCGAAGGCGAAAGCCATCGAGCTGTCGGAACAGCAGGGCTATACCTTCGTACCGCCTTTTGACCATCCGGCGGTGATCGCCGGACAGGGCACGCTGGCGATGGAGCTGTTGCAGCAGGACGCGCATCTCGATCGCATTTTCGTGCCGGTCGGCGGCGGCGGGCTGGCGGCAGGAGTCGCGGTGTTGATTAAACAGCTGATGCCGCAAATTAAAGTGATTGCGGTAGAGGCGGCGGATTCCGCCTGTCTGAAAGCGGCGCTGGAGGCGGGCGAGCCGGTCGATCTGCCGCGTGTCGGATTGTTTGCGGAAGGCGTGGCGGTGAAGCGTATCGGCAGCGAAACTTTTCGTCTTTGCCAGGCCTGGCTGGATGATATCGTCACCGTCGACAGCGATGCCATCTGCGCGGCGATGAAAGATCTGTTTGAGGATGTGCGCGCGGTGGCGGAGCCTTCCGGGGCGCTGGCGCTGGCGGGAATGAAGAAGTATATCCAACAGCACAATCTGCAGGGCGAACGGCTGGCGCATATCCTTTCCGGCGCGAACGTCAATTTCCACGGGCTGCGCTACGTTTCCGAACGCTGTGAACTGGGGGAACAGCGTGAAGCACTGCTTGCCGTTACCATTCCCGAACAGCAGGGCAGCTTTCTCAAGTTCTGCCAGACGCTGGGCGGCAGAGCGGTAACGGAGTTTAACTACCGTTACGCCGATGCCGATAACGCCTGCATTTTTGTCGGGGTGCGGCTGACGCGCGGCCGCGAAGAGCGTCGGGAAATTATCAGCGAATTAACGGCAGGTGGCTATCAGGTCGTCGATCTCTCTGATGACGAGATGGCCAAGCTGCATGTGCGCTATATGGTAGGCGGTCGACCTTCCCGGCCGCTGCGTGAGCGTCTCTTCAGCTTCGAATTCCCTGAAGCGCCCGGCGCGCTGCTGAAATTTCTGCAAACGCTGGGCGCGCACTGGAATATTTCGCTGTTCCACTATCGCAGTCACGGCACCGACTATGGTCGGGTACTGGCCGCTTTCGAGCAGGGCGAGGATGAACCGCGCTTCGCCGAGCATCTTGCCGCTTTGGGCTACGACTTTCATGATGAAAGCGAAAACCCGGCGTTTCGTTTTTTCCTGGCGGGATAATTACAGTAGCTGCCAGAACGCGCTAATTAGCGGCTCGCTGAGCCGCTTTTTCTGTACGCAGACGCCCAGTTCAAAGGGCGCGACGGCGTCAACATCTTCCAGCACCAGAACCCGGTTGCGCACCGGATCCGGGCTGTTTTCCAATACCACCTCAGGCAGCAGAGCGATACCACAGCCCAGCGCCACCATAGAAACAATGGCTTCATGACCGGAAACGGTGGCGTAAATCAGCGGATTAGCAATGCGCCGACGGCGGAACCACAGATCGATGCGGCGTCGCGCCGGGCCCTGTTCCGGCAGAATAAAGGGGATTTGTGCCCAGTCTGGATCGGGCTGCGTCGCCTGCTGACGAACCGGGCAAGGCAGCGCTGGCGCGATCAGCACCAGCGGAATATACCCTAGCGGGGTAAAGCCGATGCTGGCGGGCAGCATCTCAGGACGACCGGCAATCGCCAGCTCCGCTTCGCCGGTTTGCACTTTGTCAACCGCGTCGGCGGCATCGCCGGTAGTGAGCTTGATTTCCACCTGCGGATGCTCGGCGCGAAAACGATCGAGGATCGGCGGCAGATGGCTGTAGGCGGCGGTTACAGAGCAGAACAGCTTCAGTTCGCCGCTTAACGAAGGTCCGTGCTGGTCTATCGCGTGACGCAGCTGCTGATATTGCAGCAGCGTTTGCTGCGCGAACTGGCGCAGTTGTTCGCCTGCTTCGGTCAGCGTGACGGTACGGTTATCACGTAAAAACAGGCTTTGCCCTAAATCCTCCTCCAGCCGCTGTATCTGGCGCGACAGGGTGGAAGGCGAAACGTGCATTGCGCGGGCGGTACGACCAAAGTGTCGACTCTCGGCCAAATGTAAAAAAAGTTTCAGGTCTCGTAAATCCATGCGATTCAGGCCTCGTTTTTACGTTGCAGTTATTGCAATGCGGCGTTGTTAATATATCAATTTAAGCAACGGATTTCCTGTCATATGATGGGGCTATATCAGACGAAGCAATATACGGCTTCGCCATAAAATAACGGTAAACACAACCTCAAAAACGGAGTGCCCATGGCTAACTATTTCAACACTTTGAACCTGCGTCAGCAGCTGGCGCAATTAGGTAAATGTCGCTTTATGACGCGCGACGAATTTGCTGATGAAGCAAGCTACCTGAAAGGGAAAAAAGTCGTCATCGTTGGCTGTGGCGCCCAGGGTCTCAACCAGGGCCTTAACATGCGTGACTCTGGTCTGGACGTTTCTTATGCGCTGCGCGCTGAAGCGATTGCGGAAAAACGCGCTTCCTGGCGCAAGGCGACCGAAAATGGCTTTAAAGTCGGCACCTATGAAGAGCTGATTCCGCAGGCCGATCTGGTGGTTAACCTGACGCCGGACAAACAGCACTCATCCGTCGTGCAGGCAGTGCAGCCGCTGATGAAAGACGGCGCGGCGCTGGGCTATTCGCACGGCTTCAATATCGTTGAGGTAGGCGAGCAGATCCGTAAAGACATTACCGTTGTGATGGTGGCGCCGAAATGTCCGGGCACGGAAGTGCGCGAAGAGTACAAGCGCGGCTTCGGCGTCCCAACGCTGATCGCGGTGCATCCAGAAAACGATCCGAAAGGCGAAGGCATGGCGATCGCCAAAGCCTGGGCCGCGGCGACCGGCGGTCATCGTGCGGGCGTGCTGGAATCCTCCTTCGTTGCCGAAGTGAAATCTGACCTGATGGGCGAGCAGACCATTCTCTGCGGTATGCTGCAGGCGGGTTCTCTGCTGTGCTACGACAAGCTGGTGGCTGAGGGCGTTGATCCAGCTTACGCGGGCAAACTGTTGCAGTTCGGTTGGGAAACCATCACTGAATCCCTGAAGCACGGCGGCATTACCCTGATGATGGACCGCCTCTCTAACCCGGCTAAGCTGCGTGCTTACGCTCTGTCGGAGCAGCTGAAAACCATTATGGCGCCGCTGTTCCAGAAACATATGGATGACATCATTTCCGGCGAATTCTCTTCCGGCATGATGGCGGACTGGGCGAACGACGATAAAAAACTGCTGACCTGGCGCGAAGAGACCGGCCAGACCGCGTTTGAAAACGCGCCGCAGTATGACGGAAAAATTTCCGAGCAGGAATATTACGATCGCGGCGTGCTGATGGTCGCCATGGTAAAAGCGGGCGTTGAGCTGGCGTTTGAAACCATGGTTGATTCCGGCATCATCGAAGAGTCCGCCTATTATGAATCGCTGCACGAGCTGCCGCTGATCGCTAACACCATCGCCCGTAAGCGTCTGTATGAAATGAACGTGGTGATTTCCGATACTGCGGAATATGGCAACTACCTGTTCGCTAACGCGGCGGTGCCGCTGCTGAAAGAGTTTATGACCACGCTGCAGGCAGGCGATTTAGGAAAAGAAGTGGCGCCGGCGGCGGTTGATAACGCTCAGCTGCGCGACGTGAATGAAGCGGTGCGCAACCATCCGATCGAAGCGGTCGGCCGCAAGCTGCGCGGCTACATGACTGATATGAAACGTATCAGCGTTGCCGGCTAATTGGCCGCAGCCGTAGAAGGCAAAACGGGAGAGCGCATCGCTCTCCCGTTTTTTTTAGTTTCGGTACAGCACTTTAATGATGTGATAACCGAACTGGGTATGCAGAGGGCCGTAAGGCGTCAGCAGGGGACAGGAAAATACCACTTTATCAAAAGCGGGCACCATCGCCCCTTTTTTAAACTCGCCTAAATGTCCGCCTTTGCGTCCGCTGGGACAGGTAGAGTGTTTTTTCGCCAGCTTTTCAAAGTCGGCGCCCTTTTCCAGCTGGGCCAGAAGTTCCTGCGCCAGTTTTTCTTCCTTTACAAGGATATGCATTGCCGCTGCGGTTTTTGCCATGATCGTGCCTTGAGTCGTATGGATGCTGCTGGATATACTACCACGCTGTTAATCAACCCTCCTCCTTTTCACTGAGTACTTCTATGCGCCTTAATCCCAGCCAACAACACGCTGTCGAATTCGTCACCGGCCCTTGCCTGGTGCTGGCTGGCGCGGGTTCCGGCAAGACGCGCGTGATAACCAATAAAATTGCTCACCTTATTCGCGAGTGTGGTTATCAGGCTCGTCATATCGCCGCCGTTACCTTTACCAACAAAGCGTCGCGCGAGATGAAAGAGCGCGTGGCGCAAACGCTTGGTCGTAAAGAAGCGCGCGGCCTGATGATCTCCACATTCCATACCTTAGGGCTGGAGATCATCAAGCGCGAATATGCCGCGCTAGGCATGAAATCCAACTTTTCGCTGTTCGACGATCAGGATCAGCTGGCGCTGTTGAAAGACCTGACCGAGCAGTGGCTGGAAAATGATAAAAATCTGCTGCAACAGCTGATCTCAACGATCTCCAACTGGAAAAACGATCTGATCGATCCGGCTCAGGCGCAGGCGCGTGCCCAGTCGGAGCGCGATCGTATTTTCGCGCACTGCTATGAACTGTACGATCGGCATCTAAAATCGTGCAACGTGCTGGACTTTGACGATCTGATCCTGCTGCCGACGCTGCTGCTGCAACGTAATGAAGAGGTGCGCGAGCGCTGGCAGCAGCGTATCCGTTACCTGCTGGTGGATGAGTATCAGGACACCAACACCAGCCAGTATGAGCTGGTTAAGCTACTGGTGGGTGCGCGGGCGCGTTTTACCGTAGTAGGCGATGATGACCAGTCGATTTACTCCTGGCGGGGCGCCAGGCCGCAAAACCTTGTGCTGCTGAAAGAAGACTTCCCCGCGCTGCAGGTGATCAAGCTGGAGCAGAATTACCGCTCTACCGGACGTATTCTGAAGGCGGCGAACATTCTGATCGCCAACAACCCGCACGTCTTTGAAAAGCGCCTGTTCTCTGAGCTGGGCTATGGCGTCGAGCTGAAAGTGCTGAGCGCCAATCACGAGGATCACGAAGCGGAGCGCGTCACCGGAGAGCTGATCGCGCACCACTTTATTAATAAAACCCAGTACAAGGATTACGCCATCCTTTATCGCGGCAACCACCAGTCGCGCGTGTTTGAAAAAATGCTGATGCAGAACCGCATCCCCTATCGTATTTCAGGCGGCACCTCCTTTTTCTCCCGCCCGGAGATCAAGGATTTGCTGGCCTATCTGCGCGTGCTGACCAACCCGGACGACGACAGCGCTTTTCTGCGCATTATCAATACGCCGCGGCGTGAAATCGGCCCGGCGACGCTGCAAAAGCTGGGCGAATGGGCCAACCAGCGTAATAAAAGCCTGTTCAGCGCCAGCTTCGATCTGGGGCTTGGCCAGACGCTGACCGGCCGCGGTCTGGAAAATTTGCAGCGCTTTACCGGCTGGCTACAGGAGATTGCTCGCCTGGCCGAGCGCGAGCCCATCAGCGCCGTGCGCGATCTGATCCGCGGTATCGATTATGAGAGTTGGCTGTTCGAGACTTCCGCCAGCCCGAAAGCGGCGGAAATGCGCATGAAGAACGTGAATACGCTGTTTCAGTGGATGACGGAGATGCTGGAGGGCAGCGAGCTGGACGAGCCGATGACGCTGACGCAGGTTGTTACGCGCTTTACGCTGCGCGATATGATGGAGCGCGGCGAAAGCGATGAGGAGCTGGATCAGGTACAGCTGATGACGCTGCATGCTTCAAAAGGCCTTGAATTTCCCTACGTCTATCTGGTGGGCATGGAAGAAGGGCTGTTACCGCATCAGAGCAGCATCGATGAAGATAACATCGAGGAAGAGCGGCGCCTGGCCTATGTCGGCATTACCCGAGCGCAGAAAGAGCTGACTTTTACCCTGTGCCGTGAACGTCGGCAGTATGGCGAGCTGGTGCGCCCGGAGCCGAGCCGTTTTCTGCTGGAACTGCCGCAGGACGATCTTATTTGGGAAACCGAGCGTAAGGTAGTGAGCGCTGAAGAACGCATGAAAACCGGGCAGAGTCGTGTAGCCGGGCTGCGCGCTATGCTGGATAAAGCGAAAAAAGGGGCCTGAAAGAGGGCTGCATATAAGCGACTATGCAGCCTGCGAAGAGCTTACACCACCGCAAGCGGCCAGTGCACATAGGACTGCCAGCGGCTCTCCTGTTCCAGCAGCTCCGCCCGTAAAGGGTGCGCTTTCAACCAGCCTGGCGGCAGCGTCACCTGCAACGTGTCATCCTCACTGTGCAGACGCACGGCAGGCAGCGTATCGTCGCGACGACGGCTGGCGAAAATGATCGCCAGACGCAGCAGTCGACACATATGCTCAGCCGTACGCGGCGGCACGGCGTTTTGCTGATTCAACAAGGAGAGATCGATGCCGCTGCTCTGGTTTTGTAGCAAGGTGGCGAGCAATTTTTTCTGGGCTGGCGTGAAGCCGGGCAGATCAAGATGCTGCACCAGATAGGCAGCGTGCTGCGCGGCCAGGCGAAAATCAACGCTCAGGCCGATTTCATGGATCAGGCAGGCGCTTTCCAGCAGCTCGCGGCAATAGTTATCCAGCTTCCAGTGCGGGTTGACCTGGCGCACAAAGCTGGCCGCCAGCTGACGCACGCGCTCGGCCTGTTCAATATCAATGGAAAAGCGGCGCTGAATATTATGCAGCGTTCGGCTGCGAATATCGCGATCGACCGGATAGTGCAGCATGCCGTACAGCAGACCTTCGCGCAGTGCGCCGCCCGCCAGCGTCATGCTCTCGATTTTCAGCTCTTCAAAGATGGCGATCAGAATCGATAGTCCGCTGGGGAATACCAGCGCGCGTTCCAGCGTCAGGCCTTCGATTTCCAGCTCTTCCAGTTTGCCGCACTGAATGGCGCGCTGCTTCAGCTGCTGTAGCTTGCTGAGCGTAATGCGTTCATCCATGCCCTGCGCGACCATAATTTCCTGCAGCGCCTGCACTGTGCCGGAGGCGCCGACGCAAATCTGCCAGCCCTGTTCCCGCAGTCGATCGGCTACCGGCTGAATGATGTCGCGCGCGGCCTGTTCCGCCTGGGCGAAGTTTTCTTTACCCAGATGGCGATCGCCAAAGTAGCGCTCCAGCCAGGTGACGCAGCCCATGGAAAGGCTGAACAGGGCGGTCGCCTGCGCGCCGTTGCCGGTAACCAGCTCGGTGCTGCCGCCGCCGATATCGACCACCAGACGTTGATCGGAACCGCCGGTGGTGTGCGCAACGCCCTGATAAATCAGGCGGGCTTCCTCTTCGCCGGTAATAACGTTGATTGAACAACCGAGAATGGCTTCCGCCTGAGAGAGGAACTGACGGGCATTATTCGCCAGACGCAGCGTGGCGGTCGCCACCACGCGGATCTGATCGGCGGGAATATCCTGTAGCTGCTCTGAAAAGAGTTGCAGACATTGCCAGCCCCGTTCCATTGCCTCTTCTGACAGTTCTCCGTCGCCATCAAGGCCGGCGGCAAGACGTACTTTACGCTTGATGCGCGCGACGGTCTGGATATTTCCAGCCACCTCGCGCACCACTAACATGTGAAAACTGTTAGAACCCAGATCAATCGCAGCATAAAGTGACGACGCGCTCAGCATAGTGTCATGAACCCGAACGTTTACGGTTATTATTACGCGGTGGACCGCTGCGACGGTTATTGCCGGTCGCGCGACGAGGACCATTGCCTGGGCGGCTACGGGTCAGACGCTTCGGCGGCGGAAGATCGGTCATCAGCGCGTCGCTGTTGTATTTGCTTACCGGAATGCCGTGGCCGATGTATTCTTCGATCGCGGGCAGGTTCAGCGCATACTCTTCACAGGCGAGGCTGATGGAATGACCGCTGGCGCCGGCGCGACCAGTACGGCCGATGCGGTGAACGTAATCTTCGCAGTCGTCGGGCAGGTCATAGTTGAAGACGTGCGTCACTGCCGGAATATGCAGGCCGCGCGCGGCAACGTCGGTCGCCACCAGAATGTCGAGATCGCCGCGGGTGAAATCTTCCAGAATACGCAGGCGTTTTTTCTGCGCCACGTCGCCGGTCAGCAGCCCTACGCGATGACCATCGGCGGCCAGATGGCCCCAGATATCTTCGCAGCGGTGTTTGGTATTAGCGAAGATAATGGCGCGATCCGGCCACTCTTCTTCAATCAGCGTTTGCAGCAGACGCATCTTTTCTTCATTAGAGGGATAGAACAGCTCCTCTTTGATGCGGTGGCCTGTTTTCTGCTCTGGTTCGACTTCAACATATTCGGCATTGTTCATATGCTCGAACGCCAGCTCGCGCACACGGTAAGACAGCGTAGCGGAGAAAAGCATGTTGAGGCGTTGGTTCGCGGCCGGCATACGGCGGAACAGCCAACGAATATCTTTTATAAAGCCGAGATCGAACATGCGATCGGCTTCATCCAGCACCACGACCTGGATAGCGCCCAGGTTGATATGATTCTGTTTAGCGTAATCAATTAAGCGGCCGGTGGTGCCGATCAGAATATCGACGCCGTTTTCCAGCACCTTAAGCTGTTTGTCATAGCCGTCGCCGCCGTAGGCGAGGCCCAGCTTCAATCCGGTCGACTGCGCCAGAGGCTCGGCGTCAGCATGAATCTGCACGGCCAGTTCGCGCGTCGGGGCCATAATCAGCGCGCGCGGCTGATTAACCTGGCGGCCTTCAGCGGCAGGGTGAGAAAGCAAGTAATGGAACGTTGACGTCAGAAACGCCATCGTTTTCCCGGTTCCGGTTTGCGCCTGACCGGCAACATCGCGCCCGACCAACGTGAGCGGCAATGCTAACGCCTGAATAGGCGTACAATTATGGAAGCCTTTAGTTTCAAGGGCTTCGATAACTTTTGGGTGCAGGGCGAAGTCGGAAAACTTCTGTTCGGTTAAGTGTGTTTTGCTCATAGTGTGGTAGAATATCAGCTTACTATTGCTTTACGAAAGCGTATCCGGTGAAATAAAGTCAACCTACGTTGGCAGATTTTACGCCAACCAGCCAGGCATAATCTTGTGGAGTAAGACATGAGCAGCGATAAAATCGTTCATCTGACCGACAAAAGCTTCGAAACCGACGTGCTGAAAGCCGAAGGTTTAACGCTGGTGGACTTCTGGGCGGAATGGTGCGGTCCATGCAAAATGATCGCCCCTATCCTTGATGAAGTAGCAGAAGAGTATGACGGTAAGCTGACCATTGCCAAACTGAATATCGATGAGAACCCGGAAACGGCGCCGAAATACGGTATTCGCGGCATCCCGACGCTGCTGCTGTTTAAAAATGGTGAAGTGGCGGCGACGAAAGTCGGCGCGCTGTCCAAAGGCCAGCTCAAAGAGTTCCTGAACGCGAACCTGAGCTGATTTCATTGCCGGCGCTGGCGGTCCGAGTAATTTTTTCCTGACCGCTAGACGCCCGGCATGAAGCATGCTAAGTTAAATCTACTGCATTACGAACTTACCTGTAGTTTGTTTCCCTTGTTGAACGCTGGCGTTTTCTTCACAGTGCATCAACAATCTGACGGTTAGCATCAATTTTCCGGTATCGGTTTCCAACCGTCTCCTCGTTTTCAGATCGGCATTCACGCATAAGATCGTCGAGCAGACACGGAAACGGAGCCATTAACGGGCATGGACCTTCTTTGCCATACCATTCACGACAACCTTTTCGAGATATACCCCGAGTTTAAGAACCCACCATTATGAATCTTACCGAACTAAAAAATACGCCGGTTTCAGAGCTGATTACTCTCGGCGAGAACATGGGGCTGGAAAACCTGGCGCGCATGCGCAAACAGGACATCATTTTCGCTATCCTCAAACAACATGCCAAGAGTGGTGAGGATATCTTCGGTGATGGTGTGCTGGAGATACTGCAGGATGGATTTGGTTTCCTCCGCTCCGCAGACAGCTCCTACCTTGCCGGTCCCGATGACATCTACGTTTCCCCCAGCCAAATTCGCCGCTTCAACCTTCGCACTGGTGACACCATTTCCGGCAAGATCCGTCCGCCGAAAGAAGGTGAGCGTTATTTCGCGCTGCTGAAAGTTAACGAAGTCAACTATGACAAGCCGGAAAACGCGCGCAGTAAGATTCTGTTTGAAAACCTTACGCCGCTGCACGCTAATTCACGTCTGCGCATGGAGCGCGGCAACGGCTCAACGGAAGACCTGACCGCTCGCGTACTGGATTTAGCGTCGCCGATCGGCCGCGGCCAGCGTGGTCTGATCGTGGCGCCGCCGAAAGCGGGTAAAACCATGCTGCTGCAGAACATCGCGCAGAGCATCGCCTACAACCATCCAGACTGCGTGCTGATGGTGCTGCTGATCGACGAACGCCCGGAAGAAGTGACTGAGATGCAGCGTCTGGTCAAAGGCGAAGTGGTTGCTTCTACCTTTGATGAGCCAGCGTCCCGTCACGTCCAGGTTGCCGAAATGGTGATCGAAAAGGCGAAGCGTCTGGTTGAGCATAAAAAAGACGTGATTATTCTGCTCGACTCCATCACCCGTCTGGCGCGCGCCTACAACACCGTGGTGCCGGCGTCCGGTAAAGTCCTGACCGGCGGTGTGGATGCGAACGCCCTGCATCGTCCGAAACGTTTCTTCGGCGCGGCGCGTAACGTGGAAGAGGGCGGCAGCCTGACCATCATCGCTACCGCGCTGGTTGATACCGGTTCGAAGATGGATGAGGTTATCTACGAAGAGTTTAAAGGTACCGGCAACATGGAGCTGCATCTGGCGCGTAAAATCGCTGAAAAACGCGTCTTCCCGGCTATCGATTACAACCGTTCCGGTACACGTAAAGAAGAACTGCTCACTTCCCAGGAAGAGCTGCAGAAAATGTGGATCCTGCGCAAAATCATCCATCCGATGGGTGAAATCGACGCGATGGAATTCCTCATTAATAAGTTGGCGATGACCAAGACCAACGATGAATTTTTCGACATGATGAAACGTTCATAATATTGCTGGCCATAGGGCAGCTGCGCGACAGCTGCCCACGATGGCAGTAAGAAAACTCGGGTAACGCCACGCTCAAACGTGGCGTTTTTCATTTTGGGACTATAGGATAAAGCGACTGTCGGGCGTCGTAAGCCGCAAAGCGTAACAGCAACGGACGCTTTTGCTTAAAGAACAAGCGGTCAAGCGGCGAAAGTGCATTATTCAGACGTCAGTCAGGCTGGCAGGCATAATAATTGCTTATAGTTACCCGGTGTCTTAGCTGAGAGCTGTTAATGTGAATTTACTCACCATGAGTACCGAGCTTGGTCTAATTTTTCTGTTTTCACTGGCATTCCTTTTTTTTGCTCGTAAAGCAGCTAAAAAAGTCGGCCTGGTCGATCGACCTAACTACCGTAAACGTCATCAGGGGCTGATTCCACTGGTCGGCGGCATTTCCGTTTATGCCGGTATCTGTTTCACTTTCTTCATTACCAACTACTATCTCCCGCACGCCATGCTCTATCTGGCCTGTGCAGGCGTGCTGGTTCTGGTGGGAGCGCTGGATGACCGGTTCGATATCAGCGTAAAATTCCGCGCTGTCGTGCAGGCGGCGATCGCTATCGTGATGATGGTGGTCGGCAAGCTCTATCTGCTGAGTCTTGGCTATATTATCGGGCCGATGGAGCTGGTGGTAGGGCCGTTCGGCTATGTACTGACGCTGTTTGCCGTCTGGGCGGCGATCAACGCCTTCAATATGGTCGACGGCATCGACGGCCTGTTGGGCGGCCTTTCCTGCGTCACCTTCGGCGCGATGGGCATCATCCTTTTCTTTGACGGTCAGCACAGCCTGGCGATGTGGTGCTTCGCCATGATTGCCGCCACGCTGCCTTATATCCTGCTGAATCTTGGCGTTTTCGGTAAGCGCTATAAAGTCTTTATGGGCGACGCGGGCAGCACGCTCATCGGCTTCACCATTATCTGGATCCTGCTGGAAACCACGCAGGGCATCACGCATCCCATTACGCCGGTTACTGCGCTATGGTTGATCGCGATTCCGTTGATGGATATGGTGGCGATCATGTATCGCCGGCTGCGCAAAGGCATGAGTCCGTTTTCCGCCGACCGTCAGCACATTCATCATTTGATCATGCGCGCCGGGTTTACTTCCCGGCAGGCGTTTGTACTGATCACGCTTGCCGCTGCGCTGCTGGCGGGCGTCGGCGTGCTGGGTGAATATCTGGCTTTCATCCCGGAGTGGGTGATGCTGCTGCTGTTTTTATTCGCTTTCTTCCTTTATGGCTACTGCATTAAGCGCGCCTGGCGCGTTGCCCGCATGATCAAACGCATCAAGCGCCGCCTGCGTCGCGCCAATAAGAATAAGCTTCCGGGCTAATCTCCCTTTGGACAAGGATACCCTACTTATGACCTCTGATTCCGTGGATAACGAACTGGATATTCGTGGCCTGTTTTGCACGCTGTGGCGCGGTAAACGTTGGATTATTGGGCTGGCGCTGTTGGGCATGCTACTGGCCTGGATTTATTCACTGCTGGTTAAACAGGAGTGGAGCGCGACGGCGATTACCGATCGTCCGACGGTGAATATGATTGGCAGCTACTACTCGCAGCAGCAGTTTTTACGTAACCTGGATATGCGCAGCAGCGCCGGCGCGCTGACCGTGCCACAAACATCGGTGATGGATGACGCCTACCAGGAATTTATTATGCAGCTCTCTTCCTGGGATACCCGTCGTGAGTTCTGGCTGCAAACCGATTACTACAAGCATCGCAAAAACGGCAATGTGCGCAACGACGCCGCGCTGCTGGATGAGATGATCGGCAATATTCAATTTACGCCGGCCGACAGCGCGAAAAACGTGAGCGATAGCGTCAGACTGGTGGCCGAGACTTCCGTGGACGCCAATAACCTGCTGCGTCAGTATATCGCTTTCGCCAGCGAGCGCGCCGCGCGTCACCTGAATCAGGAGCTGTCGGCAGCCTGGGCTGCGCGGACTATTCAACTGAAAGCGCAGGTAAAACGTCAGGAAACGGTTGCCAATGCGGTTTATCAACGTCAGGTGCGCAGCGTTGAACAGGCGTTAAAAATTGCCCAACAGCAGGGCATTGACCAGACCAAAACCAGCACGCCTTCGGAACAGCTGCCCGATTCGGAGCTTTTCCTGCTGGGTCGACCGATGTTGCAGGCGCGACTGGAAAACCTGCAGGCGAACGGGCCGACTTACGATCTGGACTACGATCAAAATCGGGCGATGCTTGATACGTTGAACGTCGGCCCGACGCTGGACAGCAAGTTTCAGACTTACCGCTATCTGCGGACGCCGGAAGAGCCGGTAAAGCGCGACAGTCCGCGTCGGGCGTTCTTAATGATTATGTGGGGCGCAATCGGAGCCATTGCTGGCGCAGGTGTTGCGCTGATTCGCCGTCCTCGTGCCTGAAACGCGCGTTGCAGGTGTCGCTGTGACTGACACGGCTAACGAACGAAGAGAAAAACAGTGAAAGTACTGACCGTTTTTGGCACGAGACCGGAAGCCATTAAGATGGCGCCTCTGGTGCATGCGCTGGCGAATGATGATGCATTCGACGCCCGCCTGTGTGTCACGGCCCAGCATCGTGAAATGCTCGATCAGGTGTTGCGCCTGTTCGCGCTCACGCCTGATTTCGATCTGAATATTATGCGCCCGGAGCAGGGACTGACCGAAATCACCAGTCGTATTCTTGAAGGGCTAAAAGGCGTCTTCGCCACGTTTAAACCTGATGTGGTGTTGGTTCATGGCGACACCACCACCACGCTGGCCGCCAGCCTGGCGGCCTTTTACCACCGCATTCCCGTTGGGCATGTCGAGGCGGGCTTGCGCACCGGCGATCTCTACTCGCCCTGGCCAGAAGAGGCCAACCGTAAGCTCACCGGCCATCTGGCGACCTGGCACTTCACCCCAACTGAGAATTCACGACAAAATCTGCTGCGCGAAAACCTGGCGGACAGCCGGATTTTCGTTACCGGCAACACGGTGATCGACGCGCTGTTCTGGGTGCGTGACCGTATTCTTTCCGATCGCCAGCATTATGAGAGTCTGGCGGCCCGTTACCCTTTCCTTGACCCGGCGAAAAAGCTGATTCTGGTGACGGGACACCGCCGCGAAAGCTTCGGCGACGGCTTTGAGCGTATTTGCAGCGCGCTAGCGACGCTGGCGCGTCAGCATCCCGATATTCAAATCGTCTATCCGGTGCATTTGAACCCGAACGTCAGTGAGCCGGTTAACCGCATTCTGAGCGGTATCGATAACATTATTTTGATCGAACCTCAGGAATATTTGCCCTTTGTCTGGCTGATGCATCGCGCCTGGCTGATTCTGACCGACTCCGGCGGTATTCAGGAAGAAGCGCCGTCGCTGGGCAAACCGGTGCTGGTCATGCGGGAAACCACGGAGCGTCCCGAAGCGATTGAGGCCGGCACGGTAAGGCTGGTAGGTACGGACGAAGAGAAGATCGTGGCGGAAGTTAACCATCTACTGAACAATGAAGAAGCCTGGCAGGCGATGAGCCGCGCGCATAATCCGTATGGCGATGGCCATGCCTGCGCGCGCATTCTGCAGGCGCTAAAAAATAACAGAGTAACGCTATGAGCTTTAATACTATTTCGGTTATTGGCCTGGGTTATATCGGACTCCCTACCGCAGCGGCTTTCGCCTCGCGCGGAAAAAATGTGGTTGGCGTGGATATCAACGCCCAGGCGGTTGAGACCATTAATCGTGGGGAAATTCATATTGTCGAGCCGGACCTGGACGCCGTCGTCAAACAGGCGGTGCAGGCCGGTTGTTTACGCGCCGTCACTCAGCCGGTCGCGGCCGATGCTTTTCTGATTGCCGTGCCGACGCCGTTTAAAGGCGAACATCAGCCCGATATGGCTTATGTACAGGCGGCGGCCCTCTCTCTGGCGCCGGTGCTGAAGAAAGGTGACCTGGTGATCCTGGAGTCGACCTCGCCGGTCGGCGCGACCGAGCAGATGGCGCAGTGGCTGGCGGAGGCGCGTCCCGATCTCGCTTTTCCTCAGCAGCAGGCGGAAAATCCCGAAGTGCATATCGCCTACTGTCCTGAGCGCGTCCTGCCGGGACAGGTCATGGTCGAGCTGATTAAAAACGATCGTGTGATCGGCGGCATGACGCCTGCCTGCTCGGCGCGCGCCAGCGAGCTGTACCGCATCTTCCTGGAAGGGGAGTGCGTCGTGACTAACGCCCGCACGGCTGAAATGTGCAAGCTGACCGAAAACAGCTTCCGCGATGTGAATATCGCCTTCGCCAACGAACTGTCGCTGATTTGCGCGCAGCAGGGCATCAACGTTTGGGAGCTGATCGCGCTGGCGAATCGCCATCCACGCGTTAACATTCTCCAGCCGGGGCCGGGCGTCGGCGGCCACTGCATTGCCGTCGATCCCTGGTTTATCGTGGCGCAGAATCCCGATCTGGCGCGCCTGATCCGCACCGCGCGCGAGGTCAACGACGCCAAGCCGCACTGGGTGTTAAACCAGGTAAAAGCCGCCGTCGCCGACTGCCTGACCGAAACCGGCAAGCGCGCCGATGAGCTGACGATCGCCTGTTTCGGCCTGGCTTTTAAGCCCAACATCGATGATTTACGCGAAAGCCCGGCGATGGAAGTGGCGCATCTGATTGCTGACTGGCACAGCGGCGCGACCTGGGTGGTGGAGCCCAACGTGAAACAGATCCCGACGAAGCTGGCCAGCGAGGCGACGCTGGTTTCCAGTGAACAGGCGTTACAGCAGGCGGATGTGCTGGTTATGCTGGTGGACCACCGCGCCTTCAGAGCGGTGCCTGGCGAGCAGGTAGCCCAGCGCTGGGTAGTGGATACCAAAGGAGTATGGCGATGAAGCAGTTTCTGGTCACCGGCGGCGCCGGTTTTATTGGCTCAGCCGTGGTGCGGCATCTGATTCAGCAGACGGAGCATCGCGTAGTGGTGGTCGATAAGCTGACCTACGCCGGCAATCTTTCTTCGCTGGACGAGGTCGCTTCGAGCGAGCGTTTTGCCTTCGAGCAGGTTGATATTTGCGACCGCGCGGCGCTGGATCGCATCATGACGCATTATCAGCCCGACTGCATTATGCATCTGGCGGCGGAAAGCCATGTCGATCGTTCGATCGACAGTTCCTGGCCCTTTATTGAAACCAATATTGTCGGCACCTGGCAAATGCTGGAGGCGGCACGTCACTACTGGCGCAGCCTGCCGTCCGAACGCCAGCAGGGCTTTGTTTTTCATCATATCTCCACCGACGAAGTCTTTGGCGACCTGCACGGCAGCGATAATTTCTTTACTGAAACCACGCCTTACGCGCCGAGCAGCCCTTATTCCGCCAGCAAGGCGAGCAGCGATCACCTGGCGCGCGCCTGGATGCGCACCTACGGGCTGCCGGTCATCGTCACTAACTGTTCTAACAACTACGGCCCGTATCACTTCCCGGAAAAACTTATCCCGCTGATGATCATTAACGCGCTGGCGGGGAAACCGCTGCCGGTATATGGCAAAGGGGATCAGGTGCGCGACTGGCTCTATGTGGAAGATCATGCCCGCGCGCTGGTGACCGTGGTCACCAAAGGAAAGGCGGGAGAGACGTACAATATCGGCGGCCATAACGAACAGCGTAATATCGACGTGGTGGAAACGCTGTGCGATCTGCTGGATGAGCTGGCGCCGACCAAACCGGCTGGCGTAACGCAGTATCGTGAGCTGATTACTTTTGTCGCCGATCGTCCGGGGCACGATCTGCGCTATGCCATCGACGCCGGTAAAATCGAGCGCGAGCTGGGCTGGCGTCCGCAGGAAACTTTCGCCAGCGGCCTGCGTAAAACGGTGCAGTGGTATCTGAATAATGAGCGCTGGTGGCGCAGCATTCTTGACGGCAGTTATCAGGGCGAGCGGCTCGGACTCTCTCACGCCTCTCAGGACGGCGCGTCATCATGAAAGGCATTATTCTGGCTGGCGGGTCTGGTACGCGGCTCCATCCCATTACACGCGGGATATCCAAGCAGCTGTTGCCAATTTATGACAAGCCGATGATCTATTATCCTCTGTCGGTCTTAATGCTGGCGGGCATCCGCGACATTATGATCATTACTACGCCGGATGATATGCCGCATTTTCAACGTCTGTTGGGCAACGGCAGCGAATTCGGCATCACGCTAAGCTACGCCGCGCAGCCCAGCCCGGATGGACTGGCGCAGGCGTTTATTATTGGCGAAACCTTCCTTAACGGTGAACCTTGCTGTCTGGCGCTGGGCGATAACATCTGGTTTGGTCAGGGCTTCAGCCCCAAGCTGCGCAAAGTCGCAGCAAGACCGCAGGGTGCGACGATCTTCGGCTATCAGGTTATGGACCCGGAGCGCTTTGGCGTGGTTGAGTTTGACGATAATTTCCGGGCTATTTCGCTGGAAGAAAAACCGGCCAGTCCGAAATCGAACTGGGCGATTACCGGCCTCTACTTTTATGACAGCCAGGTAGTGGAATTCGCTCGCCAGGTGAAGCCTTCCGCGCGCGGCGAGCTGGAAATCACCTCTGTTAATCAGCGCTATCTGGAGCGCGGCGAGTTAAATGTTGAGCTGTTGGGCCGCGGCTTCGCCTGGCTTGATACCGGTACGCACGACAGCCTGATTGAAGCCAGCACCTTTGTGCAAACGGTGGAAAAGCGGCAGGGATTCAAAATTGCCTGCCTGGAAGAGATCGCCTGGCGCAACGGCTGGCTGGATGACGATGGCCTGCGGCGCGCGGCGCAGGCGCTACAAAAGACCGGCTACGGCCAGTATCTGTTGGATATCCTTCATGCCCGTCCACGCCAGTATTAAATCCCTCGACTGGGAAAATCAGTTTTTCCAACGCAACAGCGCGCAGCTGGTGTGGGATGACGCCGTCGTGCTTGAAGCCGCGCAGCTGGCGGCCTTTGACCTTGTGCAGGCGAAAGTCGACAGCCGGGAAACGGCGCGGCTGGATGCCTTACAGCAGTTGGGCTTCCGCCTGGTGGAAGGCGAAGCGGATCTCCTGCTGGCGGTTACGGCGGCGGAAAGACAGACCCGCATCCGCATTGCGCGCCCGGAACATATTCCCGCGCTGCGCGCCGCAGCAGGCGCGGCGTTCGCGTTGAGCCGATTCCGCGCGCCCTGGTATCAGGCGCATGACAGCGCGCGCTTCTATGCGCAGTGGATTGAAAACGCGGTGCGGGGCACGTTCGATAACCAATGCCTGATCGCTCATGATGAGCAGGGCAAGCTGCAGGGCTTTGTTTCGCTACGTGAAGTCGGCGCTGACGCTGCGCGTATCGGGCTGCTGGCGACGTTACCGACAGCGCAGGGCAAAGGCATCGGAACAAAGTTAATGCTGGCGGCGGTGGACTGGTGCCGGGCGCGACGCCTGACCAGGCTGCATGTCGCCACGCAGCTCAGCAATCTGGCCGCGATGCGGCTCTATACTCGTTGTGGTGCTGCTATCGACAGCACCGCTTACTGGCTATACAGGTAACGTCATGATTCCATTTAACGCGCCACCGGTGGTGGGTACCGAACTTGAATATATGCAGTCCGCCATGCAAAGCGGCAAACTGTGCGGCGACGGCGGATTCACGCGTCGCTGCCAGCAGTGGATGGAGCAAAGTTTCGCCAGTAAAAAGGTGCTGCTGACCCCTTCCTGTACCGCGTCGCTGGAGATGGCCGCACTGCTGATCGATCTGCAGCCCGGCGATGAAGTCATTATGCCGAGCTACACCTTCGTTTCCACCGCTAACGCCTTTGTACTGCGCGGCGCTACCATCGTCTTTGTTGACGTGCGGCCGGATACGATGAATATCGATGAAACGCGCATCGAAGCGGCGATCACCCCGAAAACCCGCGCTATCGTGCCCGTTCATTATGCAGGCGTCGCCTGTGAAATGGATGCGATCATGGCGCTGGCGGAAAAATATCAGCTTTACGTGATTGAAGATGCGGCGCAGGGCGTTATGTCCACCTGGAAGGGCAAAGCGCTGGGCAGCATCGGTCATATCGGCTGCTTCAGTTTTCATGAAACCAAAAACTACACCGCCGGCGGCGAAGGCGGCGCGACGTTGATTAACGATCCGGCGCTGGCGGAGCGCGCGGAAATTATTCGCGAAAAGGGCACCAACCGCAGCCAGTTTTTCCGTGGCCAGGTAGATAAATATACCTGGCGCGATATCGGCTCCAGCTACCTGATGTCCGATCTGCAGGCGGCCTATCTTTGGGCGCAGCTGGAAGCGGCCACGCGTATCAACGAGCGACGCCTGCATCTCTGGCAGCGCTATTATGCTGCACTGCAGTCGGTGGCCGCCAGCGGCCGCATTACGCTGCCCGCTATTCCGCAGCACTGCCAGCACAACGCCCATATGTTCTGGATCAAACTGCGTGACGCCGACGATCGTTCGGCGTTGATAAGCTGGCTTAAAGAGGCGGAAATCCTGGCGGTATTTCATTACATCCCGCTTCACAGCTCGCCTGCCGGAGAGCGCTTTGGCCGTTTTGACGGCGAAGATCGCAATACCACCGTCGAAAGCGAACGCCTGCTGCGTCTGCCGCTGTTCTACAACCTGTCAGAGAACAATCAAAGCACCGTCATCAATTCTCTGCTGAGCTTCTTCGCCTGATATGTCATTAGCAAAGGCCTCAGTGTGGACCGCCGCGTCCACGCTGGTAAAAATTGTCTCCGGTTTACTGGTAGTCAAGCTGCTGGCGGTGAGCTTTGGCCCGGAAGGGGTCGGGCAGGCGGGCAACTTCCGCCAGCTGATTACCGTGCTGGGCGTGCTGGCGGGCGCCGGGATTTTCAACGGCGTCACCAAGTATGTGGCGGAACATCAGCACCAGCCGCTGCGGCTGGCTGCTGTGACCGGCACCGCCTCTGCTATGGTGCTGAGCTTTTCACTGCTGGTAGCGGTGGTTTTTCTGCTGGCCGCCGCGCCGATCAGCCAGGCGCTATTCGGGCACGATCGCTATCAGGATATTATTCGTATCGTGGCGTTTTTACAGATGGGCATCGCCTGGGCGAACCTTGCGCTGGCGATCATGAAGGGCTTCCGCGATGCGCTGGGTAATGCGCTGTCGCTGATGGCGGGCAGCGTTATCGGCGTCATCGGCTATGTGATCTGCTATTGGTTGGGCGGCTATCGCGGCGCGCTGGTCGGCCTGGCGGTGGTGCCGGCGCTGATCGTTATCCCGGCGATGCTGTTGCTGATCAAGCGCGACCATCTGCCGCTTCGGGCGCTGCTGCCGCGCTGGCACGGCGATTTGGCTCGACAGTTGGCGAAGTTTACCCTGATGGCGTTGATTACCTCCGCCACGTTGCCCATCGCCTGGATGATGATGCGTAACCTGCTGGCGGCGCGTTACAGCTGGCAGGAAGTCGGGTTATGGCAGGGCGTTACTACCATTTCTGACGCCTGGCTGCAATTTATCACCGCTACCTTCAGCGTCTGGCTGTTGCCGACGCTCTCGCGTCTGAACGCAAAGCAGGATATCTCCCGCGAGATCTTCCGCACGCTACGCTTTGTACTGCCGCTGGTGGCTGCGGTGGGATTCTGCGTCTGGCTGCTGCGCGACGTGGCGATCTGGCTGTTGTTCTCCAGTCAGTTTCACGGCATGCGCGATCTGTTTGTCTGGCAGCTGATTGGCGATGTATTAAAAGTCGGCGCCTACGTTTTCGGTTATCTGGTGATTGCGAAAGCCTCGCTGCGTTTTTATATTGCCGCCGAGCTAAGCCAGTTTATTTTGCTGACCGCTTTTTCGCGCTGGTTGATCCCGCTTTCCGGCGCAACTGGCGCGGCGCAAGCCTACATGGCCACCTATATTGTCTATTTTGCGCTCTGTTTATGCGCCTTTTTGATCTATCGCCGAAGAGTATGACGACATTGATTCATGTACTGGGTTCGGATATTCCACATCATAACCAGACGGTTCTGCGCTTTTTTAATGATGTGATGAGCGAGGCGCAGCCGTGTCCCGCGCCGCGCCTGTTTATGGTCGTAAGCCAGGATGAAGTGCTGCAAACGGCGTTCCAGGCGTTGCAGGTAGAGATTTACCCCAATAAAAAAGCGTTGGCGCAGGCGGTGTTGCAGCGCGCGCGCGATCGCCAGACGCGCTTTTTCCTGCACGGTCAGTTCAATCCCTGGCTGTGGCTGGCATTGCTGAACGGCGGTCTGCGTCGCAAGCAGGTTTTCTGGCACGTCTGGGGCGCCGATCTTTATGAAGAGTCGCGCAGCCTGAAGTTTCGCCTGTTTTATCTGCTGCGCCGTCTGGCCCAGGGCAGAGTGTCACATCTGTTCGCCACGCGTGGCGATATCAGCCATTATCAGCAGCGTCATCGCCGCGTCCCGGCCTCGCTGCTCTATTTCCCGACGCGCATGCATTCAACGATGCCGGCGCGTCAGCGCCAGGAGAGCGCTCTGACGCTGCTGCTGGGTAACTCCGGCGATCCCAGCAATCGTCATATTCCGGCATTGCAGGCGATACGTCAGCAGTTCGGCGAGCAGGTACGGGTTCTGGTGCCGCTGGGCTATCCGGAAAACAACCTGGACTATATCGGCCAGGTACGCGCGGCAGCGCAAAACCTGTTCCCGGAAGGACAGGTGCGTCTGCTGACGGACAAGCTGGCGTTCGACGACTATCTGCAACTGATCGCTGACTGCGATCTGGGCTATTTTACCTTTGAGCGACAGCAGGGGATCGGCACGCTCTGTCTGCTGATCCAGGCCAATGTGCCGGTGGTGCTGAACCGTAAAAATCCGTTCTGGCAGGATATGGTTGAACAACAGCTGCCGGTACTGTTTGATAACGATGCGCTGAGCGAAAATATCGTTGCGCAGGCGCGTCGACAGCTTGCCGGTATCGATAAGCGCCATATCGCCTTTTTCGATCCCGCTTTTGTTGTCGGTTGGCAACGGGCGCTGGCCCTTGCAGAAGGAGAGTCGCAATGAGCCTTGCAGAGTTCGGCGGCCTGCTGCTGGTTTGGCTGGTTTCCCTGACCTTTATTCTGACCCTGACGTGGCGTGAGTTTCGACGAGTGCGGTTTAACTTCAACGTCTTTTTCTCGCTGCTGTTTTTGCTGACCTTCTATTTCGGTTTTCCGCTCACCAGCCTGCTGGTGTTTCGCTTTGATGTGGCGGTCGTGCCGCCGACATTCCTGCTACAGGCGCTGCTCGCGGCCGGCAGCTTTTACGCCATTTATTACGTCAGCTATAAAACGCGCCTGCGTGCGCGGAAGGAAAGGCGCGAGCGCAGTTTATTCACCGTTAACCGGGTGGAGGCGCACCTGATCTGGGGCATTCTTGCGCTGCTGGCGCTGGTTACGGTGGCGATATTCTTTATGCGCAACGGCTTTCTGCTGTTTCGTCTGCATGCTTACAGCGAAATATTTTCCAGCGAAGTCTCCGGCGTGGCGCTAAAGCGTTTCTTCTACTTCTTTATTCCGGCGATGCTGGTGGTTTACTTCTTACAGCCGGGGCGTAAGGCGTGGCTCTTTTTCCTCGCCAGCACCGTCGCCTTTGGCCTGCTGACCTATGCGATCGTCGGCGGCACGCGTGCTAATATCATCATCGCGTTTTCCCTGTTTCTGTTTATCGGCATTATTCGCGGTTGGATCACGCTTTGGATGCTGGCGGCGGCGGGGGCGTTCGGTATTGTCGGCATGTTCTGGCTGGCGCTGCGCCGCTATAACCTGGACGTCAGCGGCGCAGAGGCGCTCTATACCTTCCTTTATCTGACGCGCGATACCTTCTCGCCCTGGGAAAACCTGGCGCTATTGTTGCAAAACTACGACAACATCCATTTTCAGGGCCTGGCGCCGATAGTGCGTGATTTCTACGTCTATATTCCCGGCTGGCTCTGGCCGGGGCGGCCTTCTTTGGTATTGAACAGCGCCAACTACTTTACCTGGGAAGTGCTGAATAACCATTCCGGGCTGGCGATTTCGCCGACCCTGCTCGGCTCGCTGGTCGTGATGGGCGGCGCGGCTTTTATTCCGTTGGGCGCGGTGGCGGTAGGGCTGATTATCAAATGGTTCGACTGGCTCTATGAGCGCGGCAAGCAGCATCCCAACCGCTATAAGTCGGCCATTTTGCAAAGCTTCTGCTTTGGCGCGGTGTTCAATATTATTGTGCTGGCGCGAGAAGGTCTGGACGCTTTCGTCAGCCGCGTAGTGTTTTTCTGTTTAATTTTCGCCGCCTGCGTGGTGGTGGCTAAGTTACTTTTCTGGCTGTTCGACAGCGCTGGTTTGATTCGCCCGCGCCGATGCGGCGCACAGCCGACCGGGACGCTGTCGGCGTCGCCGGAATGATGTGAGGATGTTTGAAATGGACGTTGCGCCAAACGCGCCCCAGTACCCGATCCGTGGCATCAGTCTGCACGGCTTTGCCGACATGACAGCATGTCTGGATTACCTGTGCCCTAAGGGTGCGGTGCGTAGCGGTACGCTGGTCGCCATCAATGCGGAAAAGGTGCTGACCTATGAGAACGACTCGGCACTGCGTCAGTTGATTGATGAGGCGGAGATCAAATATCCCGACGGCATTAGCATTGTACGCGCCATTCGCAAAAAGTATCCACAGGCGCAGGTGACGCGCATTCCCGGCGCCGATTTATGGGAAGCGCTGATGGCGCGTGCGGGCGCGCAGGGAATTCCGGTTTTCCTGATCGGCGGCAAGCCGCAGGTGATGGAGGAGACAGTCGCGAAGCTGCAACGTCAGTGGAACGTCAATATCGTCGGCACGCAGCACGGCTACTTTAAAGAAGATGAGCGTGAAGCGCTGTTCAGTCGCGTGGCGGCGAGCGGGGCGCAGATCGTTACGGTGGCGATGGGCTCGCCGAAACAGGAATTGCTGATGCAGGCATGTAAGGCCGTCTGGCCGCAGGCGCTCTATATGGGCGTGGGCGGCACCTATGATGTGTTTACCGGCCATGTAAAGCGCGCGCCGCTTATCTGGCAGCGGATGGGGCTGGAGTGGCTTTACCGCCTGTTAAGCCAGCCGAGCCGTCTGCGCCGCCAGCTGCGGTTAATAAAATTCCTGCGCTATTACTATGGCGGCCAGCTGTAAGAGAGCAGAATCTCAGGCGGCAAAACGCTAAACGGCGGCTTTTTAGCCGCTTAGCGATTCAGAGTGACGTTTGTTTAGACGGAATGCACAAAGCGTAATCAAACGCGTTTTTTTCTTAAAAAAGCACTGGACAGCTTCGGTGCAAATCCGTAGTATCCCCATCCGCAACGGCGCTACGCGCCCGTAGCTCAGCTGGATAGAGCGCTGCCCTCCGGAGGCAGAGGTCTCAGGTTCGAATCCTGTCGGGCGCGCCATTAGACAGGCGCAAGAGCTGCGGTGGTAACATTTACCGCGTTAGTAGAAGTAAGAAGTAATGGTGGCTATAGCTCAGTTGGTAGAGCCCTGGATTGTGATTCCAGTTGTCGTGGGTTCGAGTCCCATTAGCCACCCCAACTTTTGCTGGAACATGCGAAGGTGGCGGAATTGGTAGACGCGCTAGCTTCAGGTGTTAGTGTCTTAAC
>OKNF01000066.1_pt1 | contig 33015 bp, 32 predicted proteins | sample 1613121 | NCBI WGS metagenome assembly OKNF01 (sample SAMN04436838, study PRJEB24849) | human gut metagenome | biome: human gut; feature: NICU; material: stool | host: Homo sapiens | place: USA: Saint Louis, MO | collected 2011-09-08
CTCTTCCGATCTCAAATACGGCCGGTGGCGTTTTCCGCCGGGAAGGGTGAGAAGCGCGAGCCGGAACCCATCTGAATGCTGTCGACATGACCTTCCAGCGCCATATCAGGCCAGGCGTCGACGCTAATAGTGACCCTGTCACCAGGGTTCATACGCTCCAGCTGTGACTCTTTAAAGTTGGCGGTTACCCAGATATCGGGCGACACCAGCGAAAAGAGCGAGCTGCCTGCCTGAACCAGGGTGCCGGTCTGTACGTTGCGTTTGGTGACGAAGCCGTCGTAAGGGGCGCGCACCTCGGTATAAGAGAGATTCAGCTCGGCGGTATTCAGCTGCGCTTTCGCCTGTTCGACCTGCTGACGGCGCGCTTCGACGTTGGTTTCCTGCTGCCGGATCTGCAACGACACCTGCGATGCCACTTCCACCTGCGCTTTAGCGCTCTGCAACTGCGCCTGGGCGGAACGCAGCTGTGCGCTGGCGGTATCGATATTGCGTTGTGACGTCGCACGCGGATCGACGCCGCGCAGACGGCGGTAGTCCGACTCGGCGTTAAGCAGATTGGCTTCCGCCTGCGCCTGCTGCGCCAGCGCCTGATCGCGCTGCGCCGGATACTGCACGCGCGCCAGCGCCAGCTGCGCCTCCGCCTGATGCAGCTGCGCCTCGGCCAGCGCCAGCTGCGCTTTGGCCTGATCGCGCTGCGCTTCGGTATCGCGCGGGTCAATCACCAGCAGCAGATCGCCTTTTTTCACCCGCTGGTTATCGTTTACCAGCAGCTTTACCACGTAGCCGGACGTTTTCGCCGCAATCGTGACCGCGTTGCCTTCGGTAAAGGCGTCGTCGGTGGTCTCTTCATTACGCGTGGTGAACCAGAAGAAAAACGCTACGATCAGCATCACTATCACCACAATGCCAAGGATGATTAGCGGTTTTTTTCCGGGCCGCTTACGCGGTTTATCCTCATCCTGCCGCTCCTGATTCTGCTGCGCACTGGCGTCCTGCTGCGATTTTTCATCATCTGAAGGCGTATCGTTTGCTTGCGTCATGGGCATTTATCTTCCTGGGAAATAACAGTCAATCCTGAAATTACAATCAAGCTTAACCATAGAAAGAAAAATGACAAATACCAGGGTTCATTGACAATTAGCGACGCTCCGCTGCGGCAACCGCATGCGGAGCTAAAACGGCCTTTAGCCCAGCAGCAGCCAGAGCAGCCAGCCGGAGAGCGCGGCCCAGGCCAGCATTGGCACGGAGAAGAGATGGAACTGCCACCAGATGCGCCTGTCCTGCGCCATGCGCAGCGCAATCAAATTGGCCAGCGAACCGGGCAGCAGGCCAAAGCCGCCGATATTGACCGCCCAGGCCAACAGCGCGTTGGCGGGCAAAAACTGCAGTAGCAGGATGGTGGCCGGCACGTTGCTGATCGCCTGCGACAGCCCCAGCGCCAGCAGGTAATGTACCCCTTCGCCCGCTTGCGTCAGCGACTGCATCGCCTGTTGCAGCGCAGGCAGCTTTGTGAGCAGATGCACATCGACAAACATCGCCATAAACACCACCAGCAGGCTCCAGTCAATCTGCAATAGCACCCGTCGCGCCAGCAACAGCAAGGCAACGGCGATCGCCAGCAGCGCCCACGCCGCCAGCTTCAGCTCCAGCGCCGCGATAAACAGCAGATAGAGCGCCACGCTAAGCCACAAAAGCGAACGCTGCCAGTTGATCGGTTGCTGCGTTTGCTGCTGGATCACGCGCGGACGAAAAGAAAAGGCGGTCAGTAGCAGCAGGCTCAGCATAATAAAGGCCGCAGGCGGCAACATCTGCCACATAAAAGCGCCGAAGCTTGCGCCGCCCTTCCCCCACAGCAGGATATTTTGCGGATTGCCGATGGGCGTCAGCATCGAGCCGGCATTCACCGCCAGCGCCTCGAAAATAATCAGGCGCGTTACCGGCAGCGTGGTCGCCTGGCGCAGCGTCAGGGTCAGCGGCACCAGAATAAACAGCGCCACGTCGTTGGTCAGGAAGGTGGAAAGCAGCGCGGCGCCGGCCACCATAAACAGCGCCAGCGCGCGCTCATGGCGAAAACGACGGATCAGCTTGCGTCCCAGCACGTCGAAATAGCCGCTGGCTTCGATGCCGCGCGTTAGCATCAGCAGGCCGCACAGCGTCACGATAGTGTGCCAGTCGATGGCGGCGGGCAGATCGCGCCAGTGGAACGGCGCTATGCAGGCCAGCAGCAGCCCCAACAGCAGCAGCAAATGCAGGAAACGATCGTGCAGGAACGGCTTAATCAAGGTTGCCATCATGGCTTACGTTCCAGAAGAAAAGTTATTGACGACTTTCGTAGAATTGACGGAAAACGCTCAGAGTTTCATCGCTGACGTGATGTTCGATCCCCTCCGCGTCGCGGCGCGCGGTATCCGGGCTGATGCCCAGCGCCAGCAAAAACATCTCAACTACATGGTGGCGCGCGCGGCTCTCCTCCGCCAGCTTCTCGCCCTCATGGGTCAGAAACACGCCGCGGTAAGGCACCTGCTCTACCAGCCCGGCGCTGCCGAGCCGCTTCAGCATTTTTGCCACCGTCGGCTGCGAGACGCCAAGCCGCGCGGCCATATCGACCTGGCGCGCCTCGCCAAACTCGCGAATCAGATCTGATATCAGCTCAACATAGTCATCAATTAACTCACGGCGATGCGCTTCGCGGACCTGTCGGAACCCTTCGACATGCTCTTCTATTTCTTTTAACGGCCCGTTAACCCTGGCGGGGGCCGGCTTTGCGCGACGACTCATTCAGCTTCCTCTTATTCTTCAACCGGTCATGATCAGACACTGCCGGCGTACAGGTGGCTCATTGTAAACCATCAGCAACGAAGCACAAATTTTCGCTAATTAGCATTAGCTAAAGGATATAGCCAGTGCTATATTTGTTGATAAAGTAATCAGCCTGCGTAACAGCTAAGGCGTCTGAAATGAACGAACCTTACCTGCTGTTGTTAATGTTTCTGCTCTTTATCGCAGGGCTGTGCATGTTAATCGTCAGACGATAAACCGGAGGTCTCCATGAACACAATGAAACGCTGCCTGGACTGTGGCAAATGTGTTCAACGCACACGCCAGGCGGATGCGGGCTGGAAGGGAATGCTCTGTCTGCTGACGCGCTCGCCTTTTCGCCTGCGCTTAGCGCTGCTGGACATGCTGACCAGCGGCTGCGCCGAAACCGAGCGCTGCCCGCGCCTGATTTGGCGCGGTTCGGCAGACGCCAGCCCACGCTGCTGATACCGGCATTATCTGAAAACGCAAGTGTTGCGGATAGCGCCCATAAAAAAACGGCCCCCTGAAGGGCCGTTTTTGTTATCCTGCCTGCGGCAAGATTAGAAGCTGTAGCCGACGCCTGCGATCCAGGTGCCAACGTCAACGCTGCGGATACGGCTCTGCTCGTAGCCTACGTCGATAGCGAAGTTTTCATACGGGTTGAACTGCAGACCAGCGCCGTAAGAGAAACCAACATCGCTGGAGTCGGTTTTGTTATAGGCAGCCTGCTCGTTCTGCTGGAATTTACCGTAGCCGATACCTACTACGCCGTAGATGCTCGCCCAGTCGTTGAAACGGTAAGCCGGACCACCGGTGATGCTGTAGTACTGGCCTTTGTTGTAAAAGCCGTCTTCGCTACGATCTTTCTCGGTGTAGGTGAAAGAACCGATCCAACCCAGCGGGTTAGAACCGTCTTCGTAACGATATTTCAGGTTGAAGCCGTTAGCTTTGTTCGCAACGCCCTGCATATCGCTCTGAGCGTAACCGCCAGTAACGGTGCTTTGCGCCATTGCGGAACCGGCAGTAACTGCCAGTACACAAGCCAGTGCTGAAAGACATGCAATTTTTTTCATAACCACCTCAAATGTGATAGTACTTCTCTCCTGACAACGCTGAAAATATAACAAAACTCAGCGGGAAACTCTGCCTTGAAATCATTGTCTAACAACGTGTTTGGTGTAACAGAAAGTTAATGAAGTGTCGCAGGTCATTCTTTTTTCTTATGTTTTTCCTGTTTCACTCCGCCGAATTCAGACGATCAAAAAAAGGTTCATTAAGATAGTTCTTAAATAAATCTGACATTTCTTTACGCAAAAACGGCCTTGCTGACGAAAAAATCACCGCTCTCAGCAGAAAATTTTTTTACCCAAACGGCAAAATTTTCTCGCGCCGCTGACCTTTTTGACGCTCAACGGTACACTGTCGATTCATTATCTTTCTATGGATTATTGAGGCAGGTTACAGGATGTCCTTCCGCTCTTTTCAGACCACGCTCACATCATCGCAAACCTTGTTGCCGGTTATTGTCTTGCTGATAGCTATGATCTCTATTCAGGGCGGCGCGGCGCTGGCGAAGTCGCTGTTTCCCAGCGCAGGCGCTACCGGCATCACCGCGCTGCGTCTCAGTCTCGGCACGCTGATCCTCTGTCTGATTTTCAAGCCATGGCGACTGCGCTTCAACGCACGGCAGCGTAAGGCGCTGATAGTGTACGGTCTGGCGTTAGGGGCGATGAACTATCTCTTCTATCTCTCTATCCGCACCGTGCCGCTGGGCGTAGCGGTGGCGCTGGAATTCACCGGCCCGCTGTCGCTGGCGCTGTTCGGATCGCGTCGCGCCATCGATTTTATCTGGGTGCTGCTGGCGGTGTTGGGGCTGTGGTGGCTGCTGCCGCTGGGTCACAGCCTCAGCCATGTCGATCCGCTGGGCGCGGCGCTGGCGGTCGGCGCAGGCGCCTGCTGGGCTATCTATATTCTGGCGGGACAGCGCGCCGGGGCCGATCACGGACCGGCGACCGTGGCGATGGGATCGATTATCGCCGCGGTGATTTTTGTGCCGCTGGGGGTCACTTTTGCCGCAGACGGCATCTGGCAGCTCTCTCTGCTGCCAATTGCGCTGGCGGTCGCCATTCTCTCCACCGCACTGCCCTATTCGCTGGAGATGGTGGCGCTGACGCGTTTACCTGCGCGCACCTTCGGCACGCTGATGAGTCTGGAACCGGCCATGGCCGCTCTTTCCGGCATGCTCTTTTTAGGCGAGTCGCTAAATCTGATGCAGTGGCTGGGCCTGCTGGCGATTATCGCCGCCTCCGCCGGTTCCACGCTAACCAGCCGTCCACGCGGCGCGTCCGTCGCCCCGTCAGGTAAGCCAGCCGATTAATTGGCTGCGACTATTCTTATTCAGTCTGGGTTAACAGACTGAATAAGCATTCGTTTATACCCGTTTATTTTGACTAAGCGTGCGGCCGACGGCGCAATTATATTTTGTTAAACTTTATAGCATTAATTATTAATGACATTACACAGAACAGAACCCCGAACTAATCCATTAAAACTCAAATAGTTAAGTAATTTTCCTGCCGCACAGCCTATTTACTCCTCTTTGTTTAAGCGCGTCAGCAATAAAAAAACCTGTTTACAGGCAATTCGATAACTACTATTCGTTCGATAGGCGGCAACTTCCCTGCAGGTCGAAAAACCGGTGCTATACTTAATTCCGTGCTTAATTAGGACATACGACATTAGAGGATATTAATGATGAGTACCGCAAAACTGGTTAAAACGACATCTTCCGATCTGATCTACACCCGTAACGACGTGGCAGAGAGTGAGAAAAAAGCCACTATCGAGGTACTTAATCGTCTGGTTGTCGAATTTATCGACCTGTCGCTGATCACTAAACAGGCGCACTGGAATATGCGTGGCGCTAACTTTATCGGTGTACATGAAATGCTGGACGGCTTCCGTACCACGATTACCGATCATCAGGACACCATGGCAGAACGCGTTGTACAGCTGGGCGGCGTTGCGCTGGGCACGGCGCAGGTTGTCGCGGATAAAACGCCGCTGCAAAGCTATCCGCTGAATATTCACAGCGTACAGGATCATCTGAAAGCGCTGGCGGATCGCTACGGCCTGGTAGCTAACGATGTGCGTAAAGCCATCAGCGAAGTCAAAGACGAAGACACTGCGGATATCCTTACCGCCGCTTCGCGCGACCTCGACAAATTCCTGTGGTTTATCGAATCCAATATTGAATAACTGACGCTGAACCTCATTTAGCGCTTACAAGCGGATGGCATGCCATCCGCTTTTTTGTGCTTTTGTTATCGTTTTATGATTTATTTAACACTTCCTCTACTTTTCCATTCCCCTCTGCCCCATTTTCAGGCTCAATCTTTTACGCATACGCACCACTATGTCGCACTGCACCAAAAAATATCACCAATTTGGTGCAACAGCAGAATAATCTGAAACCTCAGGCTGTTTTAGCCTGTTAGACACTTGTTTTCGCTGATAAAGAAAAGTTGGCATAGATTTTTCATATGACCACAGGCAATAGCGGCGCGTCGCGCGTCGCATCGGTAATAAGGATAAAATGATGAAGTCTGTTTTTAAGCTTTCCCTTGCCGCTTTAGCGCTGGCCTTCGCCGTCTCCTCCACGGCGGCGGAGAAACAACTGGTCGTCGCCACCGACACCGCGTTTGTCCCGTTTGAATTCAAAAAGGGCGACAAATATGTCGGTTTCGATATTGATTTATGGGATGCCATCGCAAAACAGCTGAACCTCTCATACAGCCTGAAGCCGATGGATTTCAGCGGCATCATTCCGGCGCTGCAAACCCGTAACGTCGATCTGGCGCTGGCGGGCATTACCATTACCGACGAACGTAAAAAAGCGATCGACTTCTCTGACGGCTACTACAAAAGCGGCCTGCTGGTCATGGTCAAAGCGAACAACAATGACGTGAAGGGCATCAACGATCTGAACGGCAAAGTGGTGGCGGTGAAAAGCGGCACCGGCTCGGTCGATTATGTGAAAACACATATTAAAACCAAAGATCTGCGTCAGTTCCCGAACATCGACAACGCCTATATGGAATTGGGTACCAATCGCGCGGATGCGGTGGTGCACGATACGCCGAATATCCTTTACTTCATCAATACCGCAGGCCGTGGCCAGTTCAAAGCGGTCGGCGACTCGCTTGAAGCGCAGCAGTATGGCATTGCGCTGCCGAAAGGCAGCGACGACCTGCGCGAGAAGATCAACGGCGCGCTGAAAACCCTGCGCGACAACGGCACCTACAACGCAATCTATAAAAAATGGTTTGGCAGCGAACCTAAATAATTTCAGGCCTGAAGGCGCTTAACACGTCAGGGATGCTGCGGCATCCCTGCGTTTATCTATTGCAACAATGACGGATATTTTCCGGAGAAAACACCATGGAATTCGACTGGAGCGTCATCTGGCCAGCCCTTCCCCTCCTGCTGGAAGGGGCCAAAATGACCCTACTGATCTCAGTACTCGGCCTGCTGGGCGGGGTGATTATCGGCGTGATCGCCGGTTTCGCCCGCGCCTACGGCGGCTGGCTGACCAACAACATCGCGCTGGTTTTTATTGAGCTGATCCGCGGCACGCCGATCGTGGTGCAGGTGATGTTTATCTATTTCGCCCTGCCGATGGCCTTCCCCGACCTGCGCATCGATCCTTTCACCGCTGCCGTCGTCACCATCGTGATTAACTCCGGCGCCTATATTGCGGAAATCACCCGCGGCGCCGTGCTGTCAATCAACAAAGGCTTCCGTGAGGCGGGCCTGGCGCTGGGCCTGTCGCGTCGGGAAACGCTGCGTTACGTGATTATGCCGCTGGCGCTGCGCCGTATGTTGCCGCCTCTGGGCAACCAGTGGATCGTCAGCATTAAAGATACCTCCCTGTTTATCGTGATCGGCGTGGCCGAACTGACCCGTCAGGGCCAGGAAATTATCGCCGGTAACTTTCGCGCGCTGGAGATCTGGAGCGCGGTTGCGGTTATCTATTTGGTTATTACGCTGGTGTTAAGCTTCGTGCTGCGTCGCCTTGAAAAAAGGATGAAAATCCTGTGATTGAATTTAAAAACGTCTCCAAGCATTTTGGTCAAACCCAGGTGCTGCACAATATCGATCTGAAGATCAACCAGGGCGAAGTGGTGGTGATTATCGGGCCCTCCGGCTCCGGCAAATCGACCCTGCTGCGCTGCATCAATAAGCTGGAGGAGATCACCAGCGGCGACCTGATCGTCGATGGACTGAAGGTCAACGATCCGAAAGTGGATGAGCGCCTGATCCGCCAGGAAGCGGGCATGGTTTTCCAGCAGTTCCACCTGTTTCCGCAGATGAGCGCGCTGGACAACGTCGCGTTCGGTCCGATCCGCGTGCGCGGCGCCAAAAAAGAGGCGGCGCATGAACTGGCGAAACAGCTGCTGGGCAAAGTTGGGCTGGCCGATCGCGCCCATCACTATCCGTCAGAGCTGTCGGGCGGCCAGCAGCAGCGCGTCGCCATTGCGCGCGCGCTGGCGGTAAAACCGAAAATGATGCTGTTTGACGAGCCGACCTCCGCGCTCGACCCGGAGCTGCGCCATGAAGTGCTGAAGGTGATGCAGGACCTGGCGGAAGAAGGAATGACCATGGTTATCGTCACTCATGAAGTGGGTTTCGCCCAGCAGGTGGCGTCGCGCCTGATCTTTATCGATAAAGGCCGCATCGCTGAAGATGGCGATCCGCATACGCTGATCACTAACCCGCCCAGCGAGCGCCTGCGCGAATTTTTACAGCACGTCTCCTGATGCGCCGCAGGCGGGGTTCGCCCCGCCTGTTTTTACTGCCGCCGCTTTATCTCTCTGCTCATTCCGCTTCCCTGTTTCCCCTCTGCTGAGCGCCCGCGTCGTCTCTCTGCGTCGCCCTGCCGCCTCGCTTTTCCGCTTTACTTTAGAATTCAGCACATTCGTGCAAAAAGCAGCGTCTATACTCTACACCATTCAGGCTGCATGAAGGCCGAATCTCAGAAGCTTACCTCGGCCGGATTGCGCGATAAGCGCCGACGTCCATGCAGCCCGACATAAGACGAGTCTATGCTTTGCAGGCAATGCCGCCGTATTTGTTGCCGTTGGGGAGAAAGATGTTGGGAATGAACGCCGCGTGGTTACGCCTGCGCAAAGGGATGCTCTGTTTACTGTTTTTCATGTTGCTGCCAGCGGCCCACGCGGTTTCCATGCCCGCCGCCGCCGTCGCCAGTCAGAAAACGCAGCCAGCCGCCGAGGCGGCCCCGCATGAACCCACGGTGGAGGAGAAAAAGGCGGCCTACAGCGCGCTGGCCACCATTCTGGAAAATGAGCAGTCGCGGCAGGAGCTGATTGAACAGCTGCGCAACGCCGCCGCCAGCCCTTCGGATACCGCTGCGCCGGAGTTGACGCCGCCCGGCGTCGAAGAGGAAGAGGAAAAAACCGTCCTGCAAAGCGTGACCGACGTGACGCGCGAGTATGGCGGCCAGTTCGCGGGCAGCTTTATCCGTCTTTATCACAATATCGTCTCCGCGCCGCATAAATCCTTTAACCAAAAAACCTTTTTCAACGCGCTTAACCACTTTCTGATGCTGGCGATGGCGCTGTTCGCCTTCTACTGGGCGATCCGTATGATGATATCGCCGCTCTATCGGCGCATGGGACGCTGGGGGCGTAAGAAAAGCAACCAGCCCGGCAGCTGGCTGCATCTGCCGCTGACCCTTGTCGGCGCGTTCGTCATCGATCTGCTGCTGCTGGCGCTGGCGCTGTTTGTGGGCCAGATCCTGAGCAATAACCTGAACGGCGGCAGCCGCACTATCGCTTATCAGCAGGGATTGTTCCTGAACGCCTTTGCGCTAATCGAATTCTTTAAGGCGGTGCTGCGGCTGATCTTCTGCCCGCGTTATCCCGATCTGCGCCCCTTTCCTGTCAGCGACGTACGGGCGCGCTACTGGCATACCCGTCTGAGCTGGCTGAGCGGCGTCATCGGCTACGGTCTGCTGGTGGTGGTGCCTATCGTCTCGAACCAAATTAACGTGCAGGTTGGCGCGCTGGTTAACGTGGTAATTATGGGCCTGATGACCGGCTGGGCGCTGTGGCTGATTTTCCATAACCGACGCCGCATCCAGCGCGAGCTGATCGCCCTTTCCGAGCGTTCGCTCTCTTTTTTCTCGCTGTTTATCCGCGCCTTCGCCTTTATCTGGCACTGGATCGCCAGCGCCTATTTTATCGTGCTCTTTTTCTTCTCCATCTTTAACCCCGGCGGCAGCCTGAAATTTATGATGTCGGCGACGGTGCGCAGCCTGGCGATTATTGGCGTCGGCGCGCTGATTTCCGGCATGCTGACGCGCTGGATCAGCAAAACCATCACCCTGTCGCCGGAGCTGCGCCGCACCTACCCTGAGCTGCAAAGGCGGGTAAACGGCTGGATCTCTTTTATGCTGAAGGCGGCGCGCATTCTGACGGTGTTCGCCGTGGTGCTGCTGTTGCTGAACGCGTGGAACCTGTTCGATCTCTGGTACTGGCTTACCGCAGGCGCCGGGGAGCGGCTGGTGGATGTGCTGATCCGCGTCTTTATGATCCTGTTTTTCTCCGCGGTGGGCTGGACGCTGCTGGCGAGCCTGATCGAAAACCGGCTCGCCTCCGATATTCATGGCCGTCCGATGCCGAGCGCGCGCACGCGCACGCTGCTGACGCTGTTCCGTAACGCGCTGGCGGTGGTGATCAGCACCATCACCATCATGATCGTACTGTCGGAGATTGGGGTGAACATCGCGCCGCTGCTGGCGGGCGCGGGCGCGCTCGGCCTGGCGGTCTCTTTCGGTTCGCAAACGCTGGTGAAGGATATTATCACCGGTATCTTTATCCAATTTGAAAACGGCATGAACACCGGCGATCTGGTGACTATCGGCCCGCTGACCGGCACCGTCGAGCGCATGTCGATCCGTTCCGTCGGGGTGCGCCAGGATACCGGCGCCTATCACATCATTCCCTGGTCATCGATCACCACCTTCGCCAATTTTGTGCGCGGCATCGGATCGTTTGTCGCCAACTACGACGTCGATCGCAGCGAGAACAGCGATCTGGCGAATGCGGCGCTGCGTTCCGCCGTGGAGGCATTGATGGCGCGCGAAGATATTCGCCCGCTGGTGATCGGCGAGCCGAACTTCGCCGGCCTGGTGGGGCTGACCGAGCGCGCCTTTACCGTACGCGTTTCGATCACCACTCAGCCGCTGAAGCAGTGGACGGTGCGCTTTGCGCTGGATGAGATGGTGAAAAAACATTTCGACGCAGCGGGCATTAAGGCGCCGCGTCAGACGGTGCAGGTGATTCAGGAGAGCGAAGAGACCACCGGCGCGGCGGCGGTGAAAAGTCTGCCGGCGCCGGAATAAGCGTCAGGGGCGCGGTTTCATCAGCCGCGCCCGCGCGGCGTCGTCCTGAAAACTCCAGGCGATAAAGCGGCTCTGCTTCTGCCCCTGCGCCATATCGATAATACGCACCTCGCGCGCGCCAACGTTGGTCAGCGCCTGGCGCAGCGTCGGAAGGTGTTCGCGGCGTGAAACCAGTGAGGTAAACCAGACTACCTGCCGCGCGTAATCGATACTTTCGGCGATCATCTGGCCGATAAAGGCTTTCTCGCCCCCTTCGCACCACAGCTCCGCCTGCTGGCCGCCAAAGTTCAGCGGCGCACCTTTCGCCAGCCCCAGGTTGCGCGCCTTACGCGCGCTGCCTTCCGCCGCCTGCTCGCTTGAGGCGTGGAACGGCGGGTTACACAGCGTCGCCTGATAGAACTCGTTCTTATGGATGATGCCGTGGAAAATCTTGTTGCTCTGCGCCTGGCGACGCAGGCGGATGCCGCGGCGCAGCGTCGGATTGGCGTCCAGGATTGCGCCCGCCGCCTTCATCGCCTGCGCGTTCACCTCGGAGCCGGTAAAACGCCAGCCATATTCACGATAGCCAATCAGCGGATAGATGCAGTTGGCGCCGCAACCGATATCCAGCACGTTAATATCGCGCGGCGGCTGGCCGCCGTTGTCCGTCGCCAGCAGGTCGGCCAGATAGTGCAGATAGTCCGCCCGTCCCGGCACCGGCGGGCAGAGGAAACCTTCCGGGATATCCCAGCGTTCAACCTGATAAAAATGTTTCAGCAGCGCCTGGTTCAGGGCTTTCACCGCCTGCGGATCGGCGAAATCGACCGACTGGTCGCCGCGCGGCGTGATAACAATAAAGGGCTGCAACGGCGGATGCGCGGCGATCAGCGCGGGAATGTCATAGCGTTCGCGATGACGGTTACGGGGATGCAGTTGGTTTTTAGTGGCGGGCTGTTTCATCAGGCTCTCTCTCTGGTAACGGCGCGTAAGATACCCGCTGCGGAAAAAAGCGTAAACAATTGCCGCGCTTTTTTTCGCGCTGAACAGGCTAAGATGTGAAGATTCATTCCCGATAAGGATAACTATGTCTCGTCAACGCTACTCCTACCAACCGCGCGTCGGCCACGGCCTGCCGCACGATCCGCTGAACGCCATCATCGCGCCGCGCCCTATCGGCTGGATCAGCTCGCAGAGCGCAGCTGGCGTGCGCAACCTGGCGCCCTACAGCTTCTTTAACTGCTTTAACTACCATCCGCCGATTATCGGCTTCTCCAGCCAGGGTAAAAAAGACAGCGTGCGCAATATTCTGGAAACCGGCGAATTCGTCTGGAATCTGGTGACGCGTCCGCTGGCGGAGGCGGCCAATGAAAGCTCTGCGTCGGTGGCGCATGAGGTGGATGAGTTCGCCCTGACCGGCCTGACGCCGCTGACGGGCAGCCATGTCAACGCGCCGATGGTGGCGGAAAGCCCGGTCAACTTTGAGTGTCGCCTGACGCAGCATTTGCAGCTGCACAACGCTGACGGCGAGCCGCTGGAGGGCTGGCTGATCCTGGGCGAAGTGGTGGCGGTGCATATCGACCCCGCGCTGCTGGAAGAAGGGATCTACCAGACCAGCAAAGCGCAGCCGGTGCTGCGCGCAGGCGGCCCCAGCGCCTGGTACGGCATCAGCGAGGATCAGCGCTTCGATCTGGTGCGCCCCGATGCCCGTAAAACGTAGCGCCGCAGCCGGGCGTAGCCCGGCTTTTGCGTGATCGTCGTCACTTAACTACGCTAAAACGTTAACGGCTTAACTTAACGACGATGCGGAGGAAGTGATGCAATATCGACAGCTCGGTCAGTCCGGCCTTTATCTTTCAACCCTGACGATGGGCACCCTTACCTTTGGCGGCAGCAACGGCTTCGAGAAGGTCGGCAACGTGGATGCGCGCACGGCGCGCCGCTTTCTGGAGATTGCGCTGGAGGCGGGCGTCAACTGCGTCGATACCGCCGATCTCTACTCTAAAGGCGAAGCGGAAAGCGTGCTGGGCGAAGCGTTAGGCGACCTGCGTCAGAAGGTGATTTTGATGACCAAGGCGCGCAGCCCGATGAGCGACGATCCCAACGACAGCGGCGCTACCCGCCATCATCTGATCAAATCGTGCGAAAACAGCCTGCGCCGCCTGAAAACCGACCATATCGATATTCTGCAAATCCATAACTGGGACGGCGTGACGCCGGTTGAAGAGACGCTCTACGCGCTGGAGTCGCTGGTGCAAAGCGGCAAAATCCGCTACTGGGGCACCTCCAACTATAGCGGCTGGCAGATGATGAAAACGCTGGGTAAGGCGGAGCAGCTGGGGCTCAGCAAACCCACCAGCCAGCAGATCTACTACACGCCGGAATCACGCGAGGCGGAGTTCGAACTGCTGCCGCTGGCGCTTGACCAGAATGTCGGCACGCTGATCTGGGGGCCGATGGGCGAAGGGCTGCTGACCGGCACGGTGCGACGCGGCGAGAAAACCTCTGCCGACTCCCGTCAGGGCAACGGCTGGACCGAACCTTATGTGCACAATATGGATCACGCCTACGACGTGATCGAGACGCTGGCGCAGGTGGGGGAAGAGCTGGGCGTTTCGCCGGCGCGCGTTTGTCTCGCCTGGCTGCTGACCCGTCCGGGTATTACCTCGCTGATTGTCGGCTCGCGCACCGAAGCGCACCTGCGCGACAACCTGGCGGCGGCCGAGCTGCAACTGAGCGACGAACAGCGCACGCGCATTGAAAAAGCGACCCGTCCGGCGCCGCGCTATCCTTACTGGCATCGCTATACCGCCGGGATGGATCGTCTCGATCCGGCCGAAGAGGTGTTCCTGCGCGAATATTTCGACACGCTGGAAAACCGTCGCGATCTAAAGATCAAATAGCCCGCGCGTCCGCGTTTTCCGCACGGACCGATAGACGCCCCCAATTCTCTCTTCTAGAGTGAGGATAAGCCGCCATGCAACGAGGCATGGCCAGAAGAGAGGACCGCTATGAGCTTACCCGCAGCGTTGATTGAAGAGGCGGTGCAGTGGCGCCGTCAGCTGCACGCCCGGCCGGAGCTGGGCTATCAGGAACAGAATACCGCCCGTTTCGTGGCGGAAAAATTGCGCAGTTTCGGGTTACAGGTAGCGACCGGACTGGCGGGCACCGGCGTCATCGGCACGCTGGAGACCGGGCCGGGCGAAACCATCGGCCTGCGGGCGGATATGGACGCGCTGCCGGTAACCGAGCTGGGAGAGGCCGCCTGGCGCTCGCAGCAACCCGGCGTCATGCACGCCTGCGGTCACGACGGCCACACCGCCATGCTGCTGGCCAGCGCCAAATGGCTGGCGCAGACGCGCCGCTTCAGCGGCACCGTCCACTTTATTTTCCAGCCGGCGGAGGAGAACCTCGGCGGCGCGCGCAAGATGGTGGAGGAAGGATTATTTCAGCGTTTTCCAATGGATGCGGTCTATGCGCTGCATAACTGGCCGGGGCTGCCGGTAGGCGAGATTGCAGTCAACAGCGGCGCGATGATGGCCTCGCTGGATTCGTTTGACATTACCCTCACCGGGAAAAGCTGCCACGCCGCGATGCCGGAAAGCGGCGCCGATCCGCTGGTGGCGGCGGCGCAGCTGATCCTGGCGCTGCAAACCATTCCGGCGCGTCGGTTGTCGCCGCTCGCCTCGTCGGTGGTCAGCGTCACTCAGATTCAGGGCGGCGAAGCGATTAACGTTATCCCCGAAACAGTCACGCTGCGCGGCACGGTGCGCTGTCTGCAAAGCGAAGTGCGGGAAAAGGTGCTGGCGCTGGTGGCGTCGTTCGTTCATACGCTGCCGCAGCCCATGGGCGTCGAGGGGCAGATCCGCTGGTATCCCGGCTACCCGGTGACGCAGAACGACGCCGAGGCTGCCGCGCTAATCCGCAAGGTGGCGACAGCGCAGTGCGGCGCTGAGAAAGTACGCTGGCAGGTGAATCCGTCGATGGCCTCAGAAGATTTCGCCTGCATGCTGGAAGTATGTCCCGGCGCCTACTTCTGGCTGGGCGCTGATGGCGAAACGCCCTCTCGCCCGCTGCACAACGCCAGCTACGACTTCAACGATGCGCTGATTGAGCATGGCGTCGCCTTTTGGCAACGGCTGGTAGAAACCCGCCTGCCGCGCGCGGCAGGCTCAGCTTCTGCTGTCGCAAACTCAGCGTAAGATAACTGGCCTGTCGTCGTACGTTCGGAGTAAAGCGCGCACAGGCTATCGGCGCGCGCCGATATTAACGTTCACGCAGGCGTCAACGCGCGCAGGCTGATGCTCAGGGTGCCGGATAACCGGCGGCCTCCAGCTGCGCCAGCCCCGCTTCCAGCGATGGGCTGCGACCGCTGGCGACGTAACAACAGGCGATCTGCAAACGCAGCGACTGCGGCACAGGGCGCGCTTTGTCCAGCACCTGCTGGATCCAGGCAGCGGTGACAGCGGCCTCTTTGCTCTGCGGCAGGTCGCAGCTCTGCTCTGGCTGACGCGCCAGCAGCTCCTGCGGCTCCGCGCCTGCGCCATCGATCAGACTGATGGCCGGGCAGCGCAGCGGATTGGCGTAAACCTCGCCTTCGGTACCGTTCAGCAGCAATGCCAGGCCGCCGTGCGCGCTGAAAAACTTGCCGACGCGCGGAATATATTCAGGATGTGAAACGCTGGCGAGACGCAGCGCCGCCGCCTCGCCGAACGGCGTCATCAACTTGGCCAGCGTATGCGCGCTGTTACGCACGCCCAGCCGCCAGCGCAGCGCCAGCTGCTTCGCCAGCGGCGGGCAGAGCGTATCGACGGTGATAAATACCGGCTCGCCCTGCGCCAGCTTCGCCTGCGCGCTCTGCGCGTCAGCGACGGGCGCAACGCCCAGCGCCTGAAAGACCGCCTCGCTGGTCACGCGCGTTTCATCTTCGCTGACGCCATGCACCACCACCGGAAAACCAAGACGAGAGAGCAGCAGCGCCAGCAGCGGCGTCAGGTTGCCCTGGCGACGCGCGCCGTTGTAGCTGGGGATCACAATCGGCAACGGCTGGTCAGCGGGCGGCGTTAAGGTAAGCACACGCTCCTGTAGCGCGCGGTAAAAGCCCGCCATCTCCGTTTCGCCTTCGCCCTTGATGCGCATTGCGATCAGCAACGCGCCCAGCTCCAGCTCCGGCACGTCGTCATTCAGCATGGCGCGGTAGAGCTGGTAAGCGCTCTCCTCATCAAGATCGCGCGCGTGGTTTTTGCCGCGTCCCACTTCTTTAATCAGTTTGCTGTACTGCAACATTTAACGCTTTTCCTTTTTTCGACGCCGACCCGCCGGGGCCGTTTTAGCGCTGGGCGGCAGCGCTTTCGCCCCTTCAGGCATCGGCGGCTGCGCGATGGGAAACACCGGCAGCGCGTTCAACAGCCGCGCGCCGTACGCTTTGGTGAGCAGTCGGCGATCGTAAATCACAATTTCGCCGGTGCAGTGATGACTGCGGATCAGCCGCCCCACCTGCTGAATCAGAGTAAAGGAGGCGCTGGGCAGGCTTTGCACCTCAAACGGGTAGCGCTTCAGGCTTTTCAGCCACTCACCTTCGGTCAAAATTACCGGACTGTCCACCGGCGGAAAAGCGATTTTATGAATATGCACCTGCGTCAGCAGTTCGCCTTTGAGATCGAGCCCCTCGGCAAAGGATTGCAACCCGACCAGCACGCTCGCCTCGCCCTGCTGCACTCGTTTGCGGTGCAGCTCCACCAGCCGGTAGCGCGGCTGATCGCCCTGCACCAGCAACATCAGCCGCAGATCGGTCAGATGGGTAAGAAACTGCTGCATGGCGCGGTTGCTGGCGAACAGCACCAGCATCCCTTTATGCAGTCCCGCTTTGACCTGATGGCGAAAGAAATGCGCCATTTCAGCAATGTGCTGCGCTTCGTTAGCCATCAGCGGCTCGTAGCGCATCTGCGGGATCACCAGCTTGCCCTGTTCGACATGGTTGAACGGCGAGCCGAGCGCCACAAAGCGGTCGCCCACCTTTTCATTCAGGCCGGAAAGCTCCTGCAGCCGGTTAAAGCTGTTCAGCGACTGTAGCGTGGCGGAGGTGAGCACCACATGCGGCACCTTGCGCCACAGCAGCTTCTCCAGCTGTTCGCTGACGCGGATGCCGGCGCAGTGAAAAAAGAGGTGCGGCTGGCCTTCGCGCAGTTCGCGGCTTACCCACTTAGAGACCGGCGCGCCGGACGCCTGCTCCATCGACGCGAGCCGCCACAGTTTGTTGATGCCTTCAAACCAGCCAAAGGCGCGGTTCATTTGCAGCAGCGTGCGCTGCAGGCGTACCACGTCATACTGGCCGGTTTTCTCGCTGAGATCGTTCAGCAGCCCTTCCGCCAGGCCACGCAGCCCGTCGCTCAGCTTAAAGAGTCGGGCGCACAGCGTCTGCATCTCCTCCGGCAACTGCCCCATCTCGAAGCGATGTTCGCCCTCCTGCGGCTCCGGCGGCAGAAAGAGCGCCAGCATGCGCGTCAGTCTGGCGAGATGCTCGCGCCATTCGTCACAATGGGTTTTCAGCCGCTCCGGGTTCGCCAACGGCGGCGGCGTTTTGGGCCGAAACTGCGCCATGCAGGTTTCCACCAGACGGACAAAGAGATCGAGCTGCAGGCTGGTGAAGCCGGGCGAAATATCGGCGCTGGTCTCCAGCGCATCGCGCGCCACCTCCGGCAGATGATGTCCTTCATCCAAAACCAGCAGCAGGTTTTTCGCCGGCGGCAGCACCGATTCGCTTTCCAGCGCCGCCATCACCAGCGCATGGTTCGCCACCACCACGTCCGCCTGCTCGATCTCACGGCGGGCGACGAAAAAGGGGCATTCGCGATACCAGTGACAGTTGCGCGCCAGGCAGTTGGCCTTATCGGTGCTGAGTCGCTGCCAGAGCGCGTCGCCGATATTCTCTTCGCTGTGGTCGCGCAGGCCGTCCCACTGATGGCGATTCAGCGATTTTTCGAGCTTTTCGCAGATTTTGCGTTCTTCTTTGCTTGCCACCATCTCGTCATCGAGAAACAGCAGCAGGTCGCCCTGCTTTTCGCTATCGGTCGCCAACGCATTGAGGTTACGCGGACAGACATAGCGCCCCCGCCCAAAGGCGGCGGTAAATTTCAGTTCGGGAATGATTTTCTGCAGCAGCGGCAGATCCTTGCTGAAGATCTGATCCTGCAACGCCACGTTCGCGGTGCTGATCACCAGCGGCTTCTCTTCGGCGCGCCCGACGGCGATGCCGGGGATCAGATAGGAAAGGGTTTTGCCCACGCCGGTGGGCGCTTCAATCGCCAGGTGACGGCCGTCGTCGCCAGCTAAAGTTTTCGCTACTTCGGCGATCATCTGCCGTTGCGGCGCGCGCGGAATGAAATCGGGAACCTGCTGCTGCAGCGCTTTATACCATTCGCCGATCTGCGCTTTTAACGCTGCGGTTAGTGCCATCTTGCTCTCTTCCTGCCTTAATGACCTGTATTTTTACACAGTATGGCGCTGACGTCAGCCGCTTATCGGCGAATCTGGAAGATGGCTTCCGCAACCGGCGAAAGGTGCGACAACCCGTTACACGGTCAGCCGCTTATACATTACGGTCGTGGCGTCCATCGCGCCTTCTGTCGACTGCGCATAGAAAGGAATGGCTCCGGCTATCTCCCAGCCCAACGACAAATAAAGCAGACTGGCGACGTCGCCGCTGCGGGTATCCAGCACCATCAGGCTGCGCCCCGCCTCCTTCACCCGCTGCTCTGCCAGCTGCATCAGCTGGCGCGCGATGCCCTGACGCCGCGCGCGCGGATGCACCAGCAGCTTGCCGATTTCCGCACGATGGCGGCCATTAGGCATGTTATTCCAGAAGATCATTACCGTCGCCACCAGCCTCCCGCCGTCGCGCGCCACCAGCAGCAGCCGATCGCCGCGATCGAGGCCGACGAATGTGTCCTGCCAGAAATTTCGCATGATCTGCCGATCTTCAGGATCGATAAATCCCACGCTGGCGCCCTCTGATACGCAGCCCTGCAATACGTCAGTCAGGGCTTCCAGCTCGCTACGCGCCTGACCACCATCCATTACCTGATATTCAATCATCGACACACCACCAGTAAGTAACGCGCGCCCTCCGCTTCCGGCGCATGAAATGCCGAGGCGCCGTACAGATGGAAACGCAGCGTATCGCCCGCCTCCAGCCGCCAGCGCGCTCCGCTCGCTTCAATTATCAACACGCCCGCCAGCAGCCAGATATGCTGCTCGATGCCCGGCACCGGCGGCGCGTCGTACGCAATGAGCGCTCCGGGCCGCAGCACGCCTTCTATCATCTCCGCACGGTAGCCGCTGGCAGGCGGCGACAGCCCGCGTCGGATAAATCCCTGTTCGCGATCCTGCCAGACCGGCTGCTGCGGTGGCGTCAGGTGCTGCGCAACGTTCTCTTCCACTTCGCTCAGCAGGCGCGACATAGTTAGCCCATAGGCGACGCAAAGCTTATTCAGCAGCGTGGCGGTCGGGCTGATCTCTGCGCGCTCGATGCGCGACAGCGTCGCGCGGCTGATGCTGGTACACTTAGCCAGCTGCTCCAGCGTCCAGCCCCGCTCCTGGCGTAGGGTTATCAACCGCTGAGCAAGGCGTTGGTCAGTCTCGTTCATCGCTTTTCCCATATGAGAGATAATTTCTCCATTATGAGAATGCGCGCTTTTGTGGCGGCGATCAACTTGTACAATATAAAAAATAATGTACAAGTTGAAACGCCTCCGCTAAGGTTAAAGCAGACACCCGAGTCTCACGAACAAGCAGAGGATGTGCATGCCCCTATACAGCATCGGCGACGTCGCCGAACGCTGTGGTATCAACCCGGTAACGTTACGCGCATGGCAGCGTCGCTATGGGCTGTTGAAGCCACAGCGTACCGAAGGCGGTCACCGACAGTTTGATGATGAAGATATTCAGCGTATCGAAGAGATTAAGCGCTGGATAGAGAGCGGCGTCCCGGTAGGCAAAGTAAAAGCCCTGCTCGAAGGCGATAATGTTAACGTACACGACGGCTGGATGACATTGCAGGAAGAGGTGATGAGCGTACTGCGCCAGGTTCGCCCTTCCCGACTGCGCAGTAAAATCGCCGCCATTGGCCGCGAGCATCCGGTCGATGCGCTGATCGATCACGTCTTCGTGCCGGTGCGTCAGCGTCTGGGGCTCGATCAAAACACCGCGAAAGCGATGTGCAGCCTGCTCGACGGCGCGCTTATCGACTATGTCGCCTTCTGCCTGTGCGGCACGCGTAAAAAGGCGGGCAAGGATGCGCTGATGATCGGCTGGGGCGTCGAGGATCGCACCCGCATCTGGCTGGAGGCCTGGCGCCTTTCCCAGGCGGGCTGGCGGATGGATGTACTGGCGGAGCCGCTCGATAACCCGCGCCCCGAACTGTTTCCTGGCCAGCAGATTTTCGTCTGGACCGGCAAGAAGCTGACGCGCCGTCAGACAGAACAGTTCGCCCACTGGCATGAACAGGGTTTTTCCATCACGTTGCATGGTCAGAGCTAAACGGGCGAAGATCGCGCGAAAAATGACGCAATTTGCCTGGTCGCAAAGGGCGGTTCGCGCTATGATCTGCCCTCTTGTTTTATCTTCACAGGCAATACGATGAACTGGCAAAAATTTCTGGTCGGCACCCTTTTCTTTATCATGGCGATTGGCGGTACCGGCGGCCTGATGCTGGTAGGCTACGCCATTATTTTACATGCCCGCTAACCCAGCGTTGCAGGCGCTCGAAAAGCCGGTCCACCACCAGCGCCAGTAGCGCCACCAGCACCGCCCCCTGAATCACATACGCCGTATTAAACCCGCTCAGGCCGATAATCACCGGCGATCCCAGGCTTTTCGCGCCTACCGTCGAGGCGATCGCCGCGGTGCCGATATTGATGATGATCGAGGTGCGCACGCCCGCCAGAATCACCGGCGCGGCTAACGGCAGTTCGACGCGCGTCAGCCGCTGCCAGCCGCTCATGCCAACGCCCTGCGCCACTTCGCGCGCGCTTTCCGGCACCGATTCCAGCCCCGCCAGCGTGCCCTGCAAAATCGGCAGGATGCCATACAGCAGCAGCGCGATCAGCGCGGGCTGCTCGCCGAAGCCGATGACCGGCACCGCCACCGCCAGCACCGCTACCGGCGGAAAAGTTTGCCCGGCGGCGGCCAGCGTCTCCACCAGCGGCCGAAACTCACGTCCGGCATGGCGCGTCACGGCGACGCCTGCGCCGATGCCGATCAGCGCCGCGCCCAGGCTGGAGAACGCCACCAGCCGAATATGCGCCAGCGCCAGCTGAAAAAAGCTCTCCTGCTGATAAACCGGTCGATCGAGCTGAGGAAACCAGCGGGCGAACAGCGGACCGCTGTAGGGCATTAACAGCAGCAGCAGCAGAAACAGCGCGATCAGCCACAGCAGCGGATCGCGCAGCCATTTGTTCATGTCCCCTCCCGTTGCCGCAGCAGATCGCTGAAGTGCAGCACGCCCAGCGGCGCGCCCTGCGCATCGGCCACCGGCAGCTTATCTGTCTGACGGGCGATAAACAGCGACAGCGCCTCGCGCAGCGACATATCTTCCGGCACCGGCGCCGCGTCCAGCCATTCGCCGCGCCGCGCGGCCGCGCCCGCATAGCCCAGCGACAGCAGGCGCACGCCCAGCTCGCTGCGGCCAAAAAAATCACGCACGAAATCGTTGGCCGGACGGGTTAGCAGCTCCAGCGGCTTGCCCTGCTGTATAATGCGCCCGCTGTCCATCAGCACGATTTTATCCGCCAGCGTCAGCGCCTCGTCAATGTCATGCGTCACCAGTACGATAGTGCGTCCCAGCAACCGATGAATGCGCACCATCTCCTGCTGCAACGCGCCGCGCGTCACCGGATCGAGCGCGCCGAACGGCTCATCCATCAGCAGCACTTCCGGGTCGGCGGCCAGCGCGCGCGCCACCCCGACGCGTTGCTGCTGCCCGCCGGAGAGCTGATGCGGATAGCGATGGCGCAGCTCCTCCTCCAGACCCAGCAGCGCCAGCAGCTCAGCGACGCGTTCCTGCCGCTGCGCTCGCGGCCACTTCAGCAGCCCCGGCACGGTGGCGATGTTCTTCTCCACCGTCCAGTGCGGAAACAGCCCGATCGACTGAATGGCGTAGCCCATCCGCCGCCGCAGCGCCTGCGGATTGAAGCTGCGGATCTCCTCGCCAGCAAACTGAATGGTGCCCGCATCATGCTCAACCAGCCGGTTAATCATCTTCAGCGTGGTCGATTTGCCGGAGCCGGACGTGCCGATCAGCACAGTAAACTCGCCAGCGGCGATATGCAGGTTAATCTCATCCACCGCCGCCTTGCCGGCGAAATATTTACTGACCTGATTAAACTGGATCATAGGTTGCGCTTCTCCAGCAGGGAGATAAGGATGTTAAACAGGGCGTCCATCAGCACCGCCAGCGCGATCACCGGGATTACGCCCAGCAGCACCAGCTCCAGCGCGCTGCTCAGCAATCCCTGAAAGATAATGGCGCCGAAGCCGCCGGCGCCGATGAGCGCGGCGATCACCGCCATGCCCACCGTCTGGATCGTCACCACCCGCAGGCCGCTGAGCAATACCGGCAGCGCCAGCGGCGCCTCGACGTGCCAGAAAATCTGCGTGGGCGACATACCCATGCCGCAGGCGGTCTCCCTGACGCCGTCAGGCACCTGCTGCAAACCCGCCACGATGCTGCGCACCAGCGGCAGCAGCGCATAAAGCACCAGCGCGATCAGCGCGGGCGCCAGGCCGATGCCGCTGACGCCCAGCCGCGCCAGCCAGGGAAAATGGGCCGCCAGCCCGGCCAGCGGCGCGATCAGCAGGCCAAACAGCGCCACTGACGGCACGGTCTGAATAATGTTCAACACGGAAAAAACCGACGCCTGCCAGCGGGGGCGGCGATAACAGATCAGCCCCAGCGGCACGCCCAGCGCCAGCGCCGGGATCAGCGTGGCCGCCAGCAGCAACAGGTGACGCGTCAGCGCCTGATCGAACACATCCTGACGATTGGCGTACTCTTTCAGCAGCGCCAGCTGATCGAGTTGTCCGCCGAGCAGCAGCAGCGCCAGCGGCAGCCAAAGCTGCGCGTTCAGCAGCAGACGCCAGATCGGATTGCGCGTCAGGCGCATTATGCTGTCCGCGGCGATCAGCAGGCAGAGCGCGATTGCCGCCCACAGTCCGCTGCCGAAACCGGTGCGCGCCAGCGCGCTGCCCTGTCCCGCCAGCGTCTGCGCGGCGTGCCCGCCTAACGCCACCAGCAGCGTCAGCAGCGTTTCGCTCAGCAACAGCGTCAGAACCAACACAGGCTGGCGCGGCTTTTGCCAGGCCAGTAACAGCAGCAGCGGCACGATCAGCAGGATCAGCCAGCCTGCGCCCTGAAGTAACTGGGAGAGCATCACCGGCTGCCCCGACACCAGGCGATTAGGCGCGAAGCTGGCGAAAGGCAACGCATACAGCGCCGTCGCCAGCAGCGCCGTCAGCAGCAGCAGTACGCGGTTATAGAGGGTGAATCGCAAAATCACTCCGTCGACAAGATGCCTGATTACGCCGTCCGCTTACAGCAGCTTTTTCTGCTGCAACCAGTCGGCGGCCACTTTTTTCGCATCCTGACCCTCTACGGCGATTTTGGCGTTCAGCGACTGCAACGTTTTTTCATCCAGCGCGGCGAACACCGGCTGTAGCCAGGTAGCGATATCGGGATACTGCTTTAATACCGCGGCGCGGATCACCGGCGCGGGCGCGTAAATCGGCTGCACGCCCTGCGGATCGCTCAGGGTTTGCAGGCCGAGCGCCGCTACCGGCCCATCGGTGCCGTAGGCCATCGCCGCATTCACCCCGGAGGTTTGCTGCGCCGCCGCCTTGATGGTTACCGCCGTATCGCCGCCCGCCAGCGACAGTAGCTGATCCTGGCCCAGCTTAAAGCCGTAGGCTTTTTCAAACGCCGGCAACGCGTCGGCGCGCTCGATAAATTCAGCCGAGGCGGCCAGCTTAAAGACGCCGCCCTGCTTCAGATAGCGGCTGAGATCGGCCAGCGAAGCCAGCTTATTTTTCTGCGCCACATCGCCGCGCACCGCAATGGTCCAGGTGTTATTGGCAGGCGCGGGCGTCAGCCAGACCAGCTGGTTTTTCTCCGCGTCCTGCTTTTTCACCTTCTCATAGCCCGCTTTGGCGTTCTTCCACGCCGCGTCGCCCGCCTGATTAAAGAAGAACGCGCCGTTGCCGGTATATTCCGGGTAAATATCCAACTCGCCGGCACGCCGTGCTTATTCAGCACCTGCAGGATCACATTGCCCAGCAGCGAGCCTTCGGTATCGATTTTAGATCCCACACGCACCGGATCGGCGGCCTGGGCGTGGGCGGCCAGCGCCATCAGGGCGGCCAGGGTGAATAATCCGCGACGCGCAACAGCGAAAGTCATATCGTTTTCCTTCCAGGTCAGGTTCTGTCAAAGCGTAGCGCAAATCCCTGTGCCTGTCGGGAAAACAGATTCTTTTCTGCGAAGCAGCGCGCAGGCCTCATCGCGTTCGGAAGTAAGATATAACCAGAAGGAATTTAGCCAGCGGCATCAGGACGTTATGCTCAGAAGACCCAAACACGTCTGACAACATAACATCATGACTGACATTACCGCCTCTTCGACGCCGGATGCGTCGCTTAAGGACATCACGACCGGTGAAACGGTCTGGATACGCCAACCCGCCGACGTGTCGCGGCTGGTCAACACCGGTACACAAGCGCTCGGCAACGGGCGGATCGTCGTCGCTATCGCTCTCGGCGGCGTTTTCCTGGACGCCTACGATCTTGGCGCGCTGGCGTTCGGCATGAAAGATGTGGCGCGGGAGTTTAATCTTACTCCCGCCGGCAGCGGCATGGTCGCTTCCGCCATCACCTTTGGGGCGATCGTCGGCGCGCTGATCGGCGGCTGGCTGACCGATAAAATCGGCCGTTATCGCGTCTTTATGGCGGATATGTTTTTCTTTGTGGTCGCCGCATTGGCCTGCGCGCTGGCGCCCAACGAATATGTTCTGGCAGGCGCGCGCTTTGTGATGGGGCTGGGCGTCGGCATCGATCTGCCGGTGGCGATGGCCTTCCTCGCCGAGTTTTCGCGGCTGAAAGGACGGGGCAACAAGGCGGCGAGCATCGCCATGTGGTGCCCTACCTGGTATGCCGCCATCAGCGTCTCTTATCTGCTGGTGCTGGTGCTTTACAGCATACTGCCGTCGAGCCACGCCGACTGGCTGTGGCGCCTGATTCTGGGCTTCGGCGCGGTGCCGGCGCTGGCGATCATCGCCATTCGCAGCCGCTATATGAGCGAATCCCCGGTCTGGGCGGCCAATCAGGGCGATCTGCACGGCGCGGCCGCGATCCTGCGCCGCGCCTGGGGCATTAACGCGCAGGTGGCGAGCGACGCCGATCTCAGCGCCGCGACGCGCACTCGTCGCCCCGGCTGGCGTAACTACGGCGCGCTACTGCGCGGCGTCTATTTGCGACGCACGTTGCTGGCGACGGTCATCTCCATCGCCTCCTCCTTTGCCTATAATGCGGTGGCGTTCGGCCTGCCGGTGATTATCTCCAGCTTCCTGGCGCAGACGATGCTGACCACGATATTGGTATCGCTGGCGCTCAACCTGCTGTTTGCCTTTGTCGGCGGCCTGCTGGCGGTGCGGCTGGTGCCGCGCCTGGGCGCATGGCGGATGACGGTAGCGGGCTACGCCTGCCAGCTGGCGGCGCTGCTAGGGCTGGCGCTGATCGGACGGCCGCAGGGCATGTCGGAGGCGATGCTGGCGATCGCTATGCTGGCGCTGTTCCTTTTCGGCCAGGGTTTCGGTCCCGGTTCGCACACCATGACCTACGCTTCGCTCAGCTATCCGGTTTCGCTGCGCGGCGTCGGCGTCGGCCTTAACCAGACGCTGATGCGCGCCAGCTCTACGGTGTCGCTGTTTCTCTTTCCACTGCTGAGCGCGATGCTGGACACCAACGTCTTCTGGGCGATCGCCATCGCGCCGCTGGCGGGCCTGCTGGCGCTGATGCTGGTGCGCTGGGAGCCGTCAGGCTACGATGTGGATGCGGAGGATTTCAGCGCGGCGCCGCGCTGAATAAAGCGCGCCAGCTGATCGGGAATACGGGCGAAGGTATGTAAAAACCAGGGCGTGAAGCGCGCCGGATCGCGCGCTATCTCCTGTTGAATCGCCGTCAGCGAGAGCCAGCGGCTGTCGTCGGCCTCCTGCGGGTTGAGGTGCGGCGTCTGATCGCTGATGGCGAAAAACACGTGCCCATACTCATGTTCGATCAGCCCGTTGCTCAGCGGCAGGTTATAGCTCAGCTCAAACATCGGCGTCAGCGTCAGGCGCAGCCCCATCTCTTCTTCCAGCCGCCGCTCCGCCGCCGTCTGCGACGTTTCATCGGGTAAAGGATGCCCGCAGCAGGTATTGCTCCACAGGCCGCCGCAGTGATATTTGTCGCTGGCGCGACGCTGCAACAGCAGCTCATTACGGCTGTTGAAGACGTAAACCGTTACCGCGCGATGCAGTAATCCTTTTTGATGGGCTTCCAGCTTTTCCATTTTACCGGTAGGACGATCGAAACGATCGACAAGGATAACGTCAATAGCGGACATGCAGGCTCCTTCAGAATAATCCCAACTATTGTGGCATAACCGTCGGGCCGCCTGGCGGAAAAAAGCGTCTGCATTTATCACATTATGTGCGAAAAGATGTCGGGAGAAAGGCGCCCCGCCGTCTGCGGGGGCGCCTGATAAGAGGGACTAGAGTTTAAACGCCTTAACCACTTCTTCCAGCTGAACGCTCTGCTCCTCCATCGCCTGTGCGGCGGCGGAAACCTGCTCCACCAGCGCGGCGTTCTGCTGCGTGGTGCTATCGAGCTGGTTGATGGCAACGTTCACCTGTTCAATCCCCATACTCTGTTCACGGCTGGCGGACATGATTTCGCCCATCAGCGTCGTGACGCTTGATACGCCCTGCATCAGTTCATCCATGGTGCGGCCCGCTTCGCCTACCAGCTGGCTGCCAGCGTCGATATTCGCCACTGAGGTTTCGATCAGCTTTTTGATTTCACGCGCCGAGTTGGCGGAACGCTGCGCCAGGTTGCGCACTTCGCTGGCGACCACGGCGAAACCGCGCCCCTGTTCGCCGGCGCGCGCCGCTTCGACCGCCGCGTTCAGGGCGAGAATATTGGTCTGGAAAGCGATACTGTCGATAACGCTGATAATATCCACCACCTTACGCGAGGAGGCGTCGATTTCGCCCATCGTCGCTACCACCTGACGCACCACCTCGGTGCCGCGCGCCGCCACCTGCGAAGCGTTATCCGCCAGCTGGTTGGCGTGGGTAGCGTTGTCGGCATTCTGACGCACCGTGCCGGTGAGCTGCTCCATCGACGCCGCCGTTTCCACTATCGAGCTGGACTGCTCCTCGGTACGGGAGGAGAGATCGAGGTTGCCGCTGGCGATTTCGCGCGAGGCGGACGTGATCGCCAACGCGCTGTCGCCCACCTGACGCATCAGCCCCTGCAGATAGGAAATAAACTGGTTAAAGCTTTGCGCCACGGCGTTAAATTCCGGGCTGTTGCTGGCGGGCAGGCGCTGCGTCAGATCGGCACCGCCGGTCGAAAGCGCCAGAATGTTGTCATTCAGCTGGCCCAGACGCTTCATCATGCTGCGGATAAAGCCGAGCAACACCAGCAGCAAGGCGATGGCTAACGGAATCTGCACCACGCCGAGACGAGAAAGCATCGAGTGCGTCTGCTGCGTCAGCAGGCTGGTCGGCACATCGCTCGCCAGGAACCAGGGGCTGCCGGCGATCTGCTGCACAAACAGCGTGCGATCGCCTTCCTCGTCCTGGTACTGGCTCTGCACCGGCTGGCTGCCAGCGCTGGCCAGCAATGCCTTCAGCGGCGCGGCCATCGGCAGCGTCAGATCGCTCAGATTTTGCAGCTTCGGCGTGCCGTTGACCAGCGCCGCGTTACCCACCACCTTGCCATTCGCTTCGACGATCAGCACGCGGCCATGAATGGCCTCGCCCATCTCTTTCGCCAGATGGTTAAAGAAGCCGAGGGTGACATCGATGGTGGCGACGCCCCACTCAGCGCCGTTGCGGTAGATCGCCATGGCGCAGTTGGTGCGCGGCTGCGGGCTGGCGGCGTCCTGGTAGGCGTTGGCCCAGGCGCAGACGCCTTTCGGCGCGGCAAGGCCCGCTTTATACCATGACTGCTCATAATATTTATCCGCTTCCGGCGAGTTCCAGAAAGTGTTTACCTGTAGCTGATTGCTGGCGTCGCGGGCAAAAAAGGTACTGAACTTTTCCCGTCCGGCTTCGCGCATATTGGGCAAAGGCCAGATGCCGCCGCCGAACACATTACTGTCCTGATACTGGTTCACCAGCGCAGGCAGCAGCGTATCGATCGCCGGGCTATCCATCACGCTTACCGCTTCGGTAATGGTGCGCTGTTGCGCCTGTACGCGATTCATCTGCTCGACAATTCGCGCCGCCAGCGCATTCACTTCATAGCGCACCAGACGTTCTTCATTATTTTTTAGCTGCGGGGCCACAAAGAGATTGATAACCACGATGGTAACCGCCATCAGCAGCAGAAAGAATGCCACCAGGGTTACCGTAAAGCGGGCCTGCGTTGTTTTTAACATGTCCACACCACTTAACGGAAAGGGCCCAATTGCCCTTTTCCTGTTAACGGCATGTAACGATCTTACTTGAGATGATCGCCATCACAATTTACAAATATAGACGCGGGCTACGCCTCCTGCTCCACGACCTGCTGACGCGGCCGGAAAATGTGGCTGGCGCCTTCCTGTTGCAAAAGCGTCACCAGCTGCATTCCGCCCCCTTCTTCCGCCATGGCGAACGCCTGTTCCGCCGCAGTCACCGGCGTGGTCCACAGCAGATTGACCCGCTCGCCTTCACGACGCGGCAGAGGAAGCTGGCCCGTCTCTCCGCCTAATTCGGCGGAAAGCAGAAAGCCTTCAAAACCGACCGGCGCCACTGACGAAGGGAGCGTATGCCCTTCCCCCAGCCAGTTGAGGCTGCTCCAGGGATAGTGCGCATAGTTTGCCAGCGCGCTCGCCATCTGAATGGCGTTGTCTTCGGTCATCACCTCGGCGTCGATAGCCATTGCCAGTTCGGTGCGGCGGTACTGCGGCGCTAAATCTTCATAAAGGAAATCGACCCAGGGCATCGGACGAATGCACATGCCGACGGTAAAGAAGTACCAGACGCCCTGATGATAGTGCTGCGACAGCGCCATCGGCGGCCACTGGCCCTGGTCGATAGCATAATATTTCAGCGACGGGCCGTAGTGCGCTTCATAAACGCGCAGCAAATCGTGCTGTACCGGCTGCCAGAGATGCCCATCATGCCAGTCGCGCCAGAACTGGCGATGCGCCAGCGCCTGCGCGTAGTAGTGATTGGTGGAGGCCGATCCCAGCGGCGCCGTCAGGCGATTTTCGCGGATGCAGCCGGCAGAGAAGCTGACCTGCTTATTCTGGTAGAGGCTCCAGCCGGGGATCACCGCCAGCAGCTGTCCCTGATACCATACCGCCGCGCCGTCGTCGGTCGGCTCCCAAATGATTTGCAGACCGGCGGGATCGAGCGGCGGCTCCGCCTCCAGCGTACGGCAGCAGTCGGCGCTGAGCAGAGGCGCAATGCCCTGTTCTATCGCTTCGCGATCCTCCTGAAACGGCGCGGGCAGCAGATTACGCAGCCAGCAGCCGCGCACCGCAAAGCGTGAGCGGAAAGGTTCGGTCGGCCAGATATAGAAATAGGCGGCCCGCTCGGTCTGTTCGATGATGGCGGTTAACGTCTGTTGCTGATTAGTCACCTCAGCAATCAACTGCGAATATGTCATAGTGCCTCAACGCAACGTAGAGGAATCCATTTTCCCCGAGAATAGAGCAGGATCGCCCTTCTCGCCACGCTGCGGCAAGGGTAATAATCTCAAAAGTGACGCCCCATACGGCGCATGGCGCGCGGCCAGGCGCCGTTACGCACCGCCCAGCGCAGCAGCGTTGCGATAATCCTCACGCGCCTGTCGACCGCCGCCTGCCGACGGGCGTCGAGACTGTGGCCGGTCATCTGCTGCGCCCAGTCGGGCAGCAGCCCGATGCCCGCTTCCATAATGGTTCCCATCGCCAGTTTCGCCTGCCAGCTGGGCGCAGGCGCGTGCATCAACAGCGACATCACCTCCTGAGCGCGCGCGTCGTAACAGAGCTGCGGACGCATCGCGGCGATCCACGCCTCCGTCTCCGCGCGGCTTTTCGGCACCCGCTCCGCCCCCAGCGCCTCCGCCACCCGCGCCGCCTGCGCATAATAGCGATCCTGATCCGCCGGGCTGAGCGCCGGATTTTTATAGCGCAGATGCGCGGCAAGGAAGCGGCTCGCTTCGGCGACATGCACCCAGGTCAGCAGCGTCGGATCGCTGGCGGCATAGGGGCGACCGTAAGCGTCGATGCCATTGACCCGCAGATGAATTCGCTTTACGCGTTCAATGAGCGTCAGCGCATCGGCGCGGTTGCCGAAGGTGGTTACCGCGACGAACTGGCTGGTGCGCCGCAGTCGTCCCAGCATATCCTCACGAAAGGAGGAGTAATCCCAGACGCCCGCCAGCGCCGCCGGATGCAGCATTTGCAGCATCAGGGCGCTGACGCCGCCGCAGAGCATCGAGGTGAAGTCGCCATGTACCGGCCAGACCACGCTGTCCGGCCCGAACAGGCCCGGATCGCCCGCCGGTTGCGAAATATCGAACTCATTCAGCGAAAGCCCGTTAAGCCGAAAAACCTGCTTTTCGATGCGTTTACGTAAAAATTCCATTGAACATCCACTTTTATCTGCCTGCCGCTGCGTTCAGCAACAAGATTACACACTCTTTTACCAGGAATTACCTTGAAGATAAATGACTGATAAATGAAGATTTTATTTTCATCATCCGCTCAAAACCGCGATAAACGCTTATCTTTCATCGCGTTGAAAGCGAAACGCAGCATATTTGCCTGTCTGCAACGCATCTACCAGGCTTTCATAGCAAGTGCAGCACACCGATACACAATCATAGGGAGACAAGCATTATGACTATGCAATCGCTAAACGATCTGTTTGTTCATACCTTGAGCGATGTTTACAGTGCTGAAGTACAGCTAACCAAGGCGCTGCCGAAAATGGCGGAAGCCGCCACTGAAACAAAACTTGCCGAAGGCTTCAGGCAACATCTGGAAGAGACCAAAGGCCATATCGAACGTCTCGATCAGGTTATCCAGGCGCTCGACGATGTGGAAATGGAAAATGTTACCTGCGTAGCGATGGAAGGGTTGATCAAAGAGGGCGAGGAGATTATTCAGGAAGTAGAGGAAGGGCCGGTACGCGATGCGGGTCTGATTGTTGCCGCTCAGAAAGTCGAGCATTATGAGATTTCCAGCTACGGTTCGCTGATGGCGCTGGCGAAAAATCTGGGCTATGACAACGTCGTCTCTATCCTGAAGAATACCCTGGATGAAGAGAAGGCCACCGATGAAAAACTCACCATGCTGGCCGAGCAGCAGGTTAATCAGCACGCTGCCTAGTCGGTGTCGCTGACGGGACGCGACGTTCCTTTTTACAGAGCATAAACAAACCGATCGGTTGGCTGCCGGTCGGTTTTTTTATGGGCGTCTTTCAGCTTCCACTGTTGCGCCTACCCATGCTAACGCGCAGCGCTGGCTTCTCTTTTCGGCAATCGCCTGTCCCCCCCCCCGCCTTAACAATCAATAAGATTCATTAATGCGTGCGCCAACTATTTTGTGATTCTATTCACACAAGCTTGGTTATGGGATTGTTTTTTAATTATTAAAATTTATTTTAATCTCTTCCTACCCCTCATTTTTATATACAGCCTCAGGCGGACAGAACGGATGAAAAATAATATTACCTTAATCACCGGCGGCAGCCGCGGCATTGGGCGGGCGACCGCGTTGACGCTGGCGGCGAAAGGCCATGCATTGTGCATCAATTATCGTTCGCAGCAGGCGCGCGCCGAAGAAGTGGTCGATATGATTCGACGCGGCGGCGGCAAGGCGATCGCGGTGCAGGCGGATATCGCCAATGAGGAGCAGGTCGTGGCGCTGTTCCGGCAGATCGATCGCGATCTCGGCACGCTGACCGGGCTGGTGAATAACGCCGGCATTCTTAAGCAGCAGGCGAGCATCGAGCAGCTGGATGCGCGGCGCATCGCCGCGATTTTCGCCACCAACGTCGGCGGCAGCTTTATCTGCGCGCGCGAGGCGGTCAAGCGCATGGCGCTGCGGCATGGCGGTCAGGGCGGCGCTATCGTCAACGTCTCCTCCGCCGCCTCGCGGCTCGGCGCGCCCCATGAATATATTGACTATGCGGCCTCTAAAGGCGCGGTGGATACGCTGACTATCGGGCTGGCGCTGGAGGTGGCGGCGCAGGGCATTCGCGTTAACGCCGTCAGGCCCGGACTGATTTATACCGACATGCACGCCGACGGCGGCGAACCGGGACGGGTGGATCGGGTGAAAGAGAATCTGCCGATGAAGCGCGGCGGTCAGCCTGAAGAAGTCGCCGAGGCGATCGCCTGGCTGCTGTCGGAGGAAGCCTCCTATGTCACCGGCAACTTTATCGATCTGGCGGGCGGTAAGTAGATTACCTGGGTAATGACTCCAACTTATTGATAGTGTTTTATGTTCAGATAATGCCCGATGACTTTGTCATGCAGCTCCACCGATTTTGAGAACGACAGCGACTTCCGTCCCAGCCGTGCCA